>Ga0187776_10001803_pt1 | contig 10862 bp, 9 predicted proteins | sample 0216_BV02_MP12_2_FD_132426 | JGI IMG/M metagenome (GOLD analysis project Ga0187776, IMG submission 132426) | Tropical peat soil microbial communities from peatlands in Department of Meta, Colombia - 0216_BV02_MP12_20_MG | ecosystem: Environmental > Terrestrial > Soil > Wetlands > Peat | place...
CACCGAACGCGTCGGCGAGCCCCAGTTGCTGCAGCGCGCGCACAGTCACGTTGTACATGCCGCCCTGGCAGATGATGCCGACCTCCGCCAGCTCGCCTGGGAACGTCTCGTTCAGCCGCTGCTCGCGGATGAAGCGCACCGCCGTGGGCCAGCGCACTTCGACCTTGTGCTTCTCCTGGGCGTAAGTCGCGGGCGGCAGGCAGATGCGGCCGTAGTCGAAGTCCGGGTTCTCGAGCACGTGCCGCTTGGAGATCTGCGGCGCGCGGTTCGCGCGCGCCGCGAAGCTGCCGTGCACGTGGCAGGCGCGGATGCGCAGCTCGAGCATGACCGGGGTGCTGGAAGCCTCGGACAGCTCGAAGCCTTTCTCCACCATCTCGACGATCCTGGGCAGGCTAGGGCGCGGATCGAGCAGCCACATCTGCGACTTCATGGCGAAGGCGTGGCTGCGCTCCTGGATGATCGAAGCGCCTTCGCCGTAGTCCTCGCCGAGCACGATCAGCGTTCCGCCCTTGACGCCTGCGCTCGCAAGGTTGGAGAGCGCATCCGACGCGACGTTGGTGCCCACCGTCGACTTGAACGTCACCGCGCCGCGCAAGGGATAGTTGATCGAGGCGCCGAGCATTGCCGCCGCGCCCGCCTCGGAGGCGTTCGTCTCGACGTGCACGCCGAGCTCGTCCAGGATGTCGTGCGCGTCGTTCAGCACGTCCATCATGTGCGACACCGGTGCGCCCTGGTAGCCGCCGACGTAAGCGACGCCCGACTGCAGCAGCGCCTTGGTGACCGCGAGGATGCCCTCGCCGTGGAACACCTCGCCGTCGCCGAGTTGAAGCTTCTCGACCTCTGCCGCGAAAGAGCGCTCCATGGTTTACTCCTAGCCGAGCACGCTCGGCAGCCAGACCGCGACCGCGGGAACGAAGAACACCAGCGCCAGCATCGCCAGGCTTAGCGCCACGTAGGGCACCACGGCGCGGAAGATGTGGCTCATCCTGACTTCCGGCGGCGCCACGCCCTTCATGGTCATCAGCAGCAGCCCGTGCGGCGGCAGCAGCAGGCCGAGCTGCATGCAGATGAGGAACATTACGCCGAACCAGACACCGTCGATGCCGAACCTGTGCACCACGGGCATGAAGATCGGCAGCGTGATCAGCATCATGCTCACCTGGTCGACGAAGACGCCGAGGAAGATCAGCACCAGCATCATGCCGGCGACGATTTCGTCGCGCGACAGGTTGTGCCCGGTGATCAGCGACACCAGGCCGTCGCTCGCGCCCGAGAACGACAGGATTTGCGAGAACGTCGTGGCCCCCACGATGATGAACAGGATCATGCCCGAGATCGACATCGTGCCGCGCAGCGCCGCGAGAAGGCGCTCGCGCGTGAGCGCGCGATAGGCGAGCGCGAGCACCACCGTCGCGAGCGCGCCGACCGCGGCCGATTCGGTCGGCGTCGCCCATCCGGCGCTCATCGACGCAACCACGACGAAGAAGATCGACAGGATCGGGATCACGTACATCACCAGCGGCCTGATCCGCTCCCAGCCCCGGTGCGCGGGGAGCGGCGTCGCGGGCGCGAGCAAGGGGTTCATCTTGACGCGCAGCACGATGTACACGACGAAGATGGCCTTCAGCACCATGCCCGGGACGAAGCCGCCGATCAGGAGCCTGGGGATCGAGATGCCGGACAGGCTGCCGAGCAGCACAGCGAGCGCCGAGACCGGCATCAGCATGTCGAGCGCGCCCACGGCCATGATCGGTCCGGTCGCCATGACCGGGTGGTAGCCGCGCGCGATCATCAAGGGCACCATGAGGCTACCGAGCATGGCCGTGATGGCGATGGTCGAGCCAGAGACCGCCGAGAAGATGGTCCCGGCGACGACGGCGACCACGGCGAGCCGGCCCGGGACCCTGGTGATCAGGCGCTCGACCGCGTCGATCACCTTCACCGCCAGACCGGTGTGGAACAGCACCTCGCCCATCATCACGAACAGCGGAATCGGCGTCAACGAAAAGCTTGCCACCGAGTCGACGCAGTTGCGCGCGAGCTGCACCAGCCCGGGCGAGCCGCCCAGGAACAGGCCCGCGCCGAGCAGGTTGATCGCCAGGAAACTGAACGCCACGGGCAGGCCGGCGAGCAGGAGCAGAGTCGAGCCGCCGAGCAACAACCAGGATGCCGCCTGCCAGGACACGCGCTCGCCTAGTGAGCCGCGACGGCGTCGCCGCGCGGCGCGCGCTCGCCCTGCGCGAGGCGGACCATGCGGAACATCACTTCGATTCCGAGCAGCAGGAAGGCGACCGGCAGCGGCGCGAGCGACCACCATTCGGGCGTCACCAGCGTCTTGATGGTGAGCGCGTGCGACGCGTAGCTCGCGTAGGCCGCCTTCGCGCCGTACACGACCATCGCGGCGCAGCACGCGAAGGCGAGCGCGTCCGAGAACCACTCGAAGTACCAGCCGAGCCGCGCGGGCAGTGCCCGCAGCACGATGTCGACACGGATGTGCCGCCCTTCGCGCAGCAGCCAGGGTGCCGCGAGCAGGGTCACGAGATAGAGCGTGTACTCGGACGCCTCGTCCGCCCAGGCCAGCCCGCGCATGTGCGGCAGCAGCGCGACGTTCCTCAGCAGCACGTCGACGCAGATCGTGAGCATCATGAGGAACAGCAGGCCGCACGCGGCGAGCGCGAGCGCCGTGAGCAGCCTGCCGAAGAGCGACTCGATGCGCCGCATGGCTCGAAGGGAGCTATTTCGACAGCAGCTGCTTCAGCTTCGGGCCGGTGTCGGGAGCCGCCTTGATGATGCCCGCCCAGCCCACCTCGTAGGCCTTGTCGAGGTACTGCTTGGCCGCCGCGCCGGTGAAGGTGATCGTCTGGATGCCCGCCTTCGCCTGGCGCTCGGTCTCCTCGGCGTTGATTTTCTTCCACTCGACGTTGCGCGCCTCGAGCGCCACGCCCTCGCGCTCGAGGAAGGCGCGCTGCGCGGCGCTGAGCTTCTTCCAGGTGTCGAGGTTGACGGTCAGCGAGACCTCGGCGTTGTAGAAGCCGGGGTCCACGCGGTACTTGGTCTTCTCCTGCCAGCCGAGGTCGAAAATGCCGTGGATCGGCCAGCCGTAGCCGTCCACCACGCCGCGATCGAGCGCGGTATACACCTCGCCGGGCGCGGTGGTCACGACCTGCGCGCCGAGCGCCTGGAAGAAGTCGCGGTATACCGGCGTGATCCGGATCTTGAGGCCGGTCAGGTCGGGCTTGTCGATCTTCTTGTTGAGGTACAGGTGGAACGGCGTGTGGTCGACCATGCGCGCCAGGTACTCCATGTTCGCCTTCTTGTTCCAGACCTCGTTGATGTAGGCGTAGGCGCCGTTCTTGCGCTGCTCCTGGGCCGAGATCTGCGCGAGCTTGAGCGCGTCGGCCTCGGGCATCAGGTTGGTGTAGAAGGCGCCCGTGCTCATCGCCATGTCCACGACACCGGTCTTCACGGCGTTGCCGACCTCGAAGGTCGGGATCGCCTTCGGGCCGCCGATGAAGTTGATGTGCACCAGGCCCTTGCCCTTCGCGTTGACCTCGTCGATCCAGGGCATCAGGTGCTTGACGTAGAGCCCGTTCTCCGGGAACGCGCTCACCAGCTTGAGCGTGGCCTCCTGGGCGCTCGCCGCAGCCGGAATGGCCAACGCGAGCGCTGCTGCAATGCGCAACACTTTCATTTTCTCCTCCTCGGTGGACGCAAGCGGCGAGCGTAGGCGGCCGGAAGGTTATTTGTCAAATTGATGGGAGGCATGGTATGAATCATCGCTGTGAATGTGAACGACGTGGATTTGAACCTGCTGCGCGTGTTTGACGCGATCCTGCGCGGACGCGGCGTCACGGCGGCGGCGGCGCGCCTCGGACTGTCGCAGCCGGCGGTGTCGAACGCGCTCGCGCGGCTGCGCACGGTCTTCGGCGACACGCTGTTCGTGCGCACCACGTCCGGCATGGCGCCGACGCCTTTCGCGAACCAGCTGGACGAGCCCATACGCCAGGCCTTGGCGCTCGTCGAGTCGGCACTTACCCACGGCGCGGCGTTCGAGCCCGCCACCTCGGACCGCGTTTTCCGCTTCTACATGTCCGACCTGGGCGAAATCTCCTTCCTGCCGCCGCTGGTCGAGCACGTGCGCCGGCTCGCCCCGCAAGTGCACCTGGAGGCCTCGGGGCTCGCGCTAGACGAAATTCCGGATGCGCTCGCGAGCGGCGCGCTCGACCTGGCGGTCGGCTTCCTTCCCGGCCTCGCCCCTCCGGTGCGGCGCCGGCGCCTGTTTCGCGATGACTACGTCTGCCTGATGCGCGCCGATCATCCGCGCATCAAGAAGCGGCTGACGCGCAGGCTGTTCGAGGAAGCGTCGCACGCGCTCGTGTCTTCGACCGGCAGCGGCCACCGCGTGATCGAGGAAGCGCTCGAGCGCCACGGGCTCACCCTGCGCATCGCGTTGCGCGTACCGCACTTCACCGTCGTACCGATGGTGCTCGAGCGCACCGACCTGCTGCTCACGCTGCCGAGCCGGGTGGCGCGCGTGTACGAGCAGGGCGGGCGCTTCAAGTCGCTGCCGCCGCCGGTGACGATTCCGCCCGCCGACGTCGGCGTGCACTGGCATGAGCGCTTCGACCGCGACCCCGGCAACCGCTGGCTGCGCGAGCTGATCCTCGAGCTGTTCGCCGGGAAGGAGTAGGGTGCGCGCATGGAGATCCTGCCCTTTCGCACGCAGCTCGGCGAATCGCCGGTGTGGGACGCGCGCTCGCGCGCGCTGTGGTTCGTCGACGTGCACGCGCCGGCCGTGCACCGGCTGGACGTCGAGACCGGGCGGCTCGACACCTGGCCGATGCGCGAGCGCTGCGGCTCGATCGGACTGTGCGAGGGCGGCCGGGTGCTCGTCTCGTTGCGCCGCGCCCTGCACCTGCTCGCGCCGGCGAGCGGCAAGCTCGAGCATTTCACCGACGTCGAGCCCGACGCGCCCGAGGGCAACCGGCTGAACGACGGCAAGGTGGCGCCCGACGGCAGCTTCTGGGTCGGCTCGATGGACGACACGCCGGCTCTGGCGGCGACCGGTAGCCTGTACCGCGTCACCGCCGACGGACGCGTGGAGAAGAAGGCGAGCGGGCTGCGCGTGTCGAACGGGCTCGCCTGGTCGGCCGACGGCCGCACGCTGTTCCACTCCGACAGCCGCGGCATCTGGATCCGGCGCTACCGCCACGATCCGGCGACGGGCGCGATTTCGCGCCAGCACGAGATCGCGCGGCCGACGCTCGAGCAGGGGCGGCCGGACGGCGGCGCGACCGACGTCGAGGGCTTCTACTGGAGCGCGGGCGTCTCGGCCGGGTGCCTGAACCGTTGGTCGGCCGAGGGCGAGCTCGTGCGGCGCGTCGCGCTGCCGATGCCCAATCCCACCATGCCGTGCTTCGCGGGCGACGACCTGAAGACGGTGTACGTCACCTCGCTGGTACGCGATCCGGACGCGAACGCGGGCTGCACCGTGCGGCTCGAGCTCGGCGTGGCCGGCGTGCCAGTCGCGCGCTTTCCGCTCTGAGCTAGCGGCGGCTGCGCCGCACGAAGGGCGTGAGCGCGAGCGGCGCGAAGTACATCGGGATCTGGGTGACGCCGACGTAGAGCGAGAAGGCCGGGCCCGCAGTGCCTGCGGTGATCGCGAGCATCAATCCCATGTTGCGGTTGCCGCTCAGGAGCGCTGCGCCGTAGGCCGCCGCGGCTCCCGCGCGGCGGAAGAGCGCGAAGCCCGCGAGGTGGAGCAGCGCGGTCGAGACGCAGGCGGTGACGAACAGCACGCCGATGAAGCGCGGGTCGGCGAGCAGCCGCGCCGTCACGCCGTCCATCACCAGGATCGCGAACACGACCAGCAGCACCACGTTCAGGCCCGCGAGCAGCTCGTCGTTGCGCGCGAGGCGCGCGATTCCGATCGAGCGCCGCAGCGCAAGCGCGAGCGCGAACGGCGCGACAACCACCAGCGTCACGCGCACGAAGAACGCTCCGAGATCGACGTGGAGCCCCGTGTGCGGCAGCAGCAGCCCGACGAGCGGCGTCAGCGTGAGCGGCAGGAGCAGGGTGGTCGCCATCGTGGCGACGACCGCGAGCACGCCGTCAAGCCCGAGGATCAGCGCGAACACCGCGGCCGAGCCGATCGGCGGCGCGGCCGCCTGGAGCACCGTCACCAGGCGCAGCTCGGGCGCGAGACCAACCAAGCCCGCCGCGAACCAGACCAGGAGCGGCGAGGCGACGAGCTGCCAGAGCGCTATCCAGGCGGGCAGCGCCGGGCGCCGCGCGGCCTCGGCGAAGCGTCCCCAGTCGAGCCGCAGCAGCGCCGTGGTGAGCGTGCCGATCACCAGGTACGTGAGCAGCGGGCGCAGCAGCGCGGCCAGATCGGGCAGCGCGATGCCCACGAACACGCCCGCGGGCAGCGCCCAGCGCGCGTACCGGCCGAGAAAACCGAGGAGCGAGCGCAAGTCGGTCGCCTACGCTTTCTTGCGCCGGTCCTTGATGCGCTTCGCCTTGAACTCGGTCTTGGGCAGCGTGTCGGGAGGCAGCACCTCCACGCCGACGCGCAGCTCGATGCGCGAGCTCACCGCGTTCTGCACCGCGGCGATCACGGCCGCGGGCTTCTGGTACTCGGCGTGCTCCACGAGGATGGTCATGAAGTCGATGCCCTCCGGGCTGGTGTCGAGCACCACTTCGTACTCGTCGCCGACGCCGGACACCGAGCGCACGCCTTCTTCCAATACCGAAGGATAGAACTTGATCGCGCGCAGGTTGATGAGGTCGTCCGCGCGTCCCTGGAAGCCGCCGATCGCGCGCACGTGGGTGCGGCCGCAGGCGCAAGGGCTCGTGTCGAACACCGTGTAGTCGCCGACCACGAAGCGAAGCTGGGACGAGCTCTCCGAATTCATGTTGGTGCACACCGTGATGCCGCGCTTGCCTTCGGGCACGCGCTTGCCAGTCTCGGGGTCGATCAGCTCCCACACCTGGAAGTCTTCCATCAGGTGCGTCTGGACCGTGCCGTCCGGGCGCAGCGCGGCCGGGCAGGAATAGCCGCCGGAGTGCGGGGCGGCCTCGGTGCAGCCATAGAACTCGACCAGCTTCGCGTCCCACAGGTCTTCCAGCCGCTCGCGCGTCGCGGCGATGCCGGCGGCCGGCTCGCCGCCGGTGAACAGCGTCTTGACCGAAGTCTTGCGCGGGTCGTGGCCCATCTGCTGCATCGTTCGCCCGAGGCGCAGCAGCTGCGAGGGCAGCGTCGCGAGGATCGTCGGCTGGTAGCGCAGGATCACGTTGCAGCGCAGCTCGGCGGTGAGCCCGCCGCCCGGGATGCACGGGATGCCCATGTGCGCGAGCGCGTGCAGCACGCCCCAGGCCCACACGTGCGGGCCGAAGCCCACGACCAGGAACACCTTCTCGCCCGGCCGCGCGCCGAGCGACCACAGCGCGCGCGCATTGGCCCACTGCCACTGCTTGAGGTCGAACTTGGAATAGCGGAACACGCGCGGCAGCCCCGTGGTGCCGGAAGTAGGAAACAGCGTCCAGCCGCGCTGGTTCCATATCTCGTCGTCGTGCGTCGTGTAGGTGCCCCAGGGCGGGTTGGCCATCAGGTCCTCGGCCATCTCCTTCTTGTCGATGGGCGGCCACTTGACGAGGTCGTCAACCGTGCGCAGGTCGTCCGGCGTCATGCCGAGGCGCTCGAAGCGCCGCCGGTAGAAGCCAGAGTTCTCGCACAGGAACGGCGTCAGCGCCGCGAGCTTCTCGTCCTGCAGCCTCCGCAGCTCGTCGCGCGGCGCGCAGTCGAGCGACGGCGACCAGTACTCGGCCGAGCCGGGGCGCTCGAAGTCGCGGCGGTGCTTCTCGAGCGTCTCGAGCCACCTGCGGCGCGTTGCGTGCTTGCGGTCGGTGTCAGCCATGGCGCTCCTCCCGAGGTGGCCCATAGAATACCGTGGCCATGACCAAGCCCATCGAACCGAACGGCCGGCCGCCGTTCCGCGCCGACCACATCGGGAGCCTCTTGCGCCCCGCGAGCCTGCGCCAGGCGTTCCGCGCGCACGCCGAGGGAAAGCTCTCCGACGCCGAGTTCCGCGCCGCGCAGGACCGGGCGATCCGCGAAGTGCTGCGGCTGCAGGAGGACTGCGGCCTCGAGGTGGTGACCGACGGCGAGTTCCGCCGCACTTCCTACTGGGCGCGCTTCGTCGAGCTGACGGGCGGGCTGGAGGTCCGGTCGGCGGTGTTCCGCTTCCACGACGCGCACGGGCACGAGAGCGAGTTCACCGCGCCGTACGTGACGAAGAAGGTGGCGCGCGGCGCGCCGATCACCTTGGACGAGTACGAGTTCGTGAAAGGCGCGACCCGGCGCACGCCCAAGATCACCATGCCGGCGCCTTCGACGATGCACTTCTACCGCTTCTCCGACTTCGCGGCGCCGCGCGCCTATACCGACGCCGGGGCGTTCTTCGCCGACCTCGGCAAGGTGTACCAGGCCGAGATCGCCGATCTCGCCCGGGCGGGTGCGCGCTACGTGCAGCTCGACGAAGTCGCGCTCGCCGTGCTGTGCGACCCGGCTGCGCGCGACAAGGTGCGGGCGGCGGGCGGCGACCCCGAGCGGCTGGTCGACCTGTACGTCGAGGCGATCAACGCGGCGGTCGCGAACCGCCCGCCCGGAATGCTGATCGGCGTGCACATGTGCCGCGGCAACTACAAGGGCATGTACCTCTCCGAAGGCGGCTACGACTCGGTCGCCGAGAAGCTCTTTGGCCGCGCGCGGGTGAACCACTTCCTGCTCGAGTTCGACACGCCGCGCGCGGGCGACTTCGCCCCCTTGCGCTTCGTTCCGCGCGACAAAGGCGTCGTCCTCGGCCTGGTGAGCTCCAAGACGCCGCGGCTCGAGGGCCTCGACCTGCTGAAAAGGAGGGCCGACGAGGCGGCGAAGTATGTCGATCCCGCGCGCCTCGCCCTCAGCCCGCAGTGCGGCTTCGCGAGCACCATGGGCGGCAACCCGGTGACCGACGCCGACGAACGCGCGAAATTGAAGCTCTGCGTCGACGCCGCGCGCGCGATCTGGGGCTAGGCGGAGCCCGCCGCGGCGATGAGGCGGTTCATCCAGCTAGCGGTGTGCGCGGCGCCGCCGAAGCTGAAGAAGTGCGCGCCGACGACGTTGCACGCGGCGCGCGCGAGGCAGTAGCGTGCCACGGCGACGAGCTGCTCGCGCGGGTCGGTGTGGGTGACGAGGCGCGCGATGCCCATGCCTTGCGCGCGTAGCGCGCGCAGCGAGGCGCTCACGCCGCAGCGCTGCGCGAAGCGAAGGAGCGTCGCCGCTTCGGTGGGACCGGCGACGCCGACGAACACCGGGACGCGCGGAGCGCGCGCGGCGAGCTCGGCGCAGTACTCGACCACGCGCGCCGGGGCGAAGGAGAACTGGGTGACGACGTAGGCGCCGAGCCCCTGCGCGGCGGCGAGCGCGAGCTTCTCGCTCAGCGCGCGCTCGAGCGCGGCGCGCGGGATGCGCGGGTGCCCTTCCGGGTAGCCGGCGATTCCGACCTCGCGCAGGCCGCAGCCGGCGAGCGCGCCGTCTGCGAGCAGCGCGACGCTGTCCGCCCACGGCCCGCGCGGAGTGGGATCGTCGCCGCCGATCAGCAGCACCTTCTGCACGCCCGCGCCCTGCACGGCGCGCTCGAGGAAGTCCTTCAGCTCCGCGCGCGAGGCGACGCGCCGCGCGGCGAGGTGCGGCACGGGCTCGAGGCCCGCGGCGTGCACCGCTTCGAGCGCGGCGAACGTCTCGGCGAGCGAGTGGCGCGGCAGGTGGTTGACGTATACCTTGCTGCCGGCGGGCAGCAGTTCGCCGAGCGCGCGCGCGTCCTCGACTCGATGCGCGGTCATCTCGACCGAGCCGCAGGACACCAGCTCGGCGATCGTCTCTGTCACGGCGTCCGGTGCGGCGATGAGGGTGCTCATGGCGGTCTCCTAGCGTTTCTTGCGCGACACCACGTAGGACTCGTCGAGGAACCACAGGCCGCCGTGGCGCTGCAGCACCTCGCGCGTCGCCTCGAGGTAGCGTCGCTCGCCCAGCGCCCCCGCGAGCCGCTCGTCGTCGATCTGCGCCACGTACACCGCGGCGTTCCAGGCGGCGAACAGAGTCGAAGTGCCGATGCTCTCGGCGATCTCGCTGGGTAGCGTATGCATGTCGTAGCGGAACACTGCACGGCTGTCGGAATAGGAATTGAAGTTGTAATGCCGCGCGTCGCGCCCCAGATCGGCGCGCAGCGTGCGCAGCAGGTCGTGGCGCCCGGTCTGGAAGGGATCTTCGTTCGGCCACACCCGGCGCACGATCTCGAGCCCGGGATCGTTGCCGTAGCTGTGGATGCCGAGCAGCCGCCCGCCTGGCCCGAGCGCGCGCGCGAGCGGCCCGATCACCTTGGCCGCCTTGAACTCCGCGGGCACGCGCGCGCGATAAGGCTGCGAGGCGATCACCAGGTCGTAATCGGCGCGCGCGCCGCCGTGTCGCGGGACGACATCGTGCAGGAGGAAGCGGAAATCCTCGCGGTAGATGACGAGCGCCACCGGCCGCTCGTAGATCGGGTTACCGGTCTTCGGGCTGTGGCGCGCCTGCCAGTTGCGCGCGAGGAACGGTTCGAGGGCCGCGATCTGCTCGTCGAACTCGTGCGCGGTCGTGCCGGCGAGCGCGACCTCGTGCCAGACGAGCGCGGTGGCGGCGCTCACCGCCTTCGGTGCGAGCCACGGCGCCTCGTTGTAGTACATGTTGGTGACGACGAGTACCGTCGCCGGGTGCTCGTACAGGCGATCCGCCATCTTGTGCAACGACAGGCGCACGTCCTCGAGGCTCACCTCCTTGCCGACGA
>Ga0187776_10001804_pt1 | contig 10861 bp, 8 predicted proteins | sample 0216_BV02_MP12_2_FD_132426 | JGI IMG/M metagenome (GOLD analysis project Ga0187776, IMG submission 132426) | Tropical peat soil microbial communities from peatlands in Department of Meta, Colombia - 0216_BV02_MP12_20_MG | ecosystem: Environmental > Terrestrial > Soil > Wetlands > Peat | place...
TGAGGCCAGAGTCGTCGTGGGCAAGGGACGATTGGACGGACGCACCCTGTATTTGGGCGCCAACCTGCTTACCGAGTTCTTGAAGCTGGCCAACCCGTTTTCGAAGGACGAGTCCTATACCGATCTCGAATGCGCGGTCGTGCGGCTGCCGGTCAAGGATGGAATCGTGACCGTCGATCGCAGCATGGCGCTCGAATTGTCGAACGTCAACATTGTGGCAAGCGGGATCATCGATCTGCGGCGCGAGACCATCGATCTGCGCGCGCGGACGCAAGCACGAAAAGGATTGGGTTTGAGTACCGAGGTGGCGAACATGTTCGCGATACAAGGCCCGCTTGGCGCGCCGTCGTTAGGGGTGAGCGGCGAGGGCGCAATCAGAAGCGGCGTATCGGTGGGCGTCGCCGTCGGAACGGTGGGGGTGTCGCTACTGGTCGAGCGACTGATGCTCGCCGACCGCCAGCCCTGCCGCACCGCGCTCGGCCTGTCGCCGGCGTCAAATTGATCTGCCTCGCGAATCCTTTCCATCGACCGGCTGGTATTGGAGTAAGGTCCCATATCTTCTTTCCGCGCCGCCGCAGTACGCTTCGGGTTCCAATCCGAGCGTTCCGATGACACCATCCCATTTGTTTGCGGCGGTAGTCGACGACGTGTTCATGTGCAAGGCGTTGGCGCGCCTGCTGCGCGCCAACGGCTATGAAGTGGAAGCGTTCCCCGCCGGCGCCAGATTCCGCCAATCCGCCTGCGCCGGGGCCGTGGACTGTGTGGTGCTGGACGTGCACATGCCCGCGCTCAGCGGCCTGGACGTGCCGGCGGTACTGCAGGCACGGCGCGTGCCGGTGCCGATTATTTTCATCAGCGCCTGCGACGACATCGCCTTGCGCGAGCGCGCGCTGCAACAGTGGGCGGCGGCCTACCTCCGCAAGCCGCTCACGGAACAGACCCTGCTCGCCGCCATCGCTCTGCGCAGCGTCTCCTTTCTTTTGGCCGCGGCCGGGGTTTGCGCCGGCTCCATGAATCGCGATCCGCGCACACGTTCGGCCCGTTGCGGAAAGGTCTTTACGCCGTATCGAGCCGATCAGCTCCTGCGACCGTTCGCGTTGCCCACTCGCGGCAGGGCGCGGGTGGACGGTTAACTTGAGCGCGGTGCCGGGAGATCGAATTGCGTCAGGCGCGATGCGCATCAACTGTCGTGAGCGAGACCGCGCCGCGCTCCATGATGGCGTGGAGCAGCGCGTGGTAGAGCGCAGGGCTCGTACCGTGACTGTGTACATAACCCGCCACCGGCGGCCCCGCGAGCGTCAGGTGTCCGATCATCTCGACCACCGTGGCCTTCAGCACCTCCGGCAATGTGCTGATTTCCCGAAGTGGCCGCGATACACCCGCGTCCCCGGCCTGGATGAGCTTCGGTTTGTGTGACCCGCAGGAAGTCGCGCTGACGCCGGCGTGAGGCTCGGTGAAATCGCTCAGAAATGTCATACGCGCCGTGTCAGTGCGCCCGTCAGGCCGGATCCTCGTCATGTCGACGCGGGCAGCGAACTCGGCGGCCGGCGATAGCGCAACGAACCCCAGGCGATCTCGGACCTCGACTGTGTCGACGACGCACAGCAGCCGGCGCGCCCGGGTCTGGGCCTGAACACCAACGTTGGCCAGCATGCCGAGATAAAAGTCGAAATTTCCGGCGTCCGTTGGGATTCTGGTACCGGACACTTCCACCACCGCATTGTCGACGCCGGCGACGCGCAATGCCGCCAGCAGCGGGAGCGCGCCACGCAGCGTCACGCCGTGGGTATTGCCCAGGGCGATCTCGCCGCGGGTATCGACCACGGCGTCCCAGCGGGCCTCGATCGTGCGCGTATCCCGGGCCGCGCCGTGAATCACGAAGCGAACGCCGGTATCGGCCTCGGCCGGATGCACCACGAGCACGTCGTCCCGGCGCCGACGCCGTTCGCCATGCCACGGCGCCGATCGCGCCACGGTGTGCTGGCGGACGGACGGTGCGGTATCGGCACCCGACGCGGTCGTCATGATTTGTCTCCTCGGTGTGGCATTGACAGGCTGGCGCCGCGGACAGGCAGGTCGCTCTCGTGGGACAAGGATTCGTTGTGCCGGCCGTCGGCGCGCGGCACGATGAGGTCGGCGGCATCGGCGGCCGCATCGAGCGCGGCCAGCAAACGGTGGAACAGCCGGTGCCCCGGCTTATAGGCGATGAGGTGGCCAATTACCGGTACGCCGAGGAGCGACAGATCGCCCACGCAGTCGAGAAGTTTGTGGCGCACGAATTCGTCAGGGAAACGCAGCCCTTCGTCGTTCACGACGCGCTGCTCGTCGACCAGGATCGCGTTGCGCAGTGAACCGCCCATGGCGAGTCCGCGGGAACGCAGCGCGCGCAACCCGTGCGCGAAGCCAAAGGTACGGGCCGGTGCGATTTCGCGCGCAAACTCTCCGGCATCCAGCGCCAGGGAGCGGCGCTGGCGGCCGATGGCCGGGCTCGGAAAATCGATCTCCACCGTGATCCGCGGCTGCGGATGCGGCAGGACCACCGCGAACCGGTCTTCGTCGTAAGCCACCACCGGGTGTCTGACGAGCAGCGCACGGCGCGCGGCCGGCTGGCGTACCGCGCCGATGCGCAGCAGGAGGGACACGAACGGGGCGGCGCTTCCGTCCATGATCGGCACCTCAGGACCGTCGAGCTCGACAATGGCGTTGTCGATATCGCAACCGCGCAGAGCCGCGAGCAGGTGCTCAACCGTGCGCACCGTCACGCCGTGCTCGTTGGCGATCGTGGTGCACAGCTCGGATTCGACCACGTTACGCCAGTGCGCCGTGACCACGCGGTGGCCGGCGTCTACGTCGAGGCGGATGAAACGTATGCCGGTGCCGGGCGGCGCCGGCCGCAGCCGCATGCCGACCCGGGCTCCGCTGTGCAGGCCGCGGCCGACGCAGGTGAACTCGCCTGCCAGCGTGTGCTGCCAGGCCAGATCCTGCGAGCGGCGATTCGTGAGCATGGAGACCTCCGATGCGGACAGTGTGTGTGCTGGTGCTAGAATGGCAGCACACGCCGACATCGGCTTGTCAGAACGCGCCAATCGCTTGTCCCGGCGGCTTGTCCGCGGACGCCAAACAGTTGTCCGGGAGCGAGCGGCGGGAATGGGAGGAAATATGCAAGCGACGACCGTCGCGTCGTGGGCCGCCGTCATCTGGCGCGCGCTGGAGGCGCGCGGCGTTGCGCCGCGTCCGGTTTTCGAACGCGCCGGGGTCGGTGTCGGTAATCTGCAGGATGCCGGTGCGCGCATCCCGCTTGGGGCGATGACGCGTCTTTGGAATCTGGCCGTCGAGGTCACCGATGACCCGTGTTTCGGGGTGAGCGCGGGACAGCACGTTCACCCAACAACCTTCCACGCCCTCGGCTACGCCTGGCTCGCGAGCCGCACCCTGCGGGAGGCGCTCGATCGTTTTGTGCGCTTTACGCGTCTGGTGTCGACCGCACTGACATTGCGGTCCATCGCCGTGGGTTCGGAGTTCGAACTCGTTATCGAACTAGTGAGCGACGTACTACCGTTCTCGCCGGCGGCGGGGGACGCCGGGGCGGTGGCGCTGGTCATGATGTGCCGCACGAGTTACGGCGATGCGTTTCGTCCGCTGCGCGTACGGTTCCGGCGTCCACGCCCCCCGTGCGAACCGCAGTTCGATGCGTTGTTTCGCGCGCCGATCGCGTACGGCGCGCCCGACAATGCCCTGGTGTTTGCCGTCGTCGACCTGGACCGCGAGCTGCCAACCGGCAACGCCGAGCTGGCGCGCGCTTCCGACGAGGTGATCCTGCATTACCTCGCGCGGTTCGATCGCGAAGATGTGGTGACGCAGGCGCGGATGACGCTCATGGACCTGCTGCCGTCCGGTCAGACGAGTGCGCATCGCGTGGCGGAGGCGATGCACCTGAGCGAACGCAGCCTGCAGCGCAAGCTCGCCGAGCACCGTACCAGCCTGGCACGGCTGCGGGAGGACACGCGGCGCGAGCTCGCGAACCAGTATGTTCGCAACTCGCGCTATTCGGTCGGCGAAATCACCTATATGCTCGGCTTCTCCGAGCCCGCGAGCTTCACGCGCGCCTTTCACCGCTGGAACGGCATGTCGCCTAGCGCTTGCCGGCAAGCGCTAGGCGTAGGCGCCGCGACCGACCCGGATCGGAGCTGACCGGGCCCTCCGACGAGCCGGTTCGTGCTGGCCCGCACCTCACGGAATTGCGCGCCGACGCCGGAGACCGGCGGCGCGCGGCCACTGCGCCGTCAGTAACTGAAGCCGAGATCGATGCGGCCGGTGGTGAAGCTGTCGTTGCTGCCGCCATTTTCCCAATTGATCCAGCTCTTGCCGATTCCCGCGCGCAGGAACACATCGCGGGTTAAATCCCAGCGGACGCCGACGCTGGTGTTGTAGGAAAAGAGGCTGGTGCTGTAGCTTGGCTGGTAGGTGCTGCAGGTATAGCCCCACCACGGATCGTACCAGCAGCCGGTGGACGCATTACCGTAGGCAATGTTGCTGTCGATGTAGGTGGAACCCAATCCGGCGGAAACGTACGGTGTGACCGGTCCGGCAATGAAGTTGTAAAACAGGTTGAATTGCAAGTTGCTGATCGACATCTCGGAGTTCGCGTTGATGAAGGTTCCCGGCGTGGTAGCCGAAGCGATCTTGGCGTCAAAGGACGGCGAGTTCCAGTTGATGTCGAAGCTTAGCTCGAGGTGGTCGTCGAAGTTGTACCCAACGCCGAAACCCCAGCCGACGTCGGAGTTGGTGCTGATCTCCGTGCCACCATCGAACTTGACCGACTGCTCACCGAGGGGGCGCGCCTGCACGGTGAATTCCCAGCGCTCGGCGCGCGAGTGGTAGGCTTCGGCAGCTTGTGCGGCGCCGCCGGCGACAAGACCAAGCACGGCGATCAGGATTGCGACGTAAGTAGTAGGTGAGCGCATATTGACCTCCAAATAAACTGTGGCAAATCGGTTCAGAGTCCTTGAAAAAGATCAGACAGCCAGTCCGCCTTGATCCCGCGGTATGCCTTCGTGTGGCGGACATGACGGTCACCGAACTGAATCGGCATTTCGTTGCGGGGCCGCTTGATACACTACCACCAATGCGATCCACTGAGCTACGTGCGGTTTGGCTTCCGGTCCAACCGAAACGGCCGCCGCGGGCGTTGCACCCCGCTCCAGAGAAATTTATCATTGGCGACTCGCCGCCGTGCAGAGGTGTCGAGCTGCAATTGCCGAGAAGCATGGATTGGCAAATGCAACCGAGAAACATGAACAAGGAGAGCGCATCATGATCCGAGCATTGCATTTGTTTTTCATCGCGGTGGCCGTCGTTTTCGCGACCGCACCGACCGTGTCGCTGGCAGCCGAACAGGATGCCGCCAAGAATCGCGCCATCGTGGTGACCGATTCGGTGTCCGCCAAGGTCACGGTTGTCGGCATCAAGAAGAAGGAGCGCGAGCTCACGCTGCGAGACGAAAGTGGATCCGAGGTTGTTGTGGTCGTCCCCAAGGAGGTGCGCAACTTCCCCCAGATCAAGAAGGGCGACATCCTCGAAGTCGAGTATCACCGCGCCGCCGCCACGCAGCTTGAGAAGGCGAGCGATACCAACGCCGCTGGCCAGGCCACCGCCGTCGAACGCGCACCCGCCGGGGCCAAGCCGGGCATGTGGGCGATGCACACGAGATCGATTGTCGCCACGGTGCTCGAGATCGATGCGAAGACCCGCCTGCTTACGGTGCAGGGCCCGCAGGGCGGCATCGTGACTGTCAAGGTCCCGGCCGACATGAAAACTTTTGACAGTCTGAAGAAGGGTGACAAGATTTCCGCGGTCTACACCGAAGCGGTCGCGATTTCGGTGAAGTCGCCGCCCAAGAAGCAATAAACGATACCTTATAGTCGCAGTGACCGCGACGGGCGGCGTCAGCCGCCCGGAGGTCCTGCCGGTCCCCGCGAATCACGCATGGCTTGAGAGGGCATGCGCGGCGAGCAGGTGTGCGTGCCTCACTTCAACGCCGGCACGACCGCCACGAGGTTCAGGATAGACATTGCCGATTGATGATGGCGCTGGCCCGGGCGAGGCCCCTCCGATCGCCCGCGCCGCGGACCGGCTTGAGGCGCGAGTGTCGGCCGGAATCATGGCTTGGGCTTGGCCATCTCCTGGGCCAGGCTTTCGTCGATGAGTTGAATCTCGATGCGGCGATTTTTCTGCCGCCCCTCGGGCGTATCGTTCGAGGCGATCGGCGCGTACTCGCCGCGCCCGGATGCCACCATGCGCTCGGGCGGTACGCCGACCTCCTGCAGGTAACGTACGACGCTGGTCGCGCGCGCCACGGACAATTCCCAATTTGACGGGTAGACGTTCTGCATGGACTTGGCGATGGGCACGTTATCGGTGTAACCCACGACCCGAATGATTTTGTTTTCGTAGGACTTTATTGCCTTACCGACGTTCAGCAGCACTGCCTTGCCGCTGTCCTTCAGGTCCGCGTGCCCGGAGTCGAAGAAGATCTGCTCGGCCACATCGACTGTCAGCATGTTCTGGTATTGCCGCACCTGGAGCTGGCCCTTCTCCACCTCGGTCGAGAGCTTGCCTACCAGGGCGTCGTATTGCGCCTTGTTCTGTTCGCTGGTGGTCTGTAACTCCGTCTTCTGCTGCTCCAACGCGGCCACTTGCTTCTGCAGATTGGCAATTTCCTGGTTCTTGTCGGCTTCCAGCTTTTCGTACTTGCTCGTGCTCACGCAACCGTTCATTGTCATCGATACTGCCACTGCCGCAGCAATCCATAGATATCGATTCATGTGTCGCCTCCGTGTTCTTTGATTGAAACTTGCGCCATTCGAGGTTCGCGCTGGCAATACTGCACGTCGGGCAATTTTGCGCGTTCCTGGAGCGTACTTCAATACCGGGACTTGTCACGTAAGCATCCTGATCTCCGGAAGTTACCGTTCATGGTGTCCGGGCGCATCGACCCGCGGTCACGCTCATCGCCGGCGAGCGAGCACTCGCGCCATTCGTGTCGCGGCCGGCGCGCCTGGGCAGCGCCATCAGCGCTCGATCTTGTACAGGATGTCCGCGCCGGTGTTGGTGCCGGTGTCAGTCTGGACCTGCCAATGCTCAGTCAGGTCGTAGCGCAGGCGCAAGCTGTTACCGGTTTCAAACAGACCGATTCCGTAGGACACATACAAACGCGGCGACAGGTAGGAGCCGAGCATCAAGCTCGTGCCGCCGGTGGCGTCGCTCGCGATTCGCACGTCCTCGATACCGACCGCGCCGCCGACGCCGCGTGCCAGCTGCTCGCCGCCGGCGAGCGTGAGCGCCGACACCGCCTGCGCGAGCCAGGCGTTTTCGGCGCCGCCGCTTTGCTGCGCCGGGGTGCCGAACACGATATACGACAAGATGTTGGTCTGGTCGAGCGCCGGGTCCGAGAACAGGCTCACCTCCGGATTCTGCAGGCGGCCGCTGGCCTGGATTCCGACGGTCACGTTTTCCACGTGGCGCACGGCGCGCAGATCGACTTCCGGATCGTCGACCGCGCCGCCGGTGAACGTCAGGCGGCCGCGGTCGATGTCGAGGTCCTTGCCGTACGCGCGGTAGGTGCCACGCGTCACGCGCAGCTCGCCGCTTGCGGTCGTGGGCTGTCCGGGCCGGTCGCGCACGGTGACGTCGCCCTCGACCAAGGCAGTGACGTTGTAGGTTGCCACACGTACCTGTTGCCCGAGCACCACGCGCACATCGGCGGTTACCGCGGTTTGTTCCGCGCGAACCTCGGGGCCGCCGCCGAGCACGACCACGTCCGGTGAGCGTTGGGCCCCGGCACGCAGTGTGCGCGGCGCGATCAAGGCCCGCGCCACCCGCACGGTGCCATCGAGTTCGACCGCCCCCGGATGCGCGCTAAGCCGCAGGTCGGGCGAGCCGATCAGAGTGTACTCGGGCAGATGAATCGCCTCGAAGTCCTGTCCGCGCAGCTGCAGCTGCGCGCGCCACGGAACATCCGCGCCAATGTCGACGTGCCCATCGACATCAAGCGTACCTGGCCCCGAGCGCGCTTCGGCCTGAATGGCGATCCGGCGTGCGTCGATGCTGCGCGCGCTCACGCGTACATCATCGAGCGTGATCCCGAGGCTCGCGACACCAGCGTGGCCCTGTTCGAGCCGCGCCTCGCCGCGGACTTCGGGGGCGTCGAGGGTGCCGCCCAGCTCTGCCTGCAGCTGCAGGCGGCCGCGCGGCTGCAACAGCTGCGGCATGAGTACGGTGAATAATTCGAGCTGGTCGAGTTGCGCCCGCACCGTACCGTGCAGGGCACGCTCGCCGGCTGGCTTGGGTTTGAACGGCGCGAACGGCATGCCGAGCTCGGCATTCGCTGAACCGGCGCCCGTCAGGGCGAGCACGGCCGCCGCCTCCAGCCGATCAGCGGCGACGCGCGCCCGCAACGTCATGCCGTCGAATCCGATCGCCGTCGCGGCCTCGTTCGCGTTGCCAAGGCGCAGCGCACCGGCTCCCACAGCGAGCGTGAGCTCGCCATCGAGACCCCCGTCGGCCGCCACCACCAGACGCGTCTGTCCGGTAACCCGACCCTCGAGTCGCGCATCGTCGCCGATCCACGGCTCGAACACGGCTAACGGCACGCCGGCGACCCGCGCATTCATGTGCCCGCCGGCCGACACGCGCCACGCGCCGTCGACACAGACGTGGCGTGTGTCCTGCGCCAGGCACAGCGGAGCGAGCGAAAATGTGTCGCGCCCGATCTCAAGACCCGCCGCTTCCCGTTGGCGCCAGGAGCCAGCGCGTGCGTTGCCAACCTCGCTGTCGAGCAAAGTACCGTGCCAGCGTTGCGTCTGCAGGGCGCCGGCCGCCTCCAGGCGCGCGTACGCGTCGGCGAGGCGCACGCTGGCGCGCAGCCGGTGCTCGGACAGTCGGCCCTGCGCCATGAGCTCGACGTGATCGATCGCGCGGCCGCGCGCCCGCAGCCCATCGGCCTGAAGCGTGATGTGCGAGTCGACGTGATCGGCGAGATCGAGATCAACGTCTGCGTTCAGTGCCGTCGCGCGATCATTGCGCCAGGCGAGGGCGCGCGCGTTGACTCGCGCGGTCACGCGCGGTTGCCGGCGCGCGCCGGTCACGCCGCCGCTCGCGTCGATACTGCCGCTCGCCTGCGGAAGGAGGTCGGCAAGATCGGGCGCGGCGAGTTGCCACTGACACTGCCACTGGTTATCGATCCGGCCGGCGGCCTGCAGGCGCGAGGTTCCCGCGCGGAGCTCGAGCGCCCGCAGCGAGTAATGATCGCCTTCGGCGGTGATGCCACCCGCCAGGCGCCAGGGTTTGTTGCGCAGCGTGCCGGACAACTCCTCGATCGTGAGCGCGGCGTTGAGGCGCTCGCCATAACGGCCGTGGCTTTCGGCGCGCAGGGCGAGACGCCCCGGCCAGTCGGGGTACAGCACGCCGGGATTGAGATCGCGCCCGGCCAACTGCAATTGCCAGCGCAGCTCCGGGGCCCAGTATACTTGTCCGCTTGCCGTCAATCGGCCATCGAGCCACTGCGCGTCGGCGGCGGTCGTCAGGCCGTCACGATTGCCATCGCCGTGGCTGCGCAGCGCCAGGCGCCCGAGGCGGGCCGACTCCAGCACGCCATCGAGCTCGAAACGATAACGATCGATGCCGCCATTTATTTCGAAACTGCCCCGCGGGCTGCGCGCCTGCGGCTGACCGTCGAGTGGCCAGCGCAGCGCCTGCCAGGTACCGCGCAGGGCGAATGGCGCGGCCGCGCCCGGCTGCCACGTACCGGTGGCGGACATCGTGGCGTCGCCGTCACGCTCGTGTAACTCGAACGCCTCGAGAGTTACGGCGGCGTCGGACGCGTTAATGCGAAAGTCACCGTCGAAGCTTCGACCGGTGTAGGTGAATCCGACGCGGCCACGCGCGGTGACGTGGCGGTAGTCGCCTTGGGCCTCAATGCGCGCGCGCAGCCTGACCGCGGGCCACCCATGATGCCACGCGGACGGATCGAGGTCGGCGGTCGCCAGCGTCGCGTTCCAGTTCATCGCGCCGAACAAGTCGGTTACCGAGGCATTCAACTGTGCGTCCCACGGGGGCGCGAATTGCTGTTCGGTCGCGAGCCGGCTGTCGCCGCGCAACCAGCCGTGGCCGGCGAGCGGCGCGAGCGTCGGCACGCGCACCGACCAGCGCAGTTCAACATCGATCTGGTAGGGCGGGGTGAGATCGAGCTGTCCCGCGGTGGCGATGGAAAAATGCTCGGTCTCGAGGGCAAATTGCGCCAGCTGCACGCGAGTGCCGCGCCAGCGACCGGCGAGCTCGGCGCGCGCGAACGTCACGGGACTTCCCGCGCCGGGGGTGTAAGTGAGATGCGTGAGCCGGGCGGCATCAACTTCCACGGCGAATGGCAGCGCCAGCCGTGGCGCGGGCGTGGTGCTCGCCGGCGCGCGGCGCTGGCGCCATTGCACCTCGTCCAGCTCGAGGCGCTTGATATGCCAGGTCGCGCGCAGAAGTGCGGCAGGCCGCCAGTCGAGCGCGAGCTCGCCGATGTGCAGTTCGGCGTCCGCATCGCGATACACGAGCCCGCGCGCGCGGATCGGACCGAGCAGGTTGCCGTGCAACTCCTGCACCCGCAGCTCCCCCGGGGCGCGCGCGACGGCGCGCGCGAACACCCAACGCAGCGCCGCCTCGCTCGTGAGCAGCACCGTCAGCGCGAGCGCCACGGCGGCGAGAACGGCGGCGACGATGAGCAGTCTGCGCTTCACAGTTCGGGTCCGATAACGAAGTGTACGCGCCACGGCCGGTCTTCGAGCGTGAGCGCCCAGGCGACGTCGAGGCGGATCAA
>Ga0187776_10001805_pt1 | contig 10857 bp, 10 predicted proteins | sample 0216_BV02_MP12_2_FD_132426 | JGI IMG/M metagenome (GOLD analysis project Ga0187776, IMG submission 132426) | Tropical peat soil microbial communities from peatlands in Department of Meta, Colombia - 0216_BV02_MP12_20_MG | ecosystem: Environmental > Terrestrial > Soil > Wetlands > Peat | place...
CACTCCGCTCGCGACGAACAGCTCGATCAACGCACCGGATTCGTTCGGCCGCGGGACGACCACGCTATTCACCTCACCGCCGACTTCTGCAACCATTGGTTTGACGTATTACACGATCAGCAACTCGCAGGCGCTCCTGCTCGAGGTGGACGGCTCGGCCACGACGGTGGGAACGCTGGCGAAACAATTTTAGCGCCGGGGAAAGTTTCAACGCGCGCCGCGGCCTCTCTCTTGGAGGAGGCCGCGGCGCTTTTTCGTTCTAGACCGAAAGTTCCAGCCAGATGCCTTTGGCGGGAGACCCGACGAGAGGAGACCTGTGCGAAAAGGTTGATTTTCAGAGCCTCCCGAAGCCATTGACGGAATGTTCGCTCGCAGTACGAAGGTACTATTGCCGCTAATTGTTACCCGCCGCGAAAATCAAAACATAAGAGGATAGGAATTTTTCGTCGAGTCGAGGAATTCATTCAGGGGGCCGGCCGGGGGCCGCAAATTACTATGGCGCCAGTTTCGAAAGACACGTTGGAAGTCACAAGTCCCGCAGCGGGAAATCCGGTTTCGCAATCGAGCGTGCCAACATCGAGCCCCTCCTCGGCGTCCCGTTCCGAAGTCGTTTCGCTGGAAATTCAGCTCAAGGTGCACGGATCGCGCGTGACGCAAGTGGTGGGCGGAGTCACGCCGAGCACGGAACCATTCGAAGAACAAACGCAAACGATGATCGTGTTCCCGGAAGGCGCGGTGGTGAAGCTGAGCACCGCCGTCAACGCTGGGCAGATGCTCGTGCTGACAAATTTGAAGACGCGGCAGGATGCGATTTGCCGGGTATTGAAAATCCGGCCGAATCCGAGTGGCGCAAGTTATGTGGAAGTGGAATTCACGCATCGCCAGCCGGGTTACTGGGGAATCAGTTTTCCGTCGGATGCAGGAGCGGAGCCGAAGAAGGCCGTACTTGCGCCTCCGCCTGCTCCGGCCGAAGCAAAGCCGAAAGCAAACACCCCATCGGATATTTCCTGGGCGCCAGCGCCGCCGGCTCCGAGCGCTGCAGCAAAACCGCGGGAAGTTGCGCCGTTACCTCCGCCCGTGAAGCCGAGCGTCTCACCGAGCAGATTGTCCGCGCCGCCCGCTGCGAAACCGGAACCTGCGTTCATCTCCATCGGGACGCAGGAAGAGGTGCAGGTCGCGGCCTCCGCGACGGCGGCAACAAAACCGGGGAAGCTGCTGGAATCGGAACTCGAGAAGCTCATCGGGCCCGCTCCGAAAAACGAGCCGGCAATCGAACTGCCGCCCGCGGCCGCTCCGGCCGAAATGTCTCTCACAGATTTGCAGGGCGACGCCAAGGCGGAGACGCCTGTTCTCTTCTCGGCCATCAGTGCGGCGCCGGCGGAAGCGGATTTGGCTCCCGCGGCTGCACAAGCGACGCCGGCGGCTTCGGGCAGGATTTTCGGACGATTTGCGGGCAGCACGGCGCTCGATCCGGCAAGCGCGGCTCACGCCGAAGAGCCAAGTGCGCACTTGGATTTGTCTGGAGCGGCGGCTGCGAGCAGGATTCCCGGGTCTGGGCAGAATTGGACTCTGATCGCGGCGGGAATTGCAATTCTGGTGGCAGGACTTGCCGGCGGAATTTACTACGTGCGCTCGCACGCGAAAAATATCGGCGCTGAATCGAATGTGGCGAATATTTCGCGGTCTGCCGGACCGGTCGGCACGCAAAGCCAGGGGTTCGACGCCGCAGTGCAGCCGAGTCCAACTGCGAATTCGTCTTCGAACGCTCCCGCAATGACTGCTGCAAACACAACCGCAGCGGGAGTCCCTGCGAGAGGCGGAGCCGCGGCCGACGCCGTACAACCCCAGGCGGCACCAGCGCCTAAGGAGGTTGCTCCCAGCGTGACGCCGAATATGATGTCGAGCGCTTTGAACGCGCATCCGACTGCTGCCGCGCGCACGGGGGACGAATCAGCGGATGAACCGAATGTGGCGGCGCATCCCGGGTACGCAGAATCGAATGGGAATGCGCTCGCGGAAATTCCTTCTTCCAGCGCCGCTTCGCTTCCGGTGCCGACAATCCAGCCGGAGGGACCGGTGAAGGTCGGCGGACATGTGGAGGAGCCAAAGTTGGTTGCTTCCGTGATGCCGGTGTACCCGCAGGCCGTGAAAAATTCCGGGATTCAAGGCGATGTGGTCATCGAGACGACGATCGACAAGGATGGAAATGTTGCGGGGATGCGCGTCATCTCCGGGCCGGCTGTGCTGAGGCAACCGGCGCTGGATGCGCTGAGAAAATGGAAGTACGAACCTTCGAAGCTCGATGGCCAGCCCATCAGCGTTCAATTAATGGTGACAATCAAGTTCCGGAAGTAATTGCAGGTTTCCCCAGCACCGCTTCTCGCAGTTCTTCCCTTGAATTGCAGACCTGTTGCTTTTTTCATTCCCATAGCATCCAATAGATGTTATCGGCTGGAAACGTAGAGAATTCGTGTGCGAGGTGATGGATGCGAGAAGCAGTGATCGTGAGTTCGGTGCGGACGGCGGTGGGGAAGGCGCCGAAGGGAGCGTTGCGGACGACGCGGCCGGATGACCTGGCAGCCGTGGCGATTCGCGACGCGGTGGGGCGCGCGAAGGGGCTCGATCCGAAGGAGATCGAGGACGTGATCATCGGCTGCGCGATGCCGGAAGCGGAGCAGGGAATGAACGTGGCGCGGATCGCCTCGTTGCGCGCCGGACTGCCCGTGGACTGTTCGGCGATGACCATCAACCGTTTCTGCTCTTCGGGCTTGCAATCCATCGCCCTCGCGGCGGAGCGAATTATGTCCGGACAGGGAGAAGTGGCCGTGGCGGGCGGCGCGGAATCCATGAGCATGGTGCCGATGGGCGGCAACAAAATTTCGCCAAATCCCTGGTTGATTGACAACTATCCCGACGCGTATCTGGGCATGGGATTGACAGCGGAAAATTTGGCGAAGAAATACGGAATCACGCGCGAGAAGGCGGACGAATTTTCTCTGGCGAGCCACCAGAAAGCGCTGGCGGCAATTGCGGCGGGAAAATTCAAGGACGAAATTGTGCCGGTGCAAGTGAGCTACACGATGCTGGAAAACGGCGCGAACGGCGCAGCGAATGGGAGCAAACCAAAGACGGTGAAGGCGACATTTGACACGGACGAAGGGCCGCGCGCCGATACTTCGATGGAAGCGCTGGGGAAGTTGAAGCCGGCGTTCGCGATGCACGGTGTGGTGACGGCGGGGAACAGCTCGCAGATGAGCGATGGCGCTGCGGCGGCTGTGGTAATGAGCGCGGAGCGCGCGCGCCAATTGGGAATCAAGCCGATGGCGCGCTTTTTGGCGTTTGCGACAGCCGGGTGCCCGCCGGAGGAAATGGGAGTCGGGCCCGTGTTTGCGATTCCGAAGGCACTGAGAATTGCGGGATTGAAGCTCGAGCAGATTGACGTGATCGAGTTGAACGAAGCGTTTGCGACACAGGCGATGAGCGTGATTCAGCAGGCGGGACTGGATCCGGCGAAGGTGAATGTCAACGGCGGGGCGATCGCGCTCGGGCACCCGCTCGGCTGCACCGGCGCGAAGCTGACGGCGACGATTTTGCGGGAGCTCGAGCGGCGCAACGCGCGCTACGGCCTGGTGACGATGTGCGTCGGCGGAGGAATGGGCGCCGCGGGAATACTTGAGCGCGTCGCTTAGCTAAGAGGAATCGTCGCAAGCAATTCGAGGAAGCCGGCGATTTACGCCGCCGGTTTCTTGATCATCGCCGCCATGCCGATTCCCGCGATAACCCACGTGATCGTGTTTGTCACAATGTGCCCGGTGACGTAGTCCGTCGGAAAGCCGTACCAATTCCAGTACGGCAAATCGTAGACGACCCCCGCAAAGAGGCTGATCAGCGTGACGATCCCCACGCGGGAGGCAAACGTTGTTGAACCCGGCGTGGTCACAAGTATCCAGGCGACAATCAAACACCCAATCAGACCGAAGAGATATTGCGAGCTGAGGAGCTTCGCGAAATTCAGCGGCATTCCGTGGGCCTGATAAATGAGGATCCCGGTCGGGCCGCGCTGATATTTTGCCATGTAATCTTCTCGTTCGGCAGGAGTCGCTTTGTTGGGCGCCATCCCCGAGGCGGTGCCCGGAAAAATATAAATCCCGGAATCGCGGATGGAAGCGCGCATGGCGAGAAGGAGCAGGTCTTCGTGCGGCAACATCTTGATGCCGGTTTCGCCGAGGCCCAGGCCGATGTGAATGATCGAGCTGACGATGAACACGATCGCACTGCCGACGATGCCAACGAGAAGAATCTTCTTGCCCATGAAATCCTCCTGCGAGGGAACGAGTGCGAACGGTTTGCGCGTTGTACTTGAAACGCGCGCAACATGTCAACCGGATTTCGGGAGGGCGCAGCGCGCGCGTTCCTCTATTTTTTGACGGCGTCGGCTTTCCACATGAGGAGAGTGGCGCCATCGCCGGTTTGGGAAGACTCCTCCATGTGCACGGAATTCTCGACTACCTTTTTGATGGTGCTGCGCAGGTGAATTTTCGTCCCGTTGTAATCGAACTCATGGACGGTGACGAGCAGGTCTCCTTCCCATTCCGAAGTGCCGATGTTGGCTCCGGGAAACGCATTTCCGACCACAATCGTCGTGTAGACGTTCTGCTTCGGATCCCAGGTGATAATTTCGTGGCCGATTTCCTTGCCCAGGGGGCCGTCCGCTTCAAAATCGGCGAGTATGGAAAAGCCGCCCGGCCCAAGTTGGGCTTTGTACCAGCCGGTCTGCGCTCCCCCTTCGGGAAACATCGGCGATTTTTCGTAGCCGCCTTTCGTTTCCCAAGTTCCGAGCAGGAATTTCATTTTTTCCATTTCCGGACCGGGCTTTGGGATTTGCATTTCGGGCGAAGCGGAGGATTTGTCTTTGGACTGTTGCGCGTGGCTGGTAAGCAGTAGCGCTACGAACGCGAAGGCGAGAGTCACGGCGACGGCGGCAGCTTTCTTCATGAATGTCTCCTTTTTCAGAATCATGCACGATGAAGTTTCTGACTCCTTGTCTTATCCCAGGATGCGTTTCAATTCGCCCGCCCAGCGAGTCTCGATTTCGCGGACTTGCGATTGCGGCACGTTATAGGTCGAAAACCACAACTGAGCATCGTGTTCGGGGCCGCCGCCTTCGATAGTGAGCCAGGCGAGCGCGTCGTTGAGCGACGCAACCGTCACGCAGAAGCCGCGGCCGGGAACGATGAATTCCGTGCGCCCAGACCATGACTCGGCCGTGCCGGTTCGCAACGCGTACGGCGAGCCCGGCTTGAGATTCTGCACGCCCTCGACGAAAATTCCGCCGGAGCCAGCGAGTTTCTCATAGACGGCCGCGCGCGGCATTTCCACTTTGTGGCGCGGCCAAGCGACCTGGCGCGGCTGGCCGGAGTGGCGCGCGAGATAATGGCGGAGATTTGTCAGCATGAAATCCCAGCCGTAATTCGTGGAATCGAAGAATTCGTTTTCCCATTCCGCCCCCGTCTCGAAAAACGATTGCACGAGACGTAGGATGGTCTTGCCGCCGCGCGATTCGATGATCCATTCGACAATGACCGGTTCGCCAACAGTTCGCAGGCGGTGATTCGGTTCCCAAATTTCAATGGGAGACGTTCCGGTCCATTCCGGGCCCCAGGAGAGCGAAATTTTTCCGCCTTCGCCGGGTACGACGCCAGCTTCAAGCGGAAACCAGCGCGTGAGTTCGTGGGGATCGGTGAGCATTCGCCAGACTGTCTCGGGCGAAGCGTCCAGCACGATTTCTTTGTCGATTTTCCTGATGGTTTGCTCGGGCTTGGGTCCCATTCGAGATTCTCCTTGAAGAATCAGAAATTCCAGTTGGGAGCGGCCGACGCGGCGGGATAAAGCGCGGCGAAACGTGCGACGGCCTTTTCGAGGCTGGGCTTGAGGCGCGCGGCGGCTTCGCGATCCAGCTTCCAGCTCGTGCGGCGCACGCCGACGACGCGTTGCGGGCCCATCGAGAAGCCTTTCAGTTCGAGCGTTCCGCCGATTTCGTTCCACGAGAGTGTCACTTCGCGCGAGGTGACGGCGAGAACGCGGCCGGTGAGCTTATCCCCGTCTCGCAGAGCAAGATTGCAGGGGTCGCCCACGATTCCGATGGTCCCGGATTTCGTGAGCCAACGAGCGAGCTTCGATGAATCGAGAAAATTAGAAAGGAGCTGGTCGTACTGAAATGCCGCGGGCTCCATGACCAACAAGGTCTGCTTGCTGCGCCCGAAATAATTTTCGAGGTAGTGCTTGAGGATCGCGAGCGACATCCGCCAGCCGGAATTGACGCCCTCGTATTCTTCGTCCCACTGGGCGCCTTCTTTGAAGCCGGAATTAATGAGGCGGATCAGCGTGGAACCGCCTTCGCGTTCGATCTGAATTTCGAGGATTCCGGGCTCGCCTTCGGGTGGCTCCCACTTCAGAACGAAATGTTTCCCCGGCACGGATTCCACGACTTCGAGAGGTTGAGCGAAACCGAACTCGTCGAAAAACCACGTCATGGTCTCGCCAGGTTTTCCTTCGCCGGTGGCGCGGGCCACGAACCATCCGGCGATTTTCTGAGGATTGGCCCAGGCTTCCCAAACTTGCTGCGGCGAGGCGGAGGTGCGGATTTCCGCGTGAATTGTGCGGCCTTGGCGCGTGAATTGTCTTTCGCCGGGCATGGTCAGTGGCCTCTTTTACTCGATACGTCTGCGGGCTTCGGAGGAATTGGATAGCAACCGAGAAGCAAGCGGTACGGACGGCCCGGGCCGGGCGAGCCGTCGTCGCGAAGAGCAGGGGAGGCGTGGCGCGCGACGGCGTCGACGACGGCGCGACGCAATCCTTCGGCGAAGCGGGCGCGCTGCTCGGCGGATTCGAAGCGCAATTCGGAGGAGAGCGAAAGTGTTGCGAGGCGCTTGTTTTGCGATTCAGCCTCGCGCGCGGCGCGGCCCAGCTCGGATTGGCCGAGAGCCAGAAGGCCGAGGAGGTAGGAGGCGCTGAAGGCGTCTTCGGCGTGTTGGCGAGGCAGGCCGAGGCGGCCGAGGAGTTCCGGCGAAAGAATGTAGCCCTGGGCGGAAGTGCGATAACGGCGCTCAATCATGTTGCGGCGGCGGCGCTGGCCGGCACGTTCGAGGAAATGGGCGCGGGCGAGTTCGCGGACGTGATAGTTGACGCGCTGGCGGGGAAGACGCAGGCGGCGGGCGAGGCCAGCGGCGGAGTCGGGCTCGCGGAGGGCGTCGAGGATCCGGAGGCGGAGAGGGTGAAGAAGGGCAGCGGCGCGCGGGATATCCGAAACAAGGTCCCACGAGGGCGCGGGTGCCGGCGATGGGGCGGCGGGATGCACGGGAGAATTCCAGCAAGGAAAGCGATTCTTGTCAAGACAAATATATTTTTCAGCGCTCATTTTCAGAGGCCTTGTGCCTCCTTTCTCGGGGCGGTTGAGTTCTCCTGCTCGGGCATCGCCCCGCTCGCGCGGTTTGCGATTGCCGGGCGTTCCCGGTAAGATCAGGGTTCTGCAGGTTTCAGAGAATCCGCTTCAATTGGACAGGGGATGGCCGCGACCGCCTGGTATTTTGCCTACGCCAGCAATATGAGCCGCGCGCAGATGAAGTCGCGCGCCGGAGAGATATTCGAGGAGCGCGTCGCGAAGCTGGAGAACTACGAGCTGGTGTTCAACAAGAAAGCGCGCGGCGGCAGCGCGACCGCCAATATTCGCCCGGCGCCGGGACAGGCGGTCGAGGGCGTGCTCTATAAAATCAACGAGCAGGCGTTTCGCGCGCTGGATCGATTTGAAGGGGCCCCGCAGCATTACCGACGGATTGAGGTGAACGTCGTGGATGGCAACGGCCAGCGCATGGCGGCACAAGCTTTCATCGCCACCAAAGTGGAAAAGGGGCTGCGGCCGGCTCCGCACTATTTGAAGACAATTCTCGACGGTGCGCGCGAGCACGGCCTGCCGGAAGTGTATCTGATAAAGATCCAGGCCGCAGCCGAGGCGGGCTAGCGTAAGTGTTTCGTGAAATTTTCGCTCCTTGTGCCGGGCGCACAGGAGAGAGACAATGAGGAGCGGAATAGTTCGGCAATCTCATTTCAGCGAGGATCGATCATGGCGACGACACCGGTTTCCCAAGTTTTGAATCGCGGCGGTTCTTTCCTGCTCACATCCATTACACCGGACGATATTTTCACGCCGGCGGATCTTTCCGATGACCAGCGCCTGATCGGGCAGACGGCGGAAGAGTTCGTCGAGAAAGAAATCGTGCCCCTCATCCCCGAGCTGGAGGTGCACAAAGAAGGGCTGATCGCGCAACTGATGAAGAAGGCTGGGGAAATTGGCTTGCTGGGCGGCGCGATTCCAGAGGCTTACGGCGGGGCCGGACTCGACAAGATTGCGGCCACGGTCCTCGCGGAAAAGCTTTCTGAGTATGCGTCGTTCGCCGTATCGCACGGCGGCCATGCGGGGATCGGCACGATTCCCATCGTTTATTTCGGCACGGAAGCGCAGAAGAAAAAGTATCTGCCAAAAATCGCCACCGGCGAGCTTCTTTCCTGTTATTGCTTGTCTGAGCCGCAGGCGGGTTCGGACGCGCTGGCGGCGCGGACCCGCGCAGTTCTCTCGCCGGACGGAAAGAACTGGATCCTGAACGGGCAGAAGATGTGGATTACGAACGGCGGATTCGCCGACGTGTTCATCGTGTTCGCGAAAGTAGACGGGGAGAAATTTTCCTGCTTCATCGTGGAACGAGGGACGCCTGGATTTACGACCGGCGCCGAAGAAAAAAAGATGGGCATCAAGGGGAGCTCGACGGTGCCGATCTTTTTCGAGAACGCGCCGGTGCCCAAAGAAAATCTGCTGCACGAAATCGGGCGCGGACACATCGTGGCTTTCAATACATTAAACGTGGGGCGGTTCTCGCTGGGGGCGTACTGCCTGGGCGGGGCCAAGCACGTGCTGCGGGCGTCTTCGAAATATTCGAAGGAGCGGACGGCTTTCGGAAAATCGCTTTGCGAATTCGGGCTGATCAAGGCGAAGCTCGGCGAAATGGCGATCCGGATTTTTGCCGTGGAGTCCATGATTTACCGCTCGGCGGGGATGGTGGATGCGGCGGTGTCGGCGCCGCAGCCCGGCATGGACAAAACGCAGCAGGCCATGCAGGTGCTCGAGGAATACGCCATCGAAAGTTCGATCAGCAAGATTGCCGGGAGCGAGACGGTGGATTTTTGCGTGGATGAAGGCGTGCAGATTTTCGGCGGGTACGGCTTCCACGAGGACTACCCGGTGGCGCGGGCCTACCGCGACAGCCGCATCAACCGGATTTTCGAAGGCACGAATGAAATCAACCGCATGTTGATTATTCAAATGCTGATGAAACGCGCCATGGCGGGCGTTTTGCCGTTGATTCCGGCGGCGATGAAGGTCGGGGAAGAAGTGCTCGCGGGGCCGTCGTTTGAAGAGGCTCCAACGGGAGAATTTGCCGAGGAAGAAAAGTCGCTTGCGCAAGCGAAGAAGATTTTCCTCCAGGCAGCGGGCACGGCTGTTCAGAAGTATCGCGAAGGGCTAGCCGAGCATCAGGAAATCGTGGCGGCGCTGGCCAACATCGCCATGGACGTTTATGCCATGGAATCCTCGCTGCGGCGGGCGCAGAAGGCCATTGCCACGCGCGGGGGCACGGCGGCCAATCTGATGGGCAATGCGGCCCGGGCGTTTGCTTATGACGCGATGGATCGGATCGAGAAGGAAGCGCGCACGGCGCTTGCGGCGACGGTGGATGGCGACACGCTGATCACGCAACTAGCCGTGCTGCGGCGCTTCTCGAAGCACAACCCCGTGGATACCATCGCGATTCGGCGCCGCGTGGCAGACGGTGTGCTGGCCCAGGATAGCTATCCATTCGAAGGGCGCTGAGCCGAACTCGCTGTTTAGAAATTCTTTTTTTTCTCCGCAATCGCTCCTGATTTGCAGGTCTGTGCTTAACCAATCAGAATTCCAATCTGGGCGGCTGGCGCCGTCCGATTGGGCTCCGCAAATGTTTGTGTTCCACATTTCTTCGCCTGGGAAAGAAAATAAAACCTCCTGCAACTGAGACAAAAAGCGGCGTCAAAAGAAGTCAGCAGAGACGCTCGTCCGGGAAGTAACTGGGGTACTCCCATTCGGGAAAAAGTTTTCTCAAATTTAAGATGTCGCGCTTTGAGAATCCCGCAGACGCTTCAATTTTCAATCAGTTACGCGTGAGCCATTTGGAGAGTGCCATGCATCTAAACACGCGAGGGTAGGTGAGGCACATGAAAAAGGCTCTTGGTGCAGTGATGGCATGGCCGGGTCAGGTTATTCAAAGTGCGAAGGTTCGCAAGGGAACACTGGCAATTGTCGCAGCGATCGTGATCTTTCAGTTGTATTTCGTCCGCGAGCTCATAGCCGCCGAATTGCTATTTGCCGGTGGATTCGCCGTTCTCCTGATATTGGGCGGCATTTTCTATCTTGTTGGTGTTGTGGGTGAGAGTGGGCTCGATTGGGCCGAAGCGGGTCTTCGCGTTACGGCGGAAACTGCGCGCCGCGGATACGCGACCCTGGAAGAGGTAAGCCGCAAGCCTTTCCGCGCACCGCGCTCAGAATCTGCTCAGTAATTTCATTTTCCTGGCTGAATAAGAAATCAAGGGCCGCAGAGGGTGATCTCTCCCACCACCTGCGGCATTTTTTTGTGCCAGGGCCCGGTCCGGCCTGGGGATTGATTTCTTCAATCTTTCGGTCGGGTGTAGGCGGGGCGCACCGGATTGCCAAATCCATCTGCCTGGGCTCAACGCACTTCCAAAAATCCGCGTCTGACCTTCGGATTATCCCCTCTG
>Ga0187776_10001806_pt1 | contig 10855 bp, 10 predicted proteins | sample 0216_BV02_MP12_2_FD_132426 | JGI IMG/M metagenome (GOLD analysis project Ga0187776, IMG submission 132426) | Tropical peat soil microbial communities from peatlands in Department of Meta, Colombia - 0216_BV02_MP12_20_MG | ecosystem: Environmental > Terrestrial > Soil > Wetlands > Peat | place...
CGTTACGGCAGGCTGACGGTGGTGCCGTCGCCCGTCGCGGAGATGTTGAACGTGCCCGCGGCGGTGTTGCCCGAGTACGTGTACGGCGTCGACCAGCCCGTGGGCGGGGTCGGGATCGTGGCCATGAACGGACCGGCCGTCTGGCCCTGACCGTTGGTGGCAACCGCCGTCAGGTCCGTGAGGTTGACCGCCACGGTGCCCATGTGGGCGCTGTAGATCGAGACGGCCGAGGCCAGGGCCCGGGCGTCAGCCTGCGCCTTGGCGATGCGCGCCCGCGCCTGCACGTTGGCGTAGAGCGGGATGGCGATCGCCGCCAGGATGCCGATGATCGCGACGACGATCATCAGCTCGATGAGAGTGAAGCCTCGCTGGTTCGCTACCGCGAGCCGCTTCTTCGTCCACCACTGAAACATTGGGTCCCCCCTGTTAGAGCTAGCTAGTTGCGAGCAACCGTTGCAACCTTCTGGGTGCAGCTTCGGTGCCACGCCCAGCGCAGTCGATCGGCATACGTAATCAGATACTTACATCGCATGTTTCCGGCAACCGTGACAGGCGTTGGCATTCGCGGTGACCAAAACCGTCAGAGCACGAGTGCTGGAGCTGGCTGAAGCGCCTGGAAAAGAAAAACGCCCGGGAAGGGGATCCTTCCCGGGCGTGCTGTAACTGTGGATCCGTTACGGCAGGCTGACGGTGGTGCCGTCACCCGTCGCGGAGATGTTGAACGTGCCCGCGGCGGTGTTGCCCGAGAACGAGTACGGCGTCGACCAGCCCGTGGGCGGGGTCGGGATCGTGGCCATGAACGGACCGGCCGTCTGGCCCTGACCGTTGGTGGCAACCGCCGTCAGGTCCGTGAGGGCGGTGGCGACGGTGCCCATGTGGGCGCTGTAGATCGAGATGGCCGAGGCCAGGGCCCGGGCGTCAGCTTGCGCCTTGGCGATGCGCGCCCGCGCCTGCACGTTGGCGTAGAGCGGGATGGCGATCGCCGCCAGGATGCCGATGATCGCGACGACGATCATCAGCTCGATCAGGGTGAAGCCTCGCTGGTTACCGATCTTCTTCGTCCAGAACCGCATCATGGTCGATTCCTCCTTGCGTTTTTTGTTCCGTACCGAGTCGCTTGCTGAGTCGCTGCTGTTTCTTGATCGTGGGGTAGTGCAGACCCGATGCCACGAGGAAATTCACGGAAAGGTCTACGGTCATACGGACTTACAAGCCAGATTTCCGGATACGTCGGCAGACGATGACGGGCGCGGGCAGCGGGGCTGACGAGCCGTGTCAGGCGTGGACGTGCCGATTACCCCGGGGAAATGCCGGTGTGGCGACCGGTCGGCGTCCGCTCGCCGGGCGGCTCGAGGATCAGCTGGGCGAAGGTGTGCGCTGACTGTGCTTCTGAAGCTTGTAGCGAAACTGTCGGAAGCTCACGCGGAGGAGCTCGGCGGCCCGGGTCTGCACGCCCCCGGTGCGAGCGAGCGCCATTTGCAGGTAGCGTTGCTCGATCTGATCCAGGGTGGCTTCCAGATCGAGCCCGTCGGCCGGAATCTCCACGGAGACCTCCTGGAAAGACCGTGACTGCTGTAGGTCCGGCGGCAACGCGTCGGCCTCGAGCATGTCGCCGCTGCCCAAGACCAACGCTCGCTCGATCACGTTCTCGAGCTCCCGAATGTTCCCGGGCCAACGGTAGTTCTCAAGAATCGCCAGGGCCTCCGGGCTGACACCCTTCACGGACTTGCCGAGCTCCGCGGAGATTTTCCGCACGAAGTGCGCGGCCAGGAGCGTGATGTCCTCGCGCCGCTCCCGCAGTGGAGGCAGGTGGATCGGGATCACGTTGAGCCGGTAGAACAGATCCTCGCGGAGGATCCCGTCCGCCACCGCCTTGGCGACGTCGCGGTTCGACGCGGCGATCAGCCGTACGTCGACCTTGACGTCCTTCGTGTCGCCGACGCGACGAATCTCCCGCTCTTGGATGGCCCTCAGCAGCTTCACCTGAACCGACTGGGGCACCTCGGTGACTTCGTCGAGGAACAGACTGCCACCGTTGGCGGCCGAGAACAGGCCGACGGTGTTGGCGACCGCGCCGGTGAAGGCGCCCTTCACGTGTCCGAACAGCTCGGACTCCATCAGGGTCTCGGGAATGGCGCCGCAATTGACGGAGACGAACGGCCCGGCTCGGCGCGGGCTTTCCTGGTGGATCGCCTGCGCGACGAGCTCCTTGCCAGTGCCGCTCTCGCCCGTGACCATCACCGTCGACAGGCCGTCCGCCGTCTTCCGGATGACCTCGAGGAGCTCGACCATCTGCCGGCTCTTGCCGATGAAGCTCTCGAACCCGCGCTCTCGACGGAGCTGGGTCCGGAGCTCACGGTTCTCGTCTTGGAGCCGCTTGCGCTCCAGCGCATTGGCGATCGTGAGCTTGATCTCGTCGAGCTTGAACGGCTTGGTGACGTAGTCGTAGGCGCCGAGCTTCATCGCCTCGACCGCCGTCTCCGTCGACGCGAAGGCCGTCACGACGAGGACCACCGTGCTCGGCGAGTGCTCCTTGGCGGCCCGCAGCACCGCGATGCCGTCGACCTTCCGCATCCTCAAGTCGGTGATGACCAGGTCGAACGGTTCGTTCTTGATGACCTCGATGGCTTGCTCGCCGCCGTCGGCGACCGTCACCTCGTGGCCGGCTTGCCTCAGCATGATCGCGAGGAGCTCGCGCATGCTCCGTTCGTCGTCGACGACGAGGACGCGGGTATCAGGCATGGCGGGGCAGGGTCAGCGTGAACGTGGTGCCGAGACCGGGTACGCTGTGCACGTCGATCTCGCCGCCGTGTTCCTGGACGATGCGGTGGACCAGCGCGAGTCCGAGCCCGGTACCTTCTTCCTTGGTGGAAAAGAACGGCTCGAAGAGATGCGAGAGATCGCCCGCCTCGATGCCCTCGCCGGTATCGCTCACCGTGACCTCGAGTATCTCGCCTCGAGCGGCGGCGGCGACTCGCAGCTCGCCGCCTTCCGGCATCGCCTCGACCGCGTTGATGCACAGATTCCACAGAATTTGACGGAGCTGCTGCGCGTCGACCGGCCACATCAAGGACGGCGCGAACTCACGAGTGACCTTGAGGCTTCCCGGCGTGGCGCGATGCTCCAGCAGGAGCAAGACCTCCTCGGCGGCGGCTGCGACGTCGAAGGTCGTGATCGAGAGCGGGGCGGGTCGCGCGTACTCGAGGAAGTTCTTGATGATGTGGTTGAGTCGTTCCGACTCCCGCGACACGATCTGCGACAGGCGCTCGCGGGAATCCTCGGCGGTGTGCGGGCTCGTGAGGACCTCGATGGCACCGGTCAGCGACGCCAGCGGATTGCGGATCTCGTGCGCGATGTTCGCGGACATTCGTCCTAGCGTCGCCAGGCGGTCGGCTTGCCGCATCCGGGATTCCATCTCCCGGATCGCCGAGAGGTCCTCGCAGGCGAGGATGAGTCCCAGCCGCTCTCCCTCGCCGGACCGGAGCGCCGAAAAGGTCATGCGCACGGGGACCGTCGAGCTGTCGGGTCGGCGCAGCGCCGTCTCGTGGCGCATCGATGCGCGCGGATTGCCTTCGATCGTCGCCTCGATCGAGGTCAGCGGAACCGACGCGTCGATCAGTGCGGGCCAGCTGTTGCCGATCGCCCGGGCCGCCGGCACCCCGGTGATCTCCTCGGCCGCGCGATTGAAGGCGGTGATCCGATGCGCGCGGTCGATCGCGATCAGACCGGTGCCGACGGACTGGAAAATCAGGTCCTTGAACGCCTGAAGATCGCGGAGGTCCTTTTGGCGGGTCTCGAGCTCCTGGCTGGTGGCCCGGTAGCGCTCGCCGAGGCCGCCGGCGATGATCGCCACGACGAGGAGCGTCGCCGCGTTCAGGAACATCGTCACCAGCTCGAGCGCCGTCGTCTCCTGCGGCGAGTCAAGGAATACCGAGAGCGGCAACACCGTGCGGCCCACCACGATCCCCGTGTAGAGCAGGCTCGACACCGCTGCGATCGCGAGACCACGCGTGCGTGAGAGCATCACGCACGCCGCGGTGACCGAGAGCACGTACAGGAAGGCGAAGATCGATCGCGCGCCGCCCGTAGCCGCCACGACCGCGGTGATGAGCGCGGAATCGAGCAGGCAGATGAACCAGGCCAGCCGCCGGGGCTGGGCCGGCGGGCCGAGCAGCAGCATCGCGCTCGATGACGTCAGCGCGATGATGAGCGCGACCGCGAGGATCTGGCTCTCGCCCGCCATGAGGCCGGAGGGCACGAACGGCGCGAGCGCCAAGAGGACCACCGAGACTCCGAGCCGCACCCAGGCGAATCCCCGGAGCGGCCCGCCGACCGTGAGCGCTCCCACTACTTCATCAGGGTGACCAGACGGAAGATCGGAAGGTACATCGCGACCACGAGTCCGCCGACCACCACGCCCAGGAAGACGATCATGATCGGCTCGAGCAGCGACGTGAGCGCGGTGACTGCGGTGTCGACCTCGTCATCGTAGAAATCGGCGATCTTCGACAGCATCTGGTCGAGCGCGCCGGTGTTCTCGCCGACGCTGATCATGTGCACGACCATCGGGGGGAAGACCGTGCTGCCCTTGAGCGGCTCGGAGAGGGTCCGGCCGGAGGTGACGGCGGTCCGGGCCTGCATGACGGTTCGCTCGACGACGCGATTGCCGGCGGAGCGGGCCGTAATGAGCAGACCTTCGAGGATCGGCACGCCGGAGGAGATGAGCGTCCCGAGCGTCCGCGTGAAGCGCGCGACGGCGACCTTGCGGATCAGCATCCCGATGACCGGCACCTTCAGTAGGAACGCGTCGATCACGTTGCTGCCCTGCTCGGTGTTGTAGTAGCGCTTGATCGCGTAGATGATGCCAGCGCCCACGCCCACCATGACGAGGATGTACCTCTGCGTGAATTCCGAAATGAGCATGACGATCTTCGTCGGCAGCGGCAGGTCGGCGCCGAGGCCCTGGAACATTTTCGCGAAGGTCGGGATGACAAAGATCATCATGAAGACGATGACCAGGACCGCCACGCTGATGATGGTGACGGGATAGACCATCGCGCCCTTCACCTTGCTCTTCAACTTGGCGGCTTTCTCGATGTAGCCCGACAGGCGCTGGAGGACGACGTCTAGCACACCGCCCGACTCACCGACCTGCAGCATGTTCGTGAACAGATCGTTGAAGACCTTTGGGTACTTCCGGAACGACTCGGCCAGGGTCGCGCCGCCTTCGACCTCACGCGCGATTTTGCCGGTCACGTCCCTCAGATTTTTGGAATCGCTTTGCTCCGAGAGGATCGAGAGGCACTGGGCGATCGGAAGACCGGCGTCGACCATCGTCGAGAACTGCCGGGTATAGATCGCCAGATCCTTGTCCTTGACCTTGCCGCCGACCTTCTTGATGCCGATGGGCTTGGCCGTCCGCTCCTGCACCGAGGTGGCGACGACGCCCCTCGCCCGAAGGGCGGTGACGGCGGCGGGCCGATCGTTCGCTTCGATCTCGCCAGATACGACGGCTCCGCCGGATCGGCCGCGAAACGCGTACGTGGCCATGGTCTGCGCTCCTCCTACCGTCTAGCGAACGGTGAAGCGCCGGCGCCCGCAGTAGCCGTGGCCGCCGGACCTTCGTGCGCGAGGAGCTGCAACAGCTCCTCGGTCAGCGTCGATCTATTGAGCGCGTCTTCCTTGGTGATCAGGTGCCGCTTCGTCAGATCGGCCAGGGACTGATTCATCGTCTGCATCCCGAACTTCTGGCCCGTCGCGATGGCTGAGTAGACCTGGTGGATCTTCTCCTCGCGGATGAGGTTCCGGATGGCCGGCGTGGCGACCATGATCTCCAGCGACATGACGCGTCCGCCGCCGACCTTGGGGATGAGGGTCTGCGAGAGCACGCCCTCGAGGACGAGCGCGAGCTGGGCCCGCACCTGCGCCTGCTGGGCGGTAGGGAACACGTCGATGATCCGGTTCATGGTCTGGGCGCACGAGTTCGTGTGCAGGGTGCCGAAGGTCAGGTGACCGGTCTCCGCGATGGTCAGCGCCGCGGCGATCGTCTCGAGATCGCGCATCTCACCGACCAGGACGACGTCCGGGTCCTGGCGCAAGATCGACTTGAGCGCCTTGGTGAACGACTGGGTGTCGGCGAAGACTTCGCGCTGGTTGACCAGACACTGCTTGTGCGGATGCACGAACTCGATCGGGTCCTCGATCGTCATGATGTGGTCGTGACGCTCGTTGTTGATCTTGTCGATCATGGCCGCGAGCGTCGTGGACTTGCCGGAGCCGGTCGGCCCGGTGACGAGGATCAGCCCCTTGGGCCGGTCGGCGAGCTGCTGGACGATCTGCGGCAGCCCGAGTTCGTCGAACGAGCGGATCTTGTACGGGATGACGCGGATTGCGCAGCCGACGGCGCCGCGCTGTCGATAGACGTTGCAGCGGAAGCGTGCGAGGCCCTGGATGCCGAAGGAGAGGTCGAGCTCGTTCTCTTCCTCGAACTTCTGCTTCTGGCCCTCGTTCAAGACGCTATAGGAGAGCCTCTGGGTGTCCTGCGGCGTGAGGACCTCGAACTGGTTGAGCTGGTTGAGGCGACCGTTGACGCGGATCTGCGGATACGTCCCACTCGTGATGTGCAGGTCCGACGCGCCACGGTCCACCATAAGCTGCAGAAGATCGGCCATGTTGGCGGCCATCGTGCCTCCCGAGACAAATGCCCCTGTTTAAGACAGGGTAACTCTGAGCACTTCCTCGATCGTCGTAGTTCCTTCAATGACCTTCATAAGCCCCGCTTGCCGCAGAGACCTCATACCGGCCGCTTGGGCGAGCGACCTCAGCTCGGCGGTGGCTACGTTCTTGAGAATGCCGTCCCGAAGCTCCTCGCCGATCGGCATGACCTCGTAGATCGCGACGCGGCCCTTCATTCCCGTGAAGTTACAGGTCGCGCAGCCCTTGCCTTTGTAGAACTGCATCTTGCCCTTCCCGGTTGGGACGTGCCCATACGGAACCAGGCTCTCCTCGTCGGCGTCGTACGGCTCCCGGCACTGCTTGCATACCTTCCGACCCAGCCGCTGGGCTAGGACGAGGAGGAGCGAGGACGCCACCAGGAACGGCGGGATCCCCATGTCGAGGAGTCGCGCGATCGTGGAGGGGCAATCGTTGGTGTGCAAGGTCGAGAAGACGAGGTGACCGGTGAGCGCGGCTCGGATGCTGATCTGCGCCGTCTCGAGGTCGCGCGTCTCACCGACGAGGATGACGTCGGGGTCCTGCCGGAGGAAGGATCGGAGCGCCGCGGCGAACGTACGGCCGACGCCCTCGTTGATCTGGACCTGGTTGACGCCCTTGAGGTTGTACTCGACGGGATCCTCGGCGGTCATGATGTTCACGTCCGGCGAGTTGATCGTATGGATCCCGGAGTAGAGGGTCGTCGTCTTCCCGGAGCCGGTCGGGCCGGTGATCAGCACCATGCCGTAGGGCTGATGAATCGCCGCGTTGAACTTGTCGAGACTCCACTCGTCGAAGCCGAGCTGAGTCAGGTCGAGTTTCAACGCTTCCTTGTCGAGGATTCGGAGCACGGCCTTCTCGCCGAAGATCGTCGGCAGGGTGGAGACACGGAAGTCGATCTCGCGGTTGTTGTAGCGGAGCTTGATGCGTCCGTCCTGCGGAAGTCGGCGCTCGGCGATGTCGAGGTTCGACATGATCTTCAGACGCGAGAGGATCGCCGACTCGAGGCGCTTCGGCGGCGCCAGCATTTCGTGGAGGACGCCGTCCATCCGGAAGCGGATCCGGAAGATCTTCTCGTAGGACTCGAAGTGGATGTCGGAGGCGCCCTTCTGGATCGCGTCGACGAGGACCATGTTGACGAGCTTGACGACCGGCGCTTCGTCCGCCGATTCCTTCAGCTCGAAGACGTCGACCTTGGCGCCCTCTTCACCCTCCTCGACGACCTCGACGTTGGCGAGGTCGGTCTGCATATCGGACAGGACGGTGGAGATGGCTTCCGCCTTCGATTCGTAGTTCCGGTCGAGGGCCTTCTTGATCGCAGTCTGCGACGCCACGAGCGGCAACACCTGGAGATTCGTCATGAACGAGATGTCGTCCAGGGCGAACACGTTCGTGGGGTCCGCCATCGCGAGCGCGAGCGAGTTCCCCATCCTGCGCACCGGGATCACTTCGTACTTGCGCGCGATCGGCGCCGGCACGAGCTTCAGGACATCCGGGTCGATGTCGAGCTGAGCCAGGGTGATCGATGGGACACCGTACTGCCGCGACAGGAATCCGATGAGCTGATCTTCGTTGACGAAGTTCAGCCGGATGAGAACGGAGCCGAGTTTCTCCGGCGAGCCTTTCTGCTCCGCGAGCGCCTTCTTCAGTTGCTCGGCGGTGAGCAGACCGTCCGCGACGAGGAGGTCCCCGAGGCGGCGATTAACAGGCTGTCCGAGCTTCACCTGCTGCTGTTGAGCCATTGTAATCTTTTACTGTACCCCACCGAGTCGTTTCAACGTATCGGTAAAGGCCTTGTACGCATCGTCTTGATAAAGAACGAAAACGACTCGCTTGAGGCCCGTCGGACTGCCTTTCAAATGAGACACGACCGCGTTCAACATAGCGTTCGCCGACACCGCGGGCGGGACGTGTCCCACTCCGGTTCCGAGTGCGGGAAGGGCCAGCGACGTGATCCGATGCTTGGCGGCGAGAGCCAGGACCGCGCGCGTGGTGGTTGCGATCTTCTCGCCGTCCGTCTGGAGGTCGGGCCCCATGACCGCCGCGTGGATCACGTGCGTCGCGGCCAGGTTGCCGCCGGTCGTCAGCACCGCCTCGCCGACTTCGACAGGCCCCTGGCGCATCGCCTCTTCCTCGATGATGACGCCGCCCTTGCGCTTGATCGCACCGGCGACGCCGGTGCCCATGGCCAAGGTCGAGTTCGCCGCGTTGATGATCGCGTCGACTTCCCAGTCGGTGATGTCGCCGCGCTCGATTGCGATGGATGATTGGCCGATCCTGAGCCTCATGATCGTTTCTCGCCGCGCTCCCCCGCTTTGGCCGCTTCCCACGATCGTTCCAGCTCGGCGGGCGACACCGCGCTGACCGACGTCCCACGCGCGGCCAGCTCCGCCTCCATGTCCGTGAAGCGCCGACGAAATTTCTCGATCGCGCGATGCAGCGCATCGTCGGCGTCGAGCGATGAGAGCCGCGCGACGTTCACGAGTGAAAACAGCGCATCGCCCAGCTCGTCGCGGAATCGTCCTGGATCGCCCGAGGCCAGCGCCTCGGCGGCTTCTCGAATCTCCTCCTCGACCTTTGTCCACGCGGCGCGCGCGTCGGGCCAATCGAAATTTACCCGCGCGGCCTTGCTCTGAACGCGCTGCGCGCGCAACAGGGAGGGCAGGGCACGCGGGACGCCGTCGAGCAGCGATCGCCGCTGGCCTCGTTCCACCGCCTCGCGCTGTTTGATCGCTTCCCACTGGACGAGCGCGTCGGCCGCGGTGCCAACGGCGGCATCGCCGAAGACGTGAGGGTGACGGCGGATCATCTTGTCGATGAGCTGCGCGAGCAGATCGGTCATCGTGAAATCGCCGCGCTCCTCGGCGAGGCGGGCATGGAAGACGATCTGGAACAGTAGATCCCCGAGCTCCTCCCGCATGGCCGCGCTGCGCCCCGACTCGATCGCCTCGAGCACTTCGTACGCTTCCTCGATCAGAAAGGGCTTGAGTGACGTCGGCGTTTGTTGGCGATCCCACGGACAACCGCCCGGTTCGCGAAGTTGCCGCATGACGTCCAAGAGCCGTTGAAAGAGAACTCCGGGGGAGTCGGTCATTTCCGTTCCTGGGGCTAAGCGATTATACAGCAAGGGTTTTCGCGTGTGCTAGGCTCACCCTTGATGGCCCCGAGCGACCCCGAGGACGTCTTCAAGGTCACTGACAGACGCCGCAGAACGGACGACGTCGAGGCCCCGCTCCCCGCTCCGGCCGCTCCCGAGCCGGCGCCGGCGGTCGGCTTGAGTCCGGCCGGCGAACGCAGCCTGGCGGGGCTTTTCATGATGCTGGCGAGCTCGGCGGTCGTTGCACTGGGGGAAGCGCCCGATCCGATGACTGGTCAACGCCAGGTCGACCTCGCCCAGGCCGCAGACGTGATCGATCTGCTGATCTTGCTGCGCGAGAAGACCGAAGGAAACCGCTCGGCCGATGAGAGCCGCATTCTCGAGGAGGTGCTCTATGACCTCCAGCTTCGCTACGTCCACGCTACGAGGAAATCTTGAGCACGACGACCCCCGGCTCGATCGTGACGCCTTCAACCGAGTCGGGGATTCGCCAGCGCAAGAGCCCCTGCACCGCAGGGCCTGCGAGAAGTTTCAAGAGCGAAGCGGGCAACGGCTGCCGACCGATCGCAAAGCGCTGAACGTCGAGCCGGAGGAAGCGGTGCTGCCGTCGGGTTGTTCCGATTTCGAGGCTGGCTCTGGCCAGAAGATGCAGCCAGACTGGTCGCTCCAGCCATCTCGCCGGAACGAGGCTCGCGAGCGGAGTTGCCGGCGAGGCCGATAGGAAGTCTCGAAGCGGGAGCCGTCCCTTGAATTCGACGACTCCGTCCCCGACCAAACGAAGTGCCCGCACGGAGACGGGCATCCGTGCGGTTTCGCCGAGGTTCCTCGACAGGAACCGATTCAGCTCGGCCTCGGTAACGACGGTCTCGTGCCCGTGCCCTCGCGACCGGAGCCCGTCGCCGTGAATGAGGCCGAAGATCTTTTGCTGGGCCCGGGCACCGTCCTCGGCGGATCCTTGGGCTGCCGCGACCTCCGGCTCCTGGGCGAGCCGCGAGCCCATCCATAGGACGGCTACGCCCAGTCCGAGCAGGGTCGCCGCACCCGCGA
>Ga0187776_10001807_pt1 | contig 10854 bp, 10 predicted proteins | sample 0216_BV02_MP12_2_FD_132426 | JGI IMG/M metagenome (GOLD analysis project Ga0187776, IMG submission 132426) | Tropical peat soil microbial communities from peatlands in Department of Meta, Colombia - 0216_BV02_MP12_20_MG | ecosystem: Environmental > Terrestrial > Soil > Wetlands > Peat | place...
CCTCGCCGATCATCTCGACGATCAAACCCGGCGGCTTGTGGGCGGGCTCCTCGGAGTCCGCGAACAACGCGTCGCCGATCGCCTCGGCGACGTCGAGTCCGACGAAGTCGAGAAGCGCCAGCGGGCCCATCGGGTGCCCTGCCCCGAGCGTCATGCAGGAGTCGACCTCGCCGGGGCTCATTCCGGTGCGCTCCAGCATCCGCACCGCGTCGAACAGGTAGGGAAAGAGCAGCCTGTTGACGACGAACCCGGCCTGGTCGGGCACCTCGACCGCGGTCTTGCCCAGCGCTCCGCACCAGGCCAGGGCGCGGTCGCGAACCCCGTCATCGACTCCCTGGGGGAAGCACAGCTCGACGAGCTTCATGCGAGGCACCGGGTTGAAGACATGGAGGCCGAAGAAGCGACCGGCGTGGCCGCTTCGCCTGCCCAGGTCGCCCACCGACAGCGATGAAGTGGTGCTCGCCAGGTCGGCCTCGGGGGCTGCCTCGGCGAGCTGCTCGAGCAACCCCCCCTTGACGTCGGGGTCCTCCTTGATCGCCTCGACGACGACATCGCACTCGGCCAGGTCGCCTGCATCGGTGGTCACCTTCAGGCGGCTGGCGTCGGCGCCCTCGATCTTCGCGCAGGCCGCCGTCGCCTTCTCCTCGGCGCGCCAGGCGGATGCGTCGCTGCGCGCCAGCAGCAGCGTCTTGCCGGTCGCCGTCGCCGTGGCCGCGAGGCCGGTCGCGATCGTTCCGCTGCCGGCGATTCCCGGATGCTTGTATCCCTCGGAGGGGCTCACGCGGGCTGGTTGTTATCACGAACGCGGAGCCGGCCACCGACGGGTCAGCCCGCGGTCGGCCCCGGGTGCTCCTGGTGCAGGCCGGGGTGGACGCCGCGCAGCCCCGCCTGGGCGCCCTGGACCTTCTGCAGGAGCTCGAGGAGCCGCTCTCGCTCCCCCTCCTCGAGCGGCGCGCACAGCTCGCGCTCATAGTCGATCGCGATCTCGGCGGCCCGTCGCAGGATCCCTCCCCCCCGCCTGGTCAGGTGCAAGCCGCGCACCCGGCGGTCGTCGGGGTCGGGGCGTCGCTCGACCAGCCCCGCCGCCTCGAGCTCGTCGACGAGCACGACCATGCGGCTGGGGGGGACGCCAAGACGCTGCCCGAGCGCCTGCTGGGATTGGCCCGCCGAGGCGGCGACGAAGCGAAGCAGCAGGAACTCGCGGGGGCTGATCTCCAGGGGCGCAAGGGCCTCCGCGAAGCGCTTGGAGGAGAAGAACCCGAGCTGCGAGATCAGAAAGCCGACGCTCTGCGGCGGCTGCTCGGGGACGGGCGGCTCGATCTTCGGCTCCTCAGCCACAGGACGAGTTTACATCGCAGAACCTTTTGTGATAAAGGTCATTCTGTTAGAGAATGGTTATAGTGGAAAAGCACTCTCGGCCGATGAGTTTCCTCCCAGGGAACGGTCATGAAGACGAGCGCGACTCCACGGCTTTGCTAAACGTCGAAAGCAGAAAGGAGCTGTCATGACCCGCCGCCTAGCCTCCCTAGCTGACCTCGCCTACTACCGCCGCGGCCGCGTGGTGCTGGCTTGGGTCGTGGCGGCGGTCGCGATCATCGGCGTCGGATCCTCGTTGAAGGGCGACTTCAACGCGAACTACGACACCCCCGGCTCGGAGTCGAAGGCCGCAAGCGACCTCACCAAGCAGCGCTTCGGCGGCTACTCGGGCCAGGAGATCTACGTCGTCTGGAAGGACACCAGGGGAGCCACGAACCCAGCCGCCCTCGCACGGGTCAGCAAATTCTTCCGCCAGGCCGAGCAAGTCAAGAACGTCGCCCGCCACACGGCGATCCGCCATTCGCCACGCACCAAGGCGATTGCCGCCTCCACCCTGCCGATGACCGCCCCCGGCTGGGATTTCACCAAGAGTCAGGGCAAGCAACTGATCGACGCCGCGAATCGCAACAGCGGCGGCGGGCTGGAGATCAAGCTCGGCGGCGATCCGATCTACGCTGCCCAAGGTTCCTCGAGCCCGGAGGGCATCGGCTTCCTCGGGGCCGCGATCGTGCTGCTGATCGCCTTCGGGTCGGTCGTCGCGGCCGGCCTGCCGCTGGCAATCGCTCTGATCGGCCTTGGGATCACCTCGGGCGGGTTGATCGCCCTGCTGGCCAACCTGATCGACGTTCCCGACTGGACCACCGCCGTCTCGGGGCTGATCGGGATCGGGGTCGGGATCGACTACTCGCTGCTCGTTCTGACCCGGTTCCGGTCCGCCCTGAGCGAAGGCAAGGACCGTCACGAGGCCGTGGTCGAGGCGGTGACCACTGCCGGGCGCAGTGTGATCATCGCCGGTGCGACCGTGGTGATCGCGGTGCTCGGCCTCTGCCTCACCGGCCTCACCTACATGTACGGAGTTGCGATCTCGACCTCGCTGGCCGTCCTCGTCGTGATGTCTGCCGCAATCTCGCTGCTGCCGGCGCTGCTCTCCTACCTCGGGCCTAGGGTCGACAAGCTGCGGATCCCCCTCCTAGGACCGAGGACGAGCAGGCTGACGGCAGCGGGGGAGGAGGCGGCCCAGTCGCCCGCCGCCCGTTGGAGCCACACGGTCCAGGGGCATCCCTGGTTCGCGGCGATCGCGGCCACTGTGCTCCTGCTCGCACTGGCGGCTCCGGCGCTCGGCATGCGGCTCGGCTTCCCCGACGCCGGCAACGACCCGCCGGGCAAGATGACCCGCCAGGCCTACGACCTCAACACCGAGGGCTTCGGCCCTGGCACGAACGGCCCGCTGGTTGTCGTCGCCGAGCTCCCCAACCGCGCCGCCGCCGCGAAGATCGACTCATTCGCCCAAAGGCTGCGCGGCGAGCCCGGAATCGCCTTCGTGCCCAAGCCTCGGATCAACCCGCAGGGCGACGCGGCGCTGATCACGGTCATCCCCACCACCTCGCCGCAGGATTCGGCCACGCAGGACCTGGTCAATCACCTGCGCGACAACGTGGTGCCGAATCAGTTCGCGGGCTCGGGGATCAGCGTGAAGATCGGCGGCGTCACGGCGGCGCTTGAGGACCAGAGCCAGTACATGAAGGACCGCATGCCGCTGTTCATCGCAGCGGTGGTCGGGCTCTCCTTCCTGCTGCTTCTGGTTGCGTTCCACTCGCCCTTCATCTCGCTCAAGGCGGGGATCATGAACCTGCTCTCGGTCAGCGCCGCCTACGGCGTGATGACGCTGGCGGCGAAGGGGGGAGGGTTCAGCAACCTGATCGGGATCGACCACGAGGTCCCAATAGCACCCTTCATGCCGGTGATGATGTTCGCGATCCTCTTCGGCCTGTCGATGGACTACGAGGTCTTCCTGATCTCGCGGATCCGCGAGGAGTACCTGAGGGACGGCGACACCCGCCGCGCGGTCGCCGACGGCTTGGCGAAGACGGCGCGCGTGATCACAGCGGCGGCGGCGATCATGGTCGTCGTCTTCCTCGCCTTCCTGTTTGCGCAGGACGTGTTCCTGAAGCTGTTCGGGATCGGCCTGGCCTCGGCGATCTTCCTCGACGCGACACTGGTGCGGATGGTGCTGGTCCCGGCGGTGATGCAGCTGCTGGGCAAGCGCAATTGGTGGATCCCGGACTGGCTGGAGCGGATACTGCCGCGGCTGGACGTGGAAGGGGTCGCGGTCGGCACCGCGGAGGGCGGCTCCTAGGGCCGTTGACTGGCCAGTCAGCCAAGCGGATATCCTTGAGCTGAGGCTGGAGCAAGGCGAGTCAGACCGAATGGAGGGCGTTCGATGAAAGACGGCAAGTTCGGAGGTCGAGAGGTGGTCATCGTCGAGGCGGTGCGCACGCCGATCGGGCGCGGCCACGAGGAGAAGGGCTACTACAAGGACGTCCACGCCTCCAACCTGCTGGCCAGGACCTACTCCGAGCTGATCGAGCGCACCGCGATCGACCCCGCGGAGGTCGAGGACGTGATTGCCGGCTGCGTGCAGCAGTTCGGCGAGCAGGGCCTCAACATCGGCCGCAACGCCTGGCTGGAGGCCGGGATGCCGATCGAGACTCCCGCCACCACAGTCGACCGCCAGTGCGGCTCCGCCCAGCAGGCGGTCAACTTCGGCGCCGCGCTGATCGCCTCCGGCGTGCACGACGTGACGATCGGCTCCGGAGTCGAGCACATGGGCCACATCTCCTTTGCCGACAGCGCCGAGGTCATGCAGCAGCACGGCTTCGCCTTCAGCCCGCAGCTGCTGGAGAGGTACAACCTCGTACCGCAGGGGATCTCGGCCGAGATGATCGCCGACAAGTGGGAGGTTCCTCGCTCCGAGCTCGACGAGATCGGGCTGCGCTCGCACCAGCTCGCCGCCAAGGCGACGGAGGAGGGGCGCTTCGAGCGCGAGATCGTTCCATTCTCGGTCAACGGTGACACCTACGTGACCGACCAGGGGATCCGTCCCGACACCAACCTCGAGAAGCTCTCGGAGCTGAAGCCGGCCTTCAAGGAGGACGGCAAGATCACCGCCGGGAACTCGTCGCAGGTCTCCGACGGCGCCGCCGCGGTGCTGATGATGACCCGCGAGAAGGCCGACGAGCTGGGACTGCGCCCCCGCGCCCGGGTCGTCGATCAGACGACGGTCGGCGTCGACCCGGTGATCATGCTCACCGGCCCGATCCCTGCAACGCGCAAGCTGCTGGAGCGCAACGGGATGAAGATCGGCGACCTCGACCTGATCGAGATCAACGAGGCATTCGCTTCCGTGGTTGCGGCCTGGCGACGCGAGCTGCAGCCCGACATGGATCGCGTCAACGTGAACGGCGGCGCGATCGCGCTCGGCCACCCGCTGGGCTCGACCGGGGCCCGCCTGGTGACGACGCTCCTGCACGAGCTGGAGCGCTCCGACTCCGAGCTCGGCCTGGTCACGATGTGCTGCGGTGGCGGCCTGGGCACCGGGACGATCATCCAGCGGGTCTGATCTTCCCTCCGTCCTCCCGGTAGGGTGCGCCGATCCACCCACCGGCTAGGAGGTTTGAATGCGAGGCAGTCTCTACCGCGGGCTTGCGTTCGTGGCGGTTCTCACCACGGGCCTCGCCGTTGCGGGGTGCGGCGGCGGCAACGGCACCAGCACCACCGCGGCGATCTCCAAGGCCGATTTCCTGAAGAAGGGCAACGCGATCTGCAAGAAGGGAAATCAGTCGATAAAGCTGGCCGGGAATCACTTGCTCCCGCAGGGCAAGCAGCCGACCGCTGCCCAAAAGCAGCAATTCACGAACGTCGCGCTGCTCACGATCCAGGCCGAGATACTTCGCGTCAAGAGGCTCGGCGCGCCGCCCGGCGACGAGGCGAAGGTGAACGCGATCATCGCCTCGGCCCAGGCTGCCCTGCAAAAGGTCAAGCAGGACCCCAGCGTGCTCTTCAAGCAGAACAGCGATCCGTTCGCAGAGGCGAACAAGCTCGCGAACGCCTACGGCCTGACCGCCTGCGGCGGGGGTGGTGGCGGTGGCGGCAGCAGCTGAGCCAGGCCGGCGAGCATCCACCGAGGAGACATCGATGCGCAGCCGTCTTGCGCGTGGATCTGTCCCGATCGCGATCCTGAGCACGGCGTTGGTGCTGGCGGCCTGCGGCGGTGGCGGCGGGAGCACAACCAGCACCGCATCGGGGATCAGCAAAGCCGAGTTCCTCGCCAAGGCCAACGTGATCTGCGCCAAGAGCAGCCAGGTGATCCAGGCTGCGGAGCAGCAGTTCCGCACCCAGATCACCAAGCCGAGCGCCGCGCAGCTCAGGCAGTTCGCGGCTCTCCTCGCACCCATGATCGAGGCCCAGATCAGCGGAATCAAGGCGCTGGGGGCGCCGGCCGGCGACAGCGCCAGGATCGATGCGATCACCAGCGCCGCGCAGTCCGGCGTCGACCGGGTACGCAGGGACCCGGCGGCGCTGCTCAACGGGGACCCGTTCGCGAAGGCCAATCACCTGGCCAGGGCCTACGGGCTCACCGCCTGCGCCGGCGGCTGATCCTGGAGCCCCTGGCCAGCCAGCCAATCTCTATATCCTGAGCTCGTGGACCTCTCGCTGACTCCGCAGGAGGAAGCCTTTCGCGACGAGGTTCGCTCCTGGCTCGAGGAGAATCACCCGGGCCCCGAGCCGGAGAGCTTCGACGAGATCGTCCAGTTCCGTCGAGACTGGCAGCGCAGGATGCACGAGGCCGGCTGGGCCGGCATCTCGTGGCCGAAGGAGTATGGGGGCCGCGGCGCGACCCCGATCGAGCAGGCGATCTTCGTGATGGAGGCGATCCGCGCAGAGGCGCCCCCGCCCGCCAACGTTCTGGGGCTCGCGATGGGCGGCCCGGTGATCATCGCCCACGGCACCGAGGAGCAGAAGAGACGCTACCTGGAGCCGATCCTCACAGCCGAGGAGATCTGGTGCCAGGGGTTCTCGGAGCCCGAGTCGGGATCCGACCTCGCCTCGCTGAAGACGAAGGCCGTCAAGGACGGCGAGGAGTGGGTGGTGACCGGCCAGAAGGTCTGGACGACCTACGCGCAGTACGCGAAGTGGTGCATGCTCGTCGCCCGCACCGATCCCGATGCCCCCAAGCACCAGGGGCTCACCTACTTCCTGCTCGACATGGAGCAGGATGCGGTCGAGGTTCTGCCGCTGGTCCAGATCACCGGCGAGGGCGAGTTCAACGAGATATTCCTCGACGGCGCCCGGATCCCGGAGGAAAACGTCGTCGGTGAGGTCGGCGGTGGCTGGCAGGTGGCGATCACGACGCTGATGAACGAGCGGGCCGGGCTCGCCTTCGGGGCGATCGCCCAGATCCGCCGCAGCCTCAACGCGACCTTGGAGCTGGCCAGGGAGGCCAGCGTCAACGGCGGCGCCGCGGCGGAGGATGCCCACTACCGTCAGCGGCTGGCCCAGCTTCACATCGAGGCCGAGACGATGCGGCTCAACGCCTACCGCGGCCTCACCAAGACGATGCAGAGCGGCATCCCCGGACCCGAGGGCTCGCTGGGCAAGTGGCAGTGGGCCGACATCAATCAGGGGATCACCGAGCTGGCGATGGACCTCGAGGGGGTCTACGCGCCGCTCGACCGCGGCGCCGAGCATGCGATCGACGACGGCCGCTGGCAGTACGCGTTCCTGCGCTCGCGCGCCAACTCGATCGAGGGCGGGACGACCGAGATCCTCAAGAACATCATCGCCGAGCGGGTGCTCGGGTTGCCGAAGATGAGGTAGGTCCCGCGTGTACTTCGACCTGAACGACGAACAGCAGCAGATAAGAGCCACGGCCAGGGAGTTCCTGGCCAACCGCTACAAGCCGGAGCGGATACGCGAGCTGACCGAGACCGACCGCGGCTTCGAGGAGGCCGACTGGCGCGAGATGGTGGAGCTCGGCTGGCCCGGCCTGGCACTGCCCGAAGAGCACGGGGGTCAGGGGCTGGGGATCGTCGAGCTGGCGGTGGTCTTCGAGGAGATGGGCTACGCGCTGGCACCCTCGCCGCTGCTCTCCAACACCGTGGTCGGCCTGGCGCTTGCGCTCTGTGGCTCCGAGCAGCAGAAGGCGGAGTTCCTGGCGCCGCTGGCGGCGGGGCAGAGGCGAGCCACCCCGGCGCTGGTCGACGCCGGAACCAGCGGTGCGATCGGCGAGTTCGAGATGGAGGCCCGGGCCGGGGACGGCGGCGTGGTGCTCGACGGCGAGAAGGTGCTGGTCCTCGACGCCGAGGCTGCGGACCTCCTGCTGGTGGCGACGGCCGACGGCCGACGCCACCTCGTCGACCGCGACCAGTCAGGTGTGTCGCTAGTCGGGGAGCCCTCGATCGACCTCACCCGTCGCTTCTACTCGGTCGGCTTCGAGGGAGTCGAGGTGCCCGCCGCGCGCACCCTGCCCGCCGACGGCCCCGACTACCTCGCCGTCCTGCAGCGGATCTGCGTCGCCCTCGCGGCGGAGTCGACGGGGATCGCCCAGCGCACGATGGAGATGGCGGTGCAGTACGCGAAGGAGCGTCAGCAGTTCGGGCGACCGATCGGCTCCTACCAGGCGGTCTCACACCGCTGCGCGCAGATGCTGCTGGAGACCGAAAGCGCCCGCTCTGCCACCTACTACGCGGCCTGGGCGGCGGACGCCTCGCCGCCGCAGCTGCCGCTGGCGGCGTCGATGGCCAAGGCCTATGCCTCCGATGCGGGCTGGCGCGTCGCGGGCGCCTCGTTGCAGGTCCACGGGGGCATCGGCTTCACCTGGGAGCACGACCTGCATCTCTGGCTGAAGCGGGCGCGGGTCAACGCGGCGCTTTTCGGCGACGCGCACTGGCATCGCGAGCTGGTCGCGGGGGAGATGCTCGCGCAGGCCGGCGAGCGCCAGCCCGCCGCAGCCTGACCCCGCCCAATCGCCGTTCTGCCACCGCAGCGCTAGTCCGCCGGCAAAGAGGCGACGAAGCGCTCGAGCTTGGCCATGTCGGTGACCGGCCAGCCGTGGCCGGGAAGGACCAGCGACGGGTCCAGCGCCGCGAGCTTGCGGATCGAGCGCCGGTTCTCGGCCATGTCGTAGGTGAAGATCGAGGGAGGCTCCCTGATCCCGGGGAGCCCCGTCGCGTAGCTCATATTGCGGATCACGTCGCCGCAGATCGCCACACGGTCGGAGTCGCGGAAGAAGATCACCTCGCCGCGGGCGTGTCCGGGCGCGTGCACGACCCGCATCCCGGCGATCTCGTCGCCCTCGCGAAAGGCGTGCGCGACCTCAAACGGCGGCCCCTGCCAGAAGCGGGCGATCAGCCGGTTGACGAGCCGGCCGCTCGCCGCCTCCTGGACCGGACGCCGGCCCTCCATCGCGTCGACGTCGTCGGCGTGGCAGGCGAGCGGGATGCCGCGCGCCTCGCAGACGTCCCTGGCGACGCCCTGGTGGTCGGGATGAACGTGGGTGAGGGCGAGCATCGAGAGCTCGCGTCCCTCGATCTCGCCGAAGATCCGGCGCCGGTCCCAGCGCCGGCCGGCGTCGATCAGCACGTCTCCGACCAGGTACACGTTGATGGTCGGGGCGGGCAGCTCCCGCAGCCGCCAGATGCCCGCCGCCATCTGCTTCATCGGGCGACCCTATTGAACGGCATCCGGCAGCTGCCCGCTGAGCTCGTCGGGGCCGAGCCCACGCGGGTCGCCGCTGTGGCGGGCGAGCTCCTCTAGGCGTGCGATCGCCCGTTCTCCCTCGAGGCGTGCCGGGTGGCCTGCGGGCAGCGGCTCGATCAGCCGCCTCACCCGGTTGCGGACCTGGAGCGCGAAGTGGGGGGTGGAGGCGCCGGTCAGCGCCCGGATCTCCTCGACGCTGACCTCGTGCGAGGGGTCGAGAAGATCGGGGCGCTCCGCTTCGCTCATGCCGGAGGCAACCCTATCCTGGAGCGCATGGCGACCGCCGCGAACGCAGATAAGCCACACCAGCACTCACACGCGATCTCGGCCGAAGCCGATCGCAACAGGCTGCTGGTCGCGTTCGCGCTGATCCTCGGGCTGATGGCGGCGGAGGTGGCCGCCGGGATCATCGCCCACTCCCTGGCGCTGCTCTCGGACGCCGGCCACATGCTGACCGACGCAGCGGCGCTCGGCATGTCGCTCGTGGCCCTGCGCCTCGCCCAGCGCCCCGCGGCGGGGATGATGACCTTCGGCCTGCGACGCGCCGAGATCCTCTCGGCTCAGGTGAACGGCATAACCCTTCTGGTGCTCGCGGCGTTGATCGGGATCGAGGCGATCCGCCGCCTGGTCTCGCCCCCCGACGTCGCGGCTGGCCTGGTGCTCGGCGTCGCCCTGGCCGGTGTGGTGGTGAACCTGCTGGCCACTGCGACGCTCGCCGGAGCGAACCGCGAGAGCCTCAACGTCGAGGGCAGCTTCCAGCACATCTTCACCGACCTCTTCGCGTTCGTCGGCACCGCGATCGCGGCCACGGTCATCCTGATCACCGGCTTCGACCGCGCCGATCCGATCGCCTCCCTGTTCGTGGTCGCCCTGATGCTGCGGTCCGCCTACGGGCTCCTGCGCGACTCCGGCCGGGTCTTTCTGGAGGCCTCGCCCAGGGGCGTCGACCCGGAGAAGATCGGCCGCGCCATGGCCGCGGATCCGGGGGTCGTCGAGGTCCACGACCTGCACATCTGGGAGGTCACCTCGGGCTTCCCGTCGCTCTCGGCCCACGTCACGGTCGAGGGTGAGGCCGACTGCCACCGCATCCGGCTCTCGCTCGCCGACCGGCTGCAGCGCGAGTTCGGAATCCGTCACTCGACCCTGCAGGTCGAGCACGAGCCCGAGAAGCTGCTCCACATCGAGCCCGGCACGAGCGCCTCCGACGCCTGAGACGGCCGGCCGGCGCAAGCCCGGTTGCAGGCGCTGAGCCAGCCGCCTGCCGCGTGGCGCCGCTCAGCTAGCCTCGTCCGCTCGCCGGTCCTCGCTTGGCGGAGGAACTGGAGCTCGGATGCGGATCGCTGTCGATCCACAACGCAACCGCTTTGGCTGGGTGGCGCTGTCGGCGCTCGCCGTGCTGCTCGCTGGCCTGACGCTGGGCCTGGGGGCGAACCGCGCCCCCGCCAGCCTGCAGTCGCGCCTCGACGCGAAGCAGCGCCAGCTGAAGGGCGTCGAGCAGCACAAGGGCGTGCTGACGACCACGATCTCGCATTACAACGCGCGGATCGGGGGGCTCGAGGGCCAGGTGTCGGCGCTCCGCGCCAGCGAGGCATCGGTGCAGCGCCGCCTTGACGTGAGGCAGTCGCAGCTCGAGAGGGCGATGGCGAGATTGGAGCGGCAGAAGGCGCACCTGATCGTGCTGCGCGGACATCTGCGCCGGGCGCTGGTCGGATTGCGCCAGAGGGTGGTCGACATCTATGAGCAGGGCCCTCCGGACCTGATCAGCGTGATCCTCGATTC
>Ga0187776_10001808_pt1 | contig 10854 bp, 12 predicted proteins | sample 0216_BV02_MP12_2_FD_132426 | JGI IMG/M metagenome (GOLD analysis project Ga0187776, IMG submission 132426) | Tropical peat soil microbial communities from peatlands in Department of Meta, Colombia - 0216_BV02_MP12_20_MG | ecosystem: Environmental > Terrestrial > Soil > Wetlands > Peat | place...
AAGATCCAGGCAAACGTTGCGGCGCCTGAACCCGCGGCGGCCGAACGGAAAGAGTCGCTGCCTTCCCTGGAAGATATTTTGGGCGCTCCGTTATCGGAACCGCCCACGATGGAAAAGGCACCGGATGTCCTTGAAGCTGGGGCGGAGTCTTCTCAAAAACCGTCCGTTGAACAGGCGCCGCCAGCCTCGGTTCCAACGGAAGAAATCACGACCGAGGCTTTGGCCGATCTGTATGTCAAGCAAGGTTTTTACGAAAAGGGGATCGCGATCTATCGACGATTGTTGGCGAACGATCCGACCAATCAGGCTTTGTTCAAAAAACTGGATGAAACCGTGGACCTGGCCCGGCTGCTGAACGAGGGTCCGCAACTCAAGACGAATACGAAGCCGGCGGCAGAAGCCGCTCCGCCCGCTCCTAAAACGCCGCAGGAATTCCCGAAAACGTCGCCTCAAGCAGAGACCAAATCCGGGGACGAACGGGACCAACAAAAGATGCTCAAGATCCAACGACTTCAATCCTGGCTGGACAGCATTAAAAAAGGACAAAGCTGATGAGCTTGGCCAACACGCTGCAGCAGGTGATCGACGATCTTGAGGAGTCGCGAGGGGTGGCCCTTGTCGGAATGGACGGGATTGTGGTCGAGGAGCGGAAGCGGGATGGACAACTCGATCTGCAGGCGCTGGGCGCCGAGTTCAGCGGGCTGATTAAGACGGTCGGAAAGCTCGGCGATTCGGTGGGATTTGGAGGGATCGTGGAACTGGTGACGACTGCCGAACGTTCCACGATGATCCTCAGACAGGTAACGGCCGAGTATTTCGTGATTTTTGTCATCCAAGCCGATGGAAATTTGGGGAAGGCGCGGTTCCTTCTCCGACGCGCCGCGACGCTGCTCAAAACAGAGTTGTAAGGCAGACATCAGGACTTCGGCGAGCTCAGTCGAGCCGCTTTGCCTGTGAGTTTCTAAAGGATAAATCCCCAGTGAGTAAAGCGAGCGAGAGGGGGAGGACATCGGCGAGCTCAGTCGAGTCGCTTCATATCGCTGGAGGCGAATGGAGGGGGCGACGTGAGACCCCATAAATAGAAAGGTGTCGGAAACACGTGGATCGGATTCTGGTGCTGCACGGTCCGAATTTGAATCTGTTGGGAACACGTGAAACCTCGGTCTATGGGACGACAACGTTGTCCGATATCGACCGGCAGCTTAAGTCATTGGCCGAGAAAGAAGGGGTGGAACTGACCATCGAGCAGTCCAACTCCGAAGGTGACCTTGTGAATCTGATTCAGAAAGCATCCGGTCGGTATCAGGCGTTGCTGATCAATCCCGCGGCCTACACCCATACCAGCATCGCGTTGCGCGATGCCATCGCTTCGGTGGGCCTGCCCACGGTCGAAGTTCACCTCTCGAATATTTACCAGCGCGAGGCGTTTCGTCGGCAGTCCTACATGGCCGAAGTCTCCGTCGGACAAGTCAGCGGGTTCGGCGCCTACAGTTATCAGTTGGGTCTGTTGGCCGCAATCCATCATTTGAGGATGAAGCCGGCGAAAACCTGACGGTTTATCCAAAATCCCAAATACAGGTAAGGAGGAGTGAGTGTGATTTCGACGACGGAGTTTCGGAACGGCGCCAAGGTGGAAATTTCGGGTGAACCGTTTGTCATTATCGAGTTTCAACATGTCAAGCCCGGAAAGGGCGGGGCCTTTGTCCGGACCCGGCTGAAGAGTCTTAAATCCGGGAATGTCCTGGAGCGAACTTATCGTTCAGGCGAGACCTTGGACGAGCCGGATATTGAGGAAAAAGAGATGCAATTTCTGTACGCCCAGGGGCGCGAGTACCATTTCATGGACACCGGCACCTATGAGCAGTTGGCCTTTGACCAGGATCAGCTGGGCGACAGCCGGGATTTTTTGAAGGAGAACATGCTGGTAAAAATTCTGATCTACAAAGGGAAGCCGCTGACCGTGGAGGTACCGACCTTTGTGGCGTTGAAGATTGTCCGGACGGATCCCGGCGTGCGCGGAGATACGGCCAGCGGCGGGACCAAACCGGCCGTCCTGGAAACCGGGGCCACGATCAAGGTGCCGCTGTATTTGGAAGAAGGGGAGGTTATCAAGGTGGATACCCGGACGCGGGCCTATGTGGAACGGGCCTAGGGCATCATGAATCTAAAGGAACTGAAGGAATTGATCGAATTGATCCAGAAGGGCCAGATCGCTGAACTGGAGCTGGAGAAATCCGGGGTGCGTGTTCGGATCAAGAGAGACCGTGGCCCCATCGTTCCGGTCCCCGTTTCCGAGGAGGCGCCGCCGGCTCCGGCGGTCCCCGTGGAGACTCCGATTTCTCAAGCGTCTCCGCTCCCCTCCGCCGTTCCGGCCGGCTGGCTGACGTTGACGGCCCCGGTCGTGGGGACATTTTATCGTGCACCGGCACCGGATTCGGATCCCTATGTCGAGATCGGGAATCCGGTGAAAAAGGGACAGATTCTTTGCGTGATTGAGGCGATGAAACTGATGAACGAGATCGAGTCGGAATGGGACGGAAAAATCGTCGAGATCTTGGTCGAGAATGCCCAACCGGTTGAGTACGGCGCGCCCCTCTTTCGCATCGAGCCGCTCGCACCGACCTAGCGTGTTGTCGTACGATACCGTTTCGGAAATCATCATCGGAAATCGAGGAAGCACCCGTGTTTAAAAAAATATTGGTGGCCAATCGTAGTGAAATCGCGGTTCGGGTCATCCAGGCCTGTCGCGAGCTCGGAATCAAGACGGTCGCCGTTTATTCCGAAGCCGATGCGCAGGCCCTTCATGTCCGATTGGCGGATGAACATCTCTGCATCGGCCCAGCGGACGCGGCATTGAGTTACCGTAATATTCCCAACATCCTCAGCGCGGCCGAGATTACGGGCGCGGAAGCCATTCATCCGGGGTATGGATTCCTGGCCGAGAACGCGCATTTCGCGGAGGTGTGCCAGTCCGTCGGAATCAAGTTCATCGGGCCGACATCGGAGAATATCGCCATGATGGGCGACAAGGCCAAGGCGCGGGAGATCATGGTCAAGAAGGGAATCCCGGTCCTGCCGGGCAGCCAAGGGGTGATGTCGGAAGAAAAGGAGGCCCTGGAGGCGGCGAAGCGCATCGGATATCCGGTCATCATTAAAGCCACCGCGGGCGGCGGAGGACGGGGAATGAGGGTCGTGACGCAGGAAGAAGACTTCCTGTCGGCGTTCCAGACGGCCCAAGCCGAGGCCAAGACCGCCTTCGGGGACAGCGGGGTCTATCTGGAGAAATATTTTCTTGAGCCCCGTCATATCGAGGTCCAGATTCTGGCGGACGAAAAGGGTCGGACGGTCTATCTGGGCGAACGGGACTGTTCCATCCAGCGTCGGCACCAAAAGCTCGTAGAAGAATCGCCCTCCCCGGCGGTCGGTGAAGCGCTCCGGAGGGAGCTCGGGGTCATGGCGGTGGAGGTGGGCCGATCGGTTAACTATTGCAACGTCGGTACCGTGGAGTTTCTCCTGGACAAGGACCAGCGGTTTTATTTTATGGAGATGAACACCCGGATCCAGGTCGAGCATCCGGTGACCGAGATGGTGACCGGGATCGATTTGATCAAGGAGCAGATCAAGATTGCCGCGGGGCAACCGTTGGAATTTCGTCAGAATGACATCAAATTGCGCGGTCACAGTATTGAATGTCGGATCAACGCCGAATGTCCCGACACCTTTACCCCTTCTCCCGGAACGATCACGACCTTTCGTCCTCCGGGGGGACCGGGTGTTCGGGTCGACTCCGCGGTGATGTCCGACAGCGTTGTCCCGCCGTATTACGATTCGCTCATCGCAAAACTGATCGTCCATGCCGAGAACCGGGATGCCGCGATCGCCCGTATGAGACGGGCTTTGGACGAGTTCGTGGTTGAAGGAATCAAAACAACGATTCCCCTTCACAAGCGTATCTTCGACGATCCCGTGTTTCAAAAGGGGAGGATCTCGACCGGTTATCTCGAAAAATTCCTCTCTTCGGAGCAGGCGAAAGTCTCCGGCTGAAAATGAATCCCCCCGTTCCTTCCGGTCTCACCCTGATCTTGGATCACCATTTGTTGGAAGGAAGGGCTCTGACGGACATCGCCGCACAGGCCATCGCCGGCGGGGTGAAATCCCTTCAATACCGGGCGAAGAATCTTTCCAAACGAGAGGCTTATCTCAACGCCCTTCAACTCCGGGAGTTGACTCGTCAACACGGCGTGACGTTTGTAATCAACGACTGGGTGGATCTGGCCTTGGCCGTCGAGGCCGACGGAGTCCATTTGGGCCAGGAAGACCTTCCGTTGTCGGTGGCGCGTTTTCTCCTCGGTCCGGACCGGATCATCGGGATATCGGCCCACACCCTGGAGCAGGCTAAGGAGGCGGAGTCCGGCGGGGCGGATTATCTCGGCATCGGACCGATCTTTCCCTCGACCACAAAACAGGATCGGCCCCCTCTTGGTTGCGAGGCGCTGCGTCAATTCCGCGTGGCGGTTCGGATTCCGATCATCGCCATCGGCGGAATCTCCTCGCTCAATGTTCGTCAGGTGATGGCCACTCGGGTCGAAGGCGTCGCGGTGGTCTCGGCCATTCTCTCTCAGCCCCACGTAACGCAGGCTACGGCCGCTCTGGTGGCAATTCTTTGTTCCGGTTAAGCCGACCGGAGACGATTGAGTTCTCGGTTATTTCACCCTCCTTCCGTTGTTCTTTTGGACGAAGCCGCCGTCCGGATGGCCTCGGAGAGTTTGGCCAATCGCCGGATACAATTTGTTACAACTTTTTACATCTGAGAAAAGCTTATCATTTAAAACTTTGGTAGGATTGATCTCGGTAGCCAAGGTTCGTCCCATGTTTTAGTGAATGGGCTCAGATTAAGGTAGAGCGAATCGAGGGGATTGGGTCATTTTCGGGTGTCAAGATGAACGCAACGATTCTGATCATCGATGACGACGTCAAGCTGAGCCAGCTGCTGGTCGAATTCCTGGCGGATTTCGGATTCAAGGTTCTCACGGCCGCGCGTCCCGAGGACGGTTTGAAAAAGCTCAAACAGCAGCCGCCGGATCTGATCATCCTGGATGTCATGCTTCCCGGAATGAGCGGCTTCGAGGTCTGCAGAACGATCCGTCAATCCAGCGCCGTCCCGATCATCATGTTGACGGCCCGAGGCATGGTGACCGATAAGATCGTCGGTCTGGAATTGGGCGCGGATGACTATCTTCCAAAACCGTTTGAGCCGAGGGAATTGGTGGCTCGGATTCAGTCCGTTCTTCGTCGAACCCACGGAGCCGACGAGCCGCAAGTCAAGTGGTTCGGAAGGTTGGAGGTCGATTTTCCAAAACGGACCGTCCGGCTGGACGGAACGGTCGTCGATCTGACCACGAACGAGTTCGCGGCATTGGCCCTGCTGGTCAAGAATATCGGAAAGGTGTTGAGCCGGGATCGGATCCTCGAGGAGCTGAGGGGGCTTGAATACGATGCCTTCAACCGCTCCGTGGACATCACGATGAGCCGGCTTCGCCACAAACTGCGGGACGATCCCAAGAACCCCTCCTTCATCAAGACCGTCTGGGGGACGGGCTACGTCTTTATCGAGGGTGAAGATCGCGATGAAGAATAACTGGATCCAAAGGATCTTCAATTCGATTTTTACGAAGCTGCTGCTCGTCCTGATCGTGGCCGGTTTTTGCATCAATCTGTCGGTGACCTCCTTCATCCGGCACGAGCATGAAACGAACGAACCGGCCATGCGCAATTCCATTATCAATCACCTGAATTATGTTGTTAACGACCTTGGCGACCCACCCGACCTGGAGCGGGCCAAGGCGATCGCTCAGGAGGCGTTAATTCAGATCCGCTACCAAAGCCCGGATCTGAACTGGTCCACCTCGGAAACCCTTGCCCTCTCTCCGCAAATGAAATTACGGCCGTCGCGAAACCATCCGAACGTTCTGATCGGAGAGGACCGCGGTCGCCATATCTTTGTGGTGGACCGAGGACCGGGACGCTTCATTTTTGAATTGGGCCACGAGTTCAATTGGACGGCCGTGAACGTGGAGGCCGTCGGTCGTTTGGTCGCACTGCTTACGGCGATTCTCGCGGGGACCTATCTTTTAATCCGGCGGATTTTAAACCCGGTGAGGGCATTAACGGAGGGCGTGAGGGAAGTGGGTCGGGGAAACCTCGACCACCGCGTTCGCCTCCGGCGGTCCGATGAATTGGGCGAATTGGCCCGCGCGTTTAATGCCATGACCGAACGGCTACGAAACATGCTGCGGGCCAAGGAGCAACTGTTGCTGGACGTGAGTCATGAATTGCGTTCTCCGTTGACCCGGATGAAGGTCGCATTGGAGTCCCTGTCCGAAAGCACCGCGAAGAAAAGCATCCGTGAGGATCTGGAAGAAATGGAGAAGATGGTGACCGAAGTCCTCAAGACGGCCCGGTCGCACTTTACCCACGGGCAGCTCAATCTCCAGCCGGTTAATCTGGTCGACCTTCTGAAGGGAGTGGCCTCCACGTTCGAGGGCCGTCTGCCTCGTATTCAGATGGGTGCCATGCCGGATCGAGTCGATTTGAGTCTGGACCCCGCACGGGTAAAAGCCGTGTTGAAGAATGTGCTGGACAACGCCGTCAAATATTCCTTCAAGACCAGCCAGCCTGTGGACGTTTCGATGGAGAACCGAGATCCGTATTGGATGATTCAGATACGGGATAACGGCGTCGGGATACCGGAAGATGAACTTCCGTATATCTTCGAGCCGTTTTACCGTGTCGATAAATCGCGATCCAAAGACACCGGAGGGTATGGTCTGGGGCTGAGCCTCTGCAAGACTGTCATGGAGGCGCACCAAGGGAAAATCGAGGTGGACAGCTCACCGGACCTGGGCACCACTGTTTCCCTGTTTTTTCCCATCAACAATCATGCGGGGTCTTAAGCTTATTCTTAATGAAGCCGGAAGGCGATGAAAAAATTAATTCGGACGCTGTTCCGGAAGAGAGCGGAAGGAGAAAGTTTCGATGAGCGAAAGAGTCGGTTATTTGATTGAGAGCATAAAAATGGCAGACGGCCCCGTTTTGAACGGGCTTCACGAAGCGGCGGTCTGCTCGCGGTGCGGAGGATTCATCGTGGTGGAACCTTGTTACGATTTCTGGATTCAGCGGTGCATTCATTGTGGGGACTTGGTGGACCCGGTCATTCTGCGGAACCGTCAACAGAGTTCATCCGAAAAGCCGAAAACAAACAAATCGGGCCATCACAAGAAGGCCGCCTAGAAGCATGACTATGCGTTCCGGTTGTTTCAGGATGTTTAAGCGGCCGACCGGAAATGATAAGAGGAAGGCGGGTGAGAACAGCCTCTGATGTTCTCGATTCATAGGAGGAAACCAAAATGTCAAATACATCCAAAACAATAAGATCTCGTATATGGCCGATGCTCGCCCTCGGCATTTTTCTGGTCGGGGGAATCGGTCTGGGAACCGCCGTTCAAGCCGATTCAGGTCCGGGCCACCGTTCGATGATGGGCCCCCATTGTGATCAGCGCCGGGGAGCGATGCATGACTTCGTCGGTCATGCGCTTCACGGGATGATCCGATCTCAGAAAGAACTCGGATTATCGGCGGACCAGGCATCCAAAATCAAGGCTATCGCTCTTGAGCACGAGAAGAGTCGCATACGGAGCGAAGCGGATGTAAAGCTGGCCGAGCTGGATGTCCGAACGGACGTTTTCAACGAGAAGGTCGAGCTGCCGACGATCGAGGCGGCGATTCAAAAGTCCGAGAATGCCCGAACAGCAATGCGATTGGAAGGGGTGAAAGCCCTGCGTGCGGCGAATGCCGTCCTGACGACGGCGCAGCGCGACAAATGGCGACAGGAGATGATGTCGAAGCACGAAGCGGGAGCCGGCAGAAGGGGGTACGGTCACGCACCCATGATGAAATCTCATGATGGTCCGGAGCCGGAAGGCTGATCATCGAAAAGTGCGTCGGAACTGAACGGGGGCGGCTGTATGCCGCCCCCGGCTTTACATGAGGTTTTCGGGTCTTTCTCAGAGCATGAAACTATTTGACAAGGGAGGCGGCGATCCACTATATTTAGATAAGCTAACAATTAGTTCATCATAACCACTTAAGGAAGATGGCGATCAAGGCGACGGACGAGCGTTGCGCTCGAGAAATCATGGAAACGGTTCCGATGGTGATGCGCTACATCCGAAGGGAGTTGCGCGACCAGGGGGCGTTGTTTCTCACTCTTCCGCAGTTGCGAACGCTAGTCTACCTGGACCGGTGCCCGGGAACGGATCTGTCCGGGGTGGCGGACCACCTTGGCGTTACCGCGGCCACCGCATCCGCGGTGGTAAACCGTCTGGTGCAGCAAGGATTGGTCAACCGTGAAGCGCATCCTCAGAAGCGCCGCCACGTGGTGCTCACCCTGACTCGAAGCGGGTCTCAGCGCCTCCGACATGTTCGAGAAACGGCATACGCGCTGGTGAAGAATGTGCTTGCGGATCGGTCCGCCTCGGAATTGCAAAAGATCATGGAGGGAATCGCTTTGCTGGGCGCCGTGTTCAAAGGGGTGGTCCCTCGCGAGGACCGTTGACGGGGTGAAGATGAGGGCGAAGAAGGGGCGGAATCCGGGGATCGCTGCAGCGGTTAAGCGTTTCGGCCGTTTCGGTCGGTGCCCTAATAAATTTGGGGGACTGTTTCTGACGGTCCTGGTCTTTCTCTCGGCCTGCTCCGGGGAGTCCGCCGGACAAAGCCCGAAAAAGGATGCTAAAGGGGCCCCGGCCGTTCCGGTGCTTGTGAGCGCCGTCGTCCAGAAACCCATGCCGGTCGAACTGCGTGCCATCGGAAATGTGCAGGCATACTCCACTGTCATTGTCAAAAGCCTGGTTGAGGGAACGCTGACGCAGGCCTATTTCAAAGAGGGCCAAGAGGTGAAAAAGGGGGATCTCCTCTTTACCATCGATTCCCGCCCCTTTGAGGTGCAGCTCAAGCAGGCGGAAGCCAATCTGGCACGGGATCGCGCGCAGGCCGAAAACGCCCGGCAGGAAGCCATCCGGTATGAACAGTTGCTTCAAAAAGAGTATGTCAGCCAGGAACAATTCGAACAACTTCGCGCCACCGCCGCCGCCTTCGAAGGCACCCTTCTTGCCGATCAAGCGGCCATCGACCAGGCCAAACTCCAACTCGAGTATTGTTCGATCCGGTCGCCCATCGACGGGGTTGCCGGGACCCTCCTGGTCTATCCGGGCAATCTCGTCAAGGTAAACGATCCCGACCATCCCCTGGTGACGATCAACCAGATTCGTCCGATCTTTGTGGCTTTTTCGGTTCCCGAGAAGAATCTGACGGAGATCCGAAAATACCAACCGCTCGGTCCGTTGACCGTCGATGCGGAAATCCCTCACAGTCCGGCGCCTCCGGCTCGAGGCCGACTGACATTTGTGGACAACACCGTAAACAATACCACCGGGACGATACAACTCAAGGCCCTATTCCCCAACGAAGAAAAAACGCTCTGGCCGGGACAATTTGTGAACGTGGTTCTGATCCTGACCACACAGCCGGACGCGATCGTCGTTCCGTCCCAGGCGGTCCAGGTCGGGCAGCAAGGTTCGTACGTTTTTGTGGTCAAGTCCGACCAGACGGTGGAGTCCCGGCCCGTGGTCGTCGCTCGGGAAGTGAGCGGTGAATCCGTGATCGATCGGGGGCTGGCCTCCGGGGAGCAGATCGTGACGGATGGACAGCTCCGGCTGGCTCCCGGAACGAAAGTCGAGATCAAATCCGCCGCCCCGCCCGCCGCCGATCCGGAGAAGGCAACGGAGAAGAAACCGTGAGTATCCCCGAGCTGTTCATCCGTCGCCCGATCATGACGACCCTCGTGATGTCGGCCATCCTTCTCTTCGGCCTGATAAGCTATAGCCTGCTTCCCGTGAGTCAGCTCCCCAACGTCGACTTCCCGACCATCCAGGTTTCGGCCAGCCTTCCGGGCGCCAGCGCCGATACAATGGCCTCTTCGGTCGCCACCCCATTGGAACGGCAGTTCTCCACCATCGCGGGCATCGATTCGATGAACTCGAACAGCGCGCTAGGGATCAGTCAGATCACCCTTCAGTTCAGTCTGGATCGAAACATCGACGCCGCGGCGCAGGACGTCCAGTCGGCCATTGCGGCGGCCGCGCGGAACCTCCCGCCGGGCATGCCGACGCCTCCGACCTATCAGAAGGTCAATCCGGCCGAGCAACCCATTCTGTTCCTGGCGTTAAGCTCTCCGAGCCTTCCGCTTTCGACCGTGGACGAATACGCCGAGACCTTAATGGCGCAGCGCATCTCGATGATCAACGGGGTGGCGCAGGTCCAGGTCTTCGGTGCGCAGAAATATGCCGTGCGGGTCCAGCTCAATCCCGACGCCCTCGCCACGCGCGGGATCGGCATCGACGAGGTCGAGACGGCCGTGGAGCGGGGGAACGTAAACATCCCAACGGGGACGCTTTACGGAACCCATCAGGCCTTCACCGTGCAGGCCACGGGCCAGTTGACCGACGCGTCCGCCTATCGCCGACTCATCGTGGCCTACCGCAACGGGTCGCCCGTTCGTCTGGAGGAGTTGGGTCGCGTGATCGACAGCGTCCAAACCGATAAGGTGGCCAGTTGGCTTGTTTCGACCCGGGCGATCGTCCTGGCGATTCAGCGCCAGCCGGGCACCAACACGATCGAGGTGGTCAACGCGATCAAGAAATTGCTCCCGACCTTCCGAATCCAGATGCCGGCCGCGGTGGATCTTGCGATCCTCTACGACCGTTCGGAATCGATCCGCGAATCGGTCCACGACGTTCA
>Ga0187776_10001809_pt1 | contig 10852 bp, 11 predicted proteins | sample 0216_BV02_MP12_2_FD_132426 | JGI IMG/M metagenome (GOLD analysis project Ga0187776, IMG submission 132426) | Tropical peat soil microbial communities from peatlands in Department of Meta, Colombia - 0216_BV02_MP12_20_MG | ecosystem: Environmental > Terrestrial > Soil > Wetlands > Peat | place...
AAGAAATACAAGAAGTGCTGCGGGCAGAGCGCCTGATCCGGACTGCGAGAGAGCCAATGGGTTCAAAGGCGCGGTTTCGGGCGTGCCCGGGCACGACGCCCGCCTGATCAGAGGCGTGGTATGGCGGCGAAAGTCATTTCTTCTGCTTCGCTGCGCGTCTGCTTCTGCCAGTCCAAGAACAACTCCGCGTAGCTCTTGGTGATGTAGTGCTCGCGAGAGACGTGAAGCTGGCGGGCAATGTGATCGATCCACTCGGGCGCGCCTTCGATCTCGCAGAAATTACCGATGGGAGTCTGGTCGAGCACCACGTTGCCCTCGCCGTCGGTCCACTCGCTGCGGAACTTTTCATAGCGAAAGGTTGGGGCGTACCCCAGGGCAAGCAGGACGGCATTCATCCGCTCTCCATCCCCGACCAGGGTCTCGATTTCCACGCGCGTCTTGTGGCTGCCGCCGGCCTCCGCTTTGCCCTTGAAGGTCAGCAGCCAGCTGTCTCCGTATCTCCGCAAGCGCAGCAAGGCGCCCGCACGCCGCAGTTCTCCGGCGCGATCGTAGAGCGTGTTCATCTCATTCCTGGGAGGCGTGCGCTCCCGGAACTTAAGCTCCGCGAGGCGAGCCTCCAGCCGCGACGGGTTGGTGACACGAAATTTTATTTCGACTTCTTTGTGCTCAGGCACCCGGGAAGTATAAGGTATCTCCCGCATCTGCAGATCATCTCCCCCTAGTGTCACATTTGCAGGAGCGGACAAACGGAATGCGCACCCACATCAACCTGCCCCACCACGCGGAAAGCTTGCCCTTCAGCGATGCTGTTCTGATGGACGACACTCTTTACCTCTCGGGATGTATCGGAATCGATCCCGCAACTGGCCTTGCGCCCATGGACCTGGATCAGGAGATCACCCTCCTGTTCGACCACTTGCGAGCCGTGCTCGCGGAAGCGGGAATGACCATGGATGACCTGGTCCAGGTGCAGGTCTTCTGCCCCGACGTATCGCTGTTTGAGCACTTCAACAGCAGATATAGAGGCTGCTTCCGCGGCCCGCTGCCGGCGCGCGCGTTCATCGGTTCCGGTTCGCTGCTGCGCGAGGGGCGCTTTGAAATCCTGGGAATCGAGCGCAAGAGCTGACGGCGGCTGAGAGGACTGGAAAGGTACCCTGGCGCGCGGGGCGTGGCCTAGAAGTACGCGCGCAGCTCCGAGAAGCGTTTCAACACCAGAAGCCTGCGATGAGCCGGTTCCGGGTAGAGTTCCTCGTGCTCCAGCACCCAGGTGTTGCCGTGGGGCACAAACACCGCATTCAGGCTGGCGGCAATCGCCGGATTGATATCGGACTTTGGAGAATTACCCACCATCCAGGTGACCTCCGTGGACAAACCGTACCTCTGCACCAGCTCGCGATAGACCGAAGGGTCCTTCTCGCTCACCACCTCAGTCGCCGCAAAATAGCTCTTCAGGCCCGAGCGTTCCACCTTGCCGGTCTGCGCCGTCAGGTTCCCCTTGGTCACCAAAATCAGATGGTGCCGCTCGGCCAGGTAGTCCAGGGTCTCAGGCACGCCTTCGATAATCTCCACCGGATGCTCGGCGATGGCGTGAGCGAAACCGACGATCTTCTGGTGAAGCTCAGGGGTGATCGGCTCAACCGACAAACGTTCAAACGTCTCCACCAGTGCATGCGCGAAGCTGTGCAGCCCGTAGCCGTGCTTGAGGATAATTCCCCGTTCCACGTCGTTGAGAAATTCACGCACCTGCGGCGGCGAATATTGCTTGTGGTCGAGGAAAGAGATGAAGGCGGCGATGGCACGCTCGAAATAGATGTTGTTCTCCCAGAGCGTGTCGTCCGCGTCGATCAGCAAAGTCTGCGAGCCGTTCTCGAAGGAAGAAGCCATCGCCTGTAAGTGAGCTGCCCTCAGCGGGCTTGCGGCGCACCCCACGGCGCCGTGATCGGAAAGATGCTCTAGCTCACGAAATCCACTCGCGCCGCATGGGGAATAATCCCCGCCTGGTGACCCATATCCAGAAGCCGCTTCACTGCCTCGCGCCCCTCTGTTCCGTAGTCCACCGTGCGCTCGTTGACGTACATCCCCACGAATTTGTCAGCCGACTGAGCATCCAGATCGCGCGCGAATTGCATGGCATAAGCCAGAGCTTCTTCCCGATGGTCCAGGGCATACTGAATGCTGTTCTTCAAAGCGCGCGCGACACTGCCAATGACCTGCGGCTGCAGGTCTCTGCGGATCACGTTTCCGCCCAGGGGCAGGGGCAGACCCGTCATGTCCCGCCACCACTTTCCCAGGTCCACGATGCGGTGCAGGCCGGTCTTGGGGTAGGTCAGCTGGCCTTCATGAATGATGAGTCCGGCTTCAAACTTGCCTTCCAGAATGCGGGGAATAATCTGATCGAAGGGAACCACCACGGTTTTGGCGTTGGGCGCGAACAGGCGCAGCACCAGGTAGGCGGTGGTCAGAGTGCCGGGAATGGCCAGCTTGATGTCCTGGACCTCGTTGGGCGAGATGTTCCGGCTGGCCACGATCATCGGGCCATAGCCTTCGCCCACGCTGCCGCCGCTGGGCAGCAGCGCATACTTCTCCTGCACGTAAGGATAGGCATGGAAGGAAATGGCGGAGACGTCGTAGACGCCTTCCACGGCTTTGCGATTCAGCGTCTCGATGTCGCAGAGCGTGTGTGTGAACTTGAGGCCGGGAACCCGCACTCTATTTGTCGCCATGCCGTAGAACATGAAGGCATCATCGGAATCCGGGCTATGGGCGACGGTGATTTCCTGAACCGGTACCGCGGTACTGCGCGTTGACATATGGATTTCCCGTACTGGTCTGAGGTCTGCCAAGACTTCTCTACGGCCTAGCCAAGGACGCTTCCAGTGAGAGGGCCGCGTTTCAGGCGCAGCGCCAGGGCTGCCGCTGTCATCACCTTGATAACCTCGGCAAAAAGAAATGGGTAAACGCCAAAATACGCCGCTTTGCCCAGGGGCGCGTGGGTCAAGAGTGCGAGCCAGCCAATCCCCAGGGTAAACAGCACCACCTCACCCGCCACGCTTGCAGCCAGATTGCGCAAGAAGCTGCTCGACCCACGCTCCGCGATCCGACCCGCCAGCCCGGCTACCAGGGGATAGGCCATGAGGTACCCGCCCGTGGGCCCAAGCAATTGCGCAATTCCTCCCGGGCCGGCTGGACTGAAGACCGGGATTCCTGAAACTCCCTCCGCCAGGTAGAGCGCCAAGGCCAGGAAACCTCGCCGCGCGCCCAAGGCCAGACCTACGAGGATGACCCCGAAGTTGGCCAAGGTAAGCGGAATAGGGGTAAAAGGTAGAGGAACGGATAAGCGGCCACAGAGCGCCACGAAGAGGCTCGCTCCCATCACGATGGCCACCTGTTTCAGAACCGCAGACGAGGATCGCAGTTCCTCGCCAGATGTCGTCGTCTTTTCCATTAGCTGTTCCTGTTGCGCACCACTATTCCTTGGCGCTGCCCACAAGCTTCTGTTGCTGTTCGATTTCCTCTAGCGCTTCGCGCAGCATCCGGTCCGATGCGGCCATGTCGCGGCGGACCCGGAAGTAAAGCGCGGCTGAGGCCCACAGCAAGGCCAGCCCGCTGGTTACACACATTGCAAAAAGGAATTTAACTATCACCGCTCTATAGGATACCAAAGCAAACGCCGGTTTCAGCGGGCGTCAGCCCCGAGCAGGGTACAAGCTGGGCCTCCGCCTACTTCTTCCGCATTGCCGCCTCAACGTCTTCGGCCGTGCGGGGAAGACTTCCTGACAAGCTTACTAGCCTGCCGTCGTCGTCCACCCAGAAAATATCCTCAATCCGCACTCCCAGATTTTCTTCGGGAATGTAGATTCCTGGCTCGATGGTGAACACCATCCCTCTGTCCAGAGCAATGGAGGTGTCGCCCACGTCGTGGACGTTCAGTCCCACGTAGTGGCTCAAGCCATGTATGAAGTACTGTCCCAGCGGCTGACCGTGCAGGTCCTTGCCGTGGTTGTTGATGTAGCCGTAGGCCACGCGGTAGAGAGAGCCTGGACCGTCCCGACTGACGTTGGACTTGCCGGCCTGAAAGGCTTTGATCGCGGCATCTTGCGCACCCAGCAAAATGTCGTAAATCTCGCGCTGCCGGGGCGTGAACTTTCCATTCGCCGGCAGGGTGCGGGTGATGTCGGAGGCGTACATCGAGTACTCTCCCGCCACGTCCATAACCACCACGTCCCCATCCTGGATGGTGCGATCATCCTTGGAGTAATGAAGCACGGTGGAATTGGGACCCGAGCCAACGATGGGAGCGTAAGCGGGCCGCTCGCAGCCCTGCTTCTGAAATTCGTATTGCATCAGGGCCGAAATGTCGTGTTCGTTGAGCCCTGGGCGCATGGCCTTGATGGCCGCCAGGTGCGCGGCCACAGAAGCGTTGGTGGCGGCGCGGACGAAGCCGATCTCTCCCGCATCCTTCACCACGCGCAGGGAGGCGAGTAGGGGCGCGGCATCGGCAACCGAGAGATAGACGGGCAGCGCGTTGGCCCGCTGCAACCACTGCATCGATGACGCCGAGACTGGCCCGGTATTGACGTAAAGCGTGCTGCGCACCGGTGGCAGCAGGCGCACCAGTTCGTCCCGCAGTTGATCGAGCTTTTCCACGCGGTCAAACCCGGAGATCTGGGTTGCCTGCGGGCTGTCGGCGGACAGCTTCGGTCCCGTCCATCTCTCCTGCGAGAGGTTGCGGGCCGGCAGAAACAGGCTTTCGCTGTACTCTCGGGCGGGCCTGGCATCGGCAGCCGGGAGGGCGGGAACAATCAGAAGGGCTGCTCCCGGTTCCGTCAGCCCCGTCAGGTAATAGAAGTTATCGTCCTGACGAAAGCCGTAGAGCGCATTTGGACCTTCGGCTTCGGTTGCAGCGAAGACCAGCACTGCGCCGTCGGCCTTCTGGGCCAGGCGCATGCGGCGCGCGCGGTAGTCGGCATTGGGTTGGCGCTCGATCGCCAACAAGGCTGTGGTAAGCAGCAGGAGGATAGCGAGCAGCGATTGACGCAATCTAGCCCTCAGTGGCAGCGGGAATTCGCGAGATTATACCTCCGATGAGCTCCAACTCCAGCCCCCAAAGCCATGGTTGACCCTGCTGCACCTGGTTTCCAAGCAGGCGGCCATCGAGCTGCTTGCTATTTCGTCTTGGTGGCGGCTTGCGCCTGGATCACGCCATCCACGTTGCTCCTGTCAATCAAAATGGCTCCAGTGTCGACAAAGGCAGGCAGAGGTGAAGTCGTCGAGCCAGAAACCGAAGGCAGCGTGGGATAGGCATGGTGCAGGTCATCCAGCATCCGCATTCCGAAATAGCCCATGGTGTAAGGGCGCTGCGCAATCGTGGCCGCGATCACGCCTTTCTTCACCCAATCCAGAGTGGCGTCGTCGGTATCCATAGCGATGACGGTTCTGCCGGTCGTCTTGGTGTTGTTGAGAACAGTGGCCACCTCCTTGCCCGCCAGCGCCTCCAGGCAGAGGAAGCCGTCAATCTTCTCCTTGCTGTCGATGACCTTCTGGGTCTCGTCGAAGGCCACGCGGGGATCGCCCTTGATGTCCACGACGCGCGCGATCTTGAGCTGCGGATATTTCTCAAACACCTGCCGATACCCGCGGAGGCGATCCTCAAGGTTCGTCTGGTTGGGCATGGTGAACACGATTACGGTGCCCTTGCCCTGGAGTTGCTTGGCGGCAATCTCCCCGCCCAGAATGCCCGCCTGGTAATTGTTCGTGCCGATGAAAACCAGGCGCTTGCTGGCTGGAGAATCGGAATCGATGGTAAGCACCGGAATCCCTGCCGCAATCGCACCATCGATGTCCGCCTTCATGAATTGAGGATCGGCGGGCGAGATCAGAATTCCGGAGGGTTTCTTCGTCAGAATGCGCCGGAACTCGTCTTGCTGCGCCTTGGCATCGTAAGTGTCCGGCCCGGCAATCTCCGCCCGGACTTTCATCTCCGAAGCCGCCTTGAAGAAGCCGGCAGCGGCGGCCTGCCAGTAGGGAATCTGGGTGTTGACGGTCACCAGGTAATAATGTTCGTCACCGCTGTGTTGACCGCAGCTGATACAGAAGACCATCAGGAATACCGGAAGTAAAAGCAGACACAAATTGCGCTTCGACGACATCAGACACCTCCACTTGAGGCCGAATCATCGCGGGAGTCGAAAAAACACGCGGCATTGTAGTGCTTACGGCGCAAGAGGAAAAGGGCATCCTTTAGAAGCGGGATGCTTACACGCCCACCGGGTAGGGCTTCGCGGTTTGTGGCTCACGCGCCTCACGGCCCAGGAAGCGCTCGAATCTCCCCTGCAGCAGCGACATCAGGCCGGTGTACCAGTAGCCCACGACAAACAGAAACAGGAACGGCACGGTGATGTAGTTCTCGTTGCTTAGCGCGTAGTGAACCGTGGCGGCGAAGTAGGTGCCGATGGCCAGTTCGGCCCATGGGATCCATCCCAGGCGCTTGCGATACTTGCTGGTGAGCGGCTTGTCCGCCTTGGACACGACGCGGTACTTAGGAGTGCGGGCGAAAGCCGTCTGCTTGCCGAACAGCGCTTCCAGGACCGCCTTGGAGTTGGTAATCGTCAGCCCGATGCCCAGCGCCATCAAGAAGGGCAGGTAGAGGAAGGTCCTGGGCCAAGTGCGGGGGAAGAGTTCCTTCTGCGACACCAGATAGAAGCTCGAGATCGAAAAGGTCGATGCCAGGAACAGAGGCACATCGATGTATAGCATCTGAAACCAGCCCTGGTAGAAGCGAATGATCATTGCTGGCAGCAGCAATGTGGAGAGCACGATCATCAGCGGATAGCTGATGTTGGCCGTCAGGTGATACCAGGCTTCCATCTTGACCCGCCGCGGGGCAGTACTCTTCAGAACCAGGGGAAGGTCCTTGAGGGCACACTGCACCAGTCCTTTGGCCCAGCGCGCTTGCTGGGTCTTGAAGGCCGTCATTTCCACTGGCAGCTCGGCCGGGCACTCCACGTCCTGCAGGTAGATGAAGTTCCAGCCCTTCAGCTGTGCACGATAGGAGAGATCCGTGTCCTCGGTGAGAGTGTCGTGCTGCCATCCTCCAGCCTCGTCGATGGCTTTGCGCCGCCACATCCCGGCGGTGCCGTTGAAGTTGAAAAATACCTTGCTGCGGGAACGCCCACCGTGCTCCAGGACAAAGTGTCCGTCCAGAAGGATGGCCTCAACTTCGGAGAGGAACGAGTAGCCCCGGTTCAAGTGGGTCCAGCGCGTCTGCACCATGCCAACCTTCGGATCGGAGAAAAAATGCACCACGCGCATCAGCCAGTCTTCGTGGGGAACGAAGTCGGCGTCAAAGATCGCGATCAGCTCTCCCTGGGCCTCTTCCATGCCGTGCTGCAGCGCTCCGGCTTTGTATCCCGCGCGATTGCTGCGGTGGATGTAGCGGATGGCATGCCCCATGGCGGCGTAACGCTCCACCACCCCGCGGGCGACTTCCACCGTCTCATCCGTGGAATCGTCCAGGACCTGAATTTCCAGCTTCTCTCGCGGATAATCGAGCCGGCAGACCGCGTCCACCAACCGGTCCACCACAAACTGCTCGTTGAAAATCGGCAGCTGGATGGTGATGGTGGGCAGCTCCGAGAATCTCTGCGCGGGCTCTGTGGTCTTGTTCCTGCGGTTCTTGTAATACATGTACACCAGCTGGTAGCGATGCAAGCCGTAGAACGCCAGCAGGATCAGAACCACGAAGTAAGGGATCAGCAGCGCCATGTCGAATGCATTGGCGCGGTACAAGCCGCGGAAGGTGGTGTCCAGGACGTGAGTGCGCACCCAGTGCCCGATGCCGCGTGGCTCGGCAAACAGGCTAAGCGCCATGAATGGAAAGCAGTGAAGCAAGATATCCCCGGGAAACAGAGATCGCCGCTGGGCAGCGAACGGTGCATTTTACTTGTAAGAGCAGCTGGATTCGGCCGAGGCGGTTTAACCGGGCCCACCTACTAGTTCAGAAAGTAGGTCCGGTAAAGTGTGTCTCGCTGCACGGGTCGAAAGCCCGCGTCGCGGATAATTCGCCGCAACTCTTCTTCCGTGGTGCGGTTGCTGGTGCCCGCCGCCTTCACCACGTTTTCTTCCAACATCACCGAACCCACGTCGTTGCCGCCAAACCTCAGGCCCAGCTGGCAAACCTTCAGCCCCTGCGTTACCCAGCTGGACTGCACATTCAGAAAATTCGAGAGATACAGGCGCGAAATCGCCAGCACTTTCAGGTACTCCACCGCCGTGGCTTCATCCCAGTGACGTCCGCCCAGCGCCGTGTTCTTGGGCTGAAAGCTCCACGGAATGAAAGCGGTGAACCCTCCTGTTTCCTGCTGCAGTTCGTAGAGCCTCTGGAAGTGGTTGACTCGGTGCTCGTACGTTTCACCGACGCCGAACATCATCGTGGCGGTGGTGCGCATGCCGAGTTTGTGCGCGGTTTGATGAACGTTGATCCAGTCCTCGGTGAGGCATTTCAGACGGGCGATGCGGTAGCGCACCTCGTCGTCCAGGATCTCGGCTCCGCCGCCGGGGATGGAATCGAGACCGGCATCGCGAAGGCGCTTAATGGTGTCCTCAATCGTGAGCCCGCTGTACTCGGCGATGGCAATGATCTCGGAAGCCGAATAACAATGCAGATGAATCCGGGGAAAGCGCTGCTTGATGCCGCGCAGCAGCCGTTCGTGCCAGTCGATCTTCAGGTCAGGATGCAGGCCGCCCTGCATCAGCACGCCCGTTCCGCCCAGCTCTACCGTCTCGCGAATCTTGTCGTAGATGGTCTCAAAATCCAGGATGTAGCCTTCGGCGGCCAGTTTGCCTTTCAAGGGCCGGTAGAAGGCGCAGAAGGTGCAGTACTCGGTACAGAAATTCGTGTAGTTGATATTGCGATCGATGATGTAGCTGACGATGCCCTCGGGGTGCAGCTTTCGCCGCTGCTGGTCGGCTTCCATGCCGATTCCGATCAGGTCGTCAGACTGGAACATGTCCAGCGCTTGCGCTTTGGTCAGCGACATAGGATCAATCTCACTGCCGATATCAACTGGATTCCATTCTAGATGCTGCGGACCGAGAAAGCGAACCGCTACCCGTACATCCGAAAGGCCGCGCTCCCGATGAAGCGAATGGTGGGAGGAGCGGCGATTAGGCCGCATTCAGCAGCATAACGGTAGAACAGGTTCAAGCCCTCCACATTCTCCCGGTCGAGGTAGTAGTGAATATTGTGCGTCAGGTAGGAAGTTATCTCCTCCTGCGGCAGTCCCAATCTCGGCGCCCACTCACGCGCCAGAAGGGAAACGTTTGCGGGCTCCAGACCGTGATCGCGCGAGCGGCTGAAAACGGCATCCATCTCCAGCTTGGGATGAGCCTGTGAAAGTGCCGCCATGCGGATGGCCCAGAAGGCAAACACAAAGGGCTTGCCGGTGAATTGCACCCACTGCTCGGCCAGGTCGTAGGTCAGATACTGCTCACGGTCTGCCTGAAGCGCCGGGTCTCCGATGAGCAGCGCAGCATCGCACCGCCTGAGCATGAGTTCGGGATTTGGCGGCATGGGGATAAACTCGCGCGAGCGGCCGTGGGATTGGGCGGGAAAAAACTTGCGCATCAGGACCTGGGTCAAAACGACCGACGTACGGGAGGAAATGTCGGCTGCGACAGTAGACACTCTCTCCAGCGGCTCCCTGCAGAGCAGCAGAATCGAGCGCACCGCTCGCTTGGACGCGATCGCCGCATCGGGAATGATCAGCAGGTCAGGCACCGTGGCGAACACGATGGAGGGAATGATTCCAATGTCAGCCGTCCCGCGGGCCAAAGCGTCGGCGCAAGCCGAAGGGATGGTGTACGAGATCTCAAAGTCACTGCTCGCGGAACCGTGCTGGAAGTCCCACATGAGCGGCGCGGTGTTGAGGTAAGAGATAGCGGAAATCCTCAGGGCGCACATGAAGACTGTTCATTCTAACAAACGGATGAGACGTGCTTCCTTGACGCTCTGACAAGACCGCATATAGAGTCCGGGCTTCGCACGAATCCCAGCCCGCATTGGGAGATATTGCTTGAAGACTGATCCTACCGCTGTGACCCAGCAACTTGAATGGGTGGCGCTGGCTCTTACGCCTGGCCTGGGGGCGACCCGCTCGCGTCGCCTGGTCGATCACTTCGGCAACATCGATCGCGTCTTTCACGCTTCGCTTACCGAGCTGGAGGCCGCCGGCCTGCAGCCCGTGTCCGCGCAATCCATCTTCAATGGCGATTCCCTCGCGAAGGCGGACGAGGAACTGGCGCGCGCCACCGCGGCCGGAGCCCAGTTGATCACGCTGGCCGATGAGGCTTACCCGGCACGGCTCCGGCAGATTTATGATCCCCCAACATCATTGTATGTTATTGGTGATAAAGGCGTTCTCGGCCTTCCGGGAATTGCAGTGGTCGGGACCAGGCATCCCACACCCTATGGGGTGGGTATGGCCTCCAGGCTTTCCTGCGACCTGGCGGCCCGCGGCATCATCATTATTAGCGGCTTGGCCCGGGGCGTGGACACCGCCGCCCACAGGGGCGTGATCGAGGCGAAAGCTAAGACCGTAGCTGTTTTCGGAACTGGCGTCGACGTCATTTATCCCCGCGAAAATCAGAGGCTGGCAGAGCAGATCCTGACTCTGGGAGGCACGCTGATCTCCGAGTTTCCCCTGGGCACCTTTGCCGCTCCACAGAACTTTCCCATCCGCAATCGCATCATCAGTGGGCTCTCCGTCGGCGTGCTGGTCGTGGAAGCGGGCGAATACAGTGGGACGCGCATTACCGCGCGATGTGCTCTGGAACAGGGGCGCGAAGTTTTTGC
>Ga0187776_10001810_pt1 | contig 10852 bp, 7 predicted proteins | sample 0216_BV02_MP12_2_FD_132426 | JGI IMG/M metagenome (GOLD analysis project Ga0187776, IMG submission 132426) | Tropical peat soil microbial communities from peatlands in Department of Meta, Colombia - 0216_BV02_MP12_20_MG | ecosystem: Environmental > Terrestrial > Soil > Wetlands > Peat | place...
CCTGGTTCGACAGCGCGTCGCCGCTGCGCAGTGGTTGGGCGTGGGGTCAGAATTACCTCGAGGGCGGTGTCGCCGCCGTCGAGTCGAGTGTCGGGAAGGGTAAGGTCTATCTGTTCGGACCCGAGATCACCTTCCGCGGCCAGCCGCACGGCACGTTCAAGTTCCTGTTCAACGGCATCTACGCGCCCACGAACATGACGCCGCCCGTCGTTCCATAGAACGCGACTCCGGAGCGCACGGCGACGGGCCCGCTTTGAGCGGGCCCGTTTCATTTCGCGCTGCCGGATGCTCTTTGGTCTGGCGAAGTCCGGGACTGCTAACGCAATTGCACGTCCGCGAGGCCAAGCTCCCGGATCAACGCGCGAAACCGCGGATTGTGGCGCAGCGGATTCCAGACGGATTCCACCGCGATAAGGTTGAGATGCGCCTCTCTGCGCTCGTTCGCCTTATCCAGATCGTCGAGGGCAAGGAGCGTGTCCCCAACCATGAGGGAGTTGGCGGCGAGAAGCGTGAAGTACAGTCGAGCGGAGTTCGTCTGGCCGGTGCGAAGCGCGACCATTTGTCTCACCGCGGCGGTATCATGTCGGGCAAGAAGCACGATGACCCTCAGATCCGGTGCCGAACATTGCGGCGCCCGAGAATCGCATGCTGCGTGGACGAGGCTGTCGGCGAGTCTCGGCCTGCCCATCAGCAGCGCCCTGTATGCGAGCCTGAGCCGCGTCCCGGGCAGCGGTCCCATGAGCTCGTTAGCGCGCATCTGTTCCGCCAGCGCCTCGTCCGTCAGGCCGACGTAACCCAATACGCGAGAGGCCAGAACATGTGCCGACGCCGAAAGAGGGTCTAGGCGGGTCGCGATGTTGGCATGCAACCGAGCCGAATCCCGGTGGCCTAGGATCGAGTGGACCAGGGCGAGATTCAGGTGAGCCACCACAGAACTGGAGTCGAGCTCGAGCGCCCGTCGTCCCTCGTCCAGCGCGCCCTGAAAGTCTCTGCGATAGTACGTTAGCTCGGCGCCGAGCGCAGCGTGGGCACCGGCGAGCGTAGAATCCAACGAGATTGCCCGACGCGCCGCCTCCTCGGCTTTCGGGTACGCATTCCGCGGCAAGACCCAGTCATCGGCCAGATTCTCCCATGCCTCGGCGATTCCGGCCCACGGCCGCGCGAATCGAGGGTCGCGCGCGATCGCCTGCTGGTACAGATCGATCCCGCGCAACAAATCCTCTTTCGAGAATCGGCTGGCGAAATACCGACCTCGCAGGAAGAGGTCGTAGGCGCGTGGATCGTCCGTCCCCGATCGAAACACGGTCGCGTCTTTCGGCGTGAGCGCACCTCGAACCGCCGCCACGATCGCCGTCGCCAACTCGTCCTGAATCTGAAACATGCCGCCTTCCGGGCGATCGTAGCTCACGGATCTCAGATCTGAATTCGTGCGAACGTCGACGACCTCGGCGGTCACGCGGACTCTCCCGTCGGCGCGTCGAACCGTCCCTTCGACGACGGTACTGACTCCCCCGAGCTCCGCGGCGACCGCCTTCGCCGGCTGGGGGCTGCTCTTGAAGGTGAAGGCGGACGAACGCGGAACGACACGAAAGCCGCGAATCTTCGCGAGCGAATTGATCAGCTCATCGGTCAGACCGTCGGCGAGATAGTCGTCGGCCGAGTCCCCCTGGACGTTCACGAACGGGAGGACCACGATCGAATTCGGCGCGCGGGAGGGCGGACTGGTTGCGCTGATTCTCGGCCCTAGCCGGACGATCATGCCTGCGGCGGCCAAGAGCATGAGCGCGCCGGCGATCACGATCGGGCGCCAACGATGTCCGATGGAAGCGGAGGCCGAAATCGGCGTTGGGTCGATGACCGCGGGGCCGCCCTCGGGCTGGGCAGGCGGTGTCGATGCCGGCGGCGGTTCGAGGATCGGCTGCGATCGCAGCGTGGCCACGAGGGCGGCGATGGCCGGATCGGCAGGGACCTCGAGCTCGAATTGCACGATATTCTCATGCAAACGCGCAAAGTCCAGCGCGCCCGCTCGGTCGCCGGCGTCGGCGAGAGCCCGCATCAACTCGATCGCGACACGCGAGTTGAGGCGATCCTCGGCAGCTAGGCGACGCCACCAGGCTATGGCGTCAGTGTGGCGGCGCTGCTCCGCGGCATCGCGAGCCAACGCCTCGAGCGCCTCACGGTACTTTTGCCGCAACTCGGCGCGAACCGACTCGGACCATTGCTCGAACTCTGGCGCATCCGAGATGTGGACGCCGTCCAGGAAGGGACCACCGACGGCGTAGATGTCGACGGCGCGCTTGTAGTCGCGGGACTCGGAGGCCGCCAGGAACTCTCTGAAGTCGCTGGCCAGACGAGCCTCATCGAGAGCGATGTCGTCGCCTGTTGTTATCAGCGCGTCCTTGCCGATCGCGGCCCTCAATACGTAAAGCGAGTCCGCCAACATGTGGCGACCACGTTCGGTGTTGTTCTCGGCCCAGAGGAGCGCGATGAGCTTGTCACGACTCACCGGTCGCCCACGCGCGACGGCGAGCGCGGCGAGCACGGCGAGGCGACGACGCTGACTCGCCTTGCCTGTCGCAAGACCGTCGGGACCAATGAGCGCGAGTCCGCCGAGGAGCCGCAACGAGTGCGGCGGCTGTCCCGGAGGTGTGGGGGCGATGCCCAGACGATCCTCAGCCGATGGCGGACTCCGATCATATCGGGCCTCCAGCCAACGGGCAACGGTAACATGACACGCTTTCGGATTCTCTTCTATACGCTTGTGGTGTGCGCCGGGATGGCCGCTGGTTGCACACCGGTCGACTCGATGAACAGCCCGATATCGGGGCACGACGCAACCGACGGCGGACAGCCAGTTCCGCTCAGCCCGAGCGCCTACCCCAAGTACTCGGCGACGGCGGGCTCCATCGCCCTCGACTCGACGAAGGTTCCGCGGTGACAGGCGGTCGGCGTAGCTGAGCCGGGCTCGTAAACAGCCCCCTCGCGGCCCGGCCGCGCTCCGCCACGCGCGACAACTTCTCGCATGACATCGACATCGCATCCAGGAATTGGCCGAGCCGATCGACCACGAAGCGCAGCGGCGCGGCGCGTTCCTCTCGGTCACGACGAACGTCGCGAGCGATACATCGTCGACCTGGACGCACATGCGGGTCTTCATCCTCCGAGGTTCGATGCCGCTTCCCGGCCTTTCCGCTGCGCTCGATGCGGCTGGGGCCGCTATCGAGCCAGATAGCGCCAAACGGCGCGCTCGGAGTCAGTACGGGTCCACGCTTCGCGATGCCGCGGGGAGTGCGACCTACCGACTGCTCCCCTGACCCACCGGTCGCTCGTCCAGCTACCGAACCTCGGGCACCAACGCACGCTCCATTCGTCGTGGCGGCCCCGAGTGTGCAGAAGCAATTGGCCCCTGCAACGAACGAGGCATCGGGTGAGGGTGGTCACCTGAAGAGATATCGGCTGTCTGCCGCGCAAGCGCTGTCGCTCGCAAGCACCGGGATCGTCGCCGCCGTGCTCGCGGTCGCGATCCTCGTCGTGTCGGCGACGCTCAGGCGATCGACGCTCCGCGACGCACAAATCGGGCTCGATCGGAGCGTCAGGCAGTTGGCGAGCGTCACGGCGAACAACATGCGAGCGGGTCAACTTCGCTTTGCGCGCGCGGCCGAAGACCCATCAATCCACAGCGCGCTCGCTTCGCCCACGGCGGCCAACCTCCATGCGGCGCGCACCGTCCTGCGGCGGCTGGGCATTCAGCCCGATTCCGGGCTACCCGTGGAGGTCTGGGGTGAAACCGGCGAGAAGTTGGGATCCGTCGGCAGCGATAGCGGCGAAACCGTCGGCTTGAACATCCCGGCGGAGACGCCGGAGCCCGAGACCCTCGTGGGCAGAGGGCTCGACTCGCTACGCATCGTCGATTCGGTGCAGATCGGTGAGCTGCAGCGCGTCGGCGGGCGCTCACTCTTCTGGCTGGTGATCCCCGTTCGCGACGACGGCAAGCTCCTCGGGTTCATCGCGACGAGGCGGCACATCTCGCCAAATCCGCAGACGGAAGCCACCATTCGCGAGTTGAGTGGCAACTCGGCCACCGGCTACTGGAGGAACGTCGACGGCAGCACCTGGACTTCCTTCGGCGGCTTCCCGGAGACGCCTCCGAATTCGGTCCTCACCGTGCACGACGGAAAGGGGGAGCGGCTCCGCGGGATCGCAAACCGAGTCCTGTTCTCGGAGGGGCGCATCGCGGGGACGCCCCTGGTGCTGGGAATGGAAGCGCCCCGATCCGCGATTCTCGCCGCCCCCAATGCGACGGCGCGTCAGCTCGCGCTGCTCGGCGTGATGCTGATGGCGCTTGCCGCGTTTCTGACCTGGCTCGTCGCGCGCAACATGCTGTTCCCGCTCGGTGAGCTGACGAACGCCGCCGATTCCGTCGCGCGGGGGGACTACTCGGCGCGCGTGCCGGCGATCGGGAGGCAGGAGCTCGTCCGTCTCGCGTCCAGCTTCAACCGAATGGCACAGCAGATCGGCGAGGACCGCAAGCTGCTCGAGACGGCGAACCGTGCGAAGTCGGATTTTCTCGCGTCGATGAGCCACGAGCTCCGTACGCCGCTCAACGCAATCGGTGGCTACGCCGAATTGATCGAAATGGGCGTGCGAGGGCCGATCACCGAAGAGCAGCGGCGGGATCTGGGGCGCATCCGTACGAGCCAATCACATCTTCTCGGATTGATCGGCAGCCTCCTCGATCTGAGCCGCATCGAAAGCGGCCAGCTGTCCTACTCGATGGGAGACGTGGCCGTAGACTCGCTGCTCGACAGTCTCGAAGCGCTCGTGCTGCCGCAGACCAAGGCCAAGCAGCAGACGCTCATCCATCGTCGGTGCGCCGCGGACCTCACCGTATTTGCGGACCGCGAGAAGTTGCGCCAGATCCTCCTCAACCTGCTGTCGAATGCCGTGCGCTATTCGCCGCGCTGGGCGACGATCACGATGAGCGCGCAAGCGAACGGAAACGGGACTATCGTCATCGAGGTCGCCGATACGGGGCCGGGGATCCCGCACGACCGACAGCGGGCGATCTTCGAGCCATTCGTGCAGCTCGACCGGTCGCTGGTGAGCCCGTCCGAGGGCATCGGGCTCGGTCTCTCGATCAGCCGCGACCTCGCGCACGGCATGAAGGGCGAATTGACGGTGACGAGCGCGCCGGGCGAGGGGTCGTGCTTTCAGCTTACCTTACCTGTGGGCGTCGCCGGCGAGGCGACGCAGGTGGTGCAGACGGAGGCCTACTCCGTGCCGGCGGTGCCGGCGCCGCAACCGGCGGCCGCGCCGGACTCCCACTAAGGAAAGACTCTTGGTCAAGAACAGATTGTTCGTCGCGGCGTGCGCGCTCTTCGCGCTTGCCGCGAGTTGCGGAGGTTCGACCGCACCCGGCTCTGATCTGGGCGGAGGGTCCAACCCCGCGACGGAGACGTACGCCGCGTCGTTGGGCGTCAACATCTCCGCGATGACGAAGCTGTCGGACGCGTTGTACGTCCAGGATCTCGTCGCGGGCAGCGGCGGCGTGGCGGCGTCGGGCCACTCGATCTCGGTCACGTACACCGGCTGGCTCTCGAACGGCACGCAGTTCGACAGCAACGTCGGCAAGGCGGCGTTCTCGTTCACGCTGGGGGCGCAGCAGGTGATCGACGGCTGGGACCAGGGGCTCGTCGGCATGCGCGTCGGCGGGACGCGACTGCTTGCGATCGGATCGGCGCTCGCGTACGGAACCGCGGGACGCCAGCCGGCGATTCCGAGCAACGCGACGCTCGTCTTCAAGGTGCAGCTGCTCTCCGTGCAGTAGCGCGCAACGCGCGCTGCTGCACGTCCGCCGCGCGTCAGACGCCGGCGACGGCTTCGTTGGGCGCCCCGTGGGGCGCGTACGCCAACCACTCGCGATAACTCGCGTCGCGTCCGTAGACGACGTCGAAGAACGCCTGCTGGATGCGCTTCGTGACCAGGCCGGGGCGGCCGTCGCCAACCGTTCGGCCATCGACTTCGGTGATCGGCATGATCTCGACGGCCGTCCCCGAGAAGAACAACTCGTCGGCAAGCGCGACGTCGCTGGTGCTGATCGGGCGGACGTTCACCGGAATGCCGAGGTCGCGCGCGATCGAGAGCACGCTGTCGCGGGTGATCCCCATGACGATCGACGCGTCGATGTCGTTCGTGATGAGCGTGCCGTCGCGCACGACGAACAGGTTCGCGCCGGATCCTTCCGCCACGTCACCCTTGGAGTTGAGCAGAATCGCGTCGTCGTAGCCGCGACGGATCGCTTCCTGTACCGCGCGAACCGAGTTCGTGTAGTGGCCGCACGCCTTCACGAAGGGCGGGAGCGTCGACGCGTCGATGCGATGCACCGTGGACACAGTAGTCTTCACGCCGCGATTCGACTCACCCTGGAAATACGGCTTGCCGGGCACCGCGATGATCGCCACCGTGACCGGGCAGTCCTTCGGCCAGACGGCAAAGCTGTACGAATCGAAGAACGCGAGCGGGCGAAGATACGCGTTCGTGAGCCCGTTCGCGCGGACGACGTCGAGCGACGCGGCGCACAGCTGGTCGAAGCCGAACGGAATCCCGATCTCGTAGAACGACGCCGATATGAAGAGGCGCCGGATGTGCGCGTCGAGGCGAAAGATCGCCGCACCGTCCGGCGTCTCGTAGCAGCGCATTCCCTCGAACACGCCGGTGCCGTATTGCAGCGCGTGCGCGCTGACATTGATCGTGGCGTCGGCCCAGCGAACGAGCTCGCCGTTGAGCCAGATGAAGTCGGATTTCGTGAAGGGAGCCATTGTCGCGGATATGTTGGAGTCGGTGCGCCGATCCGGATAATGCCGCCCGTCGCTGATCGGGGCAAGCCGCGCGAGTTCATCGTCGGGGATCCTGGAGGGAAACCCTCCTCGCACTCGGTAGAGAGGCGCTCCCTGGATATCCCGCCCGCCCCAAACGAATCCAAAACGTCCGTAGAATCAGCGGCCGTTCACACGTCGCAGATCTCGTACGCCTGCTTGAGCGACGCGATCGGGTCGCGTTTCGGGACGAACTCCTGGCCGACGAACCCCGTGTAGCCCGTGTCGGCGATCGCCTGCATCACGCGACGATAGTTCAGTTCCTGCGTATCATCGATTTCGGCGCGCCCCGGGACGCCGCCGGTGTGATAGTGCGCGATGTGCTGCGCGTTGTCGCGAATCGTCCGAATGACGTCGCCTTCCATGATCTGCATGTGGTAGATGTCGTACAGCAGCTTGAGACGCGGCGACGCGACGCCTTGCACGACCTGGACGGCCCACGCGGTGTGATCCGCCTGGTAGTCCTTGTGATCGACCTTGCTGTTCAACATCTCGAGGCACAACGTGACGCCGTATTCCTCGGCGAACGGAGTCACGCGCTTGAGGCCCGTGATGCAGTTCGCGATGCCCTCGCCGTCGGACAGCCCGGCGCGGTTGCCGCTGAACACCACGATGTTCGGAATCCCCGCCGCCGCAACGAGCGGTAGCATGCGCGTTGCGTCGGCGATGAGCTTGGGGTGGTTGTCCGGGCGATTGAAGCCGACGGGAATCTGGCCGAACCCGTTGGCCATCGCGCACTCGAGGCCATGCTTCTTGACGACGGGCCATTCCGGTTCGCTCAACAACTCGACCGACTTATAGCCGATCGACTTGGCGGACTCGCACAGGTCGTCGAGCGGAATCTTCGCGTAGCACCAGCGTGAGACCGACTGCTTGAGCCGCGAGGCGCGCGATTCGCCCAGCGCGGCGCGCGGCGCGAGCGCGACGCCGGCCGCCAATGTGCCGAGCGCGCCGAGCGTGCCGAGCGCTTCGCGCCGCGTGAGGTCGCGTGTCACAGCTCGTTCTGCTTCATGAGCGTGACGGCGTGCGACACCGCGCGCGCCGTGAGCGCCATGTACGTGATGCTCGGATTCTGGCAGCCGTTGCTCGCCATGCATGCGCCGTCGGTGACGAAGAGGTTCTTCACGTCCCACGCCTGATTCCAGCGATTCAGCACGCCGTCGCTCGCCGTCGTGCTCATGCGCGCGCCGCCCATTTCGTGGATGCAGTGGCCCGGCGGATTGTTCGAGCCGTGCGTCCGAATGTCCGTGCATCCCGCCGCGTCGAGCATCTCGGCCATCGCCGCCATCATGTCCTTGTCCATCGCGCGCTCGTTCTCGCGCCAGCGCACCTCGATGTGCGCGGCGGGAATGCCCCATTTGTCCTTGACGTTGGCGTCGAGCGTCACGCGATTGTCGGCGTTGGGAAGCGTCTCGCCCCAGCCCGACGCCGAGAGCGACCATGGTCCAAGCTCGTCGATCAGCGACTGCTTGAACGCCGCGCCGTAGCCGGGCGTGCCGCCGCCGCGTCCCCACCCTGCTCGGCTCGAGCCACCCTGCATGCCGTACCCGCGCAAGAAGTCCGGGTGTTGCGTCTTCACGTTGCGGAAGCGCACGATGTAAATGCCATTCGGCCGGTGCCCGATCGTACGCTTGTCCGTGAAGCCTGGAACCGTGCCCGACGCGCCGGACCCGTAGTGATGATCCATCACGTAGTGGCCGAGCAGGCCGCTCGAGTTGGCGAGGCCGTCGGGGAAACGCGTGCTCTTGGAGTTCAGCAGAAGACGAATCGATTCAATCGTCGACGCGCAGAGGAAAACGACGCGCGCCGTGTACTCGCGCGATTCCATCGTCTGCGCGTCGACGATGCGCACACCGTTCGCGCGGCCCTTCTTGGGATCGTAGAGCACTTCGGCGACGACGCTGTTCGGGCGCAGCGCGAGGTTGCCCGTCTTCCGCGCAGCCGGAAGCGTGGAGCCGAGGCTGTTGAAGTACGACTGCGTGATGCACCCGCGCTCGCACGGACCACAGTAGTGGCACGCGAGTCGGCCGTTGTGATTCTTCGTGAGAATCGCGGCGCGGCCGATCGTCATCACGCGCTCGCCGTTGAACGCCTTGAGGATCTTGGGCCGCGCGTCCTGCTCGACGCAGGTCATCTGCATGGGCGGCAGGAATTCGCCGTCGGGCAGTTGCGACAGGCCTTCGCGTGCCCCCGTGATGCCGATGAACCGCTCGACGTGCGAGTACCAGGGCGCGACGTCGGCGTAGCGGATCGGCCAGTCGTTGCCGTGGCCGTCTTTGGCATTCGCCGTGAAATCGAGATCGCTCCACCGGTAGACCTGACGCCCCCACGTGATCGAGCGTCCGCCCACCTGGCGCCCGCGGAACCACCTGAAGGGCGCGTCCTCAGGATTCGTGTACGGGTTCTCCCCGTCCTTCACGAAGAACTTGTGGCCCATCTCGTCGCACGCGTAGCACTCGCGCTGGATCGGATGATCCGCCTCGAGCAGCTTGCGGTCGCCAAGGCCGCGGAAGTGCATCTGCCACGGCTGGACGTGCTCGACGAAATCGTGATTCGGATCGACGGGGCCGCCCGCCTCCAGCACGAGTGTCTTGAGCCCGTGCTCGGTCAGCTCCTTTGCCGCCCAGCCGCCGGAAATGCCCGAGCCGACGACGATCGCGTCGAAGTGCGTCGTCTCACGCATGGGGCGCACCGTGCATGTCCCGCGACGGGCTCGCGTTCCTGGCCCGCATGGGCGCCGAGCCCTCGAAACGGCCCGGCATCACCTCGACGTGCAACACGTCCTTCGACACGCGCTCGCTGGTGAAGTAGCCGTGCACGACGAGGCTCTTGAGACGCCAATACGTCCGCATCGGCTCGGGCCGTCGGCTTGGCGCGCGCTCGATCGCATCGAGAATGCGCGCGCGCTCGTCGCCTGAGAGGCTGGCCAGCGGCGACGGGCGCATCGCGCGAGCCGGAGTCGAATCGGTCGACGCGGATGGAGGCGTCCAGGAATCGAGCGCCTCGAGACCGGCGAGAAACGCAGTTCGCTCCGGCTCACTGTAGTTCTCGCTCACGATCACGTCGATGAACGCCGGAACGCCGACGTCCGTCGCACTCGGCGAGTCGGTGCGCGGAAGCATCGTGTCGGCGATTGCGCCGACGAGCATGAGCTGCGCGTCGGTCAGCCCCGCGGCGGGACGAATGCCGCTCGCGACGCGCGCCCACGCCGCCATCGCGTCGTGCGGAATGAACGCAAGCGCGGTCGCGGCGCCGAACGCGCGAAGCAGATCACGGCGTTGCATCGCGAGCGAACCTCGGTCTAGAGAGACGGGTGTTTCGTGTGCCAATCCGTATGAATCTGGTACTGGTGCGCGACGGAGAGAATCTTGTCGTCATTGTACAGATTCCCCGCGAGCACCGCGCAAATCGGCTGCGGATTGTAGGTGATCGGTGGCGCGCCCGAATCGGGAGCCGCGCCGCCGCCCCCACCGCCGCCGCGACCACCGCGCCCCGCGGGCTGCGGCTCGAACTTGTACGGCACGACCGCGCACGGATGGCCGGTCTGTGCGTGCAGACCGACGTCGTAGCCGTTCGCGCCCGGCACGTACATGTCGAAGTCTTTGAGCAGCTCAGCCATCTGCGTGATGAGGATCTGCCGCCGCCGCTGCTGCTGGACGAAATCGAACGCGCGCGGGAACCGGCCGCCGGTCCAGCGTGTGAGCGCGGCCATACCTGTCGGATTTCCTGCGTCACCGCGACCGCCGCCTCCACCGCCTCCACCCCGCCGCCCGGGCGCAGCGCTGTCAGGCGCGCCGCCGGCGCGCCCCGCGAGGGCGACCGAGTCGCCAGCGGCCCCGCGTCCGCGGCCGCCGCCGAAGCCACCGCGGCCTTGCGGCTCCGGTATCGTCGCGAGGTCGATCCCGAGCTCCTTCGCTTTCCACTGCACATAAGAATCGAACGCCGCCGCGGACTCGACGCCCAGTCCACCACCACAG
>Ga0187776_10001812_pt1 | contig 10848 bp, 9 predicted proteins | sample 0216_BV02_MP12_2_FD_132426 | JGI IMG/M metagenome (GOLD analysis project Ga0187776, IMG submission 132426) | Tropical peat soil microbial communities from peatlands in Department of Meta, Colombia - 0216_BV02_MP12_20_MG | ecosystem: Environmental > Terrestrial > Soil > Wetlands > Peat | place...
CTATGAGCGGCGCTACGGCGACACCGCAGCCGCAAGCGGCGATTATTTCAATGAGGAACTCATACGTATCCTGGCTGACAACGATCCCTCGCTGCTGGGCAGCAGTTTTCCGCGCTAAACTACTGGGGTGAGTATTCGGTTCCTGGTGATTGCACTTCTACTGCTGATATCTTCGCTCGCTCCCAGGAGTCAGGCCACTCAGTCCGCCTCCACAAATTCGCCGAGCAAGAAGACGGCCTCGACGAGTTCGCATGCCTCCGGTTCCCACTCATCCAGTTCGCACTCCTCGAGTTCACGGTCGGCGGCGAAGAAGAAGCAACAGCAAGCCCTGGCAAAGCGGCTCCACAGGGTAAACCGGGCTTTCGTGGCTTCGGCATCGCTGAAGCCCATGGCCCGGCAGCTGCTGGAAAATCGCAGCGCGGCCGCCTACGCCGGGGTTGAGGGATATGCCCGGAACCACACCGCTGACGATGCCGGCATGCTGGCGAACCTGGTGCTGGCTTACGCGCACATCCTCGACCGGGACTACGCGAAAGCGCTGCCGCCGCTGAAAAAGACGCAACCGCGCGCGGGCGAGCTGGCCGACTACGTAGCCTACTTCACGGCCATGTCGAAGGGGGCGGAGGGCGATGCGGCCGGGGTCATCGCGTCCTTGCAGGACTTCGACCAGAAGTACCCGACATCCATCTTTTCGCGGGACGCCGCGGTCATTTACTCCAGCGCCCTGGTGGTCCAGCAGCGGCCAGAGGAGGCGGTGGCGGTCCTGTTGCAGCACCGCTCGCCGCCGCGGGCGGACGTGGAAGTGGCGCTGGCTAGGGCGTACCTGAAAGCCGGAGACACGCAAAAAGGATGGGAGTCGCTGCGGCTGGTTTTCTACACCATGCCGATGGCGGCGGAGGCAGACGCTGCGGGGAGCGAGTTGCAATCCTCAGGCGCGCCAGCGGCCAGCGTGGCGGAGCGCAAGACGCGAGCCGATTTGCTGGCGCAGGGAAAGCGCTATCGCGATGCTGCCACCGAATACCGCAATCTGCTGCCGGATGCAGCCGGGGACTTGCAGTATGCAACTCAGGTTGGGTTGGGATCGGCGCTTCGCCACAGCGACAGCCACCAGGCGCGCTCGTACCTGGAGGGCCTGACCCTGCCTGCGGGCGAGTGGAATGCGCAGCGCCTCTACCTGCTGGCTGACATCGCCCACAGCGCGGGCGACGACGATGGGTTCCTGCAGATTCTGGGACAACTGAGGCAGTCTGCACCAACCAGTCCCTGGCTGGAGCAGGGCTTGCTGTCGGCTGGAAACATGTTTCTGTTGAAACATGACTATGACCGCGCCATCGATTGCTACCGGGAGTTGGATGAGCGCTTTCCGAAAGGCAAGAACGGACACTATGCGCACTGGAAATCGGCGTGGCTGAACCTGCGGCAGGGGCGGAACGACGAAGCCAGCCGCGCCTTCGAGCAGCAGGTGACGAACTACCCGGATTCGGCAGAGGTCCCGGCGGCTCTCTACTGGCGTGCAAGGCTGGCCGAGGAGCAGCAAAACACGGCAATGGCTCGGGCCTACTACGGAAAGCTCGTGGACCGCTTCCCCAACTACTACTACGCCGACCGCTCGCGGGAGCGGCTGCAGCAGGTAGGCGAGGGAGATCCGGTTTCGGACGCGACTCTGAACAGGATTCCCCCGCTGCGGCTGACTGCCAACTACTTCGACACGCCGCCGGCGGACGATCTACGCGTGCAGAAGGCCATGTTGCTGGAGAACGGCGGAATGGTGGACTTTGCCGTTCGTGAGCTGCAGGCCGCCAGCGGCGCGGGAGATGGCCAGACCTGGGCGATGGGAAAGATTGCCGAGGTGTATCAGGACAGCGGCGCCTATCACCGCGCGCTCAGCTATCTGAAGCGGCAAATCCCGAGCTATTTCGCCATGGAATACAACCAGCTGCCGCGTTCCTACTGGGAGATCCTCTTCCCGCGCCCCTACTGGAGCGATTTAAAGCGTTACTCGATGGAAAACGGCCTGGATCCGTTTCTGGTGGCTTCGCTGGTGAGGCAAGAGTCGGAATTCAACCCCAGCGCCATCTCCCACGCCAATGCGATCGGGTTGATGCAACTGCTGCCGGGAACCGGGCGCACCATGGCCCGCTCGATGAAGATCCGCCACTTCCGCGCCGAGCAGCTATTGGTTCCGGGCACCAACCTGCAGATGGGCACGCGTTACTTCAAAGACCTGGTGGACAAGTTCGGCGGGCGGCTGGAATACGCCCTGGCAGCTTACAACGCCGGCACCGACCGGGTAGAAAGCTGGCTGGCCGACGGCCATTATCGCGACCCGCAGGAATTTGTCGAGTCCATTCCCTTCACCGAGACACGCGAGTACGTGCAGGCAATCCTGCGCAACGTGAGCGTCTATCGGAAGCTGTACAAGACGCCGTAGGCAATCAGCAGTCAATAGTCAGAGATCAGCATGGCGTTGTCGGCGCTGGTCCTGAATCCTGTTCTCGCTGAAACAAAACAAACGCCGGGTACGACTCAGCGCGGCTTTGGGGCCGGTGGCATGTCGCCGTAGCCGGGAGCCACTTTCTGCAGGTTGGGGGTGACGTCGGAGAAAGCGACGGTCAGGTCGCCGAGAATCCACTTGAAAGCGCCACCCAGCATGCTCAGAAAGAGGGGATCGGCCCAGGTTTCCTCGCGATGTCCCAGCGAGGTGTAGAAGAGCTTGCCCCGGCTATATTGGCGGACCCATGTCGAGGGATAGGGACGGCGCTGGTAGAAAGAGCCTTGCATGCCGGCGGTATTCTGCACCAGCAGGACGTGGAGGTCGGCGGAAAATTCCTTCAGCGAATACCACTCTTCGGTTAACTCCCAGGCGTCGGGAAAGTCGGCCATTCCTGGAAATTCTTTGTCGGCAACGATGAGCTTGGCCTTCTGCGGGTCGCCGTGGCCGATCAATTCCGTGCCCAGCATCTGGACGTAGGGATCGGCATGGATGCCGTGATTCTGGTAGCGCTGGGAGAGATCGGCGGGGTCGGGCTGAGTATGAAAGGTGTCGGCGGCAGAGTGAACGCCGAGGAAGCCCTTGCCTTTGTGAACGGCATCCAGCAAGAGCTGCTTGCCCTCTGCGGTCATGGGTGGATTCTTATCCGTGCCAGGCTGGGTGAGATCGCCACTGGTAAAGAAGAAAAAGGCATCGAGGGTAGCGATGCGTTCGGGCGTGAAGATACTGCCGTCCTTGGAGGCGGTGACTTCGAAATCACCCTTGGAGCCGATGTCAGTGAGTGCGCGCTCCACCACGCTGGTGCCCTTCTGGTCGGGTTTGACAACGGAATGCTCGTAGCCCGACGACTTGGTGAACAGCAGGACACGCTTCTTCTTCACTTTGGCGGACTTGGAAGGTGCGCCCGGGGACTTCGCCTGGCCCCAGGCGTCAGAGGGCAGAGCCGATGCCAAGGCTGCGGTCAAACCGCCGAGCAGCAGGTCGCGACGATTCATCAGGCCTCCAGCCCGCGATCATATGACACGGTCAACCGCGGCTCCAAGGCTCCACGGGTTATTAGTCTGGTGACGCTCAGTCGTAGTATTCCAGTCCCAGGTGCGTGATCAGTTCCTCGCCCTTCAGGTGGCGCAGCGTGTTCTTCAGCTTCATAAGCTGGATGAACAGGTCGTGCTCGGGGTAGAGGCCCGGGACAGTCATCGGGGACTTGAAATAGAAGCTCAGCCACTCCTGGATACCGCGGCCACGCAGGTCGGAGCTGCGCTGGGCGAGATCGAGGAACAGCACCAGGTCGAGGACGATAGGGGCGGCGAGAATGGAGTCGCGGCAGAGAAAATCCACCTTGATCTGCATGGGATAGCCCAGCCAGCCGAAGATATCGATGTTGTCCCAGCCCTCCTTGTTGTCGCCGCGCGGCGGATAGTAGTTGATCTTCACCTTGTGGCAGATGTTGCCGTAGAGCTGGGGATAGAGCTCGGGTTGCAGGATGTACTCCAGCACGGAGAGCTTGGACTCTTCCTTGGTCTTGAAGGAGGCGGGGTCGTCGAGCACCTCGCCGTCGCGGTTGCCGAGGATGTTGGTGGAGAACCATCCGCTCATGCCCAGCAGCCGCGCCTTGAAGCCAGGAGCGAGGATGGTCTTCATCAGCGTCTGACCGGTCTTGTAATCCTTGCCACAGATGGGCGCCTGCTTTTCGCGCGCCAGATCGCACATGGCGGGAATGTCCACGGTGAGATTGGGAGCGCCGTTGGCGTAGGGCACGCCCTCCTGCAGGGCGGCGTAGGCGTAGATCATCGAGGGCGCGATGTTAGGGTCGTTCTTGGCCAGGCCTTTTTCGAACTTGGCCAGCGAGCTGTGCACATCGCTGGGCTGGAGAAAGGCTTCGGTCGAGCCGCACCAGATCATCACCAGGCGATCGGCCTTGCTGGTCTTGCGGAATCTTCGGATGTCGTCGCGAACCTGCTCGGCGAGATCAGCCTTGGACTTGCCGGTTTTCTTGTTGGGGCCATCGATGTTGCGGATGTAGTTGTTGTCGAAAACGGCGGTTTGCGGCTTGATGGACTGGAGAAAGGGCTTGATCTGGTCGAGCAGCCTGTGCTCAAGGACGCCCGCTTTGACCGCGGCCGAGTACATATCGTCCTCAAAGATGTCCCAGCCGGTGAAGGCCAGATCGGAGAGCGCGGCCAGCGGGACAAATTCCTTGACCTTGGGGGAGCGGGCGTCGGTACGCTTGCCCAGGCGGATGGTACCCATTTGGGTCAGCGAGCCGATGGGCTCGGAGAGCTTCTTGCGGACCGCCTCGACGCCAGCCACGAAGGTGGTGGCGACGGCGCCCATTCCTGGGATCATGATGCCCAGCTTGCCCTTGGCCGGCTGGATCTCGGTCGAGGTAGGCGAAAGACTCTTGCGGTCGCTGCGCGCAGCAGAGACGTGCTTCGTTGCCATCAAACGTCCTTATCAGTAGTGAGGTAGAGGAACAAACCCATTATCTTCGCGTATCCGCAGGAGATTTGCAACGCGGGGGAGAGGAAGGGATTCAGCGCCGCGAATCCGATTGCACATGCGGGCATGCTTCACTAGGATGCCGCCGGGGTGAAGCGATGATTCAGGGCGTGCATGCGCTGATTTATTCCCGGGAAGCGGAAAAGGTCAGGACCTTCTTCCGCGATGTGCTGAAGTTCCCTTCTGTCGATGCCGGCCACGGATGGCTGATCTTTTCCCTGCCACCGGCGGAGCTGGGGATTCATCCAACTGAGGGTACGGCAGCGGAGAGCAAGACTCAGGTTGAACTCTACCTGATGTGTGACGACATCAAGGCGACCATCGCCGATTTGAAGCGCAAGGGCGTGAAGTGCAAGCCGGTCACGGAAGCGGGCTTCGGTCTGGTGACCTCGATTGAGATCCCCGGCGGCGACCTTGGTTTGTATCAGCCTAAGCATCCCACCGCGCTGGGAATGTGGAAGTGAGCTCACGGAGGCGGTTGTGACTGCAAGCAAGAAAGTCGCGGTAATTACAGGATCTTCGAGCGGCATCGGGCTGTTGTCGGCGGTCGAACTGGCACGGCGCGGATATGAGGTGGTGGCGACGATGCGCGCTCCTGATCGGAGAGGCCGACTGGACGAGGCCGCAGGGAACGGCCTGGCCAACCGCATTGACGTGCGGCGGCTCGACATCACGGAACTTGCGTCGATTCCGGGAGTGATTGCGGACATTGTGCGGGATCACGGGCGGATCGATGTGCTGGTGAACAACGCCGGGTTTGCCATGGGCGGGTTCGCCGAGGATATCCGGCTGGACGAGCTGCGGAAGCAGTTTGAGACCAATTTTTTCGGCCACGTCGCCACCACCAAGGCGGTGCTGCCCACCATGCGGGCGCAGAAGTCGGGGCACATCATCATGGTGACCTCGATCGCTGGGCGGGTAGGACAACCTGTGGTCAGCAGCTACTCGGCGTCGAAGTTCGCGCTGGAAGGCTGGAGCGAGTCCTTGCGCATTGAGACGCATTCGTTGGGCATTCGGGTGGCGCTGGTGGAGCCGGGAGCGTTTGAAACCGATATATGGACACGCAACGTCGAGGTGGCGCAGGGAGCCACGCATCCGGACTCGCCCAACCGGGAGCGCGGACGGCGGTTTACCGAATTCATCAAAAGCGAGAGCGGAAACCGCAAGTCGGCTGAACCGGTGGCAAAACTGATTGCCGATATCGCCGAGAACCCCAATCCGAAACTGCGCTACATGATCGGAACCGACGCCAAGCTGCAGTGGTGGTTCCGGACGCTGATGCCGTGGCGCAGCTACGAGCGCATGGTGGCCAAAGCCGTGAAGATCGATTGAAGGCAACACTCAGCAATCAGCGTTCTCTAGCGGCCGATGCTGTCACTTGAAGCGAGAATACCCTAGCGATGCGCTCGAGGCGAAGAGTGTGCCCTGTCGGCAGCTCCCGGTCACGAGAGGTGAGCGCCGGGCCAGGTTTTGGGCGGATGCTGATCTGCGTGCTGACTTCCGACTGCTGAGTTGCTTGCTTCTACTGCGGCTGGTCCATAGGAACCAGCACCTGGCACAGGTCGAGGATGGATTGGCGCTGCTCGGGGTCAATGGTCACGAATTCCACGCCATAGCGGTTCTCCTTGCGGTGGCGGACGGTGCAGTACATGTGCAGCGGCTTCGTCGCAGTGGGGAGAGAGAACTCCACGGAGATGATCTCCCCCGGCACCAACTCCCCGGCGTCGATCTCAATGGCGCCACCGCCTTCGCTGAGGTCGGTGGAGCGGCCGTGAATGCGGGTGTTGATCCCGGAACGAAGGACGTTGACGGCGACGGGAACGGAGACGGCGTAGCGCTGGAGGCATCGGGTAATGGGCCATTTCAAATTGTTTCCCGGGCCCACCAGCTGTTCGATGGTGGTAGTAAGCCGGCTGTGATTTTCTCCCTTGTGGACGAAGGCATCGGAAAGCTCGAGTGCGCGCTCGGGAATTGTGGCCGGGAAGGCTGAGAGCAGGATGACGCGCGCCTGGGGCTGCAGGGCCTTGATGCACTCGATCATCGCCACCGTGTCCAGGTCGAGCAGCGGGTGGTCCAGGATGGTGGCATCGACGGGAATCGATTCCAGGGCCTCCAGGGCCTGCTGACCGCGGAGCGTAGTGTGAACGCGGTAACCGAAGGCTTCCAGCAGGGAGCGACGGCGATCCAGTTCGTGTTCCTGATCGTCGACGTAAAGCAGAGATTTCTTGGCACTGCGGCCGATCTGGATGCAGTGCAGGCCGATCTGGCCTTCCCGCGCGCTGCCGGCCTCGCCGATCCACACCACGCGGAAGCGGCCCTGGTTGTCGCCGTTCTGCACTCCGAGAACCGATCCCACGCTGACAGGATGCTGCAGTCCCTTAAGGCGAGCGCCGCGGGAGGAGATGTCCAGTGTCTGGACCTGCTCCATGAAGACGTGGCCGTGGCCATCGACCCCCCAGACGAGGGTGGTCAGCCGTAGGGGTGTGCGCTCCTCGTGGCGATGGCCCATTCTCCCGGCCATCGTAAAACGGGGGTTAAGGGGCGCCAAATTACTGACGTAACAATCGAGTAAACCACCGTGGGAAGGCAAGCAGAATCCGGGGCGGGAACAGAGGGCGCGGAAGCCGACCGGGAGCGCCAAGGACGCAGCCCGGGGCTGCGTACCATCGATGAGCTTGGCGGTCCTTAACCGATTCTCACGGCCAGCTGGAGCGTTTCTTCTCGGCGATCTGCGGGCCGGGGTTGGAGCCTCCGGAGGCCTGCGCGAAGACGGTGTTCAAATCCGCAGGGTTAAAGGGTTTGCTGGGATCGAGGACGGGCTGGCCGTTGGGGTTGCGGAAGGCTTCGTCGTCGAGGGGTTGTTTGATATCGGCCACTATGGGCAACACGACGCGCAGAGCCTCGATTTCCTTCTCCAGACGCTTGATTTCCAGCTCTTTGATCCGCAGGACTTCGCGAAGGGCCTCGTACACAGTCTTCATGGTTACCTCTTGGATACGGGAGCTATGCCAAATTGGGCCAAGGTTGTCGGAGAAAGGTACATTGTCTCCAGATGATCTCCCAGCCCCGGGGAATACCGGTTCAGGTTCGCACGAAAGATAGCACGAACGGAGCTTGCAATTACAGGGCGACGTGCAAAATAATGCCAAAGGGTACAACCTGATAAGCCACAGTGACTTGGGCGGCTATCGGGATTCCGGAGCTTGATACCGAACGACAAGCCGAGCGCGAGTCGCGGCCTGCACCGGATTCGTGTGCGCGCCTCCAGTGCGCCGGCTCCTGACTGGGACGCCCTGCAGGTTCTCCTGGCCTTCGCCTATACCACCCAGCAGGAAGAATTGCGGATGCCGCCGCAGAGGCGGACGGAAGTTCCGCTGCGCACCGCCCAACTTCTTCCTCCTCAGCCGCCTGCGCAGGGCGACATCGAAAGCGTGCTGCACCGCATTGTGGCCAGCGTGCAGAACCTCACCGGGGCATCGGGAGCGGCGATCGCTCTGGGCCGCGTGGAATCGATGATCTGCATCGCCCGCAGCGGCACCACGGCGCCCGATATTGGTTCCTATCTGGATGCGACGCGAGGACTTGCCGGGGAGTGCGCGCGCACCGGCGAGCCCCGCATCTGCGTGAACACCGCGACCGACACGCGGGTGGATCCGCTGAGTGCGCGCAGCCTGCGGATCGGTTCGATGGTGTACTACCCGTTGCGCTGGCGATCGGAACTGATGGGCCTGCTGGGGGTGTTTTCCGAAAGACCGTACCAGTTCCAATATCGTGACGTGCGGGCCCTGCGCTTCGCGGAAGCGCTGGTGATCGACGCGCTGAATCAGACGCCGGAAGAAACCGATCTTGCCAATTCGCAGGGCGCACCCGCGACTTCGGAGGGCGTCAGGACCAGCCTCGCGGCCGGCCCCCAGGGCGCTGCGGGCCTTGCGCCCATCCCGGATTTACCCCCCAATACGGCTGCCCCGATCACCGGCGGAGTATTCATCAACAAGCCGGTAGCTGGCACGCTCGAAAACGGCAAGCCTCCGCTCGAGTCGCTGGCGCGGGTGGAGATGCCGGAGGTCGTCGAGAGAGTCAAGCCGGCGCCTGTGGCGCAAGGCGCGGCAGTCGTGCTGCCCAGCCCCGAACAGGACGCATTCGCCCCGCCGTGGCAGGAACGGGACGAAGAAGCAGACTCGCAGGCAGAGCCGGAAGACATGAGTTGCGTAGTGCGGCATGCCCACACGGTGGGGGAAGCCGAGCCGGCAACGGCGCCAGTTCCCTACTGGACACCGAGGCCTCTGCCCAACGCGGGTGAGCGTCAGCTGGGAGGGCTGGCATTTCTGCTGAGCGCCCTGGTGGCAGCGATGTTCGCCGGCGCCTGGATGTGGCGGCTGCCGATGGTGAACTGGCTGCAAACGCACGTAGCCATCCACGCGAGCAAGCCGGCCCCCAGTACCAATGCAAGACCGGCGGGTGAGGGAGCGCAGAGCGACAATGCCCTGCCCAAGCCGGCGGAGGCTACACCGCCGCTGAATCCCGAGGAGCTGACCGCCAAGGGCAGCCGGCAGCTCGGCGAGCACGTTCAGTACTGGTCAGGCCCCGGGTATGCGCGCATGACCATTCAGCTGGATAAGGCCATCAAGTACACCTCAGACCGCGTTCACGACCCCGAGCGCGTGTACTTCGATCTGCCGGACACGCAGTTGCTGGAGGTGCGCGAGAAGCAATTCACGGTGGACGACAGCCTGATCCGCAGCATCCGCATCGGTGAGTACAGGCCGGGTATGACGCGGATCGTGTTCGACCTGAAAGTGGCGGGCGCCTACACCGCGTCGATGGCGGAGAATCCACCTCGGTTGATCATCGAGTTTTTCGAAAAAGACACCCGCCCCAAGACACCGCCCGCGAACGTCCAGCCTACCGGCGAGATGCTGCGATCGCAGGCTTCGCTGGCAGCCGGGCTGAATACCCAGACATCGCCCCCGCTGCCGGCGGGGCCCGGACGCATCAAGATCGTAGTCGATCCCGGGCACGGAGGGCACGACACTGGAAGCGTCTCCAGCGCCGGCCTGATGGAGAAGGATCTGACACTGGACGTCGCCCAGAAACTTGGCAAGCTGCTGGAGAAGGAGCTTGGGGCAGAGGTGATCTATACGCGCACCGACGACCGCTTTGTCGCGCTGGATTCGCGTGTAGCCACCGCCAACGACGCCCACGCCGATTTTTTCATCTCCATTCACGCCAACAGCAGCCAGTACAAGACGGTGAGCGGTGTGGAAACCTTTTACTTCAACTCTTCCACGGAAGCGATGGAAAGCGTGAAGGTTTCACCCATGCCCACCGGGACCAGCGCCGCCAATTTGAGCAGCAAGGCCGCCCGCCGCTTCGCCTCCGATGTGCAGAAGTCGCTGCTGCGCGCGCTCTCGCGCAAGGGCAGTCCTATGCGCGACCGGGGAGTGAAGACTGCACCCTTTGTGGTGCTGCGTGAGGCGCAGATGCCGGCTGTGCTGGCCGAGATCGCCTTCATGACCAGCAAGACCGACGCCGTTAACCTGATGGCCGACAGCTATCGGGAAAAGATTGCGGAGGCACTATGCACCGGGATCGCCAACCAGGTGCAAAAGACGCGCACCCTGGCCAAGGCAGGACCCGCAGCCTCGCAGGCGGGAATGAATTAGAAGAAGCATTCCGCAATCGGCGTTCGGCAATCCGACAAATCATTTCGGCGAAATTCTCAGGCCCTCACCTGAAGGGCGAATCGCCCGCCGTGCGAATCGCAACATAACGTGATCAGCATGGCGATGAAGAGGCGGACTACCCAGCGTGGCGGGTGAGGGTCTAGCATGAAGCGCCCGGCTTCTCCGCCGGGTTGC
>Ga0187776_10001813_pt1 | contig 10846 bp, 12 predicted proteins | sample 0216_BV02_MP12_2_FD_132426 | JGI IMG/M metagenome (GOLD analysis project Ga0187776, IMG submission 132426) | Tropical peat soil microbial communities from peatlands in Department of Meta, Colombia - 0216_BV02_MP12_20_MG | ecosystem: Environmental > Terrestrial > Soil > Wetlands > Peat | place...
CAGGAACACCTCGCCAAGCGAGATCGTCGGGAAGTCGATCGGCAGCCCGCCGGCCGCCAGGACGCCGCGCTTCACCGCGTCGATCAGCTCGGGAAAGTGGCGGTGACAGTTGTTGAAGCCACTGGCCGATTGCGCGATGCCGACGACCGGCCGCGCCAGCATCGCCTTCGAATAGCCCATGGACGTCGCGAAGGATCGGCGCAGGTAGAGCGCGAAGTCGGCGTCGCCGTAGTTGGTGAGTCCGCGCGCGAGGCCGCGGGGTCCGCCGGGTGTCGTCGTCATGCCGGCCGGCTCACGCCGCTCCCAGCCGCGAGCCCGGCCGCAGCCCCGCGCTCCTGGCCCACGCGCCGGCGGCGAGCTTCTGACCGCCCTCGGGTCTGATGCGAGTCGCCTGGATCTGGCCGCCGCTCGCCGCGATCGTCACCCCGGTGTCGTCCACCGCGAGCACCTCGCCGGGCCGGCCGGCCGCGGCGCCGCTGAGCTTCTTCGCCTCGAGCAGCTGCACGGTCGTGCCCTCGTGCGTGGTCCAGGCGCCGGGCTGCGGATCGGCGCCACGGATGAGGTTCCAGACGTCCTGGAGGGGCTTCTGCCAGTCGATCTGGACGTGCTCCTTCTTGCACCAGCCTTCGTACGTCGCCTTCGACTCGTCCTGGACGATCTTCGGCGCCTTGCCCTCACGCACGAGATCGACGGACTCGAGGAGCGCCTTGACCCCGAGCGGGTAGAGCTGCTCGAAGTAGAGGCTGCCCAGCGTGTCGCTGTCGCGGATCTCGACTTCCTTCTGCAGGAGGATCGGGCCGGTATCGAGCCCTTGATCGGGCCAGAAGATCGTGAGCCCCGTCCGCGTCTCGCCCATGATGATCGGCCAGTTGATCGAGCTCGGCCCGCGATGCTTCGGCAAGAGCGAGGGATGATACTGGATCGTGCCCCGCGTCGGTTGATTCAGCACCGCTTCGGGAACGATGAGCGTGACGTAGGCCATCACGCACAGGTCCGCCTTCAGATGCGTGAACTCGTCCAGCACCTCGGGCTTGTTACGGAACGAGCGCGGCTGAAACACGGGAAGGTTGCGGGCAAGCGCGGCCTCTTTCAGTGGATCGACGCGGCCGCCTTGCGCCGGATCGGGAGCACAGTAGACGCCGACAACGTTCTCGCCGCGCTCGAGGAGCGCTTCGAGCACGCTCTTGCCGAATGCCTGCTGACCGTGGACGACGATGCGCATGATGTCTCCCCCGAGAGCGTGATGCTACCTCATATATGTGCGTCTCTCCACCGGCGCTGACGGTCCTCGTCAGCCGGTCGCGTCTGGTTGTCACGCGCCGGCCTCCGGGCGAGGGCCGGACGAGCCCTAAGCCATCGATTCGCAGGTGGTTTGAGAGACTGGCACCGGCCCTGCATTTCCACGCGGCCAGAAGCGCATCACGCTAAGGCCAGAGCGTTCGCGCAAGGACAACCGGAAATTCACACAAGGAGAACGGCAATGAACACTCGACTGAAGGCTGCGGTGCTCGGGTTCGCGTTGTTTTCGCTGCTCACGGGTCTCTCGGCGTGCGCGAAGCGGCCGATGGTGATCGGCAGCTCGTCCGCGCCGGCGCCTACCGCCTCTGTGGCCCCGGAGCCGACCCGATAAGCTTGATCGAACGGTCCGGTGTCGGGGCCGAGAGGAGACTCGGCTCCGACACCGGCCGATCGAGCACCGCCATCACACGAGCGCGAACTTCACCGCCTGATTGATAGCGACGCGTACGGTCGCGAGGATCTGGTTCAGGGCTTTCTCCACCGCCATCATCGTCAGCGCGGTCGTCGCGGTCAGGATCGATTCCGTCGCGCGCACCTGCATCCGAAACACGATGTCGGCGCTTTCCCGCGTGTAGTACGGTGGTCGAGCCGATAGACCCGCCTCGATGTCGACGAAGGTGCCGGCCAGCTTCCGCAGCTCGGGGATCGTGTAGTTCTTCACGTCCTTCCACGCCTCTCCGAAGGCGTCGGCGGCCGCGTGAGACATCGTCGCGAGCAATGCGTCTGCGTCCAGCGCCATGACCGGTGCCCCCCTGGCTCTACTGGCCCTGTTTCTTGGCGAGCTCCACGTAGAGCACCGCGCGCGCGGACGTCAGGACGAGGTCCCGCGGCGCACGGGCTTCGGGCGCGAGCCCGAGGGAGCCCTGAGCCTCGTGGAATCTTGCGAAATCGGCGAACTGGTCTTCGAGCAGCTGCAGGAGCTGCGCCGTGCAGTCGCCGGCCGGCGCCGAATCGGCGCTGACGCCCGCCGGGGTCGCCGCCGACCGCGCCGCCGCCACGCCCTGCGGGAGCAAGCCGCCGTACGTCGCCGTGCTCGGGCATCGCCCTGAGGGATTGGCGGTGAGGGCGCGCGCGGTCAACGTGGTGAGCTTCGGCTGCCACTTGTCGTAGAAGCTGCGGTTGTCCGCATACGTGCCGCGCGTACGGCCCGTCACGATCGTGAACCGCAGGAACTCCTCGTAGAAATCCGTGACACCCTTCTCGATCGCGTCGTCGTACGGCTGGATGAGCCGGACCGAGCAGCCCGTCAGCGGCAGGAGCATCATCATCAGAAGGCAGAGCCACAGCGCGGGACGCTGGGGCATGATCGAGCGAGCGAACGGTCGTGCCATGCGGCCTCCCGGGTCAGCCGAATCGTCTCGGGGACGCGGTCGTATGAGAATCGTCGCACGGTCGACGCGAATCCGGTGGGAGGAAACGATGGGCGCGAAGCGCACCGCGATCGTGGCGTTCTGGTGGTTCATGGTCGTCTCCCAGTACCCGGGCGGAACGCTGTCCGCGGCCACCCAGGGGCCGTTCGGCACGCAGGCCCAGTGCGAGTGGGGTCGGCAACAGGTCGGCGTCGCGACGGGTCTGCGGGGCGGGCAGGGGGTCGGCTGGGGCTTGACCGCCTGCTGGAGCGACGGGCGGTGAGCGCGCCGTCAGGCGTCGAGCGCGGCGGCGCTCTGGAGTTGCTCGTTCTTGATCTGCCGCAGCCCGCCCTGGATCACGCTCAGCAGCGCGACCCACGTCACGAATCCGAGCGCGATGTACTTGAGGTACAGCGGCAGCTCGAAGCTCATGTCCCAGATCATGTGCGCGGCGACGGCGAGGCCGAACACGCGCAGGAATCCGGGTTCCGCGAGCATGGATAGCTGCAGGTGCTGGTCACCGCGCACGCGCCAGAGGGCCGCGCCGACGAGCGCCGTCCACAGGACGTGGCCCCCGAGGACCGACAGGATCCCGCGAGTCTGAATGACATCGAACAGCACCGTCGAGCTGTTGGCGGCGAGCACACCGAGCCGGAAGGCGTAGCCCGCCGACTCGAAGACCGCGAAGCCGGCGCCGACCGCGGCGCCGAACAGCAAGCCGTTGAGAGTCCATCGGTACTTGAGCTGGTTGACCACCAGCAGCAAGGCCGCGGCCTTGCCGATCTCCTCGATGATGCCCGCGGCCGGCGGTCCGAGCGTCCGGGACATGTTGGTCATCTGGAACCCGAACAGCGAGACGATCAGCGATAGCCCGCCGCCGATCAGCATGAGCCGAAGCACCTGGTAGAGCGAGACGTTGCGCGCGACGTTGATCTCGAAAAAGAAGATCAGGAGCGTGAACGGCCCGGCCAGCGATCCGATCATGATCAGCCCGGGAATCAGGTTGAGATTGCGGAACTGATTCCAGCCGAAGATGAACAGCGCATAGGCCACCGCAGTCAGGATGAAGGCCCTGAAGAAGAGCCACGGCCGGGGCCAGTTGGCTTCCACGGCGGCCAGATCGGGCGTTGTCGTCCGCGTCCCGACGATCAGGTAGTCCTCGATCTCGTCCGCCGCGTGCTTGCCGAACACCTCGGAGAACGTCTCGGAGACGTTGAAGCGCTCGATCTTCTCCAGGCCGGCGGCGGTCGTGATCTGCTCGCTGAGCCGCTCGATGAGATCGGCGGCCGCGTTGTTGCCGGTGGTGGCGGCGTTGCTCGTGGCGGTCGACGCCAGCTGCCAGTAGGAGCGTCCCACCCGCAGCTGCTGGCCCGGCTCGATCTGCCCGTCGCGGATCGGTCGGCCGTCAACGAACACGGCGGAACCCGATGTGGTCCGGTACGTGACCGCGCCGGCTTTCGACCACAGGGTGAGGTGATGCCCGGCGACGTCGGCGTCGTCGCTGAGCAGATGGCAGTCCGTCGAGCGACCGAGCGTCGTCTCGGACTCCGTCAGGACGAGGCGCTTGCCCTTGTCCGGGCCGGAGACGCACACGAGCGTCGCGTTCGGGGTGCTCGAGGGCGACGGCAATTGCGCCTCCTACCCACGTCCTTCTTCGCCGGGGCGGCCGCACTCTAGCCTGAATGGTCGAGGCTGTCCACCTCATTGACAACCCACGACCGAGTTGAGAGGCTGACGGCGGCTCGGCGTAAAAAAGCTGATTTCTGGGCGAGGATTCACAGTGTGCGTCGAACATTCGGGAACCGCAGTCACACGCCGGAGGGTTGTCCACTGGGCGGCCGTCTGGCTCGCCGCGGTCCAGTTCGGGTGCGATTCAGTACGCCAGACACTCAATAAAAGCTCGGAAGGCGAATGGGCGGTGACCGAATACGACCGGGCCCTGAAGCGTCTCCGCCCCGAGAGCGAGCGGGTGATGGCGGAGTTCGATCGGTACGCGAAGATGGCTGACGAGCTCAGACAGAATCACGCGAGCGGACCGCTTGATGAGAAAGCCGTGCGCGACCTGCTCCGGCGCGTCGGCGTCTCGACCGCCCCAGGTCCGAGGCCGGGGACCCCGACTGCTCCGGGCGCCCCGCCTCCGCCGCCACCGAAGCCGTTTCCCGTCCCGGTGTATTCCGAAGGGTATCGGTGGCCGCTCGAAGCGGGGATCGTCAGCTCGGAGTTTGGACAGCTGCGAATGGGTACGCCACACCACGGCATCGACCTCGCCGCCGAGTTGAGGGTACCGGTCTACGCCGCCGCGCCCGGCCAGGTGATCTACGCAGGTGACAAGCTTTCCGGATACGGCAACGTCGTGATCGTGCGACACGATCAGAAGACCACGACGCTGTACGGACACAACAGCGAGCTGAAAGTCAGGACGGGACAGGAGGTCAAGGCCGACCAGGTCGTCGCCCTCCTCGGATCGACCGGTCGCTCCACCGGCCCTCACGTGCACTTCGAGATCCGTCAGAACGAGGAGCCCGCCAACCCGCGCGGCTATCTACCGAAGAGCCGGTTCTGACATGCCCGCCGGCCGACGACGTAGGACCGTTGCGGCCTCAGGCCCGGTGCGTTATATCTACCGGCCGTGACGAAACCCACGCTGTCCTCGGTCCAGGCCGTCGTGGCGATCGCGGCCGGCCTGATCACGGTGCTCCTCGGCGCCTTCACCCTCTCGTCGCACTTGAGATCCGAGCCCACGGGAACCGGCCAGATCGTCGCGTTCGTCCGCGAGGCGCTGTCCGAGAAACCGGTGAATGCCGCCACGCTCGAGATCCTGACGTCGAAGAACGAGCTCGTGACGATGCTGACGTCTCCCGGGAGCGGAAGAATCCAGTACCCCCTGAAGGAGGGCTCATACCGCCTCCGCTTCAGTCACCCGCGATTCGAGGCCGAGAACCGCATGGTTTACGTGGTCCCCGGCCAGACCGCGGAGGTCAGGATCGAGATGAAACAGAGCGCAAGCGGCTCGGCACCCCTGGACTCGACCGCGCAGGCGCTCGACGAAGGGGTCGGCAAGGTAAAGCAGTTCTTCAAAAATCTCGGCTTTTAGCGTTCTGCGCCTCCGCTCGGTCCCCGGCATACTTCGCTTCCAGTCTGGTAGTTGCCGGGGTAGACTTGCGAACGGTTCGCGAGCGACATCTGGAGGACGGATTCCCAACCAGCTAGCTGAGATACTTGGTTGCGGAGGGGTGGCCGAGCCCGGTCGAAGGCGTCCGACTCGAAATCGGATAGGGGCCCAGAAGGTCCCTCGGGGGTTCAAATCCTCTCCCCTCCGCCAAAAATTTCCCGACGATCACAGCAGTCCTGAGCCAGAGATGAGGAGGGGTGACCGAGCGGCCGAAGGTGCGGCACTGGAAATGCCGTGCACGGGTAACCCCTGTGCCCCGGGTTCGAATCCCGGCCCCTCCGCCAGCAGTTTCCGCTTGGCCGTGCTAGACGGGGAGTTAGCGGTGCCCTGTAACCCGCAATCCGCTTCAGCGGGGTTGAATTCCCTCTCGAGGGCGGATCGTGTTGAGTGAGCTTCACGGGGCGGCGTTGAAGGTTGGGCCCCACGCAACGGGAATCGTCGAACCCCGCCAGGCCCGGAAGGGAGCAACGGTAAGGCGACCCTCTCGTGTGCCGTGGGAGTACCTGGCTGGAGCAGGCTCCGGGGAGAGATCGCAGTACGGGCCGTTCGAAGGAGGGTGCACGGTCATTTCTTCAGAAGGTGATTCGTGAGTTATCAGGTCCTCGCGCGGAAGTGGCGTCCGCAGACCTTCGACGCGGTCGTCGGCCAGGATGCCATCACACGCACGCTGCGCAACGCGCTGGCCTCGGGCCGCATCGCGCACGCGTACCTGTTCGCGGGCCCACGCGGCATCGGCAAGACGACGACCGCCCGTCTGCTGGCGCGCGCGCTCCTGTGCACCGCGCGGACCGGGCCCGAGCCGTGCGGCAAATGCGCGGTGTGCGTCGAGGCGCTGGCCGGGACGCTGGTCGACGTGATCGAGATCGACGGCGCCTCGAATCGCGGCATCGAGGAGATCCGCACGCTCCGCGAGAATGTGAAGTACACGCCGGCGCGGGGCAAGTACAAGGTCTACATCATCGACGAGGTCCACCAGCTCACCGAGGCCGCGTTCAACGCGCTGCTGAAGACCCTCGAGGAGCCGCCGGCCCATATCGTGTTCGTGCTGGCGACCACGGATCCGCGGGACATTCCGCCGACGGTGCTCTCGCGGGTGCAGCGGTTCGACTTCCGCCCGATCGCTCCCGATGCGCTCCGAGCATCGCTCGAGCGCATCCTGGACGAGGAAAGGATCCCGTTCGAGCCGGCGGCGCTGCCGGTCATCGTCCGTGCGGCCGAAGGGTCGCTACGCGATGCGCTCTCGCTGCTGGATACGGCGATCGCCTACGGCGAAGGCCGGCTCGAAGCGGACACGACCGCCAAGCTTCTGGGCGCGACAGCACCGGTGACGGTGCGCGCGTTCGCGACGGCGGTGGTGGGGCACGACACGGCCGCGGCGCTGGAGGCGATCGACCGCGCCGCGCGCGACGGCGAGGATCTGCTGGCGTTTGCGCGCGACGTGATCGAGCTGTTGCGGCTCACACTCGTGCTCAAGGCCGCGCCGAACGCGAAGCCGGCCGATCTCACGCACTCGGAAGGCAACGAGTTGCGCAAGCTCGGCGAGGCGGCGAGCCTCGACGAGATCCTCTACGTGCTCCGCGCCTTCCTCGAGGCCGATGCACTCATGCGCGAATCGCCGCATCCTCGGGTCGAGCTCGAGATCGCCACCGTGCGCTCGACGCGGCGGCCCGTGCCGCAGGCGCTCGACGACGTGCTGCGCCGGGTCGACGAGGCGCAGCGCGAACTGCGCCAGCAAGCGCTCGCCACGCCATCCGCCGCCCCGGCCGCGCAGGGAAGCCTCCTGGCGGGCTCCGAGCCCGGACCGGCTCGGGTCGATCCGCGCCGGCCCGTCGCGACGTCCGCGTCCGGCCCGGTCGCAGCGGCGTCGCGGTCGGCTCCGGCTCTGCCGCCCACCGCGCCGCGCTCGACCGCACCGACTGCGCCGCCCGTCCAGGCGCCCGTCTCGGCGCCTGCCGCTGCGGTGGCGGCGCCGCCCTCGTCGGATCTGACGACGGCGTGGGAGCGCGTCGTCGAGGAGGTCATGAAGCGCAAACCGACGCTGGGTAGCCTGCTGACGCAGGCCCGGCCCGGTGCCCTCAGCGATCGCGAGCTGACGATCGTGCTGCACGGGAATCATTTCCATCGAGAGATGCTGGCGGACGTCGCGAACCGCGAGCTGGTCCTGCAGGCGGTGCGGCGCTGCGTGGCGGGCGCCGAGCGCATCAACGTAGTGTCGGGGAGCGAAAGCCCCGGCAGCATCGCGGCGCACCCGGCGGTCCAGGCGGCGATCGCGGAATTTCAGGGCGAGGTGGTCGCGGTGCGGCCGCGCCTGCCGGAAGGAGAGGGTCAGTGAAGGGCTTCGGGAACATCATGAAGGAAGCGCAGAAGCTGCAGGCGCAGATGGCGGCCATGCAGGAAGAGGTGGGCAAGAGGAAGGTCGACGCGACCGCCGGCGGAGGCATGGTGACGGTCGAGGCGAACGGCAAGCAGGAGCTCACCGCCATCAAGATCGATCCCGAGGTCGTCAACCGCGACGACGTGCAGATGCTCGAGGATCTGGTGCTGGCCGCGGCCAACGAGGCGCTGAGAAAGTCGCGCGAGCTCGTGCAGCAGGAGCTCGGTAAGCTGACCGGCGGTCTCAAGATCCCCGGTCTGGGCATGTAGGCGGAGCCGGTTGGCGTATTACCCCGAGCCCGTCGCGCGGCTGATCGAAGCGCTCCAGCGGCTGCCCGGCATCGGGCCGAAGACGGCCCAGCGGCTCACCTTCTTTCTGCTCAAGCGTCCGGCCGCCGAGGTACGCGAGCTCTCCGAATCCCTCGTGGCCGTCAAGGACCGCATCATCTATTGCTCGACCTGCTTCAACGTGACGGATCAGGATCCGTGCCGGCTCTGCGCCGATCCCGCGCGCGACGGCCGCCTGCTGTGCGTCGTCGAGGAGCCGAACGACCTGATGGCGATGGAGCGCACCGGCGAGTACCGCGGCCGCTATCACGTGCTCCTGGGCGCGCTCTCTCCGCTCGACGGCATCGGCCCCGACGACCTGAAGGTGCGCGAGCTGCTGGCGCGACTGGAAGGCAGCTCGATCACCGAGGTCATTCTCGCCACGAATCCCAACGTGGAGGGCGAGGCGACCGCGCTCTATCTCGCCAAGCTCCTGCGTCCGTTCGGCGTGCGCCTCACGCGCATCGCGCGCGGCTTACCGGTCGGCGGCGATCTCGAGTACGCCGATCAGGTGACGCTCTCGAAGGCCCTCGAGGGCCGGCGCGAGATCGGCTGAAAAGACAACCGGCCCGAGCCATCTGGCCCGGGCCGGCGCCCGCGCATCGCGCGGGCTCGAATCGACGGCAGACCCCTCGAACTAGAAGTCGCCGTGAGGCATCGGCGGTGCCGCCGCCGGCTTCTCCTCCGGCAGATCCGTGATCAGCGCCTCGGTCGTCAACAGCAGCGACGCGACCGACGCCGCGTTCTGTAGGGCCACTCGTTCGACCTTGGTCGGGTCGATGATGCCGGCCTGCAGCATGTCGACGTATTCCATGCTCTCCGCGTCGAACCCGCGGTTCGCGACCGTCTCACTCTTGATCTTTTCGACGATCACGCTGCCTTCGAGTCCCGCATTCTCGACGATCTGGCGGATGGGCTCCTCGAGTGCCCGCTTGACGATCATCGCGCCGACCTTCTCGTCGCCACCGAGCTTGAGGCCGTCGATCGACCTCGCGCTACGCAGCAGCGCGACGCCGCCGCCCGGCACGATGCCCTCCTCGACGGCGGCACGGGTCGCGTTCAACGCGTCCTCGACGCGCGCCTTCTTCTCCTTCATCGCCGTCTCGGTGGCCGCTCCGACCTTGATCACCGCCACGCCACCGGCCAGCTTCGCCAGCCGCTCCTGCAGCTTCTCGCGGTCGTAGTCCGAGGTCGTCTCCTCGATCTGGGCGCGGATCTGCTTGATGCGGCCCTCGATCTCCTTCGCCTTGCCGGCGCCCTCGACGATCGTCGTGTTGTCCTTGTCGACGACCACCTTCTTGGCACGGCCGAGGTCCTCGAGCTTGATGTTCTCAAGCTTGATGCCGAGATCTTCCGTGATGGCCTTGCCCCCAGTGAGGGTCGCGATGTCCTCGAGCATCGCCTTGCGGCGATCGCCGAAGCCCGGCGCCTTCACGGCGCAGGTGTGCAACGTGCCGCGAAGCTTGTTGACGACCAGGGTGGCCAGCGCCTCACCCTCGATGTCCTCGGCGATGATCAGGAACGGCTTGCCGGAGCGCGCAACCTGCTCGAGCAGCGGCAGCATGTCCTTCATCACGCTGATCTTCTTCTCGTGGATCAGGACGATCGCGTCCTCGAGCGCCACTTCCATGCGCTCGGGATCGGTGACGAAATACGGCGAGAGATAGCCGCGGTCGAACTGCATGCCCTCGACGACATCCAGGACGGTGTCAGCCGACTTCGACTCCTCGACCGTGATCACGCCGTCCTTGCCGACCTTCTCCATCGCCTCGGCAATCAGGCTACCGATCGTCTTGTCGTTGTTGGAGGCGATCGTCGCCACCTGCGCGATCTCTTTCTTGTCCTTGGTCGACTTGGAGAGCTTCTTCAGCTCGTCGGTCACCGCCTCGACGGCCGCCTCGATGCCGCGCTTGAGGCCCATCGGGTTGGCGCCGGCGGTCACGTTCTTGAGGCCCTCGCGGAAGATCGCCTGGGCCAGCACCGTCGCGGTGGTCGTGCCGTCACCGGCGATGTCGGAGGTCTTGGACGCGACCTCCTTCAGCATCTGGGCGCCCATGTCCTCGTAGGGATCCTTGAGCTCGATCTCCTTGGCGACGCTGACGCCGTCCTTGGTGATCGTCGGGCTGCCGAACTTCTTGTCGATGACGACGTTGCGGCCCTTCGGGCCCAGGGTCGCCTTCACCGCCTCGGCCATGATGTTGACGCCCCTGAGCAGCGCGCTCCGGGCCTCCTCGTCGAACTTCAGCTGCTTCGGCATGGATCACGTTCCTCCTTACTCGAGAATGGCGAGGACGTCTTCCTCGCGCAGGATGAGATATTCCTTGTC
>Ga0187776_10001814_pt1 | contig 10845 bp, 10 predicted proteins | sample 0216_BV02_MP12_2_FD_132426 | JGI IMG/M metagenome (GOLD analysis project Ga0187776, IMG submission 132426) | Tropical peat soil microbial communities from peatlands in Department of Meta, Colombia - 0216_BV02_MP12_20_MG | ecosystem: Environmental > Terrestrial > Soil > Wetlands > Peat | place...
CAGATGCGGCTGGTGGCCGGCTTGCCTAGGTACACCTTCCGGCCTTCAACGGCGAGCGTAGTCGTCTCGTCATATTCACGATGCGCGATGCGCGCACGCACGCCCGGACGCAATCCGCGCTCGTCGAGAAATTCCAAGAATTTCGGGTCCTTTTCATAAACGCACAGGATTTCGACGGTGCGGCCTACTGGGAGTTCCGCCAGAGTCACCGCTCCGCGCTGCCGCCGCAAACGGGCCATGCCGCCGCGCAGCGGGCGACCATGCGGGCAGGTGCCGTCTGGACCGAATCGCTTCAGCAGAAGCTCCTCGACTTCCGGCGAAAGGCCGTGCTCGAGCCGTTCGGCGGCGTCGTGCACACGCGTCCAGTGCAGCCCGATCACATCGGTCAGCAGCTTTTCCGCCAGACGGTGACGCAGCACCAGATGCTGGGCGATTTCCCTGCCCCGCGCAGTCAGCTCGATGCGGCCATTGCGGCGGACGTGCAGATAGCCGCCGCGGGTCATGCGCTTGAGCGCGGCGGTTACGGCCGGCGGCGTGACACCCAGATCCTCGGCCAGGCGCGCGCTGATGGGCACCTGCTCTTCCTGCACAATCTCCCAGATGGCCTTGAGGTAATCTTCCTGCGAGACGCTGGTTGCTTCGCGGCGCATGATTGGTTAATTGCAGTTTCGAAGCCGCGCGGCCAGTTCGGCCACGCGCGCTTCGATATCATCGCAGATGCGCCGGTAGGTTTCCATATCTTCGCCGTAAGGGTCGTCCACGTCCCAGTCTTCGCATGGCGAGTGGGGGAAAAGCGCGGCGCCGGGAATGCCGGACATATTGACGATCAAATCGGCGGGATGAAGAACGGCGTCGTCGTTGATGCCTTTCGAAAATTGGCCCTCCATGCGGATGCCGCGCTCGAGAAGCACCTTGCGCGTCGGTTCGGCGATATACCCGAGCGGCGATACGCCGGCGCTGGCGGCATCGATTACATCCGCGGCAAAGTGGCGCGCGATGGCCTCGGCGATCGGGCTGCGGCAGGAATTTCCCACGCACACGAACAGGACACTGACCCGTTTGGACATTGCTTATAAATATTCTCCCAAATTGTGAATGGAGGGACAAGTAAGTGTCCATCAACGAGGACCGAAAGAAAGGAGAAAGGTTGGCGCGGCTTACTTCGAGCCGTTGCGGGCGAGCTTCAGAAAATACTCATGCACCGACGTATCTTCGGTGAGTTCGGGATGAAACGTGGCGGCAAGCATGCGCCCCTGGCGGACGAGAACCGGATGGCCGCCGTACTCGGCCAGGACTTGGATTCCCTTCCCCAGCGATTCGATAATTGGCGCGCGGATGAAAACCATTTCGAGCGGCTCGGGGTGAAGCGTGGTTGCTGCGCGATGAACGTCGCTGGCAATCTGCCGGCCGTAGCCATTGCGGAGCACGGCCATGTCGAGCAAACCGAGCGAAGCCTGCGACGGATTGTGAACTTCGCGCGCGAGCAGGATGGCGCCGGCGCAGGTACCGAAAAACGCGCCGCCATTCGCGGCGAATTTCTTCAGCGCGTCGAACAGGCCTTCTTCGGTCATCACTTTCAGGTGCGTGCTGCTCTCGCCGCCCGGAAGAATGATGCCGGCGAGTCCATCGAGATCGGCCGGGGTGCGAACGTAGATGTGTTCGACGCCGAGGCGGTGGAGAACCTTGGCGTGCGCTTCGTAATCACCCTGAATGGCAAGAATTCCAATTCTCATGCTCTAGACCCCGCACAGGCAGGATTGCCTGTGCTACCGCGCCTTACCAGCCGCGTGTTTGCAGCAGATCCTTTTCTTCGAGTTGGCGGACGTCGAGGCCCTTCATCGCGTCGCCGAGCTCGCCGGAAGCCTCGAGCACAATCTTCGCGTCCTTGTAATGCGTCGTCGCTTTCACGATGGCGCGGGCTCGTTGCGCCGGGTCGCTCGACTTGAAAATTCCGGAGCCGACGAATACGGCTTCGGCGCCGAGTTGCATCACCAGCGAAGCATCCGCGGGCGTGGCGATGCCGCCGGCGGAGAAATTAGGCACCGGCAGCTTGCCGTGCTTGGCCACCCAGGCGACCAGTTCGAACGGCGAGCCGAGCTCTTTGGCCTCGTGCACCAGCTCTTCCTCGCCGAGAGTCGTCAGCTTCTTCATGTGGCCGACGATGGCGCGCATGTGGCGCACCGCTTCGACGATGTTGCCGGAGCCCGCTTCGCCTTTGGTGCGGATCATGGCTGCGCCTTCGGCGATGCGCCGGAGAGCCTCTCCGAGATTCCGCGCGCCGCAGACGAAGGGAACCTTGAAAGCGTGCTTCCAAACGTGATGTTCCTCGTCGGCGGGCGTGAGCACTTCGCTTTCGTCGATGTAATCAACTTCCAGCGCTTCGAGCACCTGGGCTTCGGCGAAATGGCCGATGCGAACCTTGGCCATCACCGGAATCGAAACCACATTCATGATCTCGCGAATGATCCGAGGGGAGGCCATGCGCGCGACGCCGCCTTCCTTGCGGATGTCCGCGGGGACCCGTTCGAGCGCCATGACGGCGCAGGCGCCCGCGTCTTCAGCGATCTTGGCCTGCTCGGCGTTGGTCACGTCCATGATCACGCCGCCTTTGAGCATTTCAGCCAGGCCGACTTTGACGCGCCACAAATTGTTGTTCATCAGGTCCATGAGAATTCTCCCTTTGAAAGTCTAAGATGATGATCCCGGTACGTTTGCCGCGGCCGAGCTTTGGCCGGCGGTCCGCGGCGCGCCCAATTCGATGAAGCGCCCGCGGCCGCGCGCCAGCACTTCGCCCGCCGCGTCGCGGATTTCTCCGACGCGCAGGTGCATGCGTCCGTTGCATTCCACTTCCTGCGCTTCGACGACGATGTCCGCATCCACGGCGATGAATTTCAAATATTCCAGGGTCAATTCCGCCGTCGCCGCGCGCACCTGGTGAAACCGGCTGACCTTGGCCATGGCTTCATCCAGCAGCAGAGCAATCACGCCGCCGTGAATGAAGCCGGGGCCGCCGCAATATTCAGCGCCCAGCCGGAAGCGGCCGCGGATACGCTGGGTCGTATCATCCTGCTCGAATGTCAGTTTCATGCCGCGCGGGTTGGCGCCGCCGCAACCGAAACAGGGATTATCGGGTTTGGGTTCGAGCAGCATCTTCCATCCTTAAATCAAGGCCACGCGCGCCACCGACTCACTGCGCGCCCCGCGCTGGCGCTTGCGCAGTTCGATTTTCAAAAGCTCTGCCAGGGTCTGCACCCCGCGCGCGATGCGCTTTTCATCGAGGCCCGCAAAGCCCAGCCGCAGCGTATTCGGCTGCGGATTCTGGAAATAGAAATACCGCCCGGGGACGAAGTGGACGCCGCGCTCGCGGACGTGAATCAGCAGCTCGCCCGCGTCGAGCCCCGGCGGCAGCGTCACCCAGATGGACATGCCCCCTTCGGGCCGCGACCACCGGGTTTCCTCGGGCATGTGCTTTTCGAGCGCCGCTTCGAGAGCTTCCAGGCGGCTGCGATAGACCTTCTTCATGCGGGCGAGATGCCGCGCCAGATAGCCGCGGCGCACGAATTCCGCAAAGGCCGCTTGCGAGAGCTGGTCGGTGTGCAGGTCGGTGGCCTGCTTCACCATGCGCAGCCGGTCAATGACACTTTCAGGAGCGACGCACCAGCCGACGCGCAAGCCCGGGAACGCGATTTTCGAAAAGCTGTCGATGTGGATGACGTTGCCGGCGCGGTCGAGAGCTTTCAGCGACGGGACCGCGGGGCCGCGCAGGCGCAGCCGCGCGTAAATGTAATCTTCGATGACCGGCACCTGGTAGCGCGTGGCGATTTCGAGCAGGCGGCGCCGCTCGGGCGCGGGCAAGGTGGTGCCCGTCGGGTTATGAAAATCCGGGGTAACGAAAATGAATTTCACACGGTTCTGCATCAGCACCGATTCGAGCGCGTCGAGATCGAGTCCGACGTGGCCGGTCCGGCGCGAGTCCGTCTCGACTCCCACCGCCAGCGTGCGGACGCGGGCGCCGGAGAAAATCGCAATCGCGCCGGGGTAGGCCGGGTTTTCGAGCGCGACGGCATCGCCGGCTCGCAGAAAGGCTTTGCACAGGAGATCAATGGCCTGCTGGCAGCCGTCGGTAATGAGGATCTGCTCCGGCCGCGCCTGAACCCCATCCGCGCGCAGCATTTCGATGAGCACGCGCTTGAGCGGCTCGTAGCCGTCGGTGCAGCCGAGTTGCAGGATGCGTCGGCCCTCGGCGCGCAACACGGCATTGCAGCAATGGCGGAAATCTTCGACCGGGAAGAAATCATCCGAAGGGCGCGCGGTGACAAAGGCAATCTCGTCCGCCGGAACGTCGGGCATCAAGCGGCTGAGGCCTTCTTCGGCGCGCTCGTCGGCGAAGAGAGACTCCCAGCGCATGCCGCCATGGCCATTGCCGTTGGTGCGAGGCGGCGGGGTGAACTGGCGCGCAGGCGTGCCGCAGATAAAAGTGCCGCGGCCGACGTGGCCCCGAATGAGGCCTTCGGATTCGAGTTCGGCATAGGCATTGGCGACGGTGGTGCGATGGACGCCCAATTGTGAGGCCAGCTCGCGGCTGGCCGGGATGCGGTCGCCGGTGCGCAGTTCGCCGGAATGGACCAGGGCGCGAAGCTGGTCGCGCAACTGGACGTAGAGGGGGATATGGCTTTCAGGCTGTAGGTGCAGCGGAAGCATTGGCTCACTCCTATAGGCCATTCTACGACCATAATTGTAGCTGTAAAGAGCCAAATTGTCTTCCGGAATTCGCTGATGCGGCGGAAGCGCGGGCAGAGAAGGAACTCCAGCGCCCAGACGCACCGCTCAGATTACTGGAGCGGCGGCCAGGTCTTGCATTCCGGGATGCTGACCGGCGAGCTCAATGGCGGGCCCACCTGAAAGCGGACTAAGCCGTCCGAGGTCGAACAGAAGTTTCTGGTGCCGGTGTCGCTCGAAACAGGAGTGGCAACGGCCACAAAATCGCTGCACGATTTTTCCTTGCAGACAGCCGTGACCATGAACCGGTAGCCGGACTTTGTGCACCAGGCCCCGCCAGTACAGGTGGCGTTCGCCAGATTCTGGTCAAGGAGCCCAGCGTGACCGGCAGAGTACAGCGTGGGTGCACTTGGATCCGGCCCAAGGGCGGCTAGGTCAGGCGCGTATCCTCTCTCAACATAGGTCGCCGAGTAAGTGATTTCGGCGGTGTCGATGGTGCGAACCGAGCCGACCGCGGAGGCTTCGTTGGCAGCGATCCGGGAGCGCAGGAGGTTCGGAATCGCCACGGCTGCAATGCCGAGCATCGCGGCGGCGTCGTAGGTGACGCTGGTGCTTGCTTCGCGAATCGCCGCGTCTTCAGCATACGCGCAGACCACCAGCGGGCCAGCCTTCCCGGCCAGCGCGCCGAGGGAAGCCGCCACATCCGGCGCTTCCTGCAGCGCTGCCCGCAAGATGACGGCAATGGGATCCTCGTAAAACACTCCGGAAGCCTCTGAAGCGTGCTCCCCCGGCAAAGCGGCGCGAAACTTTTGTGACTTCCCGAGCGATTCATCGCTGCGGTGGAATCGAATCGCCTCCGCGACCGCGTCCTTGCTGGGAGCTGCGATCAAGTAGCCGTCCGCAAAGGCGTATACGACGTCATAGGGCGTCTTGGCAGAGGGAACGTGAACCGTATAATAAGTGACCCCGCCGTCCTCAGACTGCTGCGCGTGCATGTTTCCCATCGCCAGCAGCGTAGTAAGCGTCTGCTGCAAATGGGTGGGATCGGTCACACGCAGCAGGGTCTTCCAGAGGGGCTTTTTCTGGACGATGTCGTCCAGCTCGAAGGCGATTTCCCCTCCGAGAAGATTCAGCAGATCCTCCTTCAGATTGATGTTCATTGCCTTTTCCATTTGCGCCAGGCTTGCGGGCGCGTTGGGGCTGGAGACGCTGGCGATGTCCATCACATCGTCGAGCATCTTTGCCGGGCTTTTAAGCTGTGCCACGCCGGCGATCATCGCCGAGGGGGAGATGAAATCGAGGCTGCCGAGAGCCGCCGGCGGGGCGAGCCACGAGGCGATGCCGTGCCGCGGACCTTCGAAGCTCAATTCCACCCGGCTGATGCCATGGCCGGAAACCCATCTGTAGTCCCAAACCAGGTATTTCAAATCGGCAAAGCCGGTGCGCTGGAATGTGATCTGCTTCTCTTTCGTGTTGAGCGGAATCAGGCTTACGAGCTGGTGCAAATCAACGGCTCCCAAAAAAGACACGCCGCCTTCGTAGGCGCGCGCAACGCGCTGCCCGAATGGAGTGGAGCCAAACTCGCGGCCGGCCCGGTCGAGCTGGGCATTGAAGCTGCGGAGAGCCGCCAGATCGGTCGAAGCGACAACGAAGTCTGGGCGCACCAGCACCAGGAGATCCTTGCCCGGATTGCTATCCTCTGCTGATGCAAGTTCCCGCGCGTCCAGCACGCGAACCGGCGGCTTCGTTTTGCCGGCAAGATCATTCAGCATCTGCGGAAGGAGATTCTTGAGGCCTGGCTTGCGGGCTTCGGCAAGGATCAGGAAGTTGGGTTCCCGGCCTCGCATCGCAACGGAGACTACAAGTTCTTCTCCGAAGTACTGGGAGAGCTCATAGGTCTTTTGCAGAAATTTTTCGAGCTCGGGGCCGTTCGCGGCCGGCGGACCGTGCTGCCACCAGTCGCGCAGGGCCGGACTTTCGGCGAGTTCCTGGTGAAAAATCTCCAGCGCCTGATGCGCCATTTCACCGTAGTTGGGAAGGGCGATATACGCGATGGTTGCTTCCGGCACTGTGGGGAGGAGCCGGCTGGCATTGCGCGCCGACGGATAAGGGATGCCGTGTTGAAGCTTTTCGGCCAACTTCTCCAGTGCGGCCAGCAATTCTGGATTCTTTTGGATGTCCTCGAGCCACTTCACCTCGGGTGATTGTCCTGCGGGCGGGGTCTGGGCAGGCGAGGGCGAGCAGGCGAAACACACGAGGGCGATGATGGCAAGGAATTCCAGGAAGTGACGGAATCGTGGCCGAATGGTTGACGCGTTTGTCATCCGATTGTGCCCTCCCTCAGGGGGCTCAGGATAGACTGCGCGCCCGGTTTGCGCCACGGAAACACGGCGCCTTTGGCAAGCATGGTGCCGGTTGAGTAACGGCACACACGGGGCTGGCCTTGCCTGGGAGGCTGCGGCGATTCGTCAGAGGTCGCCGGAAGGAATTCGATGGAGTTGGGCGCGGAGAAGGTAGCGCTGGATTTTGCCGGTGGCGGTTTTCGGGAGTTCGGGGAGGAAGTGATACGCCTCGGGGCATTTGTAACCGACCAGGCGCGTGCGAAGCCAGGAACCGATTTCGCTGTCAAGGCCGCCGCCCGGCTGCTGGACTCCCGGGCGGAGGACGATGTAGGCCACCGACCGGGTGAGGCCGAGCGCATCAGCGTGGCCGACGACGGCGCATTCGGCGACGGCCGGGTGGGCGAGCAGCGCGTTTTCGACATCGGCGGGCGAGACCCACATGCCGGAAACTTTCATCATGTCGTCGGCGCGGCCGCAGTAGTGGTAGAAGCCATCGGAGTCGCGAGTGAGTTTGTCGCCGGTGAGGAACCACTCGCCATGCGTCCGGGAGCGTGTCACTTCCGGAGCATTCCAGTATTCAGCCAAGCGGCTGGCGCCTGAAACCCAGAGGTTGCCGATTTCGCCCTCGGGCAGCTCCCTGCCCTGATCGTCCACAATTTTCACCTTGTAGCCGGGCACGGGCACGCCGCAGGAACCAGGCCGCGCCTGGCCCGGACGAGTGGCGATATACATGTGGAGCATTTCGGTGGAACCGATGCCGTCGAGAATGTCCAGGCCGAAGCGGTTTCGGAAGCGAGTGAAAATTTCTGCCGGCAACGCCTCGCCTGCGGAAACGGCCAAGCGGACGGAGGAAAAATCCACGGCCCGCCCAGTTTCGGCTTCGCGCAGAAGGGCGGCATAAAACGTCGGGACGGAAAAGAAAACTGTGGGCCGCCGGCGGACAACGACTTCGGCGATCAAGTCAGCGCGGGGACGGTCGGGGAAAAGGACCGTCGAGCCGCAGACGAAGAAAGGAAAATACATCCCGCCGCCCAGGCCGTAGGCGAAGTAAAGCTTCGAGACGGAAAACGTGACGTCGTCGGGGCGCAGGCCGAGAACACCCTGCGCGAAGGATTGCGACGTGACCATCATGCCGCGGTGGAGATGAACCGCGGCGCGCGGTGCACCGCCGCTGCCGGAGGTGTAGAGGAGAAACGCGGGATCGTCAGGCGCCGTGGCATGCGATGCAACATCGCCCGGATTTTGGGGGAGCCAGTCTTCCCAGGTGAGGATTCTTCTGCCGGGCCGTGTGGCTACGTAGCCGCGCGATTCGACGACGATGATGTATTCGGCTGCGGAGCCGCTCAGTGCCGGTTGCAGTTCCTGGTAAATCGAGGAATGCACGAGGACGAAGCGGGCGCCGGAGTTCGTAAGGTAGTGGCGATAGTCGCTCGCGCGCGCCATGGAATTTACCGGCACCGGCAGCGCGCCGATTTTGGCAGCGCCGAAAAACGCGGCGACGAATTCGATCGAGTCCGGCAGCGCAATCAGAACGCGGTCGCCCGGGCGGCAACCGGAATCGCGAAGGGCCTGAGCGACGCGGTTTACGTCGCGGGCGAGGTCCGCGTAAGTAGCCTGGCGCGTGTCGCCGAGGATGGCAAGTTTCCGAGGGTGTTCGCGCGCGGGCTTGCCGATAAACTCGTCGGCGATGTTGAGAAGGTCGGGCGTCGGCGGCATGCCGCAGGATTCTAGCTCAGAATCTCGCCGATCAAGCGTGTCAGGAGTAGTAGCGGCCGTTAACTTCCTCGCCTATAACGGCGAAATCGGCGTGGGATTGCTCGAGGGGATCTGACTTCCACGAGAATCCAATTGAGGGCACTTCCACGTGGGCTTCGAGTTGGCAAGTAGCGCGAGTGCCGGTAAACCGAAATTGGCGCGCCGCATTCTCGTATACAGCGGGCTCGCCGGTTGACCTCCAAACCATCTTGAAGGTCATGCGGGCGGGGGTGGCAATAGAGTCGAGTGCCGGCCAGCGCGGCTGGTCCACGATCGGGACATCCTTCATTTGTAGAGTGATGGTGCGAGCGTCAGCGCTGATATCCAGGCCACCATCGGGAACGGGCACGACCCAATACAGGCCGGCGGGTGAAATCGGGGGATGAAAATCGTGACTCTGGTTCGCCGGGACCGCCGGTCCCTGGAACAGCGTAAGTCATATGTGGGCAAAGGTTCCCTTCTGCGCTGCACGCGCGGCCCAATATTCTCCCTGCATGACTCCGTAGTCGGTTGTGGGGCTGCCGAAGGCTATGCGTTTGCCGGTGTTATCCGTGCCCATGCCGGTGAAAGTGCTGCACCGCGCCACGCGGCCGTTGAAATGGTAGATGTGCGATGGCTCGAGGTTCGCGCCAGCGGGCTGATTGTGACTGCCATTTTTGTCGAGCCAAGGGATCGGATACGGATCGGTGCCGCCGTTTGCGGTCATGGGCGCACCGCCTGACTGGAAAGCAAACGTTTGCAACCCAAAGGGAAGAGCCGCAGCAGCGAGCGTCCCGGCCTTCAAAATGAACCTTCGGCTGCAACGGGAGCACGACCCCAGAGGGAGGGCCACAGCCTCCTCCTTTTTATTTCGCGCGAACGATGTAGTCCACAGATGTGAGAAGTCTTCAGAGTCTGCTACTGCGTGGCGGATTTTTCGCCCAGGCGGCGCATGCGCTCCTGCAGCTTCTTGCGCAGCGGAGCCGGGGCGTTGGGGTTGAACGCGACCAGATACCACAATGGCTGAGTGCGATCGCGGCTCAGCCGTGACAGCGTAGCGGCATCGCTATTCGGATGGCGCGCGATGTTTTCGCGAATCGCCGAATAGGGATGATGCGAAAGCCGCCCCAGAGTTTTTGCCGAAACTTTCGGGTGCTCGCTGATCAGCCGCAGAAGATAGTAGTCTTCCTTCGGCGCCTGCCGCGAAAGCTGGTCGAGCGCCTCCGGCTTCACTTCGGCGCTGAGCACGGTGCCGACTTTCTCATCCCAGCTCGCGTTGATGCGGTTCAGTTCCTGCGTGCGCGCGTGGATCAGCTGCTCGATGACGCGGCGCTCCTGGTCCATGCGCGGCGCCGGCAACGCGCTGCGCTCCACCGAATCGAGCACGCGCAGTAAATGCTGGCGTTCGCCAAATACAATTTGTGAGGTACGCACGGCTTTCCCCTTCCCTGGATTACGCACGAGATCAGAACGTCTCATTGTCCATTCACTCCGTAATCTTTATGAGCGGCGCGCGTAATTTCACGCACCGCACTCTTGCACACAATCGCGACGCCTTGGGCCGCGCCGCAACAAATCTGAACTCTCGAGACAAACCTGGTGGGAACGTCGCAGCCCCGCTGCACCGAAGTATAAACCAAACCGGCGATGTCCCGTGCTGAAACTGCGATTCCTGCGCGTCTGCGGGAGATGAATGGATTGGCCGTCTGCTCCCAAGATCCACCTGCATGGTGACGCACCTTGGAACTCCCCGTGGCCGTCAACTGCACGCTGGCGCTGCGCGTGAATCGCGACCGCCGAAATTATCCAGCCTGCACGAAGCCCAGTAAAGCGAACAGGAACAGCAGTGTTCCTTAGCCTGCAATAGATAGTCCTAGAACTAGGCCAGGACGGCGCTGTTTCAAGAGTCCGGCGACGGGGGCAGCTAGGAGGCCGCCGGTTCGACCATGGCGGTACCGCCGGCGTACTGCAGGATTGAGCCGGGAGCGAGATGTTCGCGGCGGACGTAGCCGAGCCCCACCGTCCGGCCGTCCGGCGGCAGGAACGCAAC
>Ga0187776_10001815_pt1 | contig 10842 bp, 5 predicted proteins | sample 0216_BV02_MP12_2_FD_132426 | JGI IMG/M metagenome (GOLD analysis project Ga0187776, IMG submission 132426) | Tropical peat soil microbial communities from peatlands in Department of Meta, Colombia - 0216_BV02_MP12_20_MG | ecosystem: Environmental > Terrestrial > Soil > Wetlands > Peat | place...
CCCCTCATCACGGTCGACAAAACCGGGGGCAGTGTGAATGCCGGCACGACGTCGTTTGCCCTTTCCGGCCCCTTTAATCTTGTCAACGGCGACTTCACCTCGACCACCGGCACGTTGACTTTCAGCGGCGCCATTACCCAGAGCGGCGGGGCCTTCAATGGCGGTACGGGCACGATCACGGTAAACGGAACATTTTCTTTAAATGGCGGGACGTTCACCTCCACCACCGGCTTGTTGACGTTTTCCGCCACGGGTACCCCGTTCACGATCAGCGGCGGCACCTTTAACCCTTCCACCGGGACGGTCCGGTATACAGGGAACGGACCCACTACTATTACCGCCGCCGACTACAACAACCTTGAAGTCATGCCACGTGCGAACGGTGCTATCCACACCTTGGCGGCCGGGACGTTTAACATCGGCGGCAACTTTACAGCCGGCAACGGTGCTAATACCGGCATTGTCACGGCAGCAGTAAATGCGACGACATTGAATATCGCCGGGAATGTCACAATCTCGGGAAACGCCACCTTCCGGGCAAACAGCGCGAACACTTTTACGGTCGGCGGTTCGTGGTCCAACTCCGGCACCTTTGCATCCGGGACCGGGACCGTGACCTTCAACGGCACAACGCAGCAGACCTTGTCGGGGGCGATGACCCTCACGTCGGCTTTTTACTCATTAACCATCACAAACAATTCCGGCTCGGACCCGGTGGCCAGCCCCTCGGTGGCCTTCTTGGCTAGTGCGACGGCCAACACCGCCAATTTCACGACCGCCTCTACGAAGGTCCGGTTCAATGCCGGTTCGACCTACACCTTTACGAATATCAACTTCGGCCCGGCCGCGGGTACCCGTGTCCAGCTTTGGTCCTCCGTGCTTGGTTCCCAGTGGAACCTGAACGTTACCGGAGCCCAAACCGTGCGCAACACCGATGCACGGGATTCCGATGCCACCGGGAACACCATTAATGCGGCCGATCCCTCCAACCTCGATTCGGGGAATAACCTGAATTGGAACTTCGGGGCGCAATCATGCAGCACCGCCCAAACCGGGGACTGGAATGCGGCCAGCACATGGAATGTCCCCTGCAATGTCGCGGGCGGGCCTACTGCTGCGAATGCGGTTTACATCAACAGCGGGGATACCGTTACCGTGACGGCCAATGCCGCCGCGTCCAATATCACGATGAACCACAATACCTTAATTTCCGGAAGCGGCATTACGATCAACTCCGGGGTCAGCCTGACCGTTATCGGTCCAATAACTCTGAATGAGCCAACGTCGGCCACAACGGACTTGATCGTCGATGGTGGCAATCTTTCGGCGGGGAACATTATTATTCGCGGCAGTTTAACGGCCGGTCGAAACGCGACGGTCTCGATCGATACCGGCACGGTAACGACCCCCGGGTCGGTTACGTTCCTCGGGACGCCGGCTCAGGCCCGGCTGAACTTTATCGGTGCGGGTACTCTTACGATCGGCGGCAATCTGAACAATGGGGGTACTGTAACCGCCGCCGCGGGCAGCACAATCAACTTTAATGGGACAACGGCTCAATCTGCGGGAGGGTATACCTACGCATCCCTCAAGGCGAACAATTCGGCGGGATTGACATTGTCGGGCGCGGCCACCGTTTCCACACTGTCCATCGGTGATGTGACCGCCAACAGTCTCTTCAACGACGGCGGATTCCAGATCACCTCCACCGGGATATTAAATCTCATCTCCGGTAAATTCAAGCTCGGAAGCGCGACTGCGGCCACGACCTTTCCGGTCTTTACCACCATGAATATTTCCCCGGGAACCACCGTTGAATATGTTGCCGGGGTGGCCCAAACCGTGTCGGAGGTTCCCCCCTATCGCAATCTGACGATCAGCGGAAACGGCGAGAAGACCCTGTCGGCCTCCCTCACGGTCCATGAAAATCTCACGGTGAATGATACCGGTGGGGCTTCAACATTGACGCTTTCAGGTGATAATACCTTAACCGTTAACGGGACCCTGATTGTAACGGGGACGGGCTCCACGATTCGAGCGGTTCCAACCAATACGTTTGTTAAAATTGTGGCGGCCGACCTTACCGTTGACATAGGGGCCCGCATTGATTCCACTGGGGAAGGTTGTGGGGCCTCGACCAGCTATGATTATAACTCGACGGATGGGACACCGACCTTGCAGTGTCGGAACCTCGGTGGCGGGGTGACGGTAAACTTTGGGGAAGGCGGGGACAGCACGCCGGGCGGAGGGGGCGGGGCGGGCTATGGCGGGGCTGGCGGTTCGACCGGTGGTGGAACTCCGGGAGGATACCTTTATGGGATAGATTTATTTCCTTTCGAGTTGGGAAGCGGCGGCGGAAATGGATCGGTCTCGGGAGGAGCGGGAGGAGGTGCCGTCCAGTTACAGGTGATCGGCACCCTGACCCTGAACGGAATGATAACGGCGAACGGGAGCGATGGCAATCCCGATGCCGGTGGAACGGGGGGCGGCGGCGGAAGCGGCGGAGCCATACTGATTAACGCGGGTTCGGTCACCGGTGCCGGCGGCTTTCAGACCAACGGGGGACGCGGCGGAGACGGCGGAACATACGGCGGCGGCGGCGGCGGCGCCGGGCGGATTGCGGTTTTCTTCACCGCATCGAATACATTTACGGGGACCACCTCTTGCCTCGGTGGCGGTGGAGGGCTGGGAACCGGGCCCGGACGCGCGGGTGGGGACAATACAAGTTGTAAAATCCAACACGTTGTGGCCGGGTCAAATCCCGACGGGGTTATCGACGGGAATGGGGACAATATGTATGGGGGCTTTGGCACGGGGGCCGGAGGAACGGCCACTCGGTTGATCACGACAGGATCGGCCGCGTATTCCATTCAGGTCCAGAATGAAGGCAGCTCTGCGGGGTCCTACGGAGTTACCTGGACCCTTCCGGGCCAGGGCTGGACCGTGACCATTGTGGATGATTTGACCACCACAGTGTATACGACAAACTTTGTCACCGCCCTGATTAATCCCGGGGCTTCGAGGACCTTTACCCTTAAAGTCACGCAGTCTACACCGATTCCTCCCGACGGAACCTATAATGTGATTGTCGATTTCCTCGTGCTAAACGGAAACGGCGGAGGCGACTCCATCACGGCCGTTGTGGAAAAGTCAAACAAGCGCCCGGATGGGATCATTGATGGCAACGGCGGCAATGTGTTTGGGGCGGCCGGGAGCGGCGCGGGGGGCCAGTCGAGCCGGAACGTGACCGCGGGAGTGGCCACGTCCTACAGTCTGACCGTTCAAAATGATGAGGCGGGCGCAGATACTTTTGCCTTGAGCTGGAACACGCCTTCGGGATGGACCGTGGTCGTTAATGATGGAACGACCGATCACATCTCCGGCTTTACCACGGCATCTATTCCGGCCGGGTCGGTTGCCATATATACCTTGGTGGTGACTCCGACGGCAACGCCGACCCAGAACATCATTGTAGATATCGTATCCAATACCAACGCGTATCAGGTGGATTCTGTTAAGGCGATTGCCTCAATGCCCACGACCCCGGCGGCGCCCATTGCGTGCACTGGCGCGGCCGCTCCATCGGGGATCTGCCTGGCACCGGCTGCTGTTGGTTCCTCGCAGATCGAGGTGTACTGGGTCGATAACTCGAATAATGAGACCGGCTTCCACATCGAACGGGCCAGCGGCGCCTGCGGTTCGTTCGGCGTCATCTTTTCATTGCTTCAGAACACGAGCGGATCCTCCGCCACCAACAAGCTCATGGGTTACACGGACAGCGGTCTGGCGCCCTCGACGACATATTGTTACCGGTTCCAGGCCTACAACTCGAACGGCCCTTCGTTCTATTCTGCGACCGTATCATTGGCGACGCTGGCGGCGGCCGAGACTCATCTTCCCGCGACCGTGTCGGATCTGACGGTGGAGCCGGGCACGCAAACGCAGAACTCGATCATGCTGAGCTGGACCGCGCCGTCGGATGATAACGCAGTTTCTGGTGTAGGGCAGGCAGGCAGTTATGATCTCAGGTTCTCGCTGGCGCCGATCGGAGATCCGGCGGGCTCAGGGCAGGTGGACTGGACGACACTCTGTACCAACACCACCGCTCCGACACTCAATGCGACGCGCCCGGTCGATTGCGTGGTGAAGGTAATGAATCTCACCTCGCCTCAGTTGGCCGGTACCCAGGAGTTAAGAAACGTTCAGGGACGGATCAACGCCAGCGCATCGAATCAATGTGATGTGACGTTGGCAATGACCCAGTCCCCGGACAATGGGACGGCAACCGCGGGTGGGACGAATACTCTAACCGACACATCAAAGTCATGGACCACAGACCAGTGGAAGGGTGGGACACTCACCATTACTTCCGGAACGGGGGCGGGGCAATCTGCGATTGTCTTGTCGAACACTAGTACGCAATTGACCCTTTCCACAAACTGGACGACTAATCCCGCTGCCGGTTCAATGTATACCATTACAAATTCTCCGCCCCTTTGCATGATCCCCAACACGATCTATTACTTTGCCTTGAAATCAACCAACACGATCGGGACGTCGGCCATGTCGAACCTGGCCGGCGGGGATAGTTTGACCAGGCCGCTGATTCCGCCTTTTACCAACTATGCCGGTCGGACGGCGCTTCGGCCGAGCCTCAACATGATTTCGGTTCCGTTGGTCCCGAACCCGTCGGATCCGAGCAGTGTCTTCAAAGACGATATCGGCGGGGTTCCTCAGATGTGGAACTGGAATCCAACCGGTCTGGGGATGGTGGAAGGGGTTGATGGCTGTTACGATCAATATCCCTTCGGGACCGCTTCCTTGCCCTGCGGGGACATAACGGCCCTTGTTCCCGGCAAGGGTTACTTTATCCAAGGGGGCGGCAACCGACCCGTCATACGTGTGCCCGCGGGCTCAACACCTGTCACCACGATAGGGGTAAATACTGGGCCGGACTGTACCTCGCTTACCAATGTCTATTCAATTCCGCTTCAATTAGGCTGGAACATGATCGGAGATCCATTCCCGAATAAACTGACCCTCAGTACGGCCTTTGTTCGGCAGAACGGAACGACCTGTCTGACTTTTAGCACGGCAGTGACGAACGGTTGGGTTGGAAACTCCCTTTATGCCTACAACGGTTCGGGATACAACTGGACGGATTACTCGACGGCCGTCCTTGAGCCCTGGAAAGGTTACTGGTTGTGGGTGATGAATAATAACGTCATCAACAACGGCAACACCTACGAATTGATCGTTCCTGAGCCCCCCTAAAAAGAGTTGAGCCGATCGTATTTAGTGCCTTGACAAGACGTTCGATCTGACGTATAGTGATGCTCACCTTTAAATCGAACCCGGTGAGGTTCGAAAGGGAGTAGCGATGGGATTGTTTTTCTGGACAGCCAAACCTTTCTTGTGCCCAAACAAGGCTTCAAGAAAGGTTTTTTTATGCCTTAATAGAGTTCATGAAGGCCGAATTAAAAATCCAGCGAGCACGGCAAGCGAGAGGGGGAGGCTCCGTCCGGCTATGCCGGCGGAGGGGGCGCCGCAAACCCCTATAAGATGATGACTGGATCGCGTGAAAGGATCGTTCTGGATGCGTTGAGTATTAACCGCGCGTTAAGCCGGGTGGCTCATGAGATGATCGAGCGGAACCGGGGCCTGGCCGACCTGACCCTGGTAGGGATTCGGACCGGCGGTGTTCATTTGGCCCATCGTCTGGCCGCGGGACTCAAAGAGATCGAAGGGGTCGTCCTTCCTGTCGGTGCCTTGGACATCACGCTCTATCGGGATGATCTTTACAAAAAGCGGGAGCAGCCTACGGTTCGGAAAACGGAAATCGCGTTCGACATCACGGACAAAATTGTGATCTTGGTAGATGACGTTTTGTTCACCGGCCGGACGATTCGGGCCGCGATGGATCAGTTGATTGACTTCGGACGTCCGCGCGAAATTCAGCTGGCGGTATTGATCGATCGCGGTCATCGAGAGCTGCCGATCCGTGCCAATTATGTCGGTAAGAGTCTGCCGACGGCCGCCGAGGAAAAGGTAAGGGTTTTGTTGAAGGAAGAGGGCGAAGAGGATAGAGTGATAATAGAAAATGCCGCTGAAAATTAAGGATCTGATCAGCATCAAGGACCTGGACCGGGACGAACTACGACTCGTCCTGGATACCGCCGAATCCTTTAAAGAAGTCGGAACGCGAGAGATCAAGAAGGTCCCGACTCTTCGCGGAAAGACGGTGGTGAACTTTTTCTTCGAACCGAGCACACGAACGCGAACCTCCTTCGAGTTGGCGGCCAAACGCCTCTCGGCGGATGTCGTGAATATCTCCGCTTCCAGCAGCAGCGTGGTCAAGGGCGAAACGCTTCTGGATACGGCCCGGAATATCGAAGCGATGCAGGCCGACCTGATCGTCGTTCGTCATCCCTGCGCGGGGGCTCCGGCCCTTTTGGCTAAAAAAGTGACCAGTGCCATAGTCAACGCCGGGGATGGGATGCACGAACATCCCACGCAGGCCCTCCTGGATCTGTTCACCATCCGTGAGCGGAAGAAGACGCTGGAAGGTCTCACGGTCGTGATCGTCGGCGATATCCTCCACAGCCGGGTCGCCCGATCGGCGATCCCGGCCCTGAAAATGGTCGGCGCGACCGTCCGCATTGTGGGTCCGCCCACGATCATCCCTCGCGAGATCACCCACTGGGGCGTCGAGGTGTTCTATCAGTACGACGAGGCCCTCAAAGGCGCGGACGTGATCATGATCTTGAGGCTTCAATTGGAACGCCAGGGACAATCCCTCATCCCGACGCTCCGTGAATACTCGACCTTATACGGACTGACGGCGCGCCGGCTCGCGATGGCCAAAGACGACGTGTTGGTGATGCATCCGGGACCGATCAACCGGGGAGTCGAGATCAGTCCCGATGTGGCGGACGGCCTCTCTTCCGCGATCCTGACCCAGACCACCAACGGCGTGGCGGTTCGCATGGCGGTGCTCTACCTTTTATCCGGAGTCGCGAAACATGAACCTATTGATACGCAACGGCCGGCTCATTGATCCGGCCCATCGGCGGGATGAGGTGACGGATGTCCTCATCGAAAACGGAAAGATCAGTCGCATCGGCAAGGTGTTGAAGACCGACGGTCCGAAGTCCGAAACCCAGATCATCGACGGGACGGACAAATGGGTTGTCCCGGGACTCGTGGATATTCACGTCCATCTGCGGGAGCCCGGTTTTGAATACAAAGAAACGATCAGAACCGGAACCGAGGCGGCCGCGGCCGGCGGATTCACCTCGATCTGTTGCATGCCCAACACGAATCCGGTCAACGACAATCAGGCCGTGACGCGGATGATTCGTGAAAAGGCCCGGCAGGAAGGGCTGGTCCATGTCTTTCCCATTGGGGCGATCACGAAGGGGTCAAAAGGGGAAGAGTTGTCCGAGATCGGAGACCTGGTCGAGGCCGGCTGCGTGGCGATTACGGATGACGGAAAACCGGTGATGAACAGCGCGGTGATGCGTCGGGCGATGGAGTATTCGCTGGCATTTGACCTTCCGGTGATCGACCACTGCGAGGACGAGCACCTGATGAACGGGGGCGTCATGAATGAAGGGGTTGTATCGATGGAACTGGGCCTCCGGGGGATCCCGGCCGCCGCCGAAGAAGTGATGGTTGCGCGCAACTTGATTTTGGCCGAGCTGACCGGGGCGCGGCTTCATCTCGCTCACATCAGCACCGCGGGATCGGTTCGATTAGTCCGCGATGCGAAGAGCCGGGGCACGCGTGTCTCGGCCGAGACCTGTCCGCATTATTTCATCCTGACGGAGGAGGCGGTGCGAGGATACAACACGACCGCCAAGATGAACCCGCCGCTCCGAACGGTTCAGGACCGCGACGCGATTCGGCAGGGGCTGAGGGACGGAACGCTGGATGTTATCGCGACGGATCACGCGCCCCATGCGGAGGATGAAAAGAATCGCGAGTTCGATCTTGCGCCGTTCGGCATTGTCGGACTTGAGACGGCCCTTCCCTTGACCCTCCGGTTGGTGGAGGAAGGCGTGCTATCTCTGGACGAGGCCGTGGCGAAGGTGACGGTCAATCCCGCACGGGTCATGCGGTTGAACAAAGGCCATCTTGGAATCGGGGCGGATGCGGACCTCTGTCTGATCGATCCGGAGGCGACATGGACCGTCGACCCACGACGGCTGCGTTCAAAAAGCAACAACACCCCTTTTGCGGGGTGGCGGATCAAGGGGTCGGTCGCCATGACGATCGTGGACGGTCGGGTCGTCTATTCCACCGAGGAGGTGCGTGCGACATGAAAATCCTGGCCTCTTTATTTGTTTGGCTGGAATTGGTGGGACTGGGCATTTGGGTCGGCGGGATGGTGATTTTGGGTGCCGTGGTCGCGCCCACCGTGTTCAATACCATCAAGCCGGTTGAAATGGCGGGCGACGCGATGAGCCTGGTATTCCACCGTTTTAACGGCGAATGGGTGTTTGTCTGTATCGGGCTGGTGGTTCTGGGTTTTATCGGGAAATGGTTGACGGCCACGCCGCTGGGAATGCGGATGAAAATCGAGGCCGCCCTCGTCACCGTGCTGGTTTTGTCGGGACTGTACCTCGGAGCAATTCTGGGACCGAGAATGCAGACGCTCCGCCAGATCACCCTGACCGATCGCTCCAACGGGATGGCGGTTGCGGAATTTGATCATATGCACAAACGGTCGGTGCAGTTGTTTTCCGTCAATATCGTGCTGGTATTGGCCGTCTTATGGATGAACTCCCGCCCTCCCATCGATGCCAATCGCAGGGAGACGTGATGGGGCCCGCTGGACATCATCGGTTGCGTCGGAAAGCGATCCTCGCCCTGGCCGATGGTCGGGTATTTAAAGGATACGGTTTCGGGGCCGACGGCGAAGGGAGCGGGGAGGTGGTCTTCAACACCTCGATGACGGGGTATCAGGAAATCCTGACGGATCCGTCCTATTGCGGTCAGTTGGTCACGATGACCTATCCGCTGATCGGTAACACCGGCGTGAACGACGAGGACGTCGAGTCGACCCGCCCGTTCCTCTCCGGGTTCATCGTCCGGGAATATACGGACGAACCGAGCAACTGGCGCGCGACCGGCAATCTGGACGCCTACCTCGAGCGTCACGGGATCGTCGGGATCCAGGGGATCGATACGCGCGCAATGACCAAACATATTCGGGATGTCGGCGCCCAACAGGGGATCATTTCCAGCGTCGACTTGGATGAAAAACGGCTTGTGAAGCGGGCGGCCGAAGCGCCCGGTCTGGTCGGACGCGATTTGGTCCAGGAGGTCAGTTGCGAAAAATCGTACGAATGGATGGAACGGGGCTGGGGATCTCAAATTTCGGAAAACAAATCTTTCAAGGTGGTGGTGTTTGATTTCGGCGTGAAACGAAACATCCTCCGTCGATTGATCGACGTCGGCTGCGCGGTCACGGTCGTTCCGGCCCGTACAACGGCGTCGGAAGTTTTATCCATGAGTCCGGACGGCATTGTCCTATCGAACGGGCCGGGCGATCCGGAGGGCGTGCCCTACGCGATTGAGACCGCCCGATCGCTGATCGGGAAAAAACCGATTTTGGGGATCTGCCTGGGCCACCAGATCCTCGGCCTGGCGATGAACGGCAAGACCTATAAATTAAAATTCGGTCATCACGGCGGGAATCAACCCGTCATGGACCTGACGACGAAAAAGGTCGAGATCACGGCCCAGAATCATGGATTCGCCGTGGACGTGGACTCGATCGGGTCCGAAATCGAATTGACCCATATTAATCTCAACGACCGCACCGTGGAGGGAATGCGTCACCGCACCCTGCCGATCTTCTCGATCCAGTATCATCCGGAGGCTTCGCCGGGCCCACACGACGCTCGGTATTTGTTTAACCGATTTGTGGAGATGATGAAAAATGGATAAGAACATTTCTGTAGTACGAGCGTCCGGCGGTACGCCCCTCCATTTCCTTGGGTTCGCGTTCTTAATAATCATGTTATCCGGCTGCTTTTTCAACGTCCAACTCCTGCCGAAGGTCGAACCGCTTCAGGAAAAAGAGGTGTCCGGTACGGGAGCCGATAAGATCGTCCTGATGGATTTGTCCGGGACGATCTCGGAAGAAGAGAAGGGATCATCCCTGGTGCCCGAGCCGAATCTGGTGGCCCAGATCAAAGAGGAGTTGAAAAAAGCCGCCGACGATTCGGCCGTGAAGGCCGTGGTGCTCCGGATCAACAGCCCTGGCGGGACGGTCACGGCCTCGGACATTCTCCATCATGAGTTGGAGGACTTCAAGAAACAGACCGGCAAAAAGGTCATCGTCAGCATCATGGATCTGGGGGCTTCGGGCGGCTATTATGTCGCGGTCGCGGCCGACAAGATCGTGGCCCATCCCACCACCGTGACGGGAAGCATCGGCGTGATCATGCTGACCGTGAACGTCCAGGGACTGCTGGAGAAGATCGGGGTGACCGGGACGGCCATCAAGTCGGGTGACAAAAAAGATATGGGATCGCCGCTGCGTCCGATGACGGAGGAAGAGAAACAGCTTTTTCAGGGGATCATCAACCAGATGTACGATCGGTTTGTGTCGGTTGTCGCGGCGGGGCGAAAGAACATGACGGTGGATCAGGTCCGAAAAGCCGCGGACGGACGCGTCTACACGGCGCAGCAGGCGCTCGACCTGGGGTTGGTGGACGGCATCGGATACCTCGATGACGCGATCCAGTTGGCCAAGGCCGAGGCAGGACTAAGCAAGGCCCGCATCGTGACCTATGTTCGGCCGGGGAGCTATAAGGATAATATTTATTCCCA
>Ga0187776_10001816_pt1 | contig 10841 bp, 11 predicted proteins | sample 0216_BV02_MP12_2_FD_132426 | JGI IMG/M metagenome (GOLD analysis project Ga0187776, IMG submission 132426) | Tropical peat soil microbial communities from peatlands in Department of Meta, Colombia - 0216_BV02_MP12_20_MG | ecosystem: Environmental > Terrestrial > Soil > Wetlands > Peat | place...
AGCCGTTCGTGGCTCCGCGAAGCCCGCTCGAGCACCAGATCGCCGGGATCTGGGAGGACCTCTTCGGGATCGCCCCGATCGGGGCGACCGACGACTTCTTCGACCTGGGAGGCGATTCCCTGCTCGCGGCTGCGCTCGTCACGGGGATCGAGGAGAGCTGCGGGCGCACTATCGTTCCGTCGGTCCTGCTGGAAGCCTCGACGGTCGAGGCGCTCGCCGCCGTGCTGCTCCACGAGGATGTCACGCTCGACGAGCCGCTGACGGTGCTGCGCGCGTCGGGCGCGCGCGCGCCGCTCGTCTTTGTGCACAATGACCGCGGCAGCGGGCTCTACACGCACGCCCTCGGACGTGCGCTCGACCTGGAGCGTCCAATTTTTGCGATCCACCTCCACGGCCTCGCCGGCCGGCCCTTGCCGGACTCGGTGGAGGAGATCGCCGCGGAGCGCGTCGACGCGCTCCGGGAGGTCTGGCCCCACGGCCCGTACGTGCTGGGTGGGCACTGCTACGGCGGCATCGTCGCGCTCGAGATGGCCCGTCAGCTCCGAGCGGCCGGCGAGGCGGTCGAGGCTCTGGTGATGATCGACACGGCGGCGCCGGGGCGGCTCGTCCGGGCGTTGCACCGTGCGTCGGGCTCGCTGAGGCGGCTCGGCGTCCTCTCCCTCGCCGGCCAGATCGGGCTCGTGACGACGGTGGATCGTGCGACCGAGCGGGTCGTGGCCGAGGCTCGCTCGTTCCAGGTGCGGCTCGCCGCGCTCGCCCGCGCCGGCATCCGTCGTCAGGCGGCCGCGGTGGAGCGCCGGGTCGCCGCCGCGGTGCGTGGGCTCGGTCGGCTCCTCGGCGCCGACGGCCTCGATCCCGCCGCTCACCCGGCACCCCCCGAACCCGGCGGCGCCTCCAGCAAGGCCTACCGGGACGCGATCCGCCGGTACGTACCCGGAGCCTACGACGGGCCGGTCGCCTTGTTCCGCGCCGAGGAATTGCCTGCGGCGAGCCCCGACCTGGGGTGGCGGATGCTGCTTCCGCAGCTCGAGGTCGAGGTCGTGCCCGGCGATCACCACACGTGCGTGACGCGGCACGTCGGTGCCTTCGCCTCGCGGCTGGAGGCCCGGCTGCAGCGGGCGAGGTAACGGATACTCCCGTGATGGAGCGGCGACGGCTGGGAGGGACCGACATGGTGGTGAGCGTGCTCGGCTTCGGCGGATCCGAGATCGGGTACGAGCGGGCGAGCGCCCGGGCGGTCGCACGGCTGCTCGGCGGCGCGCTGGACGCCGGGCTCAACGTCATCGACACCGCCGAGTGCTACGAGGAGAGCGAGGCGCTCATCGGCGGAGCGCTCGGCACACGACGGGGCGAGTGCTACCTGCTCACGAAGTGCGGGCACCCCCGGGGATTCGGCCGTGGAGACTGGCGCCCGGCGTCGCTGCTGTCGAGCATCGAGCGGAGCCTGAAGCGCCTTCGCACCGACCGGCTCGATCTGATCCAGCTCCACAGCTGCGAGCTGGCGGATCTGCGCCGGGGCGACGCCGTCGAGGCACTCGAGCGGGCGCGCGACCGCGGCCTCGCGCGCTACATCGGTTACAGCGGGGACGGAGAGGCCGCGCGCTACGCGGTGGAGTGCGGGCGCTTCGACACGCTGCAGACCTCGGTGAGCGTCGCCGACCAGGACGCGCTGGAGCTGACCCTGCCATCGGCGACGCGCCGGCGGATGGGCGTGATCGCCAAGCGCCCGATCGCCAACGTCGCCTGGCGGTACGCGCGGAAGCCGGCCGAGCCCTACTACCAGGCCTACTGGTCGCGGCTGCGGGAGCTCGACTACCCGTTCCTTCGAGGAGAGGCCGGGGACGGGGTGGCCACCGCGCTGCGCTTCACGCTGAGCGTGCCGGGGGTGCATACCGCGATCGTCGGCACCAGGCGACCGGAGCGCTGGCAGGAGAACGCGCGGCTGCTCGAGGCCGGACCCCTGCCGCCGGCCGCGATGACGCGGATCCGCGACCGGTGGAAGGCGGTTGCCGACGCGTCGTGGACCGGCGAGGTCTGAGCCGGCGCGCGGCTCAGCCGACCTGGTAGCGCTTGATCGCGGCCTGATCGAAGACGAGCCCGAGCCCCGGCTTCTGCGGCACCAGCAGCTTTCCGTCCTCGATCTTCGGCGTCTCCTCGTAGAGCCGCAGCGTCCACGGCATGTACTCGACGGTGAGCCCGTTGGGGATCGCCGCGATCAGGTGCACGTGGATCTCCGGGATCAGGTGGCTCACCACGGGCAGGTTGAAGGCTTCCGCCATGCCTGCCACCTTCATCCACTGGGTGATGCCGCCAACCCGGAGCAGGTCGATCATGACGATGTCGATCGAGCGTGCCTCGAGCAGGTGGCGGAATGGCACGATGCCGTAGTGGTACTCGCCGGCCGCGATCGGGGTGGCCAGAGCCTCCGCGATCCGGGCGAGACCCGGATAGTCGTCGTGGGCGGTCGGGTCCTCTAACCAAAAGAGGTGGTAATCCGCGATGCGCCTGCCGACCTCGATCGCGTGGTGCACGCTCCAGAGCTGGTTGATGTCGCACATCAGGTCGATGTCGGGGCCGATGGACTCCCGCATCACCCGGACGCGCTCGACCGACGCCGCGACGGTGGGCTCGCTGCCGCACTGCATCTTCATCTGCCGGAAGCCCATGTCGCGCAGGCGCGGACCGGCCTTGGCGAGGTAGTCCACCGGGTGCGGGCGCATCAGGGCCCCGCTCGCGTAGGTGGGCGCGCGGTCGCGCAGGCCGCCGAGCAGCGCGCACACCGAGCGGCCGGCCGCCTTGCCGGCGAGGTCCCAGCAGGCCGTGTCGACCGCGGCGAGCGCGAGGGAGAAGATCCCGCCCGGCCCCGAGCTTCCGGCCGCCCGGCGGCACTTGGCCACGATCGTCTCCACCTGGCGCGGGTCCTCGCCGACGGCGAGGTGGGCCAGGCCGTCGACCGCGGCCCGCAGCGCCGGGGTCAGCGCGCCGCCGAAGAAGGTGAGCCCGATGCCGACGAGCCCCTGGTCGGTGCCCAGCTCGAGCAGCACGAACTCGCGCGTGTCGGTCGGCGCGGGCAGCCCTATCACAAGCGGATTGTCCGCCGGGGTGGAGAGGACCCGCGTGGTGACGTGGGTGATCTTCATTTCTTGTGCTTGCCGGTGAGCTGGGGCGTGGTGCCCTCCTGTCCCTTCTCCTGGCGGTCGAGCCGGGTCTCGCGCGCCCACGTGCGCTTGAGATCGTCACGGATGTTGAACTGGAGCTTGCCCAGCCCCTCGGTCTCGAGCTCGATGCGGTCGCCGTCCATGAAGGCGGAGAGGCCGCGGTGGTTGGTGCCGGTGGCGAGCACGTCGCCGGGCTCGAGTGTGTGGATGCTCGTGACCCACTCGATGCAGCGCGGGATCTTGTGGGCCATGTCGCTGGTGTTGAACGCCTGCTTGGTCGTGCCGTTCACGCTGAGACGGATCGCCAGCTTGTGCGGGTCGGCGATCTCGTCGGCGGTCACGAGGTAGGGGCCCATCGGGGCGAAGGTGTCCCGCGACTTCATCTGGTAGAAGGTGTTGCCGGTGGGCAGGAGCCCCCGTGCCGATCCGTCGATGAAGTTGCAGTAGCCGAACACGTACTCCATCGCGCGGGCGGCGGGGACCGCGGTGGCCCGCTTGCCGATGATCAGCGCCATCTCGGCCTCACCCTCGAAGATGGTCGCGGGCACGTCGGGGAGCACCATGGTGTCGCCGGGGCCGATGACCGCGCCGGGGGACTTCATGAAGGCGTTGATCGGTGCGGGCTCGCTGCGGGTGCCGTCCTCCATGTAGTTGACCGCCATGCACACGATGTTGGTGGGCTTCGGCAGCGGCGGGCGGATCCGCACCGTGCTCAGCGCTCGAGGCTTGCCGCGGCCGGCCGCGTCCTCGAGCTTCTTCCGGTAGTCGCCGAAGCGGGCGATGAGCCCGCTCATGAGGTCGCCGGGGCCGGTGTGCGGGATGTCCTTCACGGTTTCGGACACGTCCACTACCGAATCGCCGCGGAGCACGCCCAGCCGATAGTCGTCGAAGAGCAGCAGCTTCATGGTGTCCTCCCGGGTGTCGGGCCGGAGTCCCGGCCCACCCTCTCCAGATAGTCGATCACGTCCCTGCGGTCGTCGGCCTCGCGGAGGCCCGGCAGTCCCATCTCCGTCCCCGGGATGAAGCGGTCCGGGTCGGTGAGATAGGCGTCGAGGGCCTCACGCGTCCACACGAGCCCGCGCACCTGCCCCGCCTCGATCAGCGCTGGTGAGAATCGGAAGCCCGGCCACGTCCCCGCGCGCCGGCCGACGACCGTGCGGAGATTCGGTCCCGGCAGCTTGTCCTCGCCGGCCACGACCGAGTGACAGGCGAAGCATCGCTGGAAGACCCGCTCGCCGCGCGTGGGATCGGCGCCCGCCGGCGGGCGCCACGCGAGGCAGAGCCACGCCACCCCCAGCGCGCTGCCGGCGAGGAGCCACGTCCATCCGGCGCTCACTTCATCCGGTACACGACGAGCCGGTCCGCACCGGACTCGGGCGCCCACACCTCGCCCGACCGGCCGAGGATCTGGCGCACGTTCGCGCTGCGGCGGTCGCTCGGGAACGCCTCGAACTTCTCGGTCTCCGGATCGAAGCGGACCATCGCGTTGGCGGTCCACTCGCTGAGCCACACCTTGTCGCGGTCGTCCACGTAGACCGCGTAGGTGCGCGGCCTGTCGCCGGGCAGCTTCCAGGTCTTCCAGTCCTTCGTCTTGGGGTCGTAGCGGCTCACGTTGCCCGAGTTCCACTCGCTCACCCAGATCCGGCCCCTGGAGTCGGACCAGACGCGGCGCGCGCCCTGGTCCTTCGTCGGCGGCTCGATGACGGTGGCCGCGCCGGTGTCCGTGTCCACCCGGGCGATGTGGCTGCCCGCGAGCGAGGCGTAGTAGATGTCGCCGTCGGGCGTGGTCGTGATGCCGTAGGCGCCGCGCCCCCGCGGCGCGTCCCACACCTGCATGGCGCCCGACGCGGGATCGAGGCGTCCGTAGACGCCGTTCTGGCCGGTGAACCAGATGCGCCCGCGCTTGTCGAAGGTCGCGGTGTTGAGGTTCACATAGCCCCGCGCCTCGGGCAGCGGCCAGTGCTTCACCTCCCGGGTGACGGGGTCGACACGCACGATCGAGTTGGTGCCGCCCTCGGTCACCCACGGCGCGCCGTCGGGGCCGATGATCACGCCGTGCGGGGCGGCCGCCGGCCCGAGCGAGATCAGGTCCACCTTGCCGGTGGCGGGATCGAGGCGGCCGAGCTGACCGGCGCGCTGGGCCGTGTACCAGACGATGCCGTCGGAGCCGACCGCGACGTCGTGTGGGCCGCCGCCCGGAGGCAGCGGATAAGCCTGCACCGCGACCTCGGCCGAGACGGCGGCCGGGAGCAGGAGCAGCGTGATGACGAGCGCAATCTGCGCGAGAGGCATGAGGACCTCCGTCGAGAGCCGGGAAGTGCGCAAGGCGCGCCCATGGTACCCCCGGCTTCCCAGGTTGACAACGAGGGCGGCCGCGGCGACCCTTTCGCACGAATCCACTGCAAGGAGGGGCCCCATGAAGGGACGCGTCGCGGTGCTGAAGGCCTACGGAGGCGAGTTCGAGCTGCGCGAGTACCCGGTGCCGGATCCGGAGCCTGGCGCGATCCTGGTCAAGCTGACGCGGGCCGGCGTGTGCGGCTCCGACCTGCACATCTGGCGGGGCGAGATGAAGGAGGTGTACGGCGCGCTGCCCAAGGACCTCACCTTCGGGCACGAGATGGCCGGGCGCGTGGAGCGGCTCGGCGCCGGCGTCACCACCGACTCGATGGGCCGGCCGTTGCGCGAGGGCGATCGCGTGACCTATTGCTACTTCTTCCCGTGCGGGCGCTGCCCCGTGTGCCTGAGTGACGAGATGGGCAGCTGCCCGCAGAAGGTCCGACCCAATCGCGTGGCGGGCACCCCGCCCTACTTCAACAACGCCTACGGCGACTACTACTACCTGCGGCCTGGCCACTTCGTGTTCAAGGTGCCCGAGGAGATCCCGGAGGACGTGGCCACGCCGGTCAACTGCGCACTCTCGCAGGTGCTCTACGGGCTGCGCAAGGCGGGCTTCGGCACCGGGCAGTCGCTGGTGGTGCAGGGGGCGGGCGGGCTCGGCATCAACGCGGTGGCGGTGGCACGCGACATGGGCGCCGACACCATCATCGTGATCGACCGGCTCGCCGAGCGGCTGGCGCTGGCCCGGACCTTCGGGGCCGACCACACCGTGAACGCGACCGAGATCGGCTCCGCCGACAAGCGGGTCGACGCGGTGAAGGCGCTGACCGGCGGCTTCGGCGCGAACGTGGTGGCCGACTTCGTGGGCTACGCCGACGTGATCCCGGAGGGCCTGCGAATGCTGCGGGGCGGCGGATGCTATCTCGAGGTGGGCTCCATCTCGCCGGGCAACGTGTTCTCCTACGACGCGACCGCGCTGGTCCGGGGCAACGCGCGCCTGGTGGCCACGTCCAACTACTCGCCGTGGGCGCTCGAGCAGTCGCTCTCGTTCATGAAGCGCAATCTGAAGCGCTTTCCGTTCGAGCGCGTGATCTCCCACGTCTTCCCGCTCGAGCGCATCTCGGAGGCCTTCGCCCGCGCCGACTGGGCCCAGCGCGGCGGCGACCCGGCCGGTGTCTCCCGCGCGGCGATCTCGATGTAGCGGTCAGACGCGGTAGCGGCGGATGAGGGCTTCGTCGAGGACGAGGCCGAAGCCGGGGCCGTCGGGGACCGTGAAGAGGCCGTTCTCGACGGCCGGCCGGTTCGCCCAGAGGGCCTGCCAGGCGGGATCGCGGTCCGGGTCGGCGAAGCACTCGACGTAGGTGCCATGCGGGACCGCGGCGAGCAGGTGGCCGGCGATCTGCGGCTCCTCGTGGTGGGCCATCTTCACGCCGGCTTGCGCGCAGAGGGCGGCGGCGCGGCGCCACTCGGTGACCCCGCCGCCTTCCGAGGCATCGAAATTGACCAGGTCCACTGCCCCCGCGTCGATGAGTCGTCGTACCGCGTGGCTGGTGATCTCGGACTGGCCCGCGGTGATCGGGATGCGAGTGGTGCGGCGGACCTCGGCCATCATCCGGACGTCGTCGTGCCAGTGGCACGGCTCCTCGAACCAGGCGATGTCGAGCGGCTCGACGAGCCTGGCGAATCGCACCGCATCCTCCACCGACCAGCCGCGATTGGCGTCCACCGCCAGCACGAAGCCGGGACCGGCTGCTGCGCGCGCGGCCCGGACGCGCTCGGCATCCCCCTCGGGGGCGAGACCCCCCACCTTGAACTTGCAGCCGGCCATCCCGGCCTCGCGATAGCTCTGCATCTCGCGGCCGATGTCGGCGAGCGTCTTGCCCTCGCGGTAGTAGCCGCCGATCGAGATGATGGGCAGGCGCCGGCCCGACTGGCCGCCGAGCATCGCACACATGCTCCGGCCCTGCGCCCGGCCGAGGAGATCCCAGATCGCGCAGTCCACGCAGGCGATGGCCTCCATCAGGAGCTTCCGGTCGCGGCTGGTGTGGGACAGGGCGAAGAGCCGGCTCCAAATCCGCTCGATGTCGAAGGGGTCCTGGTCCCGGACGAGCGGGGCCAGCTCGTCGCGGATCAGGCGGACGATCTCGGGCCCGTGCTCACGGTTGTCACCGTTGTAGACCTCGCTGACGAGCCCGTCCGCGGTGCGGAGGCGCGTGATGACGGTGGAGCGCTTGAGGACCGCGTAGGTGCTGCCGCCGAAGTTCCGCCGCAGCGGGATGTCGATCGCGATGGCGTCGATGCCGTCGAGCCGCATCCGCGGTCCGGAGGTCGATCAGCCCGGCCTAGACGGCTGCGAGGGCGCGGCGGAAGCTGGCGGGCTGGGCGATGACGTCCAGGTCGAACGGCACCGTGGTCGGGCCCTTGTCGATCTTCACCACCACGACGAGGGGGCCGTCCTCGGTCAGCACCCGATCCACCGCGTGCTCCAGCTCCGCCTGGGTGCGCACCTCGAGGCCCCTGTCGATCCCGGCCCCGCGTGCGATGCCGAGCAGGCTCGCCTTCCGCGCGGTCGCGGTCGGCTGCCCACCCGTGGTCTGGTGTACCTCGTTGTCCCAGACCATCAGGACGAAATTCCGGGGTGCCTCCGCCGCGATCGTGCAGAGCGACCCCAGGTTCATGAGCAGCGAGCCGTCCCCGTCCAGGCAGATCACCCGCACGTCCGGCCGCGCGACCGCGATGCCCAGGCCGATCGACGAGCACTGGCCCATGGCCCCGAAGGTGTAGCAGTTCAGCGGACGATCCGCGATCGCGTAGAGATCCAGGGAGGCCGAGCCGAGGTTCGCGACCACCACCTCGCGGGTCAGACGCGAGGCGAGGTACCGGGTGACGCCGAGGCGCGTGAGCGGGCTCATCCCTTCTTGCCTCCGGTGAGCTCGGTGGGCAGCACGATCGCGACCGGCTGCCCCTCCGCGTAACAGAGCTTGATGAGGCCGTCGGCCTGCTGCTCGAGCTCGGCGATCGAGGTTGGCCGGATCCAGCGGATCCCGAGCGCGTCGAGGACCCGGGGGAGGGCGCGCCCCATCGGCACCTGAGCCGGGTTGAACTCGCCGAGGTCGCCACGGTGGCTCATCACCAGCACCAGCGGCACGAAGCTCGCCACGTTGAGCGAAGCGAGCGCGTTGACGCAGTTCCCGAGGCCGCTGTTCTGCATCAGCAGGGCGCCCCGGCGCCCGGCCAGCCACGCCCCGGAGAGCAGACCGACTGCCTCCTCTTCTCTAGTAGTCGTGATCACCCGACACTCCGGGTCGGTCCACAGCTCGTCGAGGACGTGGCTCACGATGAAGTCGGGCACGGTGGCGAAGAGGCGGATATCGTTGCGGCGCAGGACGTCGGCGACGTGCTTCGCCCAGCTCTGGTCGGACATGGCGCGGGAACCTCTCCGGGGACGGGTAGGGGTGGGGTCCAGGCTCCTAGCGCGGGACGATGGCGGCGCGGGTCACGTGCCCCTTGTCCTGCTGGACGAAGGCCTCCTCGATCGCCTCGAGGGGGAACTTGTGCGAGATGACGCGATTCCACGGGTAGCGGCCCCGGGTGCGCGCCATCATGTCGAGCGCGCCCCGCAGGTGCTCGGCCTCGTAGTGGGAAAGGCCGATGATACGGCGGTTGCCGAAGATGATCCAGGCCGGGTCGAACTCGGCCTTCCAGCCCACGTTGATGTTGCCGATCTCGAGGTAGGTTCCTTCGGGCGCGGTCATGCGCAGGCCCTCGTCGACCACCTTGGGGTTGCCCACGAGCTCCATGACCACGTCGCCACCCCAGTCGTCGGTGAGCTTCTTGACGCCGCGGATGCGGTCGTCGGGCATCTTGTGCTCGCGCATGTCCACCACGTCGGTAGCGCCGAAGGAGCGGGCCAGGCTCAGGCGCTCCTCCACCCCGTCAATGATGATCACCCGCGCCGCCCCCATCTCCTTCGCCACCGCGCACGCGTAGACGCCGAGCCCGCCCGCGCCCTGGATCACCACGGTCTGGCCCGCGCGCAGACCGGCCAGATCGAGGCCGGCGTACACCTGCGAGAACGCGCAGTTGACGCCGGCGGCCATGTCGTCGGTGATCTCGTCGGGCAGCTTGAAGACTGCGTGGTTCGGCCGGAGATAGAAGTACTCGCCGAAGCCGCCCTGGAAGTGCGGCCACACGTCGCAGGAGACCAGGAAGTTGGCCTGCCGCACCGGACACGACTTCGTGCGGCGCTGCAGGCACGCGCGGCAGCGGCCGCACGGGAAGAAGAAGCGGTAGGCCACGCGATCGCCGACCGCGAGCGGCCGGCCGGCGGAGTCGGTGGTGACGCCAGGCCCGAGCTTCGCCACACGACCGACGTGTTCGTGCCCGGTGTTGAGCGGCAGCGGACGGCCCATTTTCACGTAGTCGAGCTCACCGCGCCAGTAGTGGAGATCCGAGCCGCACACGTTGGCCATCGCGACCTCGATCAGGATCGCGCCGGGCTCAGGATCGGGTATCGGGTACTCGCGGATCTCGAAGGGCTTCCCCGCGCCGTGGAACACCGCCATTCTCGCTGTTTCCGCCATGACTCCCTCCCGAGATGATGGGCGACGGGCGGGAGTTTAGCATGGCAGGTTACGGGCCGCCCGCGCCTCCTCGGTTCAGAAAGGCGGGTACGTACTATCGGGGAGGCAGGTGTATGTCACGACAAAGGCGGTGTCCCCATACCTCAGCATCAGCACGGCCGACGTTGGGCCGAGCCGTTCGAATCCTCCGTCGGACTTTGGCCATCCCGTTATGACCTTCGGCCATGCAGCGTCGAGCGCTTTGACGCAGTCCTCGGCGCTCGCGTAAGTGGACCGGATGTGGTTTGCTGTGGCGCGCCCGAACGTGTGCACCTCATTTGACTCTTCCCACAGCACCCACGTTTGCTCAGCGTGAGCCGACGTGGTGAGAGCGAGGAGGCAGAACAGAGCGAAGGCACGGAGGAGCTTCACAGTCACTGCCGATTCCTCCTACCTCCAACTGTATGCCACCGAGAATTTCTTGAGGTGGATCAACCCGGGGCTGCCAGCCCGGTCATGAAGAACGCGCGCCGTACCATCACTCGATCACCTGATCCGCCCGCGCGAGCAGCGAGGGCGGGATCGTGAGGCCGAGCGCCTTGGCGGTCCTGAGGTTGATGGCCAGCTCGAAGTTGGTTGGTTGCTCGATGGGGAGGTCCGCGGGCTTGGCGCCTCGGAGTATCCTGTCGACGTAGGTCGCCGCCCGGCGCTCCATCTCAGCAAGATTTACTCCGTAGGACATGAGCCCCCCTGACTCGACAAATGCCTGCACCTCGTAGACGGC
>Ga0187776_10001817_pt1 | contig 10840 bp, 12 predicted proteins | sample 0216_BV02_MP12_2_FD_132426 | JGI IMG/M metagenome (GOLD analysis project Ga0187776, IMG submission 132426) | Tropical peat soil microbial communities from peatlands in Department of Meta, Colombia - 0216_BV02_MP12_20_MG | ecosystem: Environmental > Terrestrial > Soil > Wetlands > Peat | place...
CGAGGATTACCACCAGCAGTATCTGGCGAAAAACCCGCGCGGATACTGCGGCCACGGCGGCACCGGCGTGACCTGTCCGCTGTAGTGCGTGATTTCGCAGACGATTTACACCGTCGGGCACGGTAACCGCAAGCTCGACGACTTGATCACGCTGCTGACGGCGGCGCGCATCGAGTCGCTGGTCGACGTGCGCGCGCAACCGCACTCGCAGCACAATCCGCAGTTCAACGACGATTCCCTGCGCGCGGCCTGTGAGCGCGCCGGCATCGTTTACCATTGGGCCGGGCGGCAACTCGGCGGTCTGCGCACGCCGCGCCCGGGCTCGCCGCACGTGGCGCTCGAGGAGAGCCGGCGCGGTTTTGCCGATCACATGGACACGGAGGCGTTCAGGAAGGGCGCATCGCAGTTGCAACATCTGGCGGCGCGTGGCGCGTGCGCGATCCTGTGCGCCGAGCGCGAACCGGCGCACTGTCATCGCGCACTGATCGCGGATTATCTGACGTTGCAGGGTATGCGCGTGGTGCACCTGATCGCGCCCGGCGAATCGCGCGAGCATCTGCTGTCACCCGAGGCGCGGCGCGAATCCGCGGCGCTCATATACGACCGCCAAACGACGGGGCCGCTGGATCTGGGCTAACGCAGCTGGATCTTGCCGCCGCCGGGCAAGCCGCCGGGGCCGAAACCGCCCGCGCCCTTGTCCGGGATGACGATGGACGAAGCCGCCTCGCGCCGCATCTCCTGCAGTTCCTTCATGGCGCGTTCGAACGCCTGTTTCACTGCGGCGGCGTAATTGGTTACCGCTTCCTCGAGCGACTGCGCGTTGATCTCGAAGGAGAGTGGCAGCGCGCCGACGTTGGTCAGCAACTGCGCCTCGCCGATGAAAACGCTCTTGCGTGCCGGATCGGGCGCACCGTCGGCCTTGACCGGCGTGAGCCGGCGGATCGTGCCCACGCGGCGATCGGTGAAGATCTCCTCGCGATACAGGGTGGTGCCATCCATTTGCAAATCATTGGTCGTGTTTTCAGGTTTGGTGTTCATGAAGTGTGGCCTCCGCTACGGTCCGGATTCTACCAAACGAATTGACCGAATGCCGCATCTCGATGCGCCCGGCATGCTCGCCTTATTCCGAATCCGGCCGGTTGGGACGCGCCGGGGAATGCAGGGGTTTGAAGACGCGGCCTTCGGCTCGCAGGAAGCGGATGAAGAATTCGAAAAAAATCAGCCGCGTGGTTTGCACGAATACCACCAGGGTTTCCAGTGTCACGATCACGATCTGCGAGATGAAAAGCACTATCCAGTAGCTCCAGCGATTGGGCATCATGCCCGCCAACTGCATCATGGCCGAGGAGATGGCCGCGTGCCCCAGCGCGAACACGCCGACACGCATGAATGAAATGGTGTTCACGGCCAGCTGGAACACGCTTTCCAGCAAACGGCCGAGGGAGCGGCCAATGCCGTGCCTTGGGTTCATTCGATACAAGATCAGGCTGCCGGCCAAAAACCAGATCAACGCGATCGCCGCGGCGTAGTATCCGACGCGATGAAAAAACGCCGATAACGAACTGACGTACAACACCAGCAACGCGCCGTCTGCGAGCAGCCAATCCTGGAGTTCCTCGCGCCAGTAGGATTCCACCGCGGAGAACAGCAGCCCCAGAAAAATCAGACCCGCCCCGAAGAACAGCGGCGCAAACAGCACCGCGACCGGATGCACCAGGGGTTTCAGCCACAGCGGTTGAATCACGCCGTCGAAGCCGAACAGCTCGCCAAACACCAGACCGAACACCATGGCAGACATTCCGCACGGGATCAGGAAACGGGCTTCCGGCCAACGCCGGTACAACACCAGGCTGAAAAGGACCAGAAGCAGGCCGTGACCGAGATCCGGAAACATATATCCGAAGAGCAGCGGCACCACGAACACCACCACAACGCTGGGATCGACCTCGCCTTCCTCCGGCATGCCATACATGCTGAGGAAAGGTTGAAAGGGCCGCGCCCACCAGGTGTCGAGGGTTTTCAACGGCGCGGCCGGATTGATGGGAAAACTTACAAACCGCACGAAGGCGTCGATGCCATGTTTGCGCAACAGCTCCTGGAGCTGCCCCGGGTCTGCATAGCTGGTCCAGCCGGCGATGTGGCAATACTTCCCCTCCGCGCGCAGCGCCGCCGCCTGCTGCGTGTACCACTTGAGCAATGCCATGTCTTCCAGGGCCTCGCGCAGTTTCCGGTCGTCTTTCACCGACCCGGCCGCGCGTTGCAACATCGCGATATTGTTCAGCACCACGTCCAGGCGCGCGCCGACTTGCCCGGGCCAATCCTCGCTCCGCGGGGCCAGCCACGCCGGCATTTCAACGCGGTAGCACGTTCCTTCCCGGACCGCGGTTTCTATCTCGGGGGCTTGCTCTGGCAGACCGACCAGGATCAGAAAACGGTGGCGCAGCCCCGAGACCACTTCCTTGAAAACGTCTACCAGTGTCTCATCCAGGGATTGCTCGTGCGGGCACGCGTATAAACCCTTGTACAGCAGCTCGCCCGGATGCGCCAACAGCGACACGTCTTCGCGGCTTTGTCCGAAGGAGGCCAGGTATTCCTGGAGCAGCATCAGGTTGTCGCGTTCCGTTTCCAACTCGTGCAGGCGATCCAGCAGGGGGCCGATATCCGTGAGCCATCTCTCGAGCACGGCCATGGCACTTTGCGCGGACTGATCGGGTTTTTTATCGAGCGCGTAGGGTCGGCGCTCATGCTCGGGCAGGTAATCCTGATACGGCTGCGCCAGGCGGTCGAATCGCTGAATGGCGTCCACGATGGCGCCGGTTTCCAGGCCGGCGTCGATTTTTGGATTGGTATCCAGTTCCACCTCGCCCGTGCCCGCCAGCACCTCAAGCGCGTGAACCGTCTGGTGACGCGGGGTGTACAGCTCGAATAACTGGGTTGAGCGGGGCCGCAGCCTCATGATGTCAGTGTAATTCATCGACTCCGGACCGGGGAATCACTTTACCGACTGCGGAACGCGGCCAAGCACCGCCCCGGGCCCCGGAAATCCGCCTTCGTGGGCAGCGATCCCTTACAATGAGGCGGAGACTATGATCCGGTATTTACCCGTCGATTCGATTCCAGGCGCGTATTCGCGGCGACAATGCATGCGGCAATAACGGAATGAACGGGATAAACCGACGCGCAGGCGCTTCGCCGCCGGAGGCGAGTAATGACTATTTGGCCGAACACGCCGACCTGCTGATCGCGAGCTATCGCCATTGGACCGGCCGCGAACTGGTGGACGCCGGGCCGTCGGCGCTCGTGCGGGCCCGGACGCTCTACGAGGCGTCGTTCGTGGTGGCCTCGCACGGCACCGAACCGGACCCGGTATTCAATTACGGCAACCGCGCCGCGCTCGCGCTGTTCGAGACGACCTGGGAGGCTTTCACGTCTTTGCCTTCGCGCCTCTCCGCCGAAACCGTGGTGCGCGCGGAACGCGAGCGGCTGCTGGCGCGGGTGCACGCCCACGGATTCATCGACGACTACAGCGGCGTGCGCATCTCGACCCGCGGGCGCCGGTTCCGGATCGCGCGCGCCACGGTATGGAACGTGGTGGATGCGAACCGCGCGCCTCGCGGTCAGGCGGTGATGTTCCGCGACTGGGAATATCTTTGACTGGATATTAGCGATGGGGTGATTTATAAATGGACAGTGCGGCCGCAGGTCGGGTCGCCACGTCAGCGCGAGCAGAGCGGAGTTGCGGGATGACGCAGCAGCGAGTCTTGTGGTATTTCGCCGATCCCATGTGTTCCTGGTGCTGGGGGTTCGCGCCGGTGATGAGCGCGATCAAGGAGAAATATTCAGACAGATTCCGGATCGCCCTGGTGCTCGGCGGTCTGCGTCCGGGCACGAATGAACCGGTCACGCCGCAATTCCGCGACGAGATCCTGCATCACTGGCGCGACGTCCAGCGCATGACCGGGCAGACCTTCATGTTCGAGGGCGCGATGCCGGACGGATTCGTGTACGACACCGAACCGCCGTCGCGCGCGGTGATCACCGTGTCCGAATTCGATCCGGAAACGACCTTTCCCTATTTCAAATCGGTGCAGGCGGCCTTTTATGCGCGCAGGCAGGACATCACGCAGGCACACACGCTGGCCATGCTGGCGGAACCGTACGGCGTCAAGCCGCCGCAATTCCTCGAACGATTCCATTCGGAAGAAGCCAGAACCGGAACCCGCAAGCATTTCGAGATCACACGGCAGTCCGGCGTGCGCGGTTTTCCGACCGCCGTGCTGCAAAACGAATCCGGGCACCGGCTCCTGACCAACGGCTATCAGCCGTTCGAGGACCTGCGTCCGCAAATCGAGGCATGGCTGGCGCAAACGGACGCGCCGGGCACCCCAACCTGAGGTTAGCATGCATCTCGTCACATTTATCGAAGGCGGCGAGCGTCGCATCGGGCTGCACGACACGGCGCGCGGCGAGATCGTGGACCTGGCGCAAGCGGCGCCGGAACTGCCGCGCGACATGATCGCATTCATCGCGCTCGGCGAAGCGGGTCTGGCGGCGGCGCAACGCGCGCTGACGGACAAGTCGGCGCGTCTACCGCTGGCGCAGTTGCGGTTGGCAGCGCCGATTCCGCGGCCGGTCCGCAATGTATTCTGCGTCGGCAAGAACTATCGCGAGCACGCGCAGGAATTGCAGAAGGAAGGCTCGACGATTGCGGCCCGGGACGCGATTCCCGAGGTACCGATATTCTTCACCAAGGCGACATCGACGGTGATCGGCCCGGGCGATCCGATCCCGGCGTGGCTCGACCCGACGCGCTCGACCGATTACGAAGGCGAGCTTGCGGTGGTGATCGGTCCCGGCGGCCGCGGCATCGCGCGTGCCGACGCGATGCGCCATGTGTACGGCTACACCATTATTAATGACGCCACCGCGCGCGTGTTGCAGGGCCGTCACCAGCAGTGGTTCCTCGGCAAGAGTATCGACGGGTTCTGCCCGATGGGCCCGGCGGTCGTGACCACCGACAGCGTGCCGGATCCGGGACAACTGCGGGTGCAGACACGGGTGAACGGCGAATTGCGGCAGAACGCCACGGTTTCCGGCCTTATTTTCGACATCCCGGCACTGATCGAAACCTTGTCACGCACGCTCACGCTCGAGCCGGGCGACCTCATCGCCACCGGCACACCCGCCGGCGTCGGCATGGGTTTCAAGCCGCCGAAATATCTGAAGAAGGGCGACGTGGTCGCGATCACCATCGAACCCATCGGCACGCTCGAGAATCCCGTGGCGTGACGGGAACCGCTCGATTACGGATTTTCCGCGGGTTTGCGTTCCCAGATGATCCGGCCGTCGCGCCAGACGCGGCGCACGCGGTGAAACGGCACGCGATGGTATCCGCCTTCGGCGTCGAACACCTCGAAGAGCTGCGGCGAGCCGGCCGGGAATTCGACTGCCTCGAGCGGCACCACCAGAATACGGCGCTGCAGGCGGTCGTAGTAGCCGATCTCGAACCTGCCCGCGCGGAACCGCGGATCCCAGCGGATGCGTTGCAGCAATTTATGGATAGGCATCACGGCTTCCTTGCACCGATGCGAATGATCAGCGCGCGGACCGTCTGTTGTCGCGGGGGAATCCGGACTAAAACCATCGCGGCGCGGTGCTCCTGGAATCGCGCACGGACTTGATCAACCCCGCCGTCATCGCGAGCATGCCCAGACTGAATACGCCCCAGCTGAAGGCGCCCGGCCGGTAATCGCGAAAGCCTTCGACTCCCTGGGCGAGAAGGGGAAACCCCGGTAACAGAAATGTGGCCAGCACCAGCGCCGCGCCGGCAAGGAACAATGTGCCGGAGAACGGTGTGAGGCGTACATGGGTACCCGCGATCAGTGCCCACGCGCTCCACGCGACGAAGAGCAGCGCCACGGCCACGGGTGCGATCCATGGGCCCAGCCACGGCCAGGGGATGAGGAACAGCACGTCCCACTCGAGCCAGCTCACCGGCCAGCCGAGCACGAGTTTGAGCCAGACGTAATAAAAAATATCCCACAGACCGAAGATGAATAGAAACGCCGCAAACACGCGCGTGAAATTTTTTTCCGCCAGCCAGGCGACGCACAGGATTATTATCAACGTGCCCAGTTCGCGCGCCAGCTCGACCTGCAAGGCATCCTCGGGCAGCAGCCGCAGGGGAAATATCATGAGCGGACGATCCGGATAATAGAGGGCGCGCAGGTGCACTACGACCGCCGCTTCCAGGAAAGCCATCGCGATGGCGACGATGAAGAGTAAGGACAGGGATTTGACGGCTTTATGCATCGGTCGCGGGTCGTGGCCGGGTGGCGCAGGCGGAATCAGGTTTCGGTTTCTCTCTTTTCTGCATGAGCGAACCGGAGCGGTTGACGGCAGCGGCGACAGTAATAGCGCCGGCCGCGCAGCGCATTGCGGTGGCGCCGCGTCCCCAGCGTGTGTCCGTCGGGGCAGCTGCAGTGATAACGATACGCCGCCGTCATGCCGGGCCGGACGTCGTAATCATGGCAGCGCCGCGGTTCGAGCCCGAAGACCTCGCGCATGATCGCCGCCCACTGCGCGCCGTGCGGCGCGATCGTCGGACCATGCAACCGGTGCGCGAGAAGATGACTGACTTCGTGCGGCACGGTGTTGCCCAGGAAATCCTCGATATTGCGCTCGAGCAGCGGGCGGTTGATACGGATCGCGTTGCCAGTGGTGTGCGCTACGGCGGCCGCCATCCCGCGCAGGTTGAAAGCGAGACGCGGGCGCTCGAAACGGCGCCGGAAGTGAATTTCGGCGCGACGGTAACACGCCTCGACGGCGGCGAGCAGCCGCGACTCCGGTGACACCGCGGAGACGTCATTCGCCTCGGTGTTCGCGGACACCAGTTCCAGGGTCAATTGCAAATGTGTGTCATCCATGGATCGTCGGGTCGCCTGATTGGCGGATTATGCGGGGCCGGATGCGCGCGGTCCAATCGGCGCGGCGTGCGCGCGCAACCCGTGTCCGGCCCGCCGTGACAGAGGAGAGTCTTTGGAGAATCGGCGGCGCGCTTGCAAAATTCATCCGTGCACGCGGCAGGCGCCATCGTCTGGGCGCGGATCGCGTTGTTATTTCTTGACTTTTCGCCCGGGCTCCATAAAACTCTTCGATGATTTGCGTCCCCGGAGGTTCAAAGGATTGGCCAGCACGGGTTTGCAAACCGCGATATCCACGGCGCCGCCGTCGAGGCGGGGAGGTGGCGCATTCACCACCGCGTAGCCGATCCGACGATGCCGTCGGCCCGGCTTCGGGGATGGCGTCTTTTCCGCCCCGGCGCCGCCGTTATCTTCCCCTCTAATAAATCAGTTACCAATCGCGCGTTCGCGCGCGTCCCGGCTCGTCCCGTTGTGGGCGATAGGCAAGACGCTCGCGCCGGGCGAATGCGCCGTGGCAAGCAATGGCGCGGCGGAAAATCAGCAGGAGATGCTTCGCTTCATCGAATAATACATCCAACCGAATCGCGTTTCGTTGCCGTCCGACCGCGATCGTCGGACGCGACGCGGAACGCAAAACCAGGAAGGGGCGAATTACCGCCCCTTTTCATTTCTCTCGACCGAAATCCGGAGGTGTTTTTCACATGAAGATCATAGCGATTGCCAATCAGAAGGGTGGGTGCGGCAAGACCACCACCGCGATCAATCTGGCCGCCTGTCTCGGGAAGAAGGAACGGCGCGTACTGCTGATCGACCTCGATCCCCAGGGCCACTCGTCGCTCGGTTTCGGGGTTTACGATGAACACGCGCGCGATTTGTACGACGTGTTCACTGGTGAAGTGAAACTCGAGGAGATCATCCTGCCGGGCGTCTTCCCCGGCGTGGACGTGGTACCGGCGACCATGACGCTCGCGGCCGCGGAGCATCTGCCGGTGAGCCGCGACGAACGCGACCGGTTGCTGGAGTTGCATCTGAAACCGCTTCGCAAGCGCTACGACTACGCCGTCATTGACTGTCCGCCCTCGCTCGGTCTGCTGTCGTTCAACGCGCTTGCGGTATCGGACCTGGCATTGATCCCGATCGAGATGAGCCTGTTCGGTCTCAACGGCATCGAGCACATGTACGAAACCATCGCCCTGCTGCGCGAGCGCCATGAACGCGAGATTCCCATCCGCGTGCTTCCGACGCTGATCGACAGCCGCACGCGACTGTGCCGGCAATTCCTGCACGAGGTGGCGGAGCGCTTCGCCGACGACGTCTCGCCGGTGATGGTGCAATTCACGGTGCGCCTGAAGGAAGCGGTGCGTCAGGGTAAGCCAATCGTTGCATACGATCCCAGTTCGGTCGCGGCGGTACAGTACGGCCGTCTGGCCGATGAAATCATTTCCTGCGTGCACGAAGGCGCCACCATCGCGGAGAATGGCCAGACCGAGGCACGCGTTACCAGCGTGAAACTTGCCTTCGATGACGCCCGCTCGGCGCTCGGCCGCCGGCGCGGCCAGCAGAAAGTGGTGCTGCATCTTTTCGGCTACGAGGGAAAGCGTGTTCAGCTCGCCGGCGATTTCAACGATTGGAAGCCGGATCAGGGCGTGCTCACCCGCACCGTTGACGGCGTGGTGGAAAAAACCGTGATGCTGATGCCGGGGACATACCAGTACCGTTACATTATCGATGACGTTTGGCAGGAGGATCCCTCGAATCCCGAAGTGGTGGAAAATTTCTCGGGCGGGTATAACTCGATCCTGCACGTCGTGGAGGAGCACGACGCCGTCAGCGTCTAGTCGCCCGTCGGGAAAAATTCTCGCCGCGCGCACGAAACCGGGAATTGAAAACCGGCAATCGCTGAATAAACAGGTCTGGACTTTGGACCCCGACGGCGTGACACTGGAAGCCGTCAATTCAGGATCTTGCGGCGGCGCGCCGGACCTGCCGAAAGGCGCAATGCCCCGGGTCGCGGTGTTGACCCCCATAGGCTGTTCCCTTATCTCCAGGCCGAAGGAGCGATTCATGTACAAGCGAATCCTGATTGCGGTCGACGGCAGCGACAGCGCCGATCGCGCCTTGGAGGAAGCCGTGCGCCTGGCCAAAGCGGACGCAGCGGCGCTGAAAATCGTGTTTGTCGACGGGGAGGATGAGATCAGCCGGCAGATCATGGAAGTGGCCGTGGCGAAGGCGCGCAACGCCGGACTGGTTCCGGAAAGCGGGCTGTTGGTCAAGCTTCCGACTGAGGGAATCAGCGACGTCATCTTGCAGGAAGCGGGGCGCTGGACCGCCGATCTTGTCGTGATCGGTACCCATGGGCGCCGCGGAATCGCGCATGCGCTGGTCGGCAGCGTGGCGGAAGCAGTGATCCGCACCGCGACCATACCGGTGCTAGTCGTGCGACGGTCGTGAAACAAACCGCCTTGGCCGGAAAGATATCGATCTCAGATGAATTCTTTCCTGGCCCGGGCAAACGAATGTTTCAGGTCTTCGATGGCGCTATCCATGCCGGATTTCAGTTTTTTCCAGGCCTGGACATTGACCGCTTTCACGTCACCCAGCTTCGATTCAGTGGCATCCCATTTCTTGTCGAGCGCCTTGATATCGGCGTCGAGCTTGGCCTTGGCGTCGACGCGCGCCTCCCGCGCCTTGACGCCCAGCCGGTCGATGCCGACCCTCAGCTCATCGATCTCTTTTTGCGCCTCGTGGACGTATTTGTCCCGTTCCTGTTCCGCGTAAGTCGCCGCGCTGTGCGTCGCCCGTGCCGTGTCGTGCGTCACGTCCTTCGCCGTGACATCGGCGTGCACATTTTTGCCGAAACCGGCAAGGGAGATCATCAACATCAGCGTCATTAAGAATATGAACCTAATCATGTTGAACCTCCTGGTTAGCTGTAGTTTATCCGGAGCAGGCTGCTTAAGCCGTTGAGCAGTTTGATGGTTGTTGGTCCTGAAGTTCCCATTGGTTCTGCTGTCTATCGCTTTCGACCGGATTCGATCCTAAATATCGTCCATGCGCGCGACAAGCGCCGTTCCGATCGGTCCGGTGTAAATTCGGACGGACGGCGAATTCCCCCGCCCATCCCGAGATAATCGAACGGAATCGCGTTGCGGCGTGGGTTCCTTAAATCAATTGTGGCTCCTACAATGACCGCATCCCGTCGGCCAAGTTTCCGGGGCCAACGTCAATAATTACGGGAGGATTCCTGAACATGATCGCGCTTTCGGCATTGAACGTGCGTTACGGCATTCCCGGCCAGCTCACCTTCAAGGAAGGTTCCGGCGGGATGACCGTGGGCGAGGTAACGAGTATGCATGCGGCCGCGGCGGTGACGCTGCAAGGCGCGCAGGTGATGATGTGGACGCCGCAGGGACAATCACCGGTGATCTGGCTCTCGCGTGCCGCCCGGTTCGCGCCCGGCAGGTCGATGCGCGGGCGGCGCGCCGGTATGCTGGCCGTGGTTCGGTCTGCATGCGACCGGTCCGGTCTTGCCCGCGCACGGTTTCGCCCGCACCGTGCCGTGGGAGGTGACCGAATCGCGCGCGCTTGCCGACGGCACCACCGAGATGGCGCTGGCACTGGTGGAGAACGAGCAGACGCGCGCCCAGTGGCCGCATCGTGCACGGCTTTCCCATCGCATCAGCGTCGGACACACGCTCAAGCTCGCGCTCACTGCGGTAAACACCGGCGATCACGATTTTGTCATCGGCGAGGCGCTGCACACCTATTTTGAAATCGGCGATATCGACGATATCCGCATCACCGGTCTGGAAGGCGCTGAATATCTCGACAAGGTCGGCGGGGGCAGCGCGCGACGACGTCAGGACGGGCCGGTGACCTTTGCGGCCGAGACTGACCGGATTTATCTGAATACCGAA
>Ga0187776_10001818_pt1 | contig 10838 bp, 10 predicted proteins | sample 0216_BV02_MP12_2_FD_132426 | JGI IMG/M metagenome (GOLD analysis project Ga0187776, IMG submission 132426) | Tropical peat soil microbial communities from peatlands in Department of Meta, Colombia - 0216_BV02_MP12_20_MG | ecosystem: Environmental > Terrestrial > Soil > Wetlands > Peat | place...
CCGACCGACAACGTCGACGAGGAGCTCCTCCGCCGGCCGGAGCACTGGGACATCGGCTTCATCCGCCGCTTCATGACCTTCTTCGGGCCGATCAGCTCCGCCTACGACTTCCTCACCTTCGCGGTGATGATCTTCGTCTTCAACGCGCATGCGCCGCTCTTCCACACCGGCTGGTTCGTGGAGTCGCTGTTGACCCAGTCGCTCGTGGTCTTCGTGATCCGCACCCGCCGAGTGCCCTTCTTCAGCAGCCGCCCCAGTCGGCCGCTGCTCGCGACGACGCTGGCGGTCGCGCTCGTCGGGCTCCTGCTCCCCTACTCTCCGCTCGCGCACGTGCTGGGCTTCCGCCCCCTGCCGGCGCTCTTCCTCGCCATCCTCGCCGTGATGGCCGTGACCTACCTCGCGCTCGTCGAGGTGGGCAAGAAGCGCTTCTACCGCAACGGCTCATGGCGTAGTTCCCCGCAAGCCGATCAGCGCGCGCACTGATGCCGTACGGGCCGGCCCGGCGGACGATTCGCCCGTGAACGTCACTCCCAAGGAAGCAGATCTCGCCGGTCCCGGCATCGGCGACTACGACCAGCTCGCGGGCATCCTGCCGGACGACTACGCACCGCTGCTCTCGCCCAGGGAGACGATGCAGGCGCTCTACCCGGCGAAGCGGCTGATCGAGGACCGGCTCTGCGAGGAGCTCGGCCTGACGATGGTGCAGGTGCCGCTGATCGTCGACTCCGAGAGCGGCGTCAACGACTACCTCGACCGCGACGGCTCGCGCACCCCGGTCGGCTTCCATATCGCGAACGACCGCGGCCTGCATCCGATCGACGCGGAAGTCGTCCAGGCGGCGACCAAGTGGAAGCGGATGGCGCTCCGCCAGTTCGGTATGGGCCCCGGCGAGGGCCTGCTCACCGACATGCGCGCCGTGCGCAAGGACTACTTCCTCGACCATGACCACTCCGCCTACGTCGACCAGTGGGACTGGGAGAAGGCGATCCGGGCCGAGAACCGGACGCTCGACTACCTGACCGACACGGTGCGGCGGATCTGGAAGGTGCTGAAGGAGGCGGACTTCTTCCTGCGCCAGGGCTGGCCCGCGCTCGCCGACCCGCGCTACCCCGAGCTGCCCGACGAGCTCGAGTTCTTCCACGCCGAGGACATCCTCGAGGCCTATCCCGACCTCCCGCGCAAACAGCGCGAGACGGCGATCCTGCAGGAGCACCCGGCGATCTTCATCTACGGAATCGGCTGGCCTCTCGCGGACGGCTACCCGCACGAGCTCCGCGCCGCCGACTACGACGACTGGTCGACCGAGACCCTCTCGGCGGACGGCCGCCCGATGCACGGGCTGAACGGCGACATCCTCGTCTGGAACCCGGTCACCCGCCGGCGCCACGAGCTGATGTCGGGCGGCATCCGCGTGACCAGGGAAGCGCTCCTTCGCCAGCTCGAGTCCTCGGACCAGCTCGACTTCCTCGCGCTCCCGTATCACCAGGCGATCCTGCACGACGAGATCCCCCTCTCGATCGGCGCCGGGATCGGCCAGTCGCGCACGATGATGCTGCTGCTGCGCAAGGCCCACCTCGGCGAGGTCAGCGTCAGCGTCTGGCCGCAGGTGCTGAAGGACCTCTGCTCCGCGCGGCACATCGACGTGCTCGAGTAGACGAGCCTCGCGAGGCTTGCGCATCCGCTGAGCCCCCCGTTATCGTCGCCGCAGCTGGCGGCACCTACACGAGGGGAGATCACGTTGGCATCTGACTTTGCAGCGCAGTTGAAGGAAGAGGCACGCCCGCTCCTCGAGGACGGCGAGGAGATCATCGCCTCGATCGTGGCGCAGCCACGCGGGACGACGACCTCCAGGGTCGGCGGGCTCGGGCCGCAGTCGATCGGCGGCGCGTGGGCCGGCAAGTCGAAGAAGGGCGCCGACGCGGCGGGCCTCACGCTGACGAACCCGATGGCGCTGGCGCTCAGCGACAAGCGCCTGATCGTGTTCGGGATCGAGACGAGCGCGATGGGCAAGCCGAAGGCGGTCAAGGAGCTCGTGAGCGCCGTCCCCATCGGCGAGGTCGAGTCGATCAGGGTGAAGCGCCTGCTGGTCGGCAAGACGCTGACGGTGAGCGCCAACGGCGCCGAGGCGAAGCTCGAGGTCGGCGCCGGGCAGGACGCGAAAGGCCTCGCCGAGCAGTTCGAGCGCGTGAAGGCAGGCGCCTAGCGGTCGGTTCTACGGCGGCCCCGGCCGCCGAGGTCCTTGTTCGACTCCATGTCGAACCACATCGCGAACAGCGAGAACTGCGAGCCGAAGATCAAGAGCAGCGCGACGAGCACGACCGTCGCCGCGGTGATCTGGTTGCCCTCGATCCGCAGGACGATCTCGGCGATCCCGAGGCCGAGGCCGAGCACCGTCATCACGATCCCGAGCAGGTAGAAGAAGACGAGCGGGTGGAAGTCGCGGATCACGTACTTCTGCCACATGCGCCACCAGAAGCCCTTGCACAGGAGCCACGAGATCCCCGGCACCACCTTTCGCAGGCGGATCCCCGAGCGCTCGCCGACGCCGTAGATCGGCCGCGACGGGTAGTCGCGGACGCGCCCGTTCCAGACGTTGAGGTGGACGAGCATGTCGTTCGGGAAGCCGTACCGCGGGTAGATCCGGTCGAGGTCGAGCAGCTCCAGCATCTCGAGGGAGATCGCCGTGTAGCCGGACTGCGAGTCGGCCACGTGCCAGTAGCCGGACGCGATCTTCGTCATCAGGCTGAGGAAGGCGTTCCCGAGGTAGCGGTAGCGCGGGATGATCTCCCAGGCCCGGCCCGTGAAGAGCCGGTTCGCCTTGGCGTAGTCGACCTCGCCACGAGCGACCGGGCCGACCAGGGTCTCGAGATCGGACGGGTCCATCTGCGCGTCAGCGGCCATGACGGCGGTGACGTCGATCTTCTCGGCGATCGCGCGGTGGTAGCCGGTGAGGATCGCCGCGCCGACGCCGAGGTTGCGCTCGTGCTCGACCAGCTCGACCCGCTGGTCGTCCATCCCGCGGACGGCCCCGACCGTTCCGTCGTTCGACTTGTCGTCGACGACGATCACCCGGTCGACGAAGTCCGGGATCGAGCGGATCGTGTCCGCGATCAGCTTTTCTTCGTCGTGCGCGGGCACGACGACTGCCACCCGCTTGCCTTCGAGCATCCCTCCTAGTTAGGCGGGGCGGCTGACGATCCTGCCGACCGGCTCCCAGAGGAGCGCGGCCGCGATGCCGATCAGGAGCCCGATCAGCGCGCCCACGATCACGGTGTTGCGACGGCTGCGGGCGGTCGTCTTGGTCGCGACCGCGAACGTCTCCTGCTTGCCGAGCTCGACCTGCTGCGCAACCGCGAGCTGCTGCTTTGCCGTCGTCAGCTGGTCGGCGATCTGGGCGGTCTGGATCGCGACGACGAGCCGGTCGGTGCTCGAGAGCCCTGACTGCCTGTTCAGCGTGTCGAGCGACTTCGTGTAGGTCGCGATCTGCTCCTGAAGGCTCGAGATGATCTTGGTCACGTAGGTCGAGGTGCGCTTGATCACGATCTGCGCAAGCCTGTTCGCCGCCATCTGGGTCGGGCGCGGGGTCTTACCGGTGACGGTGATCAGGACGAACGGCGTCTGGCCGAGCTTCGTCAGCGCGCCGGACACCGGACGAGACGTGACGTGGCCCCGCAGCTTTGCGACCGGGATTCCGGCGTCGCGAGCGGCCTCGCGCAGAGCTTCCTCGCTGTGGATGATCGAGGGAACCGCCGACGGGTTGGTGGCATCGCTCTGGATCTGCACGGCGCCCGTCGGCGAGAGCGGCTGGCCGAGGTAGACGGTCGTCTTGGCGGTGTAGACCTGGTTGCCGCCGATCGAGATCAGGAAGCCGATCACGGCCCCGGTGACAACACCTGCGGCAGGCAGCCACCAGCGCTCGACGAGCGTGTTCCAGTGCCGGCGGAGGTCGACCTCGCGCTCGGCGTCGACATCGGGCACTTCGGCGGACGGGCTCACGGCGCGGGCGACTCTACCGGCGGCGGCGTTCGATCGCCCGGCACTACTGGAGCCGGCGCAGGAGGCGGCGGCCCAAACGCTGAAGCGGCTCAGGGATGCGCTCCTTGTCCGCCACCCGCCTGGTCAGCTCGACCGACCGCTTCACCAGGAGCCCGTAACGGTTACGCAACCGGTCCGCAGGCGTGTTCTCGGCCACCTTCGTCGCGACCGTCGTCGAGCTGAAGACGTAGCGGGCGTTCTTGAAGTGGCGCGACTTGAAGATGTGCTCGTCTGCGACCCGCTTCGGCCCGGCGAACCAGGTCGTGTCGTGCATCGCCACCACACCGCCTTCCACGACCTTCGGCACCCAGCGGTCGAAGTCCTGTTGCACAAGCTCGTACTGATGCGCACCGTCGATGAAGAGCAGCTCGATCGGTTGGTCGAAATCCTCTGCAAGCTCCTGCGACCGGCCGGGCACCGGCTTGACGAGATCGGTCAGACCCGCCGCCTCCATGTTGCGGTTGAAGTCCGCGAACGTGTGCTCGGAGTGCGGGTCGACGGCATAAACCGGAACCTGCCTGCCCGCCTTCGAGCCGAGCCCGAGGCAGGTCGTGGACTTGCCTCGCCAGGAGCCGATCTCGACGATCACGCCACGGCCCGTGCAGGCTCTCGCCAGGCGGTAGAGCGTCTCGCCCTCCTCGACCGTGAGCCACCCGGGCAGGCCGTCGAGGCGCTTGCGAAGCTCGGAGATCGACACGGCCGGGATTCTAGGGCGCGCTCGTGGCGCCTCTGGGGAGCATCGCGAAGACGCGGCCGTACCCCACGAGGTAGAGCCAGGTTCGGTCCGTCACTACGCCCGCGTACTTGCCGCGCCGGAAGAACCAGAGGAGCTTGCCGGTGCGCGCGTCGAGCGCGTAGGTCCGGCCTCGGAACGTCGAGAAGTAGACAACCCCGTTCAGGACCACCGCCGAGCCGGAGATCGGCCCGTTCGCCTTGAACGTCCAGCGGATGTCTCCGGTGGCGGCGTCGAAGCAGTAGAACGTGCCGTCGTAGGAGCCGACAAGGACACGCTGCTCCCAGACGGCGGGTGAGGCGTAGACGTAGTTGCCGGTTCCATGCGACCAGCGAAGCTTGCCGGTCGTCGCTCCGAACGAATAGACCTTGCCGTCGGTCCCTCCGATGTAGACCCGGTCGTAGGCGACCGCAGGAGTCGAGTAGAACGTGCCGGTCGCCCCGAGCCGCTGCTGCGCCGACGCCTTCCAGATCAGCTTGCCGGTGCGCGCGTTCAGCGAGTAGACGTGGCTGTCGTACGAGCCGAAGTAGATTCGCCCGCCCGCGTAGGCCATCCCGTCCTTGACCGCGCCGCCCGTCTGGTACGTCCAGCGCGTGTGGCCGTTCCGAACGTTCAGAGCGTAGACCTTGCCGCGCCAGTCGCCGACGTAGACCGTGCGGCCGACGACGAGCGGCGAGGACTCGCTCGGTCCCGTTCCGACGCGCCAGCGGACCTTGCCCGTGTCGGCGTCCAGCGCCAGGATCAGACCGGTGAGCCCGGCGCGCGTGGCGTTGCAGGGCGTCGGGTTGAGGAAGGACATGAAGACCGTGTGCCTGGCCACCGCGGGCGTCGCGGCCGTGCAGCGGTTGGTCACGTGCTGCCAGACGGAGCCGTGGAGCTTCGTGTCGACGGCGAACAGCTTCCCCTGCGCATTCGCGAAGTAGAGGCGGCCGTAGGCGATCGCGGGCGGGAACTCGACGAGCGAGCGCGCGCGGAAGTACCAGCGCACGTGAAACGGCGGCCGGATCGCCGGCGGGATGCGGTCGGGCGCCGCGTTGCGGGCCGCGTCGAAGCGGTACATCGGCCAGACGATCCCAGGCGCGGGCGGAACCTTCTTCTTCTTCGCCTGGGTTGTGACGAACTCGACCGACGAGGAGCCGCGGACGTCGCGGCCCTCGTGCTTGCGGTAGAGGCCGTAGGCGAAGAGGCCGGCGCCGATGAGCACGACGACGCCGGCCGCGGCCAGGAGTGCCTTCTTCATCCGCGCCTGGGCACGACCGCGTAGAGCCGCGAGAAGCCGTGGAGGAGCAGACGGTCGCCGTTCCCGGAGACGGGAACGAAGTCGCCATCGGGGAAGCGGAAGACCTGCCTCCCTGTCAGCGCGTTCGCGCCGTAGATCCGATGCTGGCGGTTGGCGAAGTAGACGATCCCGTCGACGATCGTCGGGGCGCCCTGGATCGAGCCCGCCGTCGCGAAACGCCACAGGATGCGGCCCGACTCGGCCGAGACGCAATAGAGGTCGCCGTTGTAGGAGCCGAAGTAGACACGACCGTTCCAGACGGCTGGCGAGGAGTAGACGTAGGCGCCCGTGTTGATCGTCCAGAGGCGGTGGCCTCGGGTCGTGAACGCCGTCATGGTGTTGCCGTCGGACGAGGGCACGAAGACGCGCCCGCTCGCAACCGCCGGGGTCCCGTAGATCCGTCCGTTCACCGAGGACGACCAGTACAGCCGGCCCGTGCGAGCGCCGAGCGCGAGCAGCCGGCCGCCGTAGTCGCCGATGAAGACCGTCCCGTTCATGTACGAGGCGCTGGAGGTGATCTTGTACCCCGAGCGGTAGGTCCAGAGCGCCCGGTGCGTGCGCAGGTTCAGCGCGTAGACCGTGCCGCCCCAGTTGCCGAAGTAGTCGACCCCGTCGATCACGACCGGCGACGACTCGATTGACGAGCCGGTCCGGTAACGCCAGAGCACCTTGCCGTTGAAGCGGTTCAGCACCCAGACGCTCCCGTCCATCCCGTGGACGACGAGCTCGCGGCCGACCACCGCCGGCGAGGCGGCCATCATCCCGCTCGGCCGGTCGTTGCGCCAGAGCGGCGTGCCGTCCTTCATCGAGTAGGCGCGGATGCTGGCGCGGGCGTTCGTGACGTAGGCGACGCGCTGGTAGACGACGGCCGGGAACTCGATCAAGGCGCCTGTCGGCGCGCTCCAGACGACCTTGAACGGCGGGCGGAGCCGGATGCTCTGGTTGACCTGCGTCCGCTGCGGCGAGGCGCCGTACATCGTCCACTGCGTGCTCGTCTGGTAGACGCGGACGACGCGGAGCGGCCGGTTCGTGAACTGGATCCGCTGGCGGAACGCGTTGTAGCCACGCCGCGTGACCGTCACGACCAGCCTGCCGCGGTGCGGGAGCAGGATCCGGGCGCGGCCGATGCGGCTCGTGTAGCCGGGGTGGCCGTCGACATGAACGACCGCGCCGCGGACCGGCTTGCCGCGGTCGCCGTCGAGGACGAACACGCGCACCCAGGACGGCTTCGGCTGCTTCGGCGGCGTCAGCGTCGCCGGGGCCGGCTCTGTGCTCGGCGCGGCAGCATGGCGGCTGCTCGCGCAGCCTGCGGCGGCGAGCACCAGCAACGTGAAGAGGACTGGAACCCCGGGGCGACGCACTTGGCGGAACAGGCTACCCGCATGGACGGCTGGCGAAATGGTCCAACGGATCGACCGGTCGATGCAGACGGCGGCTAGCGGGTTCCTTCGGCCTTCTCCCACATGAGCGGAGCGCCCTCGCGCAAGTAGCGGCCGAGCGCGACGACCGTCGCCCAGCTCATCAGCAGGTAGTAGTAGGCGATCCCGGCGCCGGGGACCGGCAGGCGCAGCTTCCCTGCGGCCGCGAGCGCGAGCCAGGCGGCCTGGGCCGCGAGGGCGGCCTGGTAGATCCAGCCCTCGTCGACGAGCGCGATCGAGGTCGCGAGCAGCGTCAGGTGCAGAAAGCCGCTCCCGTAACGCAGGACGCGGTGCGAGAAGAGCTGGCCGAGGTAGAGCGGCGGCTGGCCGCGCAGGCTGCCGGCCTCGAACAGGTGCCGCCACGACCAGGGCAGCATCCGCACCTTGCGGCGGTACTCGTCCTCGATGTCCTTGCTCGGCTTCTCGAACGCGAGCGCCTCGGGCTCGTAGACCGCGCGGCGGCCGCGCTGCACCATCAGCGCCGGAAAGCCGAGGTCGTGCCCGAAGGGCCACTCGACGTAGTCCTCGCGCCGCACGGCGTAGATGGCCCCGTTGCCGCCGGTGATCGAGCCGAGGCCGGACTCGCTGGCGCGGAGCCACATCTCGTAGCGCCAGTAGAGGCCTTCCTTGTTCGTGCCGTCCTCGCGCTGGAAGCGGACCTGGCCGCAGACGTAGGCCACGTCCGGATCGGCGAAGCTGCGCACGAGCTTCCGCAGCGCATCGGGCGCCCAGGTCGCGTTCGCGTCGCCGAAGGCGAGGATCTCGCTCTCGGTCTCGCGGACGGCGCGGTTCATGGTCGGCAGCTTCCCCGCGCGCTCGCACTCGAGCAGCCGGACGCGGCCGTCGTAGGAGGCGACGATCTCGTGCGTGCGGTCGGTCGAGCCGTCGGAGGCGACGACCAGCTCGAGCCTGTCCGAGGGGTAGTCGAGCTCCAGGAGATTCTCGACGCGAGCCCCGATCACGTCCTCCTCGTCGTGAGCCGGGACGATCAGCGTGACGGACGGCGTGATGTCGTCCTTCGCCACCTGACGTTCGCGTAGCCGCCGCAACCCAGCGGCCGCAACCGGGTAGCCGACGTGCGTCCACGCAAGCCCGCCGAGGCTCGCCCAGAAGACCGCTTTCAGGATCATCGCAATGACGCTCGCAAGCGAACCGCAAATGCGATGAAGAAACCAACCACCCATCCGTTGAGCAACGCTTGGACCCAGGTAGGGAACGCACCACTAAATGTGCCGAGCAGCGCGCCGCCCAAGATCAGGAGAAAACCGACCTGCCCCACTTCTCTCGCCCGCCCCGGTGCCGCAGCCCGCGAGATACCGACGACAAGAGAGACCATTCCAAGCGCGGCGCCGGTAAGGGCAGGCAACACGACATTCGACCAAGGTCGACCAGAGTGAACACCCGACGCGACGAGAAACGCGGTCGCCACCAACGGGACCCCGACGGCCGCGACCCAGAGAATCGTCCTATCTCGGCTTGTTGATTGGTTCACGGCCACGGCGTACGGCGCCTCCTCCTGTCGCCGAGGAGGCTAGCCGGTCCTCCGGTAGGCGGGAAAGAACCCCTCGTAGCCCTCGCTGCCGAGGCTTCGGTAGCGCGCGTCGTCGTGAATCGCCTTGCCAACCGCGGACTCGATCAGGCCGCCTTCGTCGAAGCGGAGCTTGAACTGGAGGAGCGAGTCGTCGGCGCCGCCCACGCCACCGCCGAGGTGAAAGCGCTCGAAGCCGTGCTCCTGGGCCCACTGGGCGGCTTCGAGGAAGAGGAGGTTGTTCGCTCCGCCGGTTCGCTCCGAGGCGCCGAGGTGGTAGTGCAGCCAGCCGCCGCCGCTCAAACCGAGAAGCGCGGCTCGCAGCTCGTCTCCCTCGAGCGCCTCGAAGAGGACGAGCCACTCGTGCCCGGCCAACGCCTGCCAGTACTCGGCCGGGAAGTAGTAGAAGCCAGTCGCCCCCTTCTCGGCCATCGTCCGTTCGTAGAGACGGGCGAAGGGCTCAAGGTCGGAAGGCGCCGGCGTGACGCGCGTTTCGAGCCCCGCCTCGCGGGCCTTGCGGACGGCGCGGCGGTGGTGTCGATGGAGCCCTTCGAAGAGATCGCCCTCGAGCCGCCAGGCCACGGTTCCGCCGCGCGGCTCGACGTGGAAGCTCGAGTAGCGCTGGTTCTGGAAGCGCGGGTGGAACCAGGTGAACGTCGTCACCACACCTCGTTCGCGGCACCACTCGTCGTACGCCTCGTAGAAGGCGGCGTCGCCGACCGGCCCGCCGAAGCCGTAGAGGCCGGTGACGTCGCGCGCGCCTTCCCACTCTCGGACGATGCACGGGAAGACAGTTCCCTCGGCGTGCAGCAACAGCAGCTCGCCCGGATCGAGCAGGAGCGCGCTCTCGGCGTACTCACGCCTCAGGTAGGCGTCGGCGGGAACGACCGCATCCCACTCCGCCGCAGCCACCACCTCGATCACTGCTTGCCGGCGCGGGCGCGCTCGATGTTCACCGTGTCCTCGACCGGCTTCTCGCCGCTGCGGCCGAGCTCGGCGAAGGTTCGCCAGAGGATCTTCAGGTCGAGACGGAGGGACCAGTGGTCGATGTACCAGAGGTCCTGCTGGATCCGCTCGGGCCAGCCGACCGCCTCGCGGCCGTTGACCTGCGACCAGCCGGTGATGCCGGGCTCGACGGTGAGGCGGCGGCGGTCGCTCTCGCCGTAGTGCGCGGCCTGCTCGACCAGGTCGGGGCGCGGGCCGACGAGGCTCATCTGGCCGCGGAGGACGTTCCAGAGCTGCGGCAGCTCGTCGAGGCCCGTGCGGCGGAGGAAGCGGCCGGGCCGCGTGATGCGCGGGTCGTTCTCGACCACGCCGAACGGGTCGTCGGTCAGCTGCGGCGCGAGCTCGAGCGCGTTCTGCACCATCGTCCGGAACTTGAGCATCCGGAACGGGACGCCGTTCTTGCCGGCGCGCGCCTGGCCGAAAATCGCCGGGCGGCCGCCGTCGAGCAGGATCCAGAGGGCGAATGCGACGAGGAGCGGCGAGAGCAGGACGAGCAGAACCAGGGCGGCGACGCGGTCGCCGATCCATTTGACGGTTCTCACCGGCGCACCTCGCGGTAGAGCCTGTCGTGGGCCTGCGCGGCCTTCTTCCAGGTGAGCTGCCTCGCGGCTTTCTTCGCGCCCGTGTGCGCCGCCTTGAGCGCGGGCGGCTCGAGCAGGCGGGCGCAGGCCTGCGCGAGCGCGTCCGAGTCGCCGGGGGACACGACCTCGCCCGCGCCGTACTCGCGCACGATCTCGCCGAGCGAGCCCACGTCGGAGACGACCACGGGGCGACCGTAGCCGATCGCGGTCGCGAGCACTCCGGACGAGTCGAGCTGCCTGTATGGCAGCACGACCGCCG
>Ga0187776_10001819_pt1 | contig 10832 bp, 4 predicted proteins | sample 0216_BV02_MP12_2_FD_132426 | JGI IMG/M metagenome (GOLD analysis project Ga0187776, IMG submission 132426) | Tropical peat soil microbial communities from peatlands in Department of Meta, Colombia - 0216_BV02_MP12_20_MG | ecosystem: Environmental > Terrestrial > Soil > Wetlands > Peat | place...
GCCAGGTTGCCCTTGTCGAGAATTCGCAGCACGACCTTCTCGCCGAAGAGCGTCGGCAGCGTCGACACGCGATAGTCGATCACGCGGTTGCCGATCTTGAGCTTGATGCGGCCGTCCTGCGGCACGCGGCGCTCGGCGATGTTCAGCATCGCCATGATCTTGAAGCGTGAGATGAGCGCCGCCTTGAGCTTCATCGGCGGCTTCATGACCTCTTGCAGCGCGCCGTCGATGCGGTAGCGAACCCGGATCTCGTGCTCGAAGCACTCGAAGTGAATGTCCGACGCGCCTCGCTTCACGGCGTCGGTCAGGATCGCGTTGATCAGCTTGACGACGGGCGCGTCCTCCATCTGCGCCTGGAGCGCCGCCTGCGAGACGTCGTCCTCTTCGTCCTCGACGACTTCGACATCCGCGACGCCTTCCAGCTCGCTGATGGTGTCCATCAACGACGCCATCTGCTGGTCGTCGGTCGAGCCGAACACCTTCTCGACCATCGTCGCGAGCGTGTACTCGCCGGCGATGACCGGCACGATGTCGCAGCGCGTGATGAACTTGAGGTCCTCGAGGACGCCGAGGTTCGATGGATCCGCGATCGCGACGGTCAGCGTGCGACCCTCGCGCTTGAGCGGCATGATGAGGTTCTTCTGCGCGAGATCCGCCGAGACCATCTTGGCGATCTTGGGATCGACCTCGAAGCGGGAGAGATCGACCGCCGGCATGCGGTGCTGCTTGGCCAGCGCTTTGGTGAGGTCGAGCTCCGGCAGCATGCCCATCTTCACGAGCGTGTATCCGAGCCGGGCCCCGCTCTGCTTCTGTTCGGCCAGCGCCTTGGACAACTGCTCGCGCGAAATCAACCCTTCGCGAACGAGCAGGTCGCCGAGACGGTCTTGTGTGAGTTGCGGTGCGGCCATTCGTGGTCCGGGGTGGAAAGCGCCTTCAAAGTTTCGGCATGGAACCCCGAAATCATTAAGGCGCGCTGAACGTCAGCGCGCCTTGTCGACCTCCACCAGTTGGACGATCCGCCGACGGCCGCGGCACGAGAGGTCGTTCAGCCGCGACTCACGGCCTCCCACAGGCCCTGGAGGTACATGGCGCCCAGCGCCCGATCGTACAACCCGTAGCCGGGACGCCCCGCCTCTCCCCAGATCATCCGCCCATGATCAGGTCGGATCGGCCCCGTGTAACCGACGTCGTGAAGCGCGCGCATCACGTCGAGCATGTCGATGCTGCCGAACGCCGATGGATGCGGACTCTCGTGAAAGCGGTGATCACCCGTGCGCTCGATGTTGCGACAGTGCATGAAGTGAATGCGACCGGCCCGCCCGAGTCGGCGGATGATCTCCGGCACGTCATTGCGGGGATCGGCGCCGAGTGAGCCGGTGCACACCGTGACGCCGTTGGCCGGGCTGTCGACGAGACTCGTGAGCCGGTCGAGCGCTGCGCCGCTCGTGATGATGCGCGGCAGTCCGAAGATGCTCCACGGGGGATCGTCGGGATGGATCGCCAGACGCACACCCGCCGATTCCGCCGCGGGGACGACGCGCTCGAGGAAGAAAGCGAGATTCTGCCAAAGCTCCTCGGGCGTCACGCGCCGGTACGCATCGACGAGTCCATGGAGCGCCTGAGCGTCGTAGGCGGCAGCCCAACCGGGCAAATCGCGCGTCCCGCTCGAGAGATCGAAGCGCCCGAGCTCATCGTCGTCGAAGGCGAGCGCGGTCGACCCATCGTCGAGACGGAACGCAAGGTTGCTGCGCATCCAGTCGAAGACGGGCATGAAGTTGTAGCAGACCACCGGAACGCCGATCGCGCCGACGGCTTGAACGCTCTCGCACCAGGCGTCGACGAGCCGATCGCGGGCGGGGCGTCCGAGCTTGATGTCCTCGTGGACCGGGATGCTTTCAACGACGGCGAGGGACAGGCCGGCGGCGTCGATCCCATCGGCGAGGCGCTCGAGTGGCGCGCGGGGCCAAGCGTCGCCGACCGGTGTGTCGTGCAGGGCGCTCACCACCCCCGTGACGCCGGGGATTTGGCGGATGTGTCCCAGAGGAATCGGGTCGGCTTGGCCGAACCAGCGGAAGGTCATCTTCACGCGAGGCCTCTGGCGCGATCGATCACGGGAAAGCAGGTTAAGGGTCGCGAATGTTCGTTGCGCGAACAAAATCGCGAACGTGACCGCGGCGACGCACGGATGTGACGAATCGTAGCCGTCGGCACGTTGTTAGGTGAGTGGTTCCAGGCGGTCCGTCAGACGCTGGTGCACGAGACGTTCAGTCGGCAGTGTGACAATCGCGAGCCTCGGCTCGCGTTTCTCGGTCTCTTTTGTTCGTATAAAGAACAAAAGCGGTTCGACCCCACTTCGAAGGAGATCGCCGCATGCCCTCGACGAGAGTCCTCTCCCGTCTCGCACTCCTCCCCGCCTTCCTCGCGGCCGTCGCAAGCGCTTCCGCGCAGGGCACGGCGGGCCGGATCTCCGGTCTCATCACCGACCGCACCGCAGGCGCACCAATTCCAAACGTTTCCGTGACGATCGTCGGGACCCAGATCGGCGCGCGCTCGGGCCCCGATGGGCGCTACACGATCAACGACGTGCCGCCCGGCTCTCAGCGGGTCCGCGCGGCGCGGATCGGGTACTCGCCGACCGAGCAGCAAATCACGGTCACCGCGGGACAAACGACGACCCTCAACATCGCGCTCTCGGCGGCGTCGGTCACGCTCGACCAGATGGTCGTGGTGGGTTATGGCGCGCAGCGGCGTTCCGATCTCACGGGATCGGTCGCGTCCGTGACGCCGAACGTCGACCAGACGCCGACGCTCTCGCTCGAGCAGGCGCTGCAGGGCGCCGCGACGGGCGTCTCCGTGACGCAAGCATCGTCGGCGCCGGGTGGGGCGCTGTCGATCCGCATCCGTGGCGGCTCCTCGGTCACCGGCAACAACGAACCCCTCTACGTGATCGACGGCTTTCCGATCGAAAACAATCCGGATTTGCAGAATCCGAGCGACGGGGGCCGCGATGCGTCGACGACGGTTCCGTCGAACCCGCTCGCCGCGCTCAATCCGGCCGACATCGAGTCGATCGAAGTCCTGAAAGACGCGTCGGCGACGTCGATCTATGGTGCGCGCGGCGCCAACGGCGTCATCATCATCACGACGAAGCACGGACAAACGGCGCGGCCCGTGTTCACGATCGACACGTACAGCGGCAGCCAGAGCGTAGCGCATCGCTACCATCTACTCGACGCCGTCGGATTCGCGAAGTTCGTCAACGACTGGTCGGTGAACAACGGCACGGGCGTCGTGTTCGCGAACCCGGACACGCTCCCGAACACCGACTGGCAGTCGCTCATCTTCCGCACGGCGCCGGTCGCCAACCTGCAGCTCGGCGTGACGGGCGGCGGGACCGGCGCGAACGCCACACACTACGCCCTCTCGGGCGGCGTCTTCCAACAGCAGGGCGTCGTGATCAACTCGGCGTTCAAGCGCATCTCGCTGCGCGGCAACCTCGATCAGAACGTCGGAAGCCGAGCGCGAGTCGCGAGCACGGTCATGGTGAGCCGGGTCAACACGAACTCGGTTCCGACCGACGGATCACTCAACGCGGGCGCGGGCGCGGTGGGGGCAGCAATCGACTACTACCCGATTCTGCCGGTGCGTCAGGCCAACGGCGCGTACACGCTCATGGGCCAGAACAGCCCGTCGTCGGTGCTTCAGCCAACGAACATCCCGAACCCCGTGTCGATGGCCTCCGACGTGACCGACAAGTTGGGCGACACGCGCGTATTGGCCAACGCGTTCGGGGAATTCGAGCTCACCCCAGGCCTCAAGTTCCGCTCGAGCCTCGGCGGCGATCTCTCGAACCGGTCGCGTGACACGTACTACCCCCGCACGACGCTGATGGGCCAGCAGACCAACGGCTACGCGAAGCGAGGAACGACGCAGAGCACCAACTTCCTCAACGAGAACACCCTGTCGTACGACCACTCGTTCAGCGCGAACCAGCAGGTCGCGGCGGTTGCCGGCTACTCGCGCCAGCAAAACGACCTGGTAGCCAGCACGATCCAGAACAGCAATTTCGTCAGCGACATCGACGTCTTCGAGAACATGGGCGCCGGCACGCAGACGGGCGGCCCGCAGGTCACCTCGGGACACACGCGCTGGACGCTGGCGTCGTACATCGGGCGGGTGAACTACACGCTCGCCAACCGGTACCTGTTCACCGTCACGGGCCGCGAAGACGGCTCGTCGCGCTTCGGCGCCGATCACCAGTGGGGCTTCTTCCCGTCAGCGGCGTTCGGCTGGCGCGTCACGGACGAGCCTTTCATGCAGAAGTTCCCGGCGATCGAGCTGCTCAAGTTCCGCGCGTCGACCGGGCTCGCGGGCAACCCGTCGATTCAGCCGTACCAGTCGATGGCGCACCTGTTGTCGCAGCAGTACACGTTCGGCGGAGCGGTCGTGCCCGGCTACTACCCGGCGTCGGTCGGCAACCCGAACCTGAGCTGGGAGACGACGCATCAGACGGACTACGGCGTCGACCTCGGCCTCTACGGCGGCCGGGTGAGCTTCACGGGTGACATCTATAGAAAGAAGACCACCGACCTCCTGCTCGCGGTGAATCTGCCGTTCGAAAGTGGATTCGGAACGGCGCTGCAGAACGTCGGCGCGGTGAGCAACAACGGCTACGAGCTCGGTCTGACGCTGACGCTGCTGGACGGCCGTACGAAGCCGCTCGGATGGACGACCACGCTCAACTACTCGCAGAACAAGAATCGCGTGCTCAATCTTGGCGGCGTGCAGTCGATCTTCGCCGGCAGCGTGAACAGCGACCTCAAGCTGCTTGGCTCGCTGATTCAGGTCGGTCAGGCGCTCGGCGTATTCTACGGATACCAGACGAATGGAATCCTGCGCGATTCCGCGGCCGCCGCAGCGTACACGGCGAAGGTGAAGCCGCTCAGCGGAACGAGCTGGCACCCGGGCGACATCATGATCGTCGATCGCGCCGGCGCCCCGGTCAATGGACAACCCACCGGTCCGGATGGCGCGATCACGCCCGACGACCGCACGATCATCGGCGATCCGAACCCCAAGTTCACCGCCGGCTGGCAGAACCAGTTCACGTTCGGGCGATTCCGTTTGAGCTCGCTGATGGACGCGACCTACGGCAACAAGATTCTGAACCTCAACGACGTGCGCCTGATTCAGGGTAGCCCGGGGACGAACATCATCTCCGACCGTTACTTCGATGCGTGGACGGCGAGCAACACAGGCGCCGACTTCCCGCGCATCAACTTCACGCCCGGCACGACGGGATCGGACATCACGAGCGACCTCCTCGAAGACGGCTCGTACCTGCGGCTGCGAAGCATCACGCTCGACGTGCAGGTGCCGGAGCGGCTGCTCGCGCGCTACGGCCTCACGAACACTCGCGCGTACATCACCGGCTCCAACCTGGTGACCTGGACGCACTACAGTGGGTTCAATCCCGACGTGAGCAGCCTCGGGATCGGCAACGTCAATCGAGGCATCGACGTGGGCCAGTATCCGCTGGCGAAGACGATCACGATCGGCGTCAACATCGCCTACTGACCGAGGACACAGACCAATGCGCAATCGAATGAAGACTGTCGGCGCGCTCGGCCTGCTGGCCGTCGCTCTGGCGTGCAACGACAAGCAGTTCCTCACCGAGCAGCCGTTCGACTTCATCGGCCCGACGAACTTCTACCGGAACGCCGGCGACGCGCTCGCCGCGATCAACGGCGTCTACGCCGACTTCATCAACAGTACGGGCGACAACTACTACGGCCGCAACTTCGTCATGCTCGTCGAGCACCCGACGGAGATGTGGACGTCGCGTCTGTCGGCGACGAATGAGCGCAGCCAGCCGGACGTCTACTCGATTCCGGTGAACCACTCCTACGTGCAGTCGGTGTGGCAATCGGCGTACGACGCGATCAACCGCGCCAACTCCGTGCTCGACAACGTGCCGAAGATCGACATGGACACGGCGCTTCGCTCGCGCATCATCGGCGAGGCGAAGTTCCTGCGCGCCACGCACTACTTCAACCTGGTCCGCATGTACGGCGGCGTGCCGATCAAGATCCACGCGACGCAGGGGCTCGACAGCCTTGCGATTCCGCGCAACACGGCGCAGGAGGTGTACGCGCTGATCGAGCAGGATCTCAAGGACGCGATCGCCGCGTTGCCGTCGGCGAAGACGTACACGGCGACGGACGTCGGCCGCGCGTCGAAGGGCGCCGCCAAAACCCTGCTCGCCAAGATGTACCTGCAGCGCGCCGGGACCGGCGTCGGCACGGCGGCCGATTGGCAGAACGCTCTCACCTACGCCAAGCAGGTGCAATCGGACGGCGATTACTCGCTCGTGCCGGACTACATGACGCTATTCGACTTCTTCGGCGGCACGGTGAATGAGCGCAACAGCGAAGTGATCTTCGACGTCGAGTGCATTCGCGCGCCGGGGCTCGGCGGCCGCATCTCGTCGCACATGGCTCCCACGAACACGGCGCCCTTCCTGGGCGCTTCGACCAACGGATCGTTCGAGGCGGAGAGCATCTGGTTCCACACCTTCCGCACCGACGACAGGCGCCGCGCGGCGACGTTCGTCTTCTCGTGGAACAAGAACGGAACCGTCGTGACGTGGGACGAGACCAAGACGGCGTCGCAGCCGTACGCGAGCGAAACGCCCTTCCCGCGCAAGTTCCTCGACGTTCTCATGACCGGAACGGGCGCCGAGGAGCCGAACTACATCATCCTCCGCTACGCCGAAGTGCTGCTGATGATCGCCGAGGCGTCGAACGAGGTGAACGGAGGCCCGAACGCCGAGGCGTACGCCGCGATCAACCAGATCCGCGCGCGCGCCGGCATCCCGAGCATGACACCGGGGCTGAGCCACGATCTGTTCCGCGATTCGGTGTTCAACGAGCGCCGCTGGGAGCTCTCACTCGAAGGGCCGAACGGGTACTTCGACAGCCAGCGCAATTGGGCGTGGTCGAAAGCGCGCATCGAGGCCAGCATGGCCCATGCGAAATCGAGCACGAGCAAATTCCCGAAGGCGAACGGGGGGCCGATTCCGGACAAGTACCATCTGATGCCGATCCCCCAACGCGCGATCGATCTGAATCCGGCGCTGGCGGGGCATCAGAATCCAGGGTGGTAGCGGCGGAGACGTTCGAGTAGGCCTGGGAGGCGGGCATCGCAGAAGCGGCAGCGAGCCCTAGCGATGAGCAGGAGCGTCAAGCAGGAGCTATCAGCCTCGAGTGGCGTTGTGAGCCTCGCAGTCAGGCTCGCAGCTTCTGCTCGAGGCTCTTGCTCATGGCTTGGGCTCGCGTCGGCCGACGCGATAGACGACCACGGGCCCGCAGAGTGCGACCGAACGGAGCTGAACGACCGGACGCGTCGTCAAAAGACCGACTCAGGACGGTCGTCAGGCTTCATGAGGGTCTCATAGGGCGGATAGCCACGGAGACGCTCCATACCGATCCCCCAGATGTGCACCGCGTTCCGATATGCGTCGCCACGGCGAAACGCTTCGGCGAGTAACTCGACTGCGTCTTGCTTCTCTCCCAGCAGGGCCAATATCGAAGCCCGGTCTAACAGCCGATTGACTCCAGGCGGCGAGCCCCCCGCTTGCGCGTAGTAGACCGGTGGATCTGGCATTCTGACGATACCTTCGAGCGCTCGTCGCGCTGTCGCCGAATCGCCCTGCTCAGCCGCTATTTCGCCGAGTGTTGTCAGATCGGACTCATCCAACTGGCGTCCGGGCGTCGCTCTCTCGAGGGAATCCATGACGGCACGTGCTTCGGTCAGCCGGCCAGCAACCTGGAGATAGTGGGCTATGTCCCCCGGCGCTCGCTCGCTGTCTGGCAACGTTCGCAGATACGTTAGCATCCAGTCTGCGGCGTTCCGTGCTGCCGCAAGATACCCGTGTGCACGCAGTTCATCTACGGCCTGGAAGTACGCCAACCCGGGAAAGTTCGGCCGGTCCTGAGCGCCGAGGATTTGATCGCGCCGCCGGTTGAGCTCCTCGACACGACCGAGAGCGGCAAGCGCGCACAGTTCCCCCTTTACGGTGAAACTGCTGCCCGGCCAAAACCGCGGTCCCTTCCGGAGGTCCTGAAGGAGCAACTCGTACTGCCCCAGGAAGTGTCGCGCTTCGCCCCGCGTTATCCAGACGACGTCCCAGCCCGCGAGCCAACCTCTCGACGCATCGATCTGATCCAGAACGGCGAGCGCCTCTCTCATTCGGGCGATGTTCTTCGCGCTCCTGGCGACGAGGATTCGCCATTCGGAGTTTGGAGCCGCGGCGGCGACGTGGTGCGCGGCCACGTGCATGGCGGCGAGGTCGTGATGCTCGAACGCAAGCAAATACTCGACCATCGCCTGGTCCCAGCGAGTCAGGCGCAATGATCCTCTTTGCATCGCCTCGATCAACGAGTCACCAACGGGCTTTTCGTATATCTGGCGGGCGAAGCCGGCCCAGATGAGCGGAGTCGTCGCCATCGTGTCCAGGACCGCGGACCGCAAGAAATGCGAGTGGGCAGCGAGCAACTCGCCCCGTACGAACGCGTCGATTCCAAGCCGGAGTTCGAGGTAGCTTTGGTAGTTCGAGGGAGCACGTGACGCGTAGGCCCAGTTGGCGAGCTTTGGGTCGAGCCGCTCCGCCAACGCCGTCATGGTGCGATCGCGAATGCGCTCGATCGCGCCGCGTAGCTCACCCGTCGCGGCGCGCTCGGGTTCGATCATCGCGATCGGCAACAGCGAGTCTGCGTCGACGATCTTGGCCGCCACGGTAACCGAATCGTGCTGGGTCGCGCACCCCGCCGAGATGACGAACCGCGCGTGCGCCATTCGCGCCACACGAGCGGCGGGCTCCGCGCCGAGTAGGTCGAGGTTCCGACTTTTCCGCCGAGAGAAACCGTCGATGGAAAGGTCTCGCATCGTGGCAAGCCCGATGTCCGCTATGCCACTTCGCAATCGGTTTGTGAGCAACGCTCCGTTTGCGTCAGCATCGTCACCGAGGCCTGCGGCGCACGTTCCGATCACGACGACTCCGGGGGACGGTCGCGCTTGGACGCGCCCAACCCATGCACTCATCAAGAATGGAGTCGCGAGTCCAACCGCGATGGCCGCGCCGACGGGTTTCCGCAGGGGAGTCAACCACTTGGCGCTGCGATGCAGTCGTCCGCGCTGCGGGGCGGCGCTCGGCGATACGGTCGGCCGAGCGTCGAGGTATGAGTTTTCGGTTCTCTCCGGTCTCAGCTCGCCTCGGCGTATGCTTTCCACCACGCGTTCCACTTCGGAGTCGGCTTCCGCACCCAAGTCGTCTTGGACCAACGCGCGATACAATTGACCATGACGCAGCGCCCGATCCGTTTCACCGGCGATGGCCAGTGTGCGGATCAGCGAGACGGCGACTGACGGGTTGTACGGATCGTGCGCCGCGGCCTTGCGCCACCATTCACTTGCGGCTGAGAGATCGCTGGCCGCCTCGGCCTTGCGCGCGAGTCGCTCGAGGACTCCTCGATACGCGTCGCTGAGACGCGATCGTTCCCGCTCCGCCCAGCGCTCGAACTCGGAAGACTCCTTGAGATAGACACCGTCCGCAAACGAACCGGTGTATTTCTGCGCAGCCAGCTCGAGCAGCCCCGACGCGAGCGCTGCCTCGAACTCACCGACATCAGTCGCGATCACTGCCGGGTTCAGGCGCAGGTCGACGCTGCCGATGATCACGTCCTGATGACCGAGGTCGCGCCGCAGAGCATACAGCGCCTGCTTGAGCGCACCCCGCGCACGCTCGGTATCGCTCTCGGGCCAGAACAACGTCTGGAGCCGGTCGCGGCTCATTCCCTTTTCGCCCGCGGCCGCCAGCGTCGCGAGGATCGCAAGACGGCTCCGCTGTCCGGCGGCACCGCCAATTGGCCGACCGTCAGCCTCGACCCAGGGTGATCCAAATGCGTGGAGAACAAGCATGGGCGTCGTTGTTTGGTCGTCGGGGCGGAATAGACGGGCCGTTTGCGTAGTCCGTTGCGACGTCGGAATGGTGACCTCCGCGGGTGACCACGCGGTCACCCGCCGGTCACCGAGCGATCACTGACGCGACCTAAGGTGCGCGCGTCGCCGGCACCTCGCCAGGCGACGCATCCCGACAACGAGAGGTGTTCCATGAACGGTCGTTTGTGTTTGGTCGCTCTTTGTGTTCTCGCGGCCGCCTGTGGCAGTGATCCAATGTCTTCACCGCAGCGTTCCACCTCACAGGGCCTTTTCGGCAAGGCACCCCCTCGCTCCGTGGATTCGCGAATCCAGCTGTATCTCTACCGTACCCTAAGCGACGGGGCGACGGCAACAAAACTCTATGGGGACGGCCGCGATTTGGACGGCTCGGCGTTGGCAACGCCCGACGTCACGCCGTCGGCGTATGACGGCGAGGCCCAGTGCGCGACTCGAGGAACCATCGACTGGTATGCGGCGCCGAAGACCGCGACCGGCGACGCATTCTTCGCACCCACTGGTGGAACGTCGCCCCTGTGCCAAGGCACGGCGAGATCCATCACGGCCGACCTGGGGGCCGGCTCGCCCGCGAGCCTCGCGTCGACCGTGACGATCCAACAAGTGATGGATCTCGCGATCGGCCAGGCCCGCACACAAACAGCGATGTGGGTCTGGAATCAGACGGGCTGTGCGCGACTGAAGTACGACGTCACCTCGGGAAGCGGCGTCCGAGTCATCCGCTTGAGCGGCGACTCGAACCGCAACGCGGGAACCTGGAGCGTCGAGTCGCAAGGCAACCACGTGGCGGGATGCTACAACTTTGGAAAGGGCAACGC
>Ga0187776_10001820_pt1 | contig 10825 bp, 9 predicted proteins | sample 0216_BV02_MP12_2_FD_132426 | JGI IMG/M metagenome (GOLD analysis project Ga0187776, IMG submission 132426) | Tropical peat soil microbial communities from peatlands in Department of Meta, Colombia - 0216_BV02_MP12_20_MG | ecosystem: Environmental > Terrestrial > Soil > Wetlands > Peat | place...
CGACCCAGGGCGCCACCAGTGCTCCCATCGTCTTGACGTTGATCAACAGCGGCGCTTCGGCTTGTCGCGTTTGCCCCGGTCTTTTGTGCAATCTGTTTGAATGGCTGCGGCGGTGGCGGAAGCGTGTCCAGCGGGCAGATCACAACTCCCACAAGTCCTCCCCCTCCCGTGGTAACCCCGTCCGGAACCTACACATCATCACTTTGGGTCCGACGGCGGTGCCCAGCAGTTCAACTTAACAATTCAACTTGAACCCCGTTCAGCTCGCGCTTGTGAAATAGGCTGCCATGAGAAAGGCGGCGAAGGCAATCCGCGCGGCCCGAGTGGAATTGCTGTCGACCTACTTTGCGTAGCTCACTCGATAGATAACGCAAGCTCCGTCGTCGCTGACGAGCAGCGACCCATCCGGCGCCACCGCAACTCCCACAGGTCTCCCATTTACATTTGGCCCGGCGGGATTGGGCACCATGCCGGTCAGAAAGGGAACGGGGTCCACCGCAGCCTTTCCATCCTTGAATCCCACGAAGGCAATCTGGTAGCCGTTGCGCGCCGCGCGGTTCCACGAACCGTGCTCGGCAATAAAGGCGCCGCCGCGATACTCCTCAGGAAATTGCTTGCCGTTGTAAAACGCAAACTGCAGCGGGGCCACGTGGGGTCCCAGCAGAACATCCGGGATAATCGCGGTCGCCACAAGCTCCGGTTTTTGCGGCGTCACTCGCGGATCGACGTTGCCACCTATGTAGCTGTACGGCCACCCATAGAAGCCTCCGTCTTTGAGCGCAGTAAAGTAATCGGGCGGCAGGTCATCGCCAAGCTCATCGCGTTCGTTCACGCTAACCCACACCGCTCCCGTCACCGGCTCTATGCCCAGTCCCACTGCATTGCGCAGCCCTGACGCGAAAATCCTCGAATTCTTCCCGTCAGGATCGCTAACCAGCACGGCGGCCCGGCGCTGGTCCTTTTCGAAGTCAATGTTCGAGGAAGATCCGACGCTGGCGTAGAGTTTTGTTCCGTCCAGGCTGAAGGCAATCGTTCGTGTGAAATGACCGCCGCCGGGAGGCAAGTCGAGGATATGTTCCGCTTCCCCGGCTCGTTCCGAGGTTTGCTTGTTGTAGCGGAAGCGCACTACCTCGTCTGTGTTCCCCACATATACGTAGTCTTCACGAAAGGCGATGCCGAAGGGCCGGTTCAACTTTTGCGCAAAGACTTCCCGCTGTTGCGCGCCCCCGGTGCGTTGCGGATCGCGCAGCACAATGATTTCTCCCGCGCCCGTGTCCGCGACGAAGATGTCGCCATTGGGTGCGGTAGCCAGGAAACGAGGCACTTTAAAGCCGGTTGCGAAGACGTTGACATGAAACCCAGTCGGAACTGTCGGGAGGAATCCTTCGGGCGGTTTTGCCTTGTCCGGTCCGTTCCCCGCCGATTTGGTGACAAAGGGCGCGGAAAGGTTCGGTTTCTTGCCATACGTCACTTGAGCCGCGGCGGGAATGGCGGACAAGAACGCGCCTCCCAACAAAACAGTTCCAAACAGTTTGGAGATTCTCATCCTGCCCCTCAGTTTTCGTATTCTACGCCTACCTCATCTGATGCTCCGGGAACCCGCGCCGTTCCAACAGAGTGAAGGCCGTCCGGCCGATCCTGCGAACTGGCACCGGATCGATCCGCGGCCCTTTGCGTCGCTCCCGGTAAAACTCCTCTTCTACCTCGTGCATCCAACACAATGCAAGGGCCTTGTTCCCGCCAGCCGCTTGGGGTTTTGCCATGAAAGTGTCTGACCGCTGGATGTTCAGAGCGTTGTTTGTCACTCTCGCCTCCTTGTGCGGCCTTTCCGCCCAAGCCGGGCCGTCGAAATTGAACGGTTCATTCCCGAAGCCCGCCCTGGATAATGCGGTCGCCCCGGCTCACAGTCAGGAAACCGCCGTGCTTGCGGGCGGCTGTTTCTGGGGCGTCCAGGCGGTTTTTCAACACACTCGCGGCGTGATTTCAGCAACTTCCGGTTATGCGGGGGGCGACGCGGAGACGGCTCATTATGAAAAGGTCAGCGAAGGAAACACCGGCCACGCCGAGAGCGTCAAAGTAGTCTTCGATCCCTCCCAAATCACCTACGGCCAGATTCTGATGATCTTCTTTGCCGTCGCTCACAATCCGACCGAACTCAACAAACAAGGCCCGGATTGGGGGACGCAGTACCGCTCCGCCCTTTTCTACGCCAGCCCCGAACAGCAGAAAATTGCGGAGGCGTATATCACCCAGCTCAATTCCGCAAAAATCTATTCACAGAAAATCGTGACCCAAGTGGTGCCGCTCCAGGGGTTTTACCCGGCCGAAAAGGTCCACCAGAATTTCGTAAAGCTTCACCCGGACAATCCCTACATTGTTATCAATGACCTGCCCAAGCTAGCCAATTTGCGAAAGCAATTTCCGGAACTCTATCGCGACGGCTGAAGCGCCCCACGCCCGCTTTCAAATCTTGCTAGGCCTCTCCGTGACCGGCCTTCCCCCGCTGCCCGGTAATCGCTTTTTTCCTTTCCCATGCTCGATGTCGCCCAGCAGATTCTCCATGTCGTCATACGCGTAAATCGTCGGCGCATGATTCTGCATCAGACCTCCGGTATCGGCCGTGGGGCCGTAATTGCTGTGCAGATCGCGGCCCAGCATGCGCAGCATGGCCATTTGTTGTCCCCGATGGTGCGATGTGTGGGCGATGCGCCGGGTCATCACCCAGGCCATCGAACGCTTCACGTCGAAGAAAGTGGTCTCGCTTTCCCACCACGCCTCGTCCTTCGTGCGCAGTGCCGCCAGACGTTTCCCGCTGTCCTCCGCGTAGCGCCGTATGAATTCCGCACGGGTTTCTTCCCTGGGCAGCGGCGGCGCTCCTACATCGATCTTCAGCATGTTCCGGAACCACAAATCTTCGCTCACACACTGGTGAACCATCTGCTCTCGCACGCTCCGGCCGCGCGCGTCGTTTGCGCGGGGCCGCACCTCGAGTTCCTCCTCTTGAAACTCGCTCCAGACGCTCACTACCTTCAGGCATTCCGTCGCGTAGGTTTCCACCAAGAAGTCGTAACGCATGCTTCACCACCCCTTCAAATCCCCGAGCGGCGATGCCCAGGCGCAGTTTCCTGCCGCAAACAAAACTTCTCTTGACGCCGCAGCCGCATGGGCGTATCAACAAGGTCCCGCGCAGGGTTTCCTGATTTGCCCCTGCCCTTTCCTCAATCCACTGCGCGCGCTAAATCGATTCTTGGTTAGGAGGAACCATGTCTGCAGTTCGAGCGATCCCCGAAGGGTATCATTCCATTACACCGTCCATTGTGTGCAAGGGCGCCGCCCGTGCCATCGAATTCTACAAGCAAGTCTTTCACGCCAAAGAAATCTCCCGCATGACGGGCCCGGGAGGTACCGTCGGCCACGCCGAACTCCAGATCGGCGACTCGCGTTTCATGCTCAGCGATGAGTTTCCCGGCATGGTCAATGCGCCGGGCCCAACGCCGCACACCTGCACGGCCCTGCACGTTTATACCGACAATGTCGATGCGCTCTATGATCGCGCCGTTCAGGCCGGTTGCAAAGTGGAGCAGCCCCTGCAGAATCAATTCTGGGGCGACCGCTACGCCAAGGTGCGCGACCCCTTCGGCCACGCCTGGGGCCTCGCGCAACGCTTCGAGGAAGTAGCCCCAGCCGAAATCGAACGCCGCGCCGCAGCCTGGATGTCGCAAATGAGCAAAGCGGCGGGCAGCAACGGCTAACCCTGGGGGATCGTTTACCTGGAACGCCCCCGGCTCCTCGCCGGGGGCGCCTCCTGCTTTCTGCGCCGGCTTCTTGCGCGAAGGATCAATCAACCTCAAGTGGCCACAACCACGCCGCTCCGCGCACTCCACTCGCATCGCCATGCTTCGCCACGACCACCGGCGTGTCCGCCTCCCGCCCGAACACATAATTCTTCAATCGTTGCGGCACGTTCCGATACAGCAGCGGCACCTGCGAAACGCCGCCGCCCAACACGATGATATCCGGATCGAGAATGTTGACAAGTTGTGAGAGGCTCCGCGTTAGCCGATCTTCATACCTTTGCAGGCACGCCACCGCTTGCGTTTCTCCCGCTTCGTAGCGCGTAATGATTTCTTTGCCTCTCAATTTCGTTTTGGTCGCGCGCTCGTAATCGGCCTCGAGACCCGTGCCGGAAATCCATGTTTCAATGCAGCCTCGGAATCCGCAGAAGCACTCCGGCCCGGGATACTCGTCCGGCCGCATCCACGGCAACACCGTGTGCCCCCACTCTCCTGCCACGCCATTCCGGCCGTTATGCACCCTCCCGTCCACCGCGAGTCCGCCTCCACATCCCGTTCCCAGGATCACCGCAAACACCAGGTGCTTTCCCGCACCCGCTCCATCCGTCGCCTCGGAAACCGCAAGGCAATTGGCGTCATTCGCGCAGCGCACTTCGCGGTCCAATGCCACGCTCAGGTCACGGTCAAATGGTCGTCCGTTCATCCACGTGGAATTTGCGTTCTTTACCGTATGCGTGATTCCCGAAACCGTCCCGGGTATTCCCACCCCGACGGTGCCGCTCCGGTGGAGTTTCCCTTCAATCTGCTCGACGCCCTCTTTGATTGCCCTCACCGTCGCGTCGTAATCCCCGCGCGGCGTGGGCACGCGATGCCGGTGCGCCTCGCTTCCGTCCCGTTCCAGAGCGACAAATGCAATCTTCGTTCCTCCCAGGTCGATCCCAATCCGGATTTTCTTATGCGCGTACTTCGCTGTTCGAGATTTCATGGCGCCATGGAGTGTCCTTTGTCGAATCACTTCTGCTTCTTCTGCAACAGGCAAACGCCAGACCACGGCCGCTTCCCTTGCGGACCCGTAGATTCCGGAAGTTTCGCCAGCTGCCGTAAGATAAACGGTGGCCGGCCGAAGCGCGCCGCGGTTTTCAGCAGGCCTTGCACATCCACCACATCCCAGCCGTACGGCCCAAAGAAGCCGGGGCCTTCCGCGGGCCCAAAGCGGAAGGGCGCTCCTACTCTGTCCAGCGCCTTGCCAGCACTTTTCTGCATCATCTGGAGCAGTCCGGGCGAAGCGATATCCAGCAGCCATCGCTGGAAGGAGTCGACTCCGGCCAGATCCCGCGCCAGGCCGCCCACCTCTTCCGGCGAGAGATAGATAAGCAGTCCTTCGGTTAGAATCACTCCGCGCTTCCCTCTCGCCCCGGCCGCCTCGAAGACTCTGCGCCTTTCCGAAGCATTCGAGAGATCAACGCGAATCCGCTCAAGCATGCAGTTCGGCTTTTCCCGTGCCAGGCGCTCTTCCTTATAAGCAAGGATCTCCAGCAGATCCAGCTCGAACCAGCGTAGGTTGCTCGGCAATTCCATCCGGTAGGGGCGCGCGTCCAAGCCCGCGGCGCAGTTCACAATCAAATCCGCGCCGCTCTCGATCTCCTTGCGAATGAACTGGTCGATCAGATACGTGCGGCTCACCCAGGCCCACGCGTGCGCCTGTCCCTCGGGAATGCTTCGGGCAATCTCCGCTCCTTTCCCTTCTTCCAGGCGTTCTGCAAACGGATCGTGGAAAAGGGCGTCGGGACGCTTGGATTCCTCCGCCCGGAAATACGCAGCCCATAGCGCAGTATCGGAAATATTGCGCACAAGGTGACGCGAGTCCGACATGAGGCAGGCACCTCAGCCAGAGAGAGTAACAGATTCAAGGGTTTTCTAGTCTAGGTGCTTATCACAAACTGGCGCGCCCGCAGAGATGTCGGGCCTGCGCGCATTTCCCTGCGCGAATCGTCCCTAGAAGTGGAGCTGCAGCTCCACCATCTCCGTGCGCGGTGTAACATAATGCGTCCCGCTGAACGTCGACAGGAAATTGTACAGCGCCGTTTTATCCGTCAAATTAATCACCGTAAAACGCAGGCTCCACTTGTAGCGGTCGCCGTGGAACAAGTCATCGTCGCCCACGGCGAGATCGAAGAGGTGGCGCGGAGCGATGCGCGGCGGGTTGTGATCATCATCTTCCGTCCCAGGCTTGGGAATTTGCACCAGCTTCGACCCATAGAGGTTCCCTGGGCAGCTTGCCAGCGGGGCCGTATAGGTGGGAAACACGCCCCCGCAAAACAGCCCCGCCTGAATCTGTTGGTCCGCGGTAAGTCCGGTAAGATCGACCTGGTAACCCGGATCGCTGGGATCCGCGCTCGTGGCAAACGGTACCGCGCCGGCAACGAGACCGCTATCGTATCGCCAGTTAAGCCCCACCCACGGCCCTCGTTTCCACGGCTGATACTGCAGGTGCGTCGTCTGGTTGAACAGTTCGTCGTGGTCGATTCGGAAAACGCCCGTGCCCCCTTGCCCCGCAGGTGTCACCCCAATGCCGCTGACCTGCGGCTGGAAGAATCGCGCTGACACACTCGACGCGACAAAGTACGCCGAGAGCCCGTGGAAATTCGGCACACTCGCACGCAGCATGTAGCCCGGAATTTTGGAATTGTGCCAGACAATCGGAAAGGTGATCGGTGTGCTCCCCAGAATACTGAAGTCATAGCTGTTGTGGGTGTACTTCCAAAGATACTCGCCATCGATAACAAGATATTTGCCGAATGCCTGCTGGAAGCCCGCGTGGAATTCGTTCCGCCAACCAGGTACCACCGGTGAACTGATGCAGGGGTATCCCTGGATGCCGGTCATGAGCGCATTAACCACCGGGTCGTTGCATCCGGTGCTGGCCAGGATCAGATTTTCGTTGAAGGGAGTTTCCAGAAGGCGCGCATAAGACGCACGCAAGACGGTGTTGGTCCCCTTGATGTTGTAGGCAACGCCCAGGCGCGGTTCCGTCTCCGTCTTACTGGTGAGCCCGTTATAAATGTCACCACGGATGCCGAGATTGAAGGACCAATTCTGCCACGTAATGCTGTCCTGAACGTACAGCGCCAGTTCCTTTATATCCGTGTGACCCGAAGTGAAGTAATAAGTACCGCCGGCAGTCAAGTCATAGGGCGCCAGAGTGGTGCACGGGGCACTGAGATTCACACCATCGACCTGGCAAGGATTTCCATTGCTGTCCGTGAGCGAGGGAAGGAACGTAGGATCGACAATCCCGAGGGAATCCTCTTCCGTCAGAAAAGTGTGCTCATACGTTATGCCCGCCTTGATGTTATGGATCCCTCGCACCAGGGAAATATCTGACCGGATTCCCGCATTCGTGAGCCTGCGGCTCTGCGCGATGCTTTCACTCTGAAGCAAAGGGCTGAGATCCGCAAAGGGATTGGAACTGGGGTAATAGTGAAACTGATCTTGCCGCACAAACGCGCCAATCGTCCAGACAGCGCTAGTCCCGATCAGGTGGACGAACGCGGGCGCCACGTTGAACGTGCCGATTTTTGCGCGCTGGTCCTGGGGTCCGACCAGCAATCCGTCGGGCCCAAGGCCGTCACATGATGCCGTCTGTCCTCCGGCGCAGGGTGTGGCCCATCCAGTGGCAAACTGCGCGTCGTAGGAGTTCGGCGATTGGAACCAGGAACGCGTATAACCCAGGTTCAATTGAATGGTGTTCGCATCGGGAAACCTATAGTCCACGCGATCAAAAGCGTTCTCTTGATTCCCCTTGGCGTGGAATACAGTGAATTCCGGCGGGTCCAGAAAGCGTCCTGACTGCATTCCGTTCACGGCAACGTAATTCCCCCAATTCTTTCCACCGACGGCAACATCCGCGGCAAAAGACGGTGTGCCGAAACTCCCGTACGACGCCGTCACATTTCCATGCGCGGGGCTGACTCCCAGTCCCGAGCGCGTCGTCACCTTAATTACCAGGCTGGTCTTATCGCCGAACTCCGCCGGAGGCGCCCCGGAAATAACTTCTAGAGACTGGATCGAGTCCATGGGAATTTGGTTGGAGAAGACCTTGCTTTGCTGGTCCGTGATCGGCTGACCGTCCACGGAAAACGAGTTCTCGGCATGATCTCCAATACCGTGGAAAAGGCCGTTGGAGTCCGCGGCCACACCTGGCGTCGTCAATGTGACCAGGGAACTGACCGACGACGAGGTGCTTTCCAGCGGCACATTTTTGAACAACTCGCGGTCAACGTCGGTATGAAATGTCGGCTCGACTTCCAACAAATCGCCCCCACTCTCCTGCACCACCACCGTCGTTGCTTCCGTTCCGATCTTCAGAGTGATCTGCACACTGGTAGCTACCGCCGAGCGCACTTCCACGTCCTGCACGAACGGCCCGAATCCCTTCGCACTCACGGTCATGTGGTAAGGATTAAACGGGACGTTTGTGAACCGGAACGAACCGTCGTTTCCCGTAGTCGCCGTTCGCGTGAATCCGCTCACGCCATTACTGATTTCTACGCTAGCCCCGACGATCACTCCGCCTGAAGAATCCTTCACTGTCCCTTCGATAGACCCGGAATTCCCTACCTGCGCGTGTACGGCGAACACTGAAACAGCAACATAAAAAAAGAGCGATTCAAGAACTCGAAGACTGATTCGCATTGTTCCTCCAGCCCCAATCGGGAGCGACCGGCATTGATAGGTTGGTAGGCCCGCCGAAAAGGCGGTGGCTCGCCCGGATAGGACGAACGACTACAGGATGGGTTGCCGCGAAATTACAGACCGAGGAGGGGTGGTGCGCGGGACGGGGAATGCGCAAAAAGGACCTGAGTGTCAGCCGCAACCGTGAGCACGGCCACCGTACCCAGAAGCGCCAAGGGCACATTCGGCGAAACGACCGCTACCGCCGTTGCAACTCCCAGGTGGGCCACCTGGCACAAGCGGCAAGCTGCCTCGTCCTGCCCATTCGCGTGCTGGTGCGGGATAACCTGTAAAAGGAAAACGAACAGGAAGCACGCCAGCCCTAGCGCAGCGGGCTTCATGAATGGGGTCCGAAGGGGATTAGCAGTGCTTTTCATCTTTCGAGTGTCCAGGTAGTCCCCAAGCCACAATGCGGCCCATCAACGTCATGATGTTATTCCTACAACATAATCATTCTATCTGAGACGCATCCCCGGGCAAACGGTTTTCGCGTACGCCTGCCCGCGAAGGTATACCCCGGGTTAGTGCGAAAAAACCGTGCCATTCTTCTTCAATAGAGCCAAAAGGTTGCTGGCGATTTCGTCGCAGATCTTCTGGATATCCTTTTCCGGCGGATTCTTGCCCAACGGGTATTTCGCCGACGGGACGTAGGTGTTTATGATGATAACCGGACCGTTGTGGGAGTCTGGCTCCTGTACGCGAGCCAATTGATAAAGCGGCTGGTCCGGAATGGATAAACTGAACGTCCCCACATACAGGAGAAATTTCGTGCCGGTAGCCTCGCCCCCAACATTGCTCGGCGCATCCGCTTCTTCGCGTCAGGTTCGACGAAGACTCCGCGCAACGCCACTTCATTCTGCGACAACCTTCCGCCCTGCCGTGTCGCCGTAAATCCATTCTTCTTCAAGATTGGAGCAGCGTGTTCGCGAAATAGTTCCTCAACCGCCGCGCTAGCATCGTCGGCGTGTCCGTAGGCGAATAAATGGGGTTCAGCTGCTCGTGGGCGGTATTGTCCGCACGGGCTTTTCCGTCCGTGCGTGCCACAGCCGAGGCAAACAACTGGAAGTCACTCACCCGGACGTAAACTTTTTGCGCGACAGAGGAATCGGATTTTCCGGGAGTTTGCAAGCGCCCGGAACTCTTTCCCGTATGAGCCGGTAGCGCCAGCATCGCGGCCACCAGCAGCAGGCTCGCTGAAGTCAGTTTCTTTCCGAAGTTCATCAGTTCTCCGCCGTGGCTAACCGCCTTTTAGGGTACCTGAATTAGATGCAAAGTCTCCTCGCCTGAGTTCCTGCCTTGAGTTCGCAGTTTTGCGAACCGTGCCGAAAAAGCCCGGACAGGAAAAAGGACCCTGCCCGGGCATTCTGTCCTATAGAGGCAGAGGCTACTTGTGGTTTTTATTAGCAGCTTCGGCCGCGAGCTTCAATTCCCGGCCTACCTGATCCAGCAGTTCCTTTGCCTTGGCGGGATCGTAGTGAAAGGGCTTGTCGTCGATCGCGCCCAGGAAGCCGACCGGAAGGAACGCCTGGTGCACGACGCGTGTTCCGTGGAGGATGTTCTTTTCGATCCCGTCGTAGTCCACCAGATACTTGAGCGCCTCCACCACCTCCGGCTTCTGCAGATACTGGTTCTTCTGGTTGAGGCCGAGATAGGTGATGGCTCCCTTGACGCCCTGCTGCAGCTCGATGTCGTGGTTCTTGGCGATCGCATCCAGGTCGTCCTTGCCGAGATTGCGCGCGTAGTCGATGTCGCCCTTTTCCAGCAGCAGGCGCTGCGTCTCGGTCTCCTTCACGTAACGCACGAAGACGTGGGGCGTCTTCGGCGGCTCCCCGCGGTAATTCGGATTGGCGTCGAGGGCGTAACTGTCGTTCGCCTTCCACGAACGCAACACGTAGGGGCCCGTCCCTGCCGAATGCTGTTTGAGCCACCCGTTGCCGAAATCGCCGTTTTCTTCGTGCGATTTCACCACCACGCTGTCGACGACGGAGCCCACATTGGCGGTGAGACAGTAATAGAAGAAGCTCGGCGCCACCGCCTTGTCGGTCTGCAGCACCACCGTCATCGCATCGGGTGCCTTCACCCGCTCACTCACATTGTCCTTGTTGATGCCGAACTGAGTCAGGATGAAGCCCGGCGACTTGTTGAGCGTGACCGCGCGGGTGATCGAATAGACCACGTCCGCGGAGGTGACGGGGTTGCCGGAGGAGAATTTGATGCCCGGACGCAGCTTGAAGGTGTAGGTCTTGCCGTCGGCATCCACTGACCAGGATTCTGCGATGACGCCATGGAGGTCAGCG
>Ga0187776_10001822_pt1 | contig 10822 bp, 7 predicted proteins | sample 0216_BV02_MP12_2_FD_132426 | JGI IMG/M metagenome (GOLD analysis project Ga0187776, IMG submission 132426) | Tropical peat soil microbial communities from peatlands in Department of Meta, Colombia - 0216_BV02_MP12_20_MG | ecosystem: Environmental > Terrestrial > Soil > Wetlands > Peat | place...
AGATGGGAATGGCGAGCAAGACGCAGCGATTTACCAATCCCGAAAACCTCGGCCCGGGCCCAATGGACTCGCAGCTGCAGTCCAAACAGTTTGACCGGCTGGAGATGTTCGCCAAGCTGAATAAGCCTCCGGCCGTGAAGTTCAAAGATTTGGAAGAGGTGGTCACCACAAAGGTCCGTTATAACCTGATGCCGTTTGAAGTGCGGGCCGACTTCATCAAGGTAACCTCGGACACAGTGTTGGTCCCCATCACCATTCAGATGAAGAACAAGGACATCACCTTCCAGACCAAGGATGGTGTCTCCCGCGGTGTGGTCAATATCTTCGGCAGGGTGACGACCCTCACGGGGAAGATTGCGCAGACGTTTGAGGACACCGTGGAGCGATCCGAGCCGGCTGAATTGCTGCCCAAAGTAATGGAAACCTCCTCGCTCTACTGGAAGGCTCTGCCCCTCAAGCCGGGCCGTTATCGCTTTGATCTGGTGGTCAAGGATGTGAACGGAGACCGTGTGGGGACCTGGAGCCGGGGTATCATGGTGCCCGAATACGGTGACGAGAAGCTGACGGCCTCGTCGCTAATCCTGGCTGATCAGATGGAGAAGGTCCCGGCGAAGAGTGTCGGGACTGGCACCTTTGTGATTGGAACCACCAAGGTGAGGCCGCGGCTGGATAGTTCCGACGGCAAGCCGGCATCCTTCAAGCGCGACCAGCGAATCAATTTCTGGATGCAGGTGTACAACCTGGGGATCGATCAGCAGACGAAAAAGCCGTCTGCCACCATTGAGTACGACGTGGTGAATATCGCCACCAACAAGCCGGTGGTCCATGCAGTGGAATTGACCAAGGACCTCGGCAACGTGGGTGAGCAGGTTACGCTGGAAAAATCCATGCCCTTGACCAGCCTGGAGCCTGGGACTTACCGGGTAACCATTAAGGTCAACGACCACGTCTCCAAACAGGAGATTTCGCCTTCGGCGCGGTTTGCAGTTGAGTGAGAATTAACAGGCTTCGGCTCCGGCGGCCTGCACTGGAGCCCCGATGTTTCATCCCGGGTTGGTTCGAAGGGAAGTGTCACCCCTGCGGTGGAGGGTAGGTGGAATGATCCGAAAGGTCGGACTGGCTTTGGTGCTGGTTGGGCTCGCGGTGTCAGCGCTCGCCGCGACGCCGGGCACGATCTCGGGACATGTGAAGGATGCTTCCGGCGTGCCGCAGATGGGCGCGATGGTGGAGATCATCTCCTACAGCAAACTGGTTCCGGAGATCACAGTCTTCACCGACGGTCGGGGTTTCTATTCGGCTGCAGACCTTTTGCCGGGCGTATACGACGTGAAGGTGAGCGCGCCCTCGTTTCTTCCTAGCCTGCGAGAGAATGTCTCCATTCACAGCGGCGCCAGCCTGGTGGTAAACCTGACCCTCAATACACTGGCCGAGGCAATCAGACTTCTACCCACGCGGCGCGCCAGCCAGGACGACGACGATTGGAAATGGACGCTGCGCTCGATGGCCAACCGCCCCGTCCTGCGGGTTAAGAACGGTGGGCCGGTGGTAGTCTCCAACCAGTCGCAGGCCAAGAGTCTGAAGGCCAGCCTTGGCTTCATGGCGGGCTCCCAGCCGGAAACTTTCGGCGGGCCCAGTGAAATGAGCACGGATTTCGCCGTCGAAAGATCCCTGTTCGGCAGTGGTCGCGTGGCGTTTCAGGGCGACGTCGGCTATGGTCCCGGCGCGGGAGCAACCGTGCTGCATGCCGCCTACGAGCACGCGTTGGCGAATGGCTCCAAGCCGGAGTTGGCCCTGACCATGCACCGCTTCGCCACCTCTCCGCTGACCGTCGCGCGCGATGGCGCGTTGGAAGCCTTGACTGCTTCGGTTGCCGACACCACTACCCTCGGCGATTTCCTCGATCTTCGGGCCGGTATGGAGTTCCAGACGGTGCAATACATGGGGCGAGTCAATGCCTACCGTCCGTTTGGCTCGATCGACGTGCACCTCTCGCCGCGCACCGTGGTGGAATACCAGTATGCCACTTCGGAGCCCAACTCCCGGCGCAGCAAAGGTTACGACACCGCCCCGGCCGATCTCACCGAAGGCGGCTTGCGGATGTCGCTGGTGGACTTCGATCCGGTGCTGGAGAAGGCCCGCCACCAGGAGATTTCCGTATCCCACAAGCTGGATAAGACATGCCTGCAGCTGGCCGTATTCTCCGACAATATCCGCAACGCCGCTCTGACCGGCGTGGGAGACGTGGATCCCAATGCGCCCAATGTGCTGCCTGACGTTTATTCCGGCACCTTCAACTACAACGGCGGGGACCTGAATACCAACGGCATCCGCCTGGTGTTGCAGCGCAAGCTATCCAAGGACCTGACGGCGACGGTCAATTACTCGTATGGCGGAGTCTTGACGCTGCTGCCCGGCGAAACCGCCACCACTGTGCACGATCTTCACAATGTCCGCCGCCACGGAGTAGCGGCCAAGTTTTCCGGCGATACCCCGGTCACCAAGACCCGCTGGATCGCTTCCTACAAGTGGACCAGCGGCGGTGCACTCACGCCCGTTGACCTGTTCAATGCCTCGCCCGGGCAAGCCGACCCTTACTTGAACGTGTTCGTTCGCCAGCCGGTGCCCTCGGTCGGATTCCTGCCCGCGAAGATGGAGGTATTGGTGGACGTCCGGAATCTGCTGGCCCAGGGCTACATGCCGGTGATGGGCTCCGACGGCCGGACTGTGTACCTGGTACAGTCCCCTCGCGCAGTGCGCGGCGGGCTGGCGTTTGTGTTCTAGTGGGTCGGGAAGTTTCCGCTCCGTATCACGACGTTGTCAGAGTCGCGCGCGGTGTTGTAAATTATCAATGAGCCGCGCGAATGCGCGGCGATCACGTCGATTGCGTTTCCCGCCGTTTTAGCAATCAGCCAGGCGGTTTGCGGGTCATGCCTGATTTCCCGCTGGGATGCGTTGCACATTCGCAGGGCGCGTAGCTCAACTGGCAGAGCAACTGACTCTTAATCAGTAGGTTGAAGGTTCGATTCCTTCCGCGCTCACCAAATCCCTTCAGTAGCTTGCAGGGCATTGCTTTTGGCCGCCGTTCCTTCATTGTGGGGGATTTTCTGGGGACCCTTGTCAGTGAGGGTTTCTAAGTGAGGCCCACGCGGACAACGAGCCTGGGAAGCCTGCGTCAGTTCAAGCGTGATCTGCGCGAGATGGCGCTACGGTTTTCTGATGACCACGCGGAACAGTGGCAACACAACCCGAGAAAAGCACGCGCCCACCATCGGTCCAGAAAATTCTTTAGAAATAGGTGGAGCGTGGTTTTTGCACACCATGGAATGATTACCTGACAGAAGTGACAGTTTCCAGACGGTTGTGCCGTGCGGCAAATTCTGAAGCCAAAAGGAGGGCACCATGAGAGTGCATCACTCCGGCGTTTGGATAAGAGTTGCCTCCGCCGTGCTGCTGACAGTCGCTTTCTCCACGACTCGCATGCCGGCACAATCCCAGAACCCTCCCAAGCCAGATCTTCAGCAACTGAAAGAGAAGCTGGCACAGCTAGAGCAGATGATGACAGAAGTAAAAGCTGAGATCGGCGCCCTGGAGAAACCGCCGAGTACAGCTACGCCGGCGACTCCGAAAGAGACGACGCAGGCAGATAAGAAGCCGAGCCGCGAATCCGACCGCGCTCTCGAATTGTATGGCTTTGTCCAGCTCGATTCCGGCTACCAGTTCAAACAAAACGATCCCGACTGGTTCGACGTCGTGCGTCCGACCAAACTGCCAGCATTCAAAGACGAGTTTGCGCCCGATGGAAAGGTGTTCTTTAGCGTCCGACAGACTCGATTCGGGGTAAAGACATCGAACCCCACTCCCCTCGGGGACTTGAAGACAACTTTTGAATTTGAGCTGTTTGGGACGGGCGTGGACGCTGGCCAAACCACGTTTCGCCTGCGGCACGCCTATGGAGAACTGGGACAATTCGGGGCGGGTCAAACCTCGAGCCCGTTCATGGATATCGACGTATTCCCCAACACCCTGGAGTATTGGGGCCCAAACGGGATGGTCTTCTTCCGTAACCTGCAGTTTCGGTGGATGCCCATCAGAGGCGCAAGCCGCTTGACCATCGCGGTTGAGCGACCTGGAGCCAGCGCCGACGGAGGGGTGTATTCCGATCGCATCGAGTTGCAAGGCATCAAGCCCAAGTTCGATATGCCGGACATCTCATGGCAGGCCCGCATGGCCCGGGAGTGGGGATACCTGCAACTGGCGGGAATAGTCCGCAAGATAACCTGGGTAGACACGAACAACGACCAGTTCAAGCTCGGTGACACCGCCTGGGGTTGGGGCATAAATGTGAGCTCCAACCTCAAGTTTGGGAAGAAGGATACCGGGAGAGTCCAGGTCGTTTATGGCGAAGGTATCGAGAATTACATGAACGACGCGCCCATAGACATTGGCGTCAAGAACAATCCTGGAAATCCGGTGACGCCAATCAAAGGAGTGGCCTTGCCAGTTCTGGGAGTGGTTGCGTTCCTGGATCACAACTGGAATCAGAGATTCAGCAGCGCAATGGGCTATTCCATGGTGAACATCGACAACTCCAATGCCGAAAAGCCATCCGATTACCATCAGGGCCACTATGCGGTCGCCAATTTGCTCTATTACCCGGTCAAGAACGTGATGGTCGGCGGGGAATTCCAGTTTGGACGACGGGTAAATTTTAGCGATGGCTTTAACGTGAACGATTATCGTCTTCAGTTTTCTCTCAAATACAACTACTCAAAGCTGATGACTTATTAATCGGTCTCAACCAAAGCGCCGCCTCGATTTTTTTGAGAATCAGCTCATGTGTTGCAGAGCATGCCAGGTCCCTGGAGGTCATATGAAAAAAACGCTCGTCATCCTGCTCGCGGGTTTCTGTCTCCTGCTCATTGTGCCAGCAGGCGGTCAGGAAAAAATCAGGGTGGAAAAGGATTTGCTGGGATCAAAGGAAATTCCTGCCGACGCCTACTATGGTATTCAGACCGCGCGCGCACTCGATAATTTCCAGATCTCCGGCGTTCCCATCAATCACTATCCCGGCTTCGTAGAGGCATGGGCGATCGTCAAACTGGCCGCAGCCAGGGCCAACACCGATGTTGGCGCCATGAAGCCAGAAACGCTGCTCGCCATTGAAAAGGCATGCCGTGCGGTACTCGATGGCAAGTATCACGATCAATTCCCAGTGGACTGGTACCAGGGAGGCGCGGGGACGTCAACCAACATGAACGCCAACGAGGTCATCGCTAATATTGCGCTGGAGCTGTCAGGACACAAGAAAGGTGAGTATCAGTTCGTCGATCCGCACGATGATCTGAATATGTCTCAGTCCACCAACGACTCCTACCCTACGGCCCTGAAGGTTGCGTTTCTCTTGCGGAACGAGAAGCTGATCGACGAGTTGAAGAAACTCGCGGCCTCTTTTCGAGTGAAAGGCGATGCATACCTGGAAATGGTGAAGATGGGCCGGACGGAGATGCAAGATGCCGTCCCCATGACAGTGGGCCAGGAGTTTCACGCGTTTGCGTCTTCTATCGAAAGCGAAATCCAGGGGCTCAGGGATGCGGAAAAGTACCTATACACAGTCAACATGGGTGCCACTGCGATCGGTACTGGGCTGAACGCGCCCAAGGGATATGCAGAAAGATGCGCCGCCCATCTTGCCAAGTTGACGGGCAAGCCGATCGTCCCCGCACCTGATATGCTCGCTGCGACTTGGGATCAACAAGGCTTTGTCGTCTATTCTTCCTCTTTACGAAGCGTCGCGGTGAAGCTTTCAAAAATCGCCAGCGACTTGATTCTACTGACCTCCGGCCCGAGAGCTGGACTGTTTGAGATCAACTTGCCCGCCTTGCAGCCGGGCTCCTCGATTATGCCGGGCAAGGTGAATCCGGTTATTCCCGAACTGATCAATGTGATCGCGTTCCGTGTCATCGGCAACGATTACAGCGTCAGCTTGGCAGCCGACCATGGCCAGCTCCAGCTCAATGCCTATGAACCAATCGAGGGTCTGGCGGTCCTTGAATCCCAGAGTCTGCTATATCGCGGGTCGGTCACTCTGCGAACCAAGTGCGTCGAGGGCATCACCGTGAACGAAAGGGTGCTGGAGCGTTATTTGGAAACAACGGTTGGCATTGTGACCGCGCTCAATCCGATTTTGGGGTACGAAAAGGCAACGGAACTGGCCAGCGAGGCCTACAGGAGCAACAAGGGAATTCTGGAAATCATTCGCGAAAAGAAGATCTTATCGGAGCAACAGATCAGGGATTTGCTGGATCCCGTGAAGTTAACCGGGCTCGATAAATCCAAGTATCAATCGAAATAGTCTAGTTGCAAGCGTTGTCGCGATTGTGGCCTCAGGAGTTTCCATTAATAAGGAGATATCCGTGAAATCGAGACACAAAGTTCCCTTCCTGCTCATCACCCTTCTCTGCTTGGGCGTTGGCCTGCACTCTGCTGCTCAGGAAAAGAAGCTTCCCAATATCGTAATCCTGGCTACTGGGGGCACGATTGCCGGGGCTGCAGCCTCAGGAACGCAAGCAGCCTACACGTCCGGCGCTGTAACCATTGACACGATGCTGGCAGCGGTTCCCGGCATTCGGGGCCTGGCCAACATCAAGGGCGAGCAGATTTCCAACGTCGGTTCGCAGGACATGACACTGGACATCATGCTCTCACTCGCCAAACGCATCAACGCGCTTCTCAACCAGAATGATGTGGACGGCATTGTCGTCACCCATGGCACCGACACCATGGAAGAGACAGCCTTCTTTCTTAACCTGGTGGTGAAAAGCCAGAAGCCCGTTGTCCTGGTGGGCTCGATGCGGCCTTCAACCGCGGTAAGTGCGGATGGGCCGCTCAACCTGTTCAATGCGGTGGGCGTTGCCGCAGATCCTGGCTCCCGCGGAAGAGGCGTGCTGGTGGCGATGAATGACTGGGTCCACGGAGCACACTCTCTTACGAAGACCAGCACGACGGCGGTTCAAACCTTCATGTCGCCCCTGCGCGGACTAGTTGGCGTCTCCAGTTACGGCAAGAACGACTTCTATAACACGCCGCCATGGAAGCACACCACCACAAGTGAATTTGACGTAGCTGGAGTCAGCAAGCTGCCCCGCGTTGACATCCTTTATGCCTACGCCGACATGACTGCGGACCTGATCGATGCCTCGGTTGCAAATGGCGCCAAAGGCATCGTCATTGCCGGAGTCGGCAATGGCAACATGAACAAAGCTTCCCTGTCGGCTGCCGCGAGAGCTGCCAAGAAAGGGGTCGTGGTGGTCAGAAGCAGCCGGGTGGTCACTGGGAGCGTCGGGCGCAACGTGGAAGTGAACGATGATGAGATGAACTTCGTAGCCTCCGACGAACTCAACCCGCAGAAGGCTAGGATTCTGCTGATGTTGGCGCTGCTCAAGCCTCGGACCACGGCAGAAATCCAGACTTTGTTTTACACCTACTGATGGGGTGGTTGTGCCAGCTTCCGCCCCTTAGGCGACTGAATCCTCTGGCATGGATTCTAACTGATGATCTGGATTGAACTCTGCATTCTCTTGGCTTGCATCTTGATTGGTGCGCGCCTCGGAGGACTGGCGCTCGGCACCGTCGCCGGGGTTGGGTTGGGCGTATTTGTCTTCGTATTTCACCTGCCACCCGGTGGTCCCCCCCAGACCGTCCTCGGCATGATCATTGCCGTGATCACTGCGCTTGCTGCAATGCAAGCCGCTGGCGGGCTTGACTATCTGGTTATGGTGGCGGAGAAAATCCTGCGTCGACACCCACAGTACATAACCTTTGTTGCCCCTGTGGTCACGTATCTTTTGATCGTTGCCTCGGGTACGACACACGTAATTTACGCCTTGCTGCCGGTTATCGCCGAGGTCTCGCGCAAGGCGGATGTCCGCCCTGAGCGTCCATTGTCTATCAGTGTGATTGCTGGTTTTCAGGGAGCGGTAGCCTCTCCGATTTCCGCCGCCACGGTGGCGATGGTGGGCCTTCTTGCCGGACATAATATTTCGCTTCCGCGTCTGCTCGCGGTCACGATACCTTCCACATTCCTGGCTGTCCTGATCGGTGCGGTTTCCGTTTCCTGGCGCGGTAAGAAGTTAAGCGACGATCCCGAATATCAAGAGCGCCTTGCCAGCGGCGCCCTGAAGCCTGTGGAATCAACTCCGGTGCCGCAGGGGAAAGCACTCAGAAATGCGCGTGGCTCGATGCTGCTTTTTCTTGCCGGCATCATCATGGTTGTGTTGATTGGCGTGTTCCCGCGACTACGCCCGGTGTACGAAACAATTGAAGGCGGCGCCACGCAAACCGATCAGGTCAGCATGGGAATGGCCATTATGATCGTCATGATCGCGATTTCAGGATTGATCATGATCCTGTTCAAGGCTTCACCTGAGGCCACGCTCAAGGGAACCATCATGCGCAGCGGCATCGTAGCAATCATTTCCATTCTTGGCGTTTCCTGGCTGGGTTCCTCTTTCTTCGAGGGCAACCGGACCCTTATCGTCAGCTCCATCTCCGACCTGATCCGCGTTTATCCATGGGCCTTCGCGGCAGGGCTGTTCATTCTATCGGCCATGCTTTTCAGCGTCGCTGCCACGGTTGTAATCCTCATGCCGGTGGGCCTGGCGCTTGGCCTGCACCCTTCGCTCCTGATTGCATTCTATCCAGCGGCTAACAGCGTGTTCGTTCTCCCGACTTACGGCACTCTATTAGCTGCCGTCTCCTTCGATCAAACCGGAACAACCAAGATTGGAAAGTATTTGCTCAACCACAGTTTCATGCTTCCTGGAGTGGTCACGGTTGTGTCAGCGGTGATTATCGCGCTCTTCCTACAGGCGCTTCTTTTCTAATGGGTTTATGTGCGAACTGAGCGCGGCCACACAATCACAAGCAAAAAATGCTGATGGCCTCGAAAAGTGCGAGACGAGCAGTTCTTCCTCATGCGGTAGAGCTGGCAATCGAATTCATGCAAACAAGCCTTTTCGCTCAGCCCTGCGGCTCTCGTTTACCGGCTCTACCTCGCTCCCTTTTTGCTGTTCCTGCGTCCCCTCTCAATGCTTGAGCTTGGGAACTTTGCTATCCAGCAGCGTGACCAGTTCCTGTCCACCGGCGGGCGGCTTCACATCTTTCCCACGTACGATGTCGGTAGCGCTCATCACTTTGCCGTACAAGCGTTGGTTAGCGTCGCCATCCTGGTGGAGAGTAGCTCCATCCAGAGATACGCCGGCAAACAGGCCTTTGGACTTCGCGTAAGTCAACAGGTCGGAGCCGCCCACCGAAGTGCTGGTGGCACTCGCGCTGCTAGGACCGGCGGTGGCACTGGCGTCACTGCCAACTTTGGTTTTGTCTTTAAGGACAGCCTCTACGCCTTTGTTGTTCATCACTAGCATTACAAAATCGGTGGACGATCCACCAACCTGTGCGCCGACGCTGGCGCCGCCGATGCTATACATCGCAGGAGCGGACCACTTGCCAGTGAAGTTCTCTCCCGTGCGGCAGCTCAGTGCGCCACGCCCCCCGCTTCCTCCCACACCAAAACCGAACTTCTTCACGTTCGGCAGCACGATGATGCAGAGCGATTTCGCCAGCACGTCCGCAGGAACATCGTCGCCCGTGACCACCTGCTGAAATACGGTGGCCGCGTTCTTCAGGGTTTCCTCATCTTTCTCTTTGCTCGCCCCCCAGGCGGGTGCGGCCAAACACGCAAAGATGCAAATAACCACGAACCCCAGGGCACTTGTTCGAATCGACGTCGCCAGTCTTGGGAAGAGTGAAAACACCATGGTTTTTGACCTCCTTCGGGATCAAGAAAAGGCCTATTTCGAAAAGGTAGTTATAGTTCCGGGTTCCCGCCAAACAATAAGGGATCGGCTGCAGCCTCGCGCCGGGCCGCGCCGACATAACTGTTCCAAGGCCGATAGTCGCGCTTCCTCCGACAAGGCCAAGCAACGTCTCGCAGAATTGCACAAATACTCGCGGGTTGCAATCTTCCGTTGCAACTTAAGAAAGTCAAGAAGATATTTTTTATTCACAGGAAAACGATTGTCGAGAAATTTCACAGAGAAGTTGCTTGTGCCAGTTTTCAGCAGCTATTTTTGACCACCGAATGCCATGTCGAGGGGATGAACATGCGAAGAATCGCTTATCCAGCCATTGGCGTGCTCCTTGCGTTCACGCTTTCCTTGTTGCCCGTCTCAGCTCAACAAAAACCAAACATCGTCGTGATTTTTGGCGATGACATCGGCTACTGGAACGTGGGCGCGTACACGCACGGCATGATGGGATGGACCCCGAATATCGACAGCATCGGCAAGAACGGCATGCTCTTCACCGATCACTATGGACAGCCAAGCTGCACTGCCGGTCGCGCCGCCTTCATCATGGGACAGATGCCCATCCGCACTGGTATGACTACCATCGGCATTCCTGGATCAACACGCGGAATTCAAAAAGAAGATCCGACCCTCGCAGAAGTATTGAAGTCGCAAGGATACGCGACCGCACAGTTCGGGAAAAACCACCTCGGTGACCGCAACGAATTTCTGCCTACCAACCACGGCTTCGACGAATGGTTCGGCAATCTGTACCACCTCAATGCGGAAGAGGAGCCTGAGGAACTCGATTACCCTGCGCACAAGAATCCTGACTATCTGAAAAAGTTCGGACCGCGTGGCGTGCTTCACACCTGGGCAATGGATACGGATGATTCCACCACCGATCCGAAATTCGGAAGAGTCGGACGACAGAAAATTGAAGACACCGGTCCGCTCACCCGCAAGCGCATGGAGAC
>Ga0187776_10001824_pt1 | contig 10806 bp, 10 predicted proteins | sample 0216_BV02_MP12_2_FD_132426 | JGI IMG/M metagenome (GOLD analysis project Ga0187776, IMG submission 132426) | Tropical peat soil microbial communities from peatlands in Department of Meta, Colombia - 0216_BV02_MP12_20_MG | ecosystem: Environmental > Terrestrial > Soil > Wetlands > Peat | place...
CGGAGGGAACGGGCGCCGTGGGGCGCCACTCTTTGTTGCTCTCCTCGCCAAGACCTCCAGTCTTGGCTTCGTCCGCTGCCTTGATTGGCACCCAACGGCGCCCGTTCGCGTCCGCACCCATAGCGTTAACAGGCCCTAGTCTCGAGCGTCGGTCGCGACCGCGCGCTTCGTATCATCGAGCAGCTTGCGGGCGGCCTCCATCGCGCGGCGCAGGTCGCCCGACCGGGCGAGCTCCCAGGTCTGCGCGAGGGGGCCGGAGCGGAGGCGACTCGATTCATGCCGACATTGTCTCCATCTCGCCCCTTCAGGGGGCCGCGGCGGCGAAAAAACTGCGAATTTCGATAGCTTCGTATCCGCGAATCGCCCCCTCATGATCAGCAAGGCCTACCATGCATTCGGACCGGCATCGACAGAGAGCCGCCATGAGAGCGTTCCGATCTGCTTTGCGTGTTGCGATGCTGCTCGCGCTGGTCGCTGGGCCCCAAGCGGCCGTGCCTCAGGAATTTTGCGCCAAGAATCACTACATCCTCGACTACCCGTGCGGCGTTCAGGCAGGCACCGCGCCGCCGACGTTCCAGATCCCGCCGGTCCCGCCTGGCGTCAACCACTGGATCGCGGTCGGCCCCGACGGCGCCAATGTCGTCGCGCTGGTGATCGATCCCATCGTGCCAACCAAAGCGTTCGCCGGGACCACGGGATCGGGCGTTCTCAAGACCGTCGACGGGGGAGCGACCTGGGCGACCGCCAATGCAGGCCTGCCGACGACCAACGTCCTCACGCTCGCGATCGATCCCGCCATACCCTCCACGCTCTACGCCGGCACGGACGTGGGCGTTTTCAAGAGCAGCGATGGTGGCCAGAGCTGGAGTGCGGCCAATGGCGGCCTGGCAGGCGCTCCGCAAATCGTCGTCAACGCTCTGGCGATCGATCCGGGCTCGCCCACCACTCTCTATGCGGGCACGTCCGGCGGAATCTTCAAGACGACGAACGGAGCGGCGAGCTGGACGTCCATCAACGCGGGGCTCTCCGGGCTGGCCGCGCGCGTCATCGCCGTCGACCCAACCCAGCCCTCGACCGTCTACATAGGCGTCGACGACAACGTCAACTACCTCAATTATGGAGTTTTCAAGAGCACCGATGGCGGGGCAACGTGGACGAAGGTCTACAGCACGCCGACAGCCGAAGACGGAGGCGCGCCGCCGATCACGGCGCTCGCGATCGATCCGCGCTCGCCTTCTCGACTCTACCTGCTCGTGGCCTTGAACCAGGTGCTGACGAGCCCGGACGGCGGCGGCTCCTGGTCCGCGCTCAACTTGCCCGCAGCCGACGTCTGGTCGTTGGCGGTCGATCCCGCGTCGGGGACCGTCTACATCGGCACGTATTTCGGCTCGGTCTTTCGTACCACCGACGCGGGCGCGCACTGGACGTCGGCCAGCGACGGGCTGCAGGCGAGCGGCATCAACGTGATTGCCACCGCCGCATCGGCGCCCGCAACCCTCTACGCCGGCGCCCACAACGGCGTTTTCCGCAGCTCCGACGGCGCTCAGACGTGGACGCACCCGGCCCTGGGTGTGAGGAACCTCGGCGTCGGTCCGCTGGCCGTCGATCCCACCGCTCCGTCCACGATGTACACGACGTCAGGCGGTGACGTCTTGAAGACGACGGACGGCGGCGCCCATTGGTCCGCATCGAATGCGGGCCTTTCGCCGGAGCTGGAAGTCGATTGGCTGGCGGTCGATCCCGTCTCTCCGTCCATCGTGTATGCAGTACAGAGCACGCCCTTCGCCGGCCGTACGGTCTTCTACAAGAGCACCGACGGCGGCGTCCACTGGGCACGGCCTTCCGACGTTTCCTTCGATCCGGGCGCTCTCCAGGCGTTTGCGATCGCTCCGACGCAGCCTTCCACGCTCCTCAGCGGCGTGAACTTCCTGGGCGTCCTGAAGAGCACCGATGGCGGAGCATCGTGGGCACCCGCCAACAGCGGCCTGACCGCGGTTTCGCCCTACATCAGGGCTCTGGCGATCGATCCGACCGCACCGAACACGGTGTATGCCTCCACGTACCCCTATGATTTCTATACGCCGGCGCAGATCTTCAAGTCGACCGACGGTGCCGCCCACTGGAGCCAGCTCCCGATCGGCGTCCAGTCCAACATGATCATCACGTCTCTGGTCGTCGATCCTGCAGCACCGTCTACCCTCTACGCGAGCTACGGCGACTACGGCGATCCCGGCCAGGGCGGTGTCTTCAAGAGCAGCGACGGGGGCGAGAGCTGGGTCGTCGCCTCGCAGGGCCTGCCCGCGGTGTCGATCGGAAAGCTGGTGATCGGTTCCGGCTCCCCCTCTCCTGTTTACACGGCCACTTCAGCCGGCATCTTCGCGAGCAGCGACGGGGCGATGAGCTGGACACCGATCAACAATGCAGGTCTGCCCAATGTCGGCGTCTCGGATCTTGCGATCGACGGGACAGGCTCGGTTCTGTGGGCCCCGACCATCGGCGGGCTGTTCGAATACCAACTCGCGGGAGGCTCGTCGTCGACCGGCGCGGGCTCGCCGTCGACGACCGCTCCGGTGATCGAGTATTACAACGCTGCGTTCGACCATTTTTTCATCACGTCGAACGCCGACGAGATCGCAAAGCTCGACAGCGGAGCCACGGCCGGCTGGACGCGCACAGGGCTGCAGTTCAACGCCTATGCGGGGAGCGCGGGCGATACCGCGCCGGTTTGCCGTTTCTTCAGCACCGCGTTCGCGCCGAAGAGCTCGCACTTCTACACGCCATTCGCGTCCGAGTGTGCCGTAGTGCAGGCGAGCGCCGGCTGGTCGCTCGAAAGCGGTGCCGCCTTCTACATTGCTCTCCCTGCGGCCGACGGATCGTGCGTCGCGGGCTTGATGCCCGTCTACCGTTTGTACAACGACGGCCAGGGCGGCGCGCCCAACCATCGCTACACGACCGATGCCGCCGTCCGGGTGCAGATGATCGACCGCGGCTGGGTACCGGAAGGCCTCGGTGCGGACGCCGTGGAGATGTGTGCGCCGCAGTGATATGGACTTGACCTGATGTGCGCAGCGTCGGCGCGGGTCCCGACCGGCCAACGATCGCCAAAGCGCTCGCCGGCGCTCCCTGGGGCAGATTAGCTTACGCGCTGAAGGCGACGGCTCGTTGGCGCGCGGCGTTCGCCGTGCTCTGGGGGCGATCGGGGATTGAAGAGTCTCGGGTGCCGCTCTATAGTCGTCGGGCAACCCTCCCAGCGTGCCGTGACCCGAACTCTCCTCGCGTTGCTCCCCGCGCTTGCGTTGTCGTCTCCGGCGCTCGCCGACGAAGCAAAAGGGCCGAGCGCGATCCTGATCGTCGCCCGTGCGGAGCTGCCGGACCCGAACTTCAAGGACTCGGTCGTGCTGGTGATGAACAACGTCGCCCCCGTGCCGGCGGGTCTCATCGTCAACCGGCCCACGAGGATTCCGGTCTCTCGCCTGTTCCCGGATATCGAGCCTCTTGCGTCGCTCGACGACAAGATCTATTTCGGTGGTCCGGTCGAGGTCGAGTCCGTGTCGTTCCTGTTCCGCGCCGAGGTACCGCCCGAGGACGCGACGCAGGTGCTCGACGGGGTGTACCTGAGCACGAGCGCGGAGCTGCTGCGCAAGCTGCTTGCGCGCGACAAGCCGATGGAGGGCCTGCGGATCTTTGCCGGCTACGCGGGCTGGGGGCCCGGACAGCTTCAGGCCGAGATCGAGCGCGGCGACTGGAAGCTCGCGCCGGCGGATGCCCGCTCGGTGTTCGAGGCGAGGCCGGAGCATCCGTGGCCCGAGCCGTCGGCGCAGGACGCCGGGCCGCGAATCTGAGGCGTCCTGCACCGCCGCCGGCACGGCAACGTTCAGAGTCACGATGACCAAGCCGAAGACCATCCCTGTCGCGGGCATCGCCCACATCGGCATCCGGGTGCACGACCTGGAGCGTTCGGTGGCGTTCTATGCCCTGCTGGGATTCAGGAAGACAGCAGGGCCGCTCGGGCCCGAGCCCGTCGCGATCCTGGAGCATCCGTCGGGCGTGGAAATCAACCTGGTGCTCAACGCGCCCAAGGCGAGCGAACCCAACATCCTCATGGACGTCCCGGCGAAGCACTCCGGTATCACCCACGTCGCGCTGTTGTGCCCGGACATCCTCGCCGCGAAACAGACGCTGGAGGCGGCCGGCTTCCCGCTGAGCGGCGGACCCGTACGGTTCGAGACGGGATCGCAGGCGATCTTCGTTCGCGATCCGGATCGCAACGTCATCGAGCTGCATCAGCGCGGCTGACGCGCTCGCGGCGGGGCGTGCGGCGGTAACGTTCGGGTCTCCGATCGCCGGCGGCTAGCGGCGCCGCTGCCGCGCGTATTCGATCGCGATCGGCAACAGCGACAGCGCGATGATCGCCACCACAACCCAGGAGAAATGCTCCCGCACCGCCGGGATGCTGCCGAAGAAGTAGCCCGCGGTCACCAGCAGCCCGACCCAGAGCAGCGCGCCCAGCACGCTGAAGACGAGAAAACGTACGTACGCCATCCGTCCAACGCCGGCGACGAAGGGCGCAAACGTGCGCACGAGCGGAACGAAGCGGGCGATGATGACGGTCTTGCCGCCGTGGCGGGCATAAAAGGCGTGCGTGCGTTCGAGCGCGCGCCGGTTCAGGAACCGTCCCCGGCTGCTCGCGATCCGGTGTCCGAACAGCCGGCCGATCCAGTAGTTGCAGTTGTCGCCGCAGAAGGTGCCGCCGAGGAGCGTCAGGGCGAGGAGCTCGACCGGCATCGCGGCGGACGCCCACAGCGCGCCCGAGGCGAAGAGCAGCGAGTCGCCCGGCAGGAACGGCGTCACGACCAGCCCCGTTTCGCAGAACACGATCAGGAACAGGATGAGATAGATCCAGGGCCCGAAGCGATCCAGCAGCGAGCCGAGCTCGCTGTCGAGGTGAGCGATGAACTGCCAGGCCGTCACGAGGAGATCCATGCCGTCGCCGTCGTCCCCGTCAGAGGGCGTCCAATCGCTCGAGCTTCGCTTCGTCCCACGCGAGACCGACGTCGGGTCGGGCGCCCGGCGTGGCAGCGCCGTCGATCACCCGCAGCGGCTCTTCGAGGATCGCGTCGGCCCAGTCGACGTATTCGAGCCAGTGCGCGGTCGGCGTCGCCGCGAGCAGATGGACGCTCACCTCGGGTACGAGATGCGACGACATCTCGATGCTGTGCGCGGCCGCGACGCCCGCGGCCTGCATCCATCCCGTGACGCCGCCGATCCGGCCGACGTCGGGCATGACGTAATCGCACGCGCCGGAGGCGAGCGCCTCGGCCATCGCCTCGGGTCCGTTGAAGTTCTCGCCGATCTGCAGCGGCACGGCGAGCGTGCGCGCGATCTTCGCGTTGCCCCGGTAGTCGTCGTGCCGGATCGGCTCCTCGAGCCAGGCGATGCCTTCGGCCTCGAGCGCGCGCCCGCGGCGAATCGCCTCCGCCGTGCTGAGCGCCTGGTTGTAATCAACCATCACCGCGATTTCGCGCGGGATCGCGCCGCGCACCGCGCGCAGCGCCGCGAGATCCTCCTCCAGCGTGGAGTAGCCGAGACGCAGCTTGATCGCTTTCATCCCGCCGGCGAGCAGCGCCTTGGCTTCGTCGGCGAGGTCCTCGGCGCGGGCGAGCCCGAGACCGCGGCTGTCGTAGGCGGGGATGGCGCGACGGCGCGCGCCGAGCAGCTCCGCGAGCGGCAGGCCGGCGGCGATCGCGGCCGCGTCCCACAGCGCGATGTCGAGCGCGGAGATGGCCATGCGCACCGGACCCGCGACGCCGAGCAGCGCCAGGCGCCGGACGAGCGTCGTGTAGATCACCTGCGGTCTCGCCGGCCGGCCTTTGACCAGCTCGACCGCCTCGGTGAGCAGCAGCGCCACCGACTTCGCGCCGGCGCGGGTGTAGGAGAAGAGATAAGCGCGGCCGGCGATGCCCTCGTCGGTATGCACGTCGACGAGGAGCAGCGGAACGGCGCGGATCACCGTGACGCTGGTGCCGAGCGCGAAGTTGAGCGGCACCGCGAAGGCGCGCGTCGTGACGCCGCGCAGGGTGAGCGGCTCGAGGGGCGGCGATGCGGCTCGGTCCATCGGGCGTTTTCCGACAGGGCAACGGCCGTCAGCGTATTCGATCCGCCGCCGGCGTGCACGCGTGAATCTCTCCGGCCGCGCTGTCTTGACCCTCCGAGCCCAATGGCGTAGCGTGCGGCCGACCCCCTTCAATGCGGAGCTTCAGCCATGAAGAGCATTGCCTGCGGAGCGCTGGCTGTCTTGCTGATTCCGGCTGCCCACGCCGCCCTGCCGGGCGACGTCGCCGAAGGACAACGCCTGCATCAGGCGAGCTGCACCGGCTGCCACGATGCGAGCGTCTACGCCCGTTCGAACCGGAAGATCCAATCGCTGGACGCGCTGAAGCATCAGGTCGAGGGCTGCGGGCACATGGCGAAAAAGGAATTCTCCGCCGCGCAGGTCCAGGACCTCGTCAAGTACCTGAACGACCGCTACTATCATTTTCAGTAGCCGGGTTCCGTCGTCGGCGCGACTCGCGCATCCCGACGCGCCCGTCCGGAGTGTTCTGGCAACGATGCGGCCTGGCACATACGGGCTCGTGCAATGCTGACACGTCGAAAGCTGCTGGTTGCGGCGGGCGCGACGCTGGCAACATGGCCGCTCGCCTCCCGCGCGCAACCCTCCGCCAGGGTCCCGCACGTCGGTTACATCTCCCTCGGCTCGCCGCGCAGCAACGGCGCATTTCTCGACGCATTCCGTGACGGGCTGCACGAGCTCGGTTACGCCGACGGCAGGAACATCGTCATCGACGTGCGCTGGGCGGGCGATTCTCCGGCCGATCTTCCCCGGCTGGCCGCATCGCTGGTGAAGGACCGGCCCGATGCGATCATCGGAACGTGCATCCCGTCCACGCGGGCCGCGAAGGAGGCCACGCGAACGATCCCCGTGGTCATGTCGGTCGACGGGGATCCGGTCGCCGCAGGGCTGATCGCGAGCTTCGCCCGGCCGGGCGGCAACGTCACCGGTACGTCGACACTCTTCGAGGAGCTCATCCCGAAGTGGGTCGAGTTGCTGACCACGGCCGCGCCGAGAGTTCGCAACGTCGCGCTTCTGCACAATCCGGCCGATCTGGTCGATCCGTTCTACGCCGCGCAGGTCGGCGAGGCCGCGAAACGGGTGGGGATCGACGTGTCCGAGTTCGAGGCCGACGCAGCCGAGGCCGAAAATCTCGATCGCGCCTTCGCGGCAATGAAGAACAAGGGGGCCGGCGGCGTCGTCGTCCTCACGGAGGCCTTCTTCGCCGCCGAGGTCGAGCGCATCGTCTCGCTCGCGAATCGCTATCAGCTGCCCTCGATCTACGGCTTCCGGGAGTTCGCCCGGGCGGGCGGGTTGATGAGCTACGGCGTGAGCTTCCGGGACTACTACAAGAACGTCGCCCGCTACGTCGATGCCGTGCTCAAGGGAACACGACCCGCCGATCTTCCGGTCGAGCAGCCGAGGCGGATCGAGCTGGTCGTCAATCTCAAGACCGCCAAGGCGCTGGGCCTCGCGTTCCCGCAAGCGCTTCTGCTGCGCGCGGACGAGGTGATCCAGTGACGGATCGACGAGCCGTCAACGCTGCCGTGTGCTGAGGCTTGCGTTGTCCGCGGCGCCCGAGATCGAGGTGGTGATCGAGATTCCGCGCGGCAGCTTTCTCAAGCGCGGGTCCACCGGCCACATCGACTTCATCGCGCCGCTGCCGTGCCCGTTCAACTATGGCTCAGTGCCCGCTCTTCTCGGACTCGAAGGCGACCTGCTCGACGCGCTGGTGCTGGGCCGACGGCTCAAGCGCGGCATGCGGATCAAGGTCGCTGCGTGGGGTGCCGTTACGTTGGCCGATCGCGGGATGATCGACGACAAGCTGGTCTGCAGCGCGAGCCCGCTGAGCGCGTCGCAGCGCCGGGGTGTGCTGCGATTCTTCCGCTTCTATGCGCGATGCAAGCGGCTTCTCAATCTCTGGCGCGGTCGTCCGGGGCGTACCGCCTGCGATGGATGGTGCGAGGCCGAGACCGCACTCGCCCGCGCCCGGCCGCGGGGCCCAGCGTGGCGGGGGCCGGAAGTCGAATTCTGATCCGACCCGCGGCTCCGGCCCCGAGCTTCGCGAGACACGCACTCTCGACGCGGCTTCAGTCGCCCGCGTACGCGCACAGCGCCAGCACGCGACTGCTCGCGCGCTCGAGCCGGGTCCGGCCCCCGAGCTCGGGCAGATCGATGACGAAGGCATAGCCGACGACCGATCCGCGCCATCGCCGGCGTCGGGAAGAGCACACGGCGCAGCCGAACGGCGAGCGGCATCGCCCAGGATGCCTCGGAGCGTTCTACTCTTATAATCGGGCCGGTCGTCGGAAGATCCGCGGTCCTGCGGGTCGCGGAAGGGCAAGCGGGGGAAGCAGCGATGATCGGTCGGGCGCACCCGGGTCCAGCGCATGCTTGAAATCGTCGACCTGACGATTGTTGGCACCGTTGTAACGGTGGGGCTGTTCGGCGGGATACTGCTCGCGCTGATGGCAGGACGGTGGGTAGGCCGGCGAGCCATCGCCCGCGACGGCGCGGCCGGCCTGCCGAATATCGGTTCGCTCGAAGCCGCGGTTTTCGCGCTCCTGGGCCTGCTGATCGCGTTCACTTTTTCCGGCGCGCTTTCGCGCTTCGACGTTCGACGCGCCCAGGCGGTGGACGAGGCCAACGCGATGGGTACCGCGTACCTGCGCATCAGCCTGCTGCCCGAGTCGGCACAGCCTACGCTGCGCGAGGGCCTCCGCAACTACGTCGATGCGCGCATCGCGACCTACCGGGCACTGCCAGATATCGAGGCGGCGCGCCGGGAGCTCGCACGCTCGCAGCAGCTGCAGACGCAAATCTGGAACCAGGCGGTCGCCGCGGTCCACATGCCCGAAGCGAAGCCCGGGACCGATCTGCTGGTAATGCCCGCGCTCAACGCGATGTTCGACATCCAGACCGTGCGCGTGGTCGCGACACAGATCCATCCTCCCATCATCATCTACGGCATGCTGATCGCGCTGGCGCTGGTCTCGGCGCTGCTGGCCGGCTACCAGTCAGCGGCCGAGAGGGGCTACGACTGGGTGCACAAGATCGGCTTCGCCGCCATCGTCGCGTTCACCGTGTATGTGATCCTGGACATCGAATACCCCAGGCTCGGATGGGTCCGTCTGGACGCGATCGACCAGGTGCTCGTGAATACGCGCGCCGGGATGAAGTGAGTGCGCTGCCTGCGGCCGGACGGCTCTGGCGATGCCGTGCCGCAGGCCGCGCGTCGGGCTTGCCTGCATTTCATCCCTTTCGCCGCGCATCGTGTCCCACCGTGCTGGATGGTGCCGCCGGCCTCCGCTATTCTCGGTGCCATGCCCATAGGCCTAACGAGCACACCCGCATGAGCGCCGACCAGAACGGGCGGGACGCCGGCGCCGGCAGCGCGCGACCGGCGCTGCAGCCGCCCGGCACCAAGCAGAGCCTGCGCGACTTCTGGCGCGTGCTGGTCGAGCTGTGGTGGCGGTTCTTCGGCTGGCTCGCCATCGTGCCGTGGAAGACGCTGCTGATCGTCTACCTGCTGGGCATGATTCTCGCTGGAATCCTGAACCATCCGGTCGCCTTCCTCGTGTTCATATTCGCCTCGGCGATCATCAAGATCGTGGCGGGCGGCAAGAGGCGGGCGGAGCTCTCCGCGCAACAGGCCACGCAGCGCGCCGAGACCGAGCAGCTCGAGCGCACCGTGATCGAGGCGCGGATGGAAGCGCTGCAGGCGCAGATCGAGCCGCATTTCCTGTTCAACACGCTCGCGAGCATCGACCAGCTCATCCAGACCGATCCGCCGCGGGCCTCGAAGATGCAACAGAGCCTGATCCGCTATCTCCGCTCGGCGATGCCGCAGATGCGCGACGGCAGGCGCCCCACGCTCGGAGCGCAGGTCGAGCTGTGCCGGGCATTCCTCGACATCATGGCGGTGCGCATGGAAGACCGGCTGCAGGCGGCGGTGAACGTGCCGGAAGGGTTGAAATCGGCGGTCTTTCCCTCGATGATGCTGCTGACACTCGTGGAGAACGCGATCAAGCACGGCCTGGAACCAAGAGGGTCTGGCGGCAAGGTGGAGATCGGCGCCGAGATCGCCGACGGATCGCTCGCCGTGCACGTGCTCGACGACGGCGTGGGCTTCGCTCCGAAGGGCGACGGCGGCGTGGGGCTCGCCAACATCCGCGAGCGGCTCAAGGCGCTGTACAGGGGACAAGCGGAGCTCATCGTCACGGTGCCGCCGGCGGGAGGCACCTGCGCCACCATCAAAGTGCCTTACGAGGTCGCGCCCGCGGCGTAACCCGACGAACGCAAACGATGGCGCCGAAGCCCGCCCCGACCGCGGTCGTCGTCGACGACGAGCGGCTGATGCGCGATCAGATCGTCGGCAGGCTCAAGGAGGCGTGGCCGGAGCTCCTCGTCGTCGGCGAGGCGGCCAACGGGCGCGAGGCGATCGCCACCGTGCAGAGCCTCGAGCCCGACGTCGTCTTCCTCGACATCAACATGCCGGAGATGGACGGGCTCAAGACCGCCAAGGCGCTCGCCGGACGGGCGCACATCGTGTTCGTCACTGCGTACGATCAATACGCCGTCCAGGCCTTCGAGCACGGCGCGGTCGATTATCTGCTCAAGCCGGTGGACGCGGAGCGGGTGTCGATCACCTGCCGGCGGCTGCGCGAACGGCTGGACCAGAAGCCCGCCCCGATGGA
>Ga0187776_10001825_pt1 | contig 10801 bp, 9 predicted proteins | sample 0216_BV02_MP12_2_FD_132426 | JGI IMG/M metagenome (GOLD analysis project Ga0187776, IMG submission 132426) | Tropical peat soil microbial communities from peatlands in Department of Meta, Colombia - 0216_BV02_MP12_20_MG | ecosystem: Environmental > Terrestrial > Soil > Wetlands > Peat | place...
AGTACAACTACGAGCCCGCTCCCGGCTCCACCGCCGCCCTGCTCAACCTGGGCGCCAGCGTGATGAACATCAACATCGTCAAGGGCTCCACCCCCTTGTTCACCCGCGACGTCAGCGTGGGCGGCAACCAGTACACCGACTCGCTGCAGAAGGAGCTCGACCTCAGCTTCGACGATGCCGAGGCCCTCAAGCTGGGCAAGAAGGTGGGCACGGTCAGCGAAGACGCCAAGATGCCCATCCTGCAGCAGGTGACCGAGATCATCGTGTTGGAGATCCAGAAGACCTTCGATTTCTTCCGGGCCACCGCCAGCGGCGAGCACATCGAACGCATCTACCTGGCGGGCGGCTCCTCCAAGGTTCCGGGGCTGACGGAAGCGCTGCGGCAGGAATTTTCCCTGCCGGTGGAGCTGTTGAATCCCTTCCAGCGCATCAGCTACGCCCCTAACCTGCCGTCGGCGGAACTCATCGAGGAAAACGCGGGACAACTCGCGGTGGCTGTGGGATTAGCCCTTAGGAGCTTTGAAGAATGATCCGCATCAACCTTTTGGGCGTCACCAAACCGAAGAAGGGCAAGCGCGCTCCCGCGATGGCCATGGAGGGAGCGGAGGGCGGCCGCGGCGGCCTGTTCGTGGGGCTGATCCTGCTGGGCCTGTTCGCCGCCGGCAACTACTACTACTACCACCGTCTGGACTCGCAGACCACCGCGCTCAACCAGCAGTTGGCCCACGAGCGGGCCGAGGGCCAGCGGCTGGCCGACGTCAAGGCCAAGTGGGAGGAGAAAGAGGCCCAGTACGAGAACGCCCAGCGCCGGGTCTGCATCATCAACGACCTCAAGTCGGCACAGACCGGGCCCGTCACCCTGCTCACCCAGGTGGCGGACACGGTCAACATGACCGACGGCGTGTGGCTGCGCTCCATGCAGGACCAGGGCGGCGCCATCGAGCTCAAGGGCAACGGGCTGAGCGTGCACGCCATCGCCAACTTCATGGCCGACCTGCAGAAGTCCGGGGCCTTTACCCGGGTCGAGATCAAAGAGGCCTTCCAGGACGAGAGCGTGAAGGACATGCAGGTCTTCGTCTTCACCCTGGACTGCGACAAGGCCCCACCGGCCCCGCAGCCGGGACAGCAGGGACAGCAGCAACAGGCCGAATGCGCCAAGCTGCTGCAGAAATCTTAAGGTTGGGACGGTCACTATGAAAATGTCAGCCGGAGCGCAGATTGGGATCTTCCTCCTGATCGCCGTGCTTGGGACGGGGGCCTGGTACTGGTTCCTGGATCGGCCGGTCATGGACATCAACGCCAAGCTGCAGAGCGACATCGCCGCCAAGCAGGCGGAGAACGCCCAGCTCCGGCAGTACGAGCCCAAGCTGGCGCAGCTCACTCAGTTGATCGCTGGCCTGCAGCAGCAACTGGAGATCGAGAAGAAGATCGTTCCTGACACCAAGGACGCCGACCAGTTCATGCACCTCATCCAGGACAACGCCTCCGGAGCCGGCATCGACGTGCGCGGCCTGGAAGCGCAGACGGTCAACGACAAGGGCTTCTACAGCGAGGTCCCCTTCAACCTGCAGATCGACGGCAGCTTCTACGGGGTGCTGAGCTTCCTGGAGGCCATGTCCAAGTCGGAACGCATCGTCAACATCTCCAACCTGCAGATGGCCTCCGTCAAGACGCCGGTGGACGCCAAGGCCAAGCGGAGCGGCTACGAGTACGGACCCAACGAGAGCGTGATCGCGACCTGCGTCGCCACCACCTTCTACAGTCACGAGGCTGCGCCCGCCCCCAAGGGCGGCAAGCCCGGGGCGGGCGGGGCAGGGGTGCGCAGGTAAGGCAGCTAGGGGAACCAACTTATGAAGACGCTGAAAATCCTTGTGGTGCTTCTGGTGGCGGGGAGCGTAGCCCTGGCCGAGCCTTCCCCCAAGCAGAAGACGGGCAGCAAGACGGCCAAGCCGGCCGCCCCGGCGCCTGCGGCCAAGACCCCGTCGCCCAAGCCGGCCCAGCATGCGCGGACCAGTCCCATGGTTCCCAAGCATCACGCCGCCAAGCCCGCGCCTGCGGCCGAGACCGCGCACGTGGCGCCGCCGGCGGGGCGCGGCAAGCGCGATCCCTTCGTCAGCCCGGTGATCGCCCGCGGGCCCGGACCCGGACCCTGCGCCGGCGGCAAGCGCTGCCTGGCCATCGACCAGTTGGAGGTCCACGGGGTGGTGAAAGGGCCGCGGGGCTGGATCGCCATCGTCGAGAACCCCGCCAAGAAGACCTACTTCCTGAACGACAACGACGAGCTGTATGACGGCTCGGTGGTCAAGATCACGGGGGACTCGGTCATCTTCAAGCAGAACGTGCTGGACGCGATGGGGCACACCTCCACGCGCCAGATCGAGAAGAAGCTCGTGCCCGGACCCGCGGCGTAGCCGCTGGCGAGGGCAGCAAGGTCGTCTGGGACCGTGGGCCGAACCTGGGATGCAGTTTCGCCGCGAGGCGAGGGGCTAATTCATCGGCGGGATGGAACCCGCCGCGCACGCACCGGACAGAGTACCGAGGCGTGAGGAGAGATCAGATGAGGCTAAAGCATACGCTGGGGATTCTCTTACCGCTGCTCCTGCTGGGCTCGGCGGCAGCGGCTGCCGGTACGCACCTGACGAACGTGGGCGTGGTTCAGCAGAACGGCGCCACCACCGTCACCCTTTCCGCGTCCGGCGCCTTCACGCACACCGAGTATCGTCCCTCGGAGAACCTCCTGCTGGTGGATCTGGCGGGGGTTTCGGCCGACCAGCTGGACGGACAGGCGCGCACGCTGAACGCTCCGGGAGTGGTGTCGTACCGCATCCTGGGCTATCGCGGCGCCACCGGCTCCGACGTGGCGCGGCTGGAGCTCACCCTGGCTCCCGGCACCGAAGTCCACCTGAGCGAGAGCGAGGGTGGCTTGGCGGTGCGCCTGCAGCCCACGGCGGCTGCCGCTACGGGTGTGCCCGCGGTGACCGCCACCCACGCCAAGCGCCCGGCGGCTCCAGTCTCCGCTCCCAGCGCGGACCCGGCCTCGGCCTCGGCGGCGGCGAAGACCATCACCATCCGCAAGCTGGCGATGGTCCGCGGCCAGAGCGGCATGGATCTCGAGATCACCGCCACCGGCCCCCTGGCCCCCAGGGTCAGCAAGCTGACCGGGCCCGACCGCCTGGTGCTGGATGTCCCCAACGCCGTCCCTGCGGCCGCGCGCACCCTCCCCGTGCATAGCGACACGGTCAAGGACGTGCGCATGGCGCGCTTCCAGAGCAAGCCGCCGGTGACCCGCATCGTGGTGGACCTGGCCCACGCCCAGGACTATTCCCTGGTGCCGGAAGGCAATCGCCTGACCGTGCAACTGCACGCGCCAGGCAGCATTGCCAGTGAGCCGGCGAACAGCGCCCCGGCGGCTGCGGCGGACGCGGCTCCTGCGGCCAGCGCCCCGGCGGCAGAAGCGGCACCGGCCAGCCCGCCGGCGCCCGCTGCCACGGAAGCGGCGGGGCCCGCTGCCCCGACGACCGCCGCGGCGGCAGCCACCGACAAGAAGGCCAGCGACTTCCTCTTTGTCGAACCCACCTTCCAGAACAAGGCGGAAGGCTCCGACAGCAAGCCCGCTCCGGTGGACCCGCCGGCGCGTGCGGTGGACGCTGCCGCCAAGTTCGCCACTCCGCAGCCGGAGATCCCGCTGAGCGCCAACGCCAGCATGAGTCCGCAGCCGGCCATGAACCTGGCCCTGCAGCAGCAGACCCAGGCGGCGGCCGGCGGGACCACCCCGGCTGCCAAGCCCCGCTACACGGGGGAACCCATCTCCGTCAACCTGAAGGACGTGGACATCAAGGACTTCTTCCGCCTGATCCACGACATCAGTGGGCTCAACGTGGTGCTGGATCCTGCGGTGCACGGCCAGCTCACCATCGTGCTCGACGATGTGCCCTGGGACCAGGCCTTGGACATCGTGCTGCAGAACAACGGCCTTGACCGGCAGTTGGAGGGCAACGTTCTGCGCATCGCCACCGTCGACACCCTGCGCCGGGAAGCCGACGCCAAGCGCGCCCAGATCGAGGCCCAGCGCCTGGCCGTGGATACGGTCACGGTCACCCGCTTCCTCAGCTACGCCCATGCTGAGGACGTGGTGCCCACCATCAAGAAGTTCCTCTCCCAGCGCGGCGACCTGGTGGCCGACAAGCGCACCAACGCCCTCATCATCTCCGACATCCCCTCGGTCTTCCCGCAGGTGGATGCCCTGCTGGCCAAGCTGGACCGCAAGACCCAGGAGGTAGAGATCGAGGCCCGGGTGGTCGCCGCTACCCGCAGCTTCGCCCGCGACATCGGCACCCAGTTGGGCTTCGGCTGGGGCAACGGGGTCAGCGCTGTGGGCGGCGCCAGTTCAGTCGGCTCCTCCCCCATCACCGTGACCGGGCTGAGTCCCTCCTACATCACGACCGGCGCGGGCGGCACGAGCGGCTCCTCCATCCCGCTGTTCAGCAACCTGCCCGCCGGCACCGGCACCAACCCGGCCACCAGCGGCCTCAGCTTCCTCAACGCCACCAACAACTACCGCCTGGACTTCATTCTCACCATGGCGGAGACGCGCGGCTTGCTGAAGATCCTGTCGCGGCCCCGCGTGGTCACCCAGAACAACATCCAGGCGGTGGTCAAGCAGGGCGTGCGCGTGCCCATCGTGACCGCGGCCCAGTTGGGCGGGCCGCCCACCGTCACCTACGTGGACGCCTTCCTGCGCCTTACGGTGACCCCGCAGATCACCGCGGAGAACACCATCTTCCTGAACGTGGACGTGGAAAACACCACCCCCGACTTCAGCCGCACGATTTCGGGCAACCCCACCTTGGTGACCCAGCAGGCGACCACGCAGGTGCTGATCACCGACGGTGGTACGGTGGTGATCGGCGGCGTGATTCAGACCCAGAACTCGGTCAACATCAGCCAGGTGCCGCTGCTGGGCAACATCCCGGTCTTCGGCAACGTCTTCAAGCGGCGCACGGTCACTACCTCGACCCAGGAGCTGATCTTCTTCATCACCCCGAAGATCATCCAGACCTAGGCGGGGCGCCCGCGCCCTTCCCCTCCACCCCGCGGGGAATCACCCCCGCGGGGTTTTCTTGTCTACACTAGGAGGCCATGGACTACCCACGCCGCCAGGCTGCGCTCCGCCACGCCATGCAGCTCTGCCGTACCTCGGGGCTGCTGGTCACGCATCTGGCCAACATTCGCTACCTGTGCGGCTTCACCGGCAGCGCCGGCGTCCTCGCCTGCAAGCGGGAGCACTCCCCTGGGGGAGGCAAACTGGCCTTCTTCACCGATGGCCGCTACGCCGAGCAAGCCCGCGAAGAGGTCCAGGGCGTACGCGTCTGCATCGCCAAGGGCTCGGCCCTGGCGGCGGCCATGTCGTGGCTGGACGGGGTGAGTCCCATCGGCGTCGAGGCCGAGCACATGAGCCTCGCCCAGCGCGAGGCGGCGGCCGCCGGCAAGCGCCCGCGCCCGCGCCTCAAGCCGCTCGCCGGCTTCGTGGAGCGTCTGCGCATGGTCAAGGAGGAGGAAGAGGTGGAGCAGATCGAGGCGGCGGTGGTGCTGGCCTCCAGCCTGTTCGAGGGCCTGCTCCCCTCCATCCTTCCCGGGGTGGCCGAGTCCCGGGTGGCGGCCGAGCTGGAGTACGCCGCGCGGCGCGCCGGCGCCCAGGGGATGTCCTTTGAGACCATCCTGGCGGCGGGCGCGCGCTCCTCCCTCCCCCACGGCCGGGCTTCCTCGCAACCTATTCCAAACAAGGGATTTGTCGTCCTCGACTTCGGTGTTATACTTTCCGGCTATTGTTCAGATATGACCCGCACTCTGTACCTGGGCAAGCCCACGCCGCGGGCCCTGGGGATGTACGAGGCGGTGCGGGAGGCGCAGCAGGCTGCTGTGCAAGAGGTACGGCCAGGGGTCCTGGCGGGGCAGGTGGATGCGGCCGCCCGCCGGGTGCTGCAGCGCTCCGGCTGGGGCAGATACTTCACCCATTCCACCGGGCACGGGGTGGGGCTGGAGATCCACGAGCCGCCGCGCCTGGGGAGGGGCGAGAAAGAGCCGCTCCAGGCCGGCATGGTGATCACGGTGGAGCCCGGCGTCTATGTCCCCGGCGAGGGTGGGGTTCGCATTGAGGATATGGTGGCGGTCACCACCGAGGGCTGCCGGGTGCTGACCCCGACCACCAAGGAACTGATTACGCTGTAGGCGCGTCATACCCAGGGCTTCCGCCACATACCCGACAATGAACCAAAAAGAGCTGAAAGAACTCATCGAGTTTCTCATCGAGAAAGACATCGCCGAGTTCGAGCTGGAACGCGGCGACGTCAAGGTGCGCATCAAGCGCGGCGCGGCGGAGCAGCCCGAGCCCCGCTACGTCCACCTGCCGGCGGTGCCCGCCGTCCCCGCGCCCGAGTTCCATCCCGTGGCCGCGGCGCTCACTTCCGCGGCCGCTCCCGCGCCGGCCGCAGCCAAGGCGGCGGAGGAAGACGGCCTGCACATGATCAACTCCCCCATCGTGGGCACCTTCTACGAGGCCCCCTCGCCGGGGGCGCCTCCCTTCGTCAAGGCCGGGGACGCGGTCGACGCCGGGCAGGTGCTGTGCATCATCGAAGCCATGAAGCTGATGAACGAGATCGAGTCCGACATCGCCGGCGAGATCGTCAAGAAGCTGGTGAGCAACGGGCAGCCGGTGGAGTACGGCCAGCCCCTGTTCGCCATCCGGCCGCGTGCCTGAGGAGTCCGCGCGGCAGCCTCCTATGTTCAAGAAGATCCTCATCGCGAACCGCGGCGAGATCGCCCTGCGCGTGATCTGCGCCTGCAAGGAATTGGGCATCAAGACGGTGGCCATCTACAGCGAGGCCGACCGCCACAGCCTGCACGTGCGGTTCGCTGACGAGGCCATCTGCATCGGCCCGCCCCGGCTGGCCGAGAGCTACCTCAACATCCCCGCCGTCATCAGCGCCGCCGAGATCGCCAACGTGGAGGCCATCCATCCCGGCTACGGCCTGCTCAGCGAGAACGCCAACTTCGCTGAGGTCTGCGAGACCTGCCACATCAAGTTCATCGGCCCGCCTCCGTCGGTGACCCGCCTGATGGGCGAGAAGGAGAAGGCGCGCGTGGCCATGAAACAGAGCGGCGTGCCCATCCTGCCCGGCTCCGAGGGGGTGCTGCAGAACGAGAGCGAGGCCCTGGAGTGGGCCCGGCAGATCGGCTTTCCGGTGATCGTGAAGGCCTCGGCGGGAGGCGGGGGGCGCGGCATGCGCGTCATCCGCTCCCAGGGGGAACTTACCAACCTCTTCCTGGCCGCGCAGTCGGAGGCCGCGGCCGCCTTCGGCAACGGCGACCTCTACATGGAGAAGTTCATCGAGCGCCCCCGGCACATCGAGTTCCAGGTGCTGGCCGACGCCCACGGCCACGTGGTCAGCCTGGGAGAGCGCGAGTGCTCCATCCAGCGCCGCCACCAGAAGCTGCTGGAGGAGTCGCCCTCGGTGGCGGTCACCCCGGAATTGCGCCGCGAGATCGGCGAGAAGCTGGAGGCCACCCTGGCCCGCATCGGCTACGTCAACGCCGGCACCGTCGAGTTCCTCATGGACGAAGAGCGCAAGCTCCACTTCATCGAGATGAACACCCGCATCCAGGTGGAGCATCCCGTCACCGAGATGGTCACCGGCATCGACCTGGTCAAGTCGCAGGTGCTGCTCGCGGCGGGAGAGAAGCTGGCGGCGGTGCTGCCCGGGAAGATCGAGCATCGCGGTCATGCCCTGGAGTGCCGCATCAACGCCGAGCACCCCGAGAAGTTCACTCCCTCGGCGGGTAAGATCTCGGCCTTCCACGTTCCCGGAGGCACCGGAGTGCGGGTGGATACCGCCGCCTACGCCGAAGGCGTCATCCCGCCCTACTACGACTCCCTCATCGCCAAGCTGATCACCCACGGCAAGGACCGCGAGGAAGCGGTCTCGCGCATGGCCCGCGCCCTGGGGATGTTCATCGTGGAGGGCATCTACACCAGCATCCCCCTGCATCAGCGCATCATGGCCGACGCCGACTTCCGCGCCGGCCGCCTCGACACCAAGTTCATGGAGCGCTTCCTGCAGCCCGCGCCCGAGGCGGTGCCGCGGTGAGCGCCCCCTCGCCTCGCGAGACACAACTGGCGGCTACCGGACTGCTGCCCCGTCTCTACGCCATCGTGGATGCCTCCGCCTTCGCGGAAGAGAAGGATGAAGCCCGGCAAGCGGCCCGCCTTCTCAGCTTCGCCCAGGAATTGCTGGCGGCCGGAGCTACGCTGCTGCAGTATCGCAACAAGACCGGGAATGCGCGGCGTGTGCTGGACGGCGCCCGCGCCTTGCGCCGCCTCAGCGAAGGCAAGGCCCGCCTCCTCCTCAACGACCGCGCCGACCTCTGCCTGGCGGCGGGGTGCGACGGCGTCCATCTCGGCCAGGACGACCTGTCGGCGGAGGGCGCCCGCCGTATCCTCGGAGATCGGCTCTGGGTGGGCGTTTCCGCGCATTCGGTTGAGCAGGTGAAAGAGGCGGACCGTACCCCGGTGGACTATATCGCCGTCGGGCCCGTTTTCGCCACCGCCAGCAAGGAGCGGCCCGACCCGGTGATCGGGCTGGAGGGCGTGCGCTCCGCCCGCAGCGCCACCGGCAAGCCGCTGGTGGCCATCGGGGGCATCACCCGCGCCAACTGCCGCTCTGTGATCGAGGCGGGCGCGGATTCGGTGGCCGTCATCGCCGACCTGCGGGCGGAGCCCCGCCGGGCGGTGGAGGAATTTCTCCGCATCTTGCGGTGATGCGCCTGCCGCAGGCTGCATCTGAAGCAGGAGGAGGTTCGTGAGCACCGACGTCCAAGCCGTGCGCGCCGCCGTTCCCGAGCAGGAGCTGGTCAAAGGCCTGGGCCTGACCAGCGCCACCACCCTGGTCATGGGATCCATGATCGGGTCGGGGATCTTCATCGTCTCCGCCGAGATCGCCCGCGAGGTGAGCTCGCCGGCCCTGCTGCTGGCCGCCTGGCTGGTCACCGGCTTCATGACCATCACCGGCGCCCTGGCCTATGGTGAGCTGGCCGCCATGATGCCCCGCGCCGGCGGCCAATACGTCTTCCTGCGCGAGTCGCTGGGACCGCTCTGGGGCTTCCTCTACGGCTGGACTTTCTTCCTGGTCATCCAGACCGGCACCATCGCCGCCGTGGGGGTCGCCTTCGGCAAGTTCCTGGGTTACTTCTTTCCCTCCGTCTCCTCGAGCAACTGGATCCTGCACTTCTGGAAGGCGCCCGCCATCCACATCGGCCCCATGGTGCTGGGCAACATGGACGTCGGGCTCAATACCCAGAACCTGGTCGCCATCCTGATGGTGGTCTTTCTTTCGGTGTTGAATATCTTCGGGATCAGGCTGGGGGCGCTGGTGCAGAACATCTTCACCATCGCCAAGGCGGCGGCGCTCCTCGGTCTGGTGGCGGTGGGCTTCGCCATCGGGCGCAACCCCCAGGCCATGGCCGCCAACTTCTCCGACTTCTGGCACAACGCCGGCCTGGGCGCCCGTCACCTGCTGCAGGTGGGCAGCGGCGGCCCCATCGTGCTGGTGGGCACCATCGCCATCGTGGCGGTGGCGCAGACGGGCTCGCTGTTCTCCGCCGACGCCTGGAACAACGTCACCTTCACCGCCGCCGAGGTGCGCAATCCCAGGCGCAATCTGCCCCTGGCCCTGGCCCTGGGCACCGGCATCGTCATCGCCCTCTATGTGCTGACCAACGTCGTGTACCTGTACGTTCTGCCCCTGGCGGGCGATCCTAACGGGGCCACCGTACTGGCCCGCGGCATCCAGTACGCCGCCGAGGACCGCGTGGGCACCGCCGCTATGCAGCAGATGTTCGGCTCCGCCGGCGGCGCCCTCATGGCGGTGGCGATCCTCATCTCCACCTTCGGCTGCAACAACGGGCTGATCCTGGCGGGGGCGCGCGTCTACTACGCCATGGCCAAGGACGGCCTTTTCTTCCTGCGCGCGGTGGGCAAGGTCCATCCCCGCTACCACACCCCGGTGGTCTCGCTCATGGTGCAGATGGTGTGGACCTGCGTGCTCTGCCTCTCCGGCAGCTACGGCCAGTTGCTCGACTACATCATCTTCGCGGTGCTGGTCTTTTACATCCTGACCATCGCCGGCCTGTTCGTGCTGCGGCGCACGCATCCGCAGGCCGAGCGCCCGTACAAGGCCTTCGGTTACCCCTTGCTGCCGGGGGTTTATATCCTGATGGCCCTCTACATCGATTTAGTATTATTGCGCTTCAAACCCCAGTACACTTGGCCGGGCTTGATCATTGTGCTGCTCGGCATCCCGGTTTACTTTGTTTGGACCCGGTGGGCAGGGAAGGGGAGCGCGCCTGCCGCGGCGGACTGAAACTCACTGCACTGAAACTCACTGCGAGGAGACCGGATGGCTAACCTGCTGGCAACCAAACCGTTGGACATGCTCATGGCCGAGGCCAAGGACTCGGGCGAACACAGTCTGAAACGCGCCCTGGGACCCATCAACCTGGTCACCCTGGGCATCGGCGCCATCATCGGTGCGGGCATCTTTGTGCTCACCGGCCAGGCCGCGGCGCAGTATGCCGGACCCGCCATCGTCCTCTCCTACGTGCTGGCGGGCCTGGGCTGCGCCTTCGCCGGCCTCTGCTATGCCGAGTTCGCCTCGCTCATCCCCATCGCCGGCTCCGCCTACACCTACGGCTACGCCACCCTGGGCGAGATCTTCGCCTGGATCATCGGCTGGGACCTGATCCTGGA
>Ga0187776_10001826_pt1 | contig 10799 bp, 9 predicted proteins | sample 0216_BV02_MP12_2_FD_132426 | JGI IMG/M metagenome (GOLD analysis project Ga0187776, IMG submission 132426) | Tropical peat soil microbial communities from peatlands in Department of Meta, Colombia - 0216_BV02_MP12_20_MG | ecosystem: Environmental > Terrestrial > Soil > Wetlands > Peat | place...
CGATCTGGGTCCCCATGTTCCTGAGGTAGGTAAAGATCGACTTGTCCCGCCGAATCGTTCCCACGTGAAGGGGTCTTAGAACCAGTTCTCCCATCGCAGTTCCTCCCAACGCAAATCCATTCTTGTTCCGGAATGATTTTTCTACTTCACCGCCTGAACCTTCTCGTAAACGCCTTCTCCCCAGGCCTTGGGCATGAACTGCTTCCAGACATCCTTGGTGGCCTCCCGATAGGCATTCACGTCTGCCTGGACCACGGTCATGCCTTTGCTCTTCAGAAGGTCCAGATACTTCTGGTCGCTGGATATGTATTCCTGCTCAATCTCCTTGGCGATTTCCTTCCAGGTGTCCACGAAGACCTTCTGATGCTCTTTGGACATCTTGTTGAAGGCGGCGTCGTTCATCAGCAAGAATCGGTAGGGGCGCACGTGAGAGGTCAGGGCAACATATTTCTGGACCTCAAACAGGCTATTGGAGACGATCAGCTCCAGGGGATTCTCCTGGGCGTCGATGGTGCCCTGCTGCAATCCGGTGAAAACCTCGGGCCAAGCCATGGGGACTGGGCTGGCCCCCAAGGCCTTCCAGGTGGCGATGTAGATGGGAGCTTCCATAACTCGGATCTTCAAGCCCTTCAATTCCTTGGGGGTCCTGCCCGGAGTGTTCTTGGTGGTCAATTGGCGAGGGCCGAAATAGACATAGTCGATCAGCCTCAGCCCGCCGCCCTCCTTGAGAACTCGCTGCTTCCAGCTCTCCCCGATCTCTCCGTCAAGCACCTTCCGGCCGTGGTCGTTGTCCCGAAAGACGTAGGGACCCCAGATGACATCCAGGAAGGGCATCAGAGTGAGTCCAATCAGACTGATGTGCACGGACCCCAGCCGCAGGCCTTCCATGACGTCTTTCTCGCCCCCCAGGGAACCGCCCCCGAAGTGGGCGATCTTCACCGCCCCGCCTGTGCGTTCGGACATGAGCTTGCCGAACTTGACCTCGTAACGGCCGTAGATGCCCTGGGCTGGCTGGACATCGGCGAACTTGTATTCCAGCACCTGGGGCTGGGCGGAAGTTGCCTGGGGGGTCAACAGGGTGGTCCCCCCCATCCCAAGGCCCACCACTGCCAGAGAGGCAGCCTTGAGGAACCAGCGGATGCTCAACCGGCTGGGATTCGAGGGCCTCTCTCCCTTCTCCCCGAAGCGATCCGGGCGACAAATACTCTTTCCCTTTTCCATCATTTTTATCCCTCCTTATGGAATTTTGAGCTGGGAAAAACCCTAGACCTTGATCTCTCTAATTCCCTTCTTTCGGGCGATCTCCCAACTCTCAGCCTCCAGGACTTGATATTTACTTGCCCATAACGGTGTTGGGAAGCCAGAGCACCAGCTCGGGCACGTAACTGATCAGGAATAACACCGTGATCAACGTGGCGATGAAGATCAATGACTCCCGGGCCACCTTGATGACCGGGACGTTGGAAATGGCCGCGGTGACGAAAACGTTGAGCCCCACGAAGGGCGTGAGCAGGCCGATCATTAGATTCAGGGTCATCACCACCCCCAGATGGATGGGGTCCATTCCGATTTTGGTGAGGACCGGGAAGAATACCGACACGGTCAGAAGGATGATGGGCACAGGTTCCATCACCCATCCCAAGAATAGCAGGGCAATATTGATGATCAGAAGGAGAAGGTGGGGATTGTCGGTCAAGGAAAGGAAAAGTTGGATCAACTTGGGGCCCATCTGCTCTGCGGTGGCGACAAAGCCGAGCAGAGTGGCGCCGGAGATCGTAATCATGATGGCTGCGGTCGCACTTCCCATCCGCCAGCAGATCCGGTAGACCTCGGATAGGGACAGCTTCCGGTAAACGACGACGGAAAGAAAAAGGGCGTAGGCCACCGCGAGAACCGCGGCCTCCGTGGGAGTGGCGATCCCGCTTAGAATCCCGCCCATGATGATGAGCGGCATGATCAGGGCGGGGGCCGAATCCCAGAAACTTACCACGATCTCCCGAAAGGTAGCCCTTTTCTCCACGGCATAGCCGTGGCGTTTGGCCACCCAGTAGGATACGGCCATCAGGAAGAGGCCCATGATGATGCCCGGGATAGCGCCTCCCAGGAATAGCCTTCCGATGGATATCTGGGCGATCGTTCCAATCAGCACGAAGGGAATGCTGGGTGGTATGATGGGGCCTATGGTGGCCGCAGCCGCAGTGACCGCCGCCGCGAAGGCGGCGGGGAACCGGGCCTTGATCATGGCTGGGATCAAGACGGAACCGGTGGCGGCGGCATCTGCCACGGCGGACCCGGACATGCCGGCCATAATCATGTTCACGACGATGGTGACATGCGCCAACCCTCCTGTGATCCACCCTACCAGGGCAGTAGCAAACCGAACGATCCTATTCGTGATCCCCCCGGCGGACATCAGTTCGCCGGCAAGCATGAAGAGGGGGATAGCCAGGAGGGGGAAAGAGTCGACTCCGTAAAGCAGCTTCTGAGGAATTACTGCCAGGGGAAGCGACATGGGGGCGGAAGCGTTGATCAATAGGTAGATCAGACTGCTGGCGATCATGGCCACGGCAATGGACATGCCCAGGGCCATAAAGCCCAGCATCAGGGCGAAGAGCAGAAAAAGGCTCACGTGGATTCCTCCCCGGCGGAACCGATCCTCCGCTCCGAATCGGTATTCCGGATCGCTGCCACGAGGTCCTGGATGGTATAGATCAACATGACGAGGCAGCCGAAGACCACTGGAAAGTAAAATACCGTTGTGGGCCAATTCAGGGCTGCGGAGAGCATGGGCCAGAACTTGTGCAGCAGGGGAGCGCCCTGCCAAACCACCACACCCAACACCAGCATCGAGGCCCCATCAACGATCACCCGAAGCCACCTTCTTGATCCCTGGGATAAGGCATGCACCAGGATATCAATTTTGAGGTGCTCACGGCGCTGGAAGGCAACGATGGACCCGAAGAAGGTAAGATAAATGAGGTCGATTCGGGCTAGCTCTTCTGTCCAAGGGTAGGGGGATTGAAGGGCATAGCGGCTGGTGACTTGCAGCAACGTCAGGACCACCATCGCGATCATGAGGAAGGCGGTGATGGCCTGGAATCCGAGATCGATCCCCTTCTTGAAACTCAGAGATTTCCCCTTTCTACCTATGTGCCTGATTCATTGACCCCGGGGTGATGGGCCGCAGACCATGCGCCTCCCCGATCAATAGCCGCTCTTAAATAGGAGGAGTATAGGAGAAAACGGATGGAGGATCAACAGAAAAAATCCATTCAAGGGCAAAAGTGGAATCACAGGACGATCCTGCCCTGTTTCCCAATTCTCTGACCCTTCGGCGTCGGGCCGAGAAATGGCCTTCCTCGGAGTCATGACCTCCACCAGAGGTGGAGGCATGAAATACCCCTGAACCGCTCAAAGCGGATTGAAATGAGCGCCACCTAAAGGTGGCCATCGCCTGGACGCCAATACCAGGCCCGGGGGCAAGGGTCTGGGGTTCAAAAATCATGAGGCGTCCTTCATTTCATGGGCCGGGTCGGCCAGCCGATCCCGCAACCCCTGGAAGGTCTTGTCCTTGTAGGGGCGACCGGCCGGTCGCCCGATCGGGCCGCCGGCTCAAGCGGAAGCCAGTCCCAGCCTCCAGGAATAGGGATCGCCCGGCCGATGCTTTTTGAACCCCAGACTCTTGCCCCCGGGCCACAACTCAGGCATCCCGGAAATGTCAAACTCTTTGAGTCCCCTGGTAGAGCCGGGGCTTTACCAGAATGAGATTAATTCCATTATTTGGTTACCCCGATCTTTTGGAGGTAATCCTTGATCATTTCATACTCGGCCGGGATCTCCTTTTCCAATTGCGACTGGTCCTTATAATCATAGGGAAGGTCGAATCGATTTAAGACTTCCTGAAATTCAGGCCCTTCCGAGACCTTCTTGAATGCCTCCGCCAATTTAATGACCACCCCTTCGGGCAGGCCTCGCGGGCCCACCAAAATCATTCCATGGCCTGGATAATCCTGGCAGCCGATTTCTTTGGTCACGGGAACGTTAGGGAAATTCGGGTCCCGTTTATCGGCATTGTAAAGGAGAAGGAGGCGAAACACTCCTTGTTTGACGAAGGCCACGTGCTGTCCGGACCCGGCCACAAAGTCCAAATGCTTGCCCAGAAGGGCCGTATTGGCTGGCGCCCCACCTTTGAATGGCACATGTTTAAAAGTCAAGCCCTTGCATTTGGCCAGGAGTTCCACCGCCAATGACTGCTGGGTATACATCCCCGGAGATCCGTAAGAGAGGCCAGGGTGCGTTTTGGCATAGGCAATGAACTCATCGATCGTCTTCAGTGGGGATTCGTTCAGGACGCAAAGGCCGCCGATATACCGGCTGTATTGCATGATAAGGGTAAAATCTCTGAGCGGGTTGTAGGCCACTTTCAGGACATGGGGACGATTGGTCAATGCCGCGGTGGTGATGACTCCCAAAGAGTACCCATCCGGTTTCCTGCTGGCCACCAGCGCGGAGCATACCGTTGCGCCTCCCCCGGCTTTGTTCTCCACGACCACCGGAACCCCTAGCATTTTTTCGACCCCAGCAGCCAGCGCCCGGGTGGTTACATCCGTAGTGGCTCCGGCTTCATAAGAACAATAGATGGTGATGGGCTTATCCGGATAATTCTGGCCCTCTGCGATGCGGGGAAAAATAATTGCTGCGGCGAAAAAGGCACCCCCCAAAAATAATGACTTGAAAATTCTTCTCTGAACGGCCATGACTCGCTCCTTCCCCGGGTACTTATCTAAGTCGATATCCTTCTCCCCTAAATGGACTCCCACCTGATCACGAAAATAGCGAAGCACCTATCCAATGTCAACCTCGGATGGTATTTCCTTTCCATTGGCCCGAAGGACTGCCCTTTCATGTGAGGAATTCCCCTATTCAGACGCATTGACATACGCGATCGTGGTGTTCCGGGAGGCGTGCGCTCCCCAGAGCCGCTCGCCTTCCTCGTGGCCGAGCGAATGATAGGTTGAACACTGCCGAGTGCCATCTAAACGATCCGCCTCCTCCCGTCCCAGACAAGTGTGCAGCCCCTGGAAGCATCCGCCGGTCGCCCCGATCATTCTCAAGTCGCCACCACGCCATAGACCCCGGGCAGAAGAACCTTGATTCCAATTCCCTGATATACTAGAATATGTGCCTCGTTGTCTGCAAGAAACATTTAGGTTTTATTCGAAAATGCATGATGATCATGAGTGCGTTAGGTGATGAAAAATTTTGCTCTCTTTCAAAATTCTCGATGGACCAACACCATTCTTGAACCCCCCAATTCCCCTTTTCTGAAGGAGGGAAAAGGGGGATTTCAGGCCGGTTGCTCGGTCACGAAAGATCTTATCTCCTTTTCACGGCTTTGCTATCGAGAATTCAATATTCATATACTCTACGAACAAAGAAGAAATTTATACTAACGTTTGCTGAAAAAGATCCTGCGCACAGGACCTTATCCCATAAAAATGGGGAAAGGAGAAGAGCTAATGTTGAGCAGTTTATTCGCAAGACGGAATGGAGCAGACTTGAGAAAAGCGTTTTCCGCGAAGACCTTCTTGGGTTCGCTTCTCCTGATCCTGATCCTGATCTTTCCCGCCGCAATCTTTGGCCAGGACAAGTACCCGAGTAAACCATTATCCTATTTCATCGGCTATGCCGCCGGTGGAACGACCGACGTCAGCACTCGCCCCCTGGTCTCCGCAGCGAGCAAGATTCTCGGGCAGCCGATATTGATTGTTAATAAGGGAGGCGGCGCTTCGTCCGTGGCCATGGCCAGCCTGAAGAATGAAAAGCCGGACGGCTATTCGATTGGAACGCTGGCCACGGGGGGCATCATAAGCCAGCACTTGAGAAAGGTCCCTTACGACACGGCCACCGACTTCACCCCGATCCTTCAGTACGAGATTTACTTGTACGGCATTGTGGTTTCCGCGGATTCTCCCTGGAAGACCTTTAAAGACCTGATCGAATTCGCCAAGGCCAACCCCGGAAAGGTCCGTTACAGCTCCGCGGGTGCCGGAACTCCGCAGCATCTGGTGCTGGAGCGCCTTTGCCTCCAGGAAAAAATCAAGCTGACCCACATTCCTTTCCAGGGTGGAAATCAGGCAGTCACCGCCCTGCTCGGAAACCATGTGGAAGCCTGTGCTGAGGGAACGGACTGGAAGAAATATGTGGAGGCCGGCCGCTTAAGGCTGCTGGCCGTATTCGGCGAAAGCCGGGCGACAAATTTTCCCAATGTCCCTACGTTGGCGGAGTTGGGCTGGAACATCGTGGCCCCAAGCATCATGTGCGTCGTCGCCCCGAAGGGAGTGTCTCCCCAGGTAGTAAAAACGCTTCATGATTCTTTTAAGGAAGCGATGAAAGACCCTGATTTCATCCGAACGAGCAGCCTGATGGACAACCCGATCCTCTACCGGAACTCCCAGGACTTGGGGTTGCACTTGGTCAAAATGAATGAGGAAATCGGGTCGATTGTCCGCGCCCTCGGACTTCAGGAGAAATGATAAGAAGCTGCCGCCCGTTCTTTAGATTCGCCCGCGAATTGTTTAATCATCGCGTTTTATTTCGCCCTTAAGAGGGCATGTTGGAAGTCCTACGATTATGATCAGGAAAGGAGAGGTATGGCCGCTAGGTTCGCAGGACTCTTGGAGCCCATAAAAATTGGCGGGATCGAGATAAAAAACCGCATAGCCATGGCCCCCATGGGAATCGTAGGTCTGTTGAACCCAGATGGAAGTCCAGGGCCCCGTGCCCTGGATTACTATCTCGAGCGGGCTAGGGGCGGTGTGGGGTTGATCATTACTGGCGTTTTCCGAGTAGAAAACGAGGTAGAAAATTTCCCGGGTCTGTCAGGATTAGTAACGTCTCCGGGGCTGGGGTCTTTTGCCGAACTGGCGGAGACAGTTCATGCCTTGGGGGCGAAAATATTTGTTCAATTGACGGCCGGGTTTGGCCGTGTGGCGAGCCCGCTGCGGCTGCAGGGCAAACAGCCGGTATCCGCTTCAGCGGTCCCCTACTACTGGGACCCCCGGCAAACTTGCCGGGAACTCGCCACTGAAGAGGTCAAGAAGGTGGTGAAGGCGTTTGGACATGCTGCAATGGTCCTCGCCGCAGCTGGATTCGACGGCATCGAACTTCACGGCCACGAAGGTTATCTTTTCGACCAGTTTATGACCCCATTGTGGAATAAAAGGACAGACCCATATGGGGGAAGCTTGGATGCCAGATTACGGCTGTCCGTTGAGGTATTGCAGGAAATTAAAAAGAAAGCCGGCCCTGATTTTTTAGTCCAATACCGGTTTGGTTTAAAACATAACATCAAAGGTCTGAATTTGGGAGCCCTACCCGGGGAGAAATTCATCGAAGCCGGTCGGGATATGGAAGAAGGATTGCAGATTGCCCGAAGGCTGGAGGCGGCAGGGTTCGATTCCCTGCACGTCGATGCCGGCTGCTATGACAGCTGGTATTGGACCCATCCGCCTGTCTACCAGAAAACTGGATTCATGGCCGATATGGCCGCCGCAGTCAAGAAGGTCGTGAAAATTCCGGTCATCGCCGTGGGAAAACTCTCGGCCCCGGAATTCGCTGAGAGTATTATCACCGAGGGGAAAGCGGATATCATAGCTCTTGGGAAAGGTTTGCTCAGCGATCCCTTCTGGGCCAAGAAGATTGAGGAAGGGCAACCGCAACGCATCCGCCCGTGCATTGGTTGCCACGATGGTTGTATGGGAAGGGTTACCAAAGGGAAGCCCTTATCTTGTGCCGTCAACCCGGCCACGGGGCGGGAGAGGCTTTATCGACTCGAACGCGCGGAAAGGCCCAAAAAGGTTGCGGTTGTGGGCGGCGGACCGGCGGGAATGGAAGCTGCTCGGGTTGCGGCGTTACGGGGCCATAGGGTTACCCTCTGGGAAAAAGGAAAATCCCTTGGAGGCCATCTCCTGGAAGCCTCGGTTCCCGCGTTTAAGAAGGACCTAGCGCAGCTGCTGGATTGGTTTAAACGAGAGCTTGCTACCCTTGATTTGGAGATTCGGACCGGAGTAGAGATAAACGCGGATATACTCAGTAAGGAAAACCCCGAGGTGACGATTATCGCCACCGGATCACAACCAATCATCCCCGATGTCCCCGGGCCACTCGTAGGCAAGATGGCCACGGTAATCGACCTCCTACTTGGACGAGTAGCAGTTGAAGAAAAAGTACTGGTTCTGGGCGGAGGACTGATCGGGTGCGAAACCGCCCTCTGGTTGGCACAGCAGGGAAAGAAAGTTACCGTTGTGGAAATCCTTGATGATCTTTTAAATGCTGGAATTCCAGTGCAACGTATGAACCGTCTTATGCTGCTGGATTTGCTTAAATTTCATGAAGTGGAGGTAATTACCAACACAACCATTCTGGAAGTCTTGGAGGATGGCACGCTCTCCTTTAACAATCGGAGAAGATTTCCATCGCCCGATAAAATTATTACCGCCGTCGGATTGAAATCCGATCGGGAATTATACCAGTCGCTGCAGGGTAAAATCTCTAACCTCTATCTAATCGGGGATTCCAGGAATCCTCAAAACGTGATGAATGCGGTTTGGGATGCCTATGAGGTTGGGCGGATGATTTAAGGGTCGGGAAAAGCCAGCGGATTAGATTGTCGGCTAACAATCCAGGAGGTATTATCTGGCCAACTTTCTCCCTCAACTGTCAACTCAAGTCCGTCTTGGGACAATTCACCTCACTCCAAAGCGAGTTCATATCAAATTCCATGAAGGACCCTGAGGGAAGAGAATTCTCCCGCCTCCTCTCAGTCTTGATCAATCATCTCATGGAGAGCCTTGTTTAATATTTTTGTCGACGCAATCGTTAGCGAAGAGGTTTTAGTGGACTCTTCATATCTTAAAGCCATTTGGGTAATACTCCCGTCCCAAGAATAGACTCCCTGGACGGGCTTATCCACGGTCCCATACTTTTCGAATAAGAATTTCTTCAACTGGCTAAAATTATCAGGCCCGGTCGTGGTTATCTGGACTTCAGCAAACTTTCCCTTCCAGAATCCATACTCCTTCTTGTCGAGCTGGACGCCTCCCATTCTAAAATTATCATCTTTTTTGGTGTAATAAATCTTGGTTTTCACATCCGGTTCCGTGGGATTGCTGACACTCCTCGATTCCACCATTTCTGATTTGACTTCTGAGAATTGAGTGCCCCACTTGATCCCCGCAAACCCGTCTGGTTCTGAATTCGGTTTGAAAGACGTCGGATTCTGCGCGCAGCCAAAGAGCCCCGTCACGACTGCTAAAATGACCGCCCGTCTTCGAAGGTTTCTCATCTATTAAACCTCCATTGTTCATGACCCTTAAAAATGCAGTGCCGTATCCTTTTAAAAAGGGATGATTGCGTAGATCCCCCCTTCTCCCCCTATAAGGTTGACCTCTGTTCGCATACCGCTTTGTGGAGATTATTCCAACTAGACCCTGGAGAGATGGGATTCCATTGGGGGTCCTCGCTCTTAAAAGAATCTAAGGTCTTTTGCTCCGAAAACAATTCCAGGGATAAAGATCGTTCGGTTTTATCTTTACAGTCTATTTCCATCAAGCTTTTTATATAACTCAAATCCAAATATTTCTGCCCACCCTTCTGCACCCAAGCTGATCTGTCTTTTTCCGAAATCTCCACTTTTACCCATACCCTGTAAAGGTTTTCAGATCGGGAAGATACACCTTCCGCATCAAAGAAAAAGGAGGACCCCTCGCTCCTGGAAAATAACTTCCAATCCTCCCCTCTAGCCTCTGAATAACCAAAGATAAAGAAGCCACTCAAAATGACCAGAACCCACTTCATCCTTTCCCCTCCAAGGATCATCGTCCACCATATGGTTAAAATGATCCTCAGGGTCCTTCGAGAATCTTCCTCATTCTCCAAATAATTATCCTTTTCTTTCGCCATCCTTGCTGAAGACCTTCAGCATAAACCCTTTTCAGATTCAGTATCCAAATATAGCAGTGAGGATAAGTGCCACCCCGATTAATCCAAGAACCCACCGAAAACCCCCAGAGATAAAAAAGGCTGAAATAATTAAAATGCTCCCTACGAGAAATCGGAAAATAGCCTCTCCTTTCCCGACATTTTTCATTTTAAACACTGGCTCCATCTTTCCCCCTTTTACCTCCTGATTGACGGGATTCTCTTTTCACTTGCCTAAGATAGCAGATTTAGAGATCATCGGATTTATCTTCTAGAGATTCGCTATCCAGGTATTCATCGGATTCTTCGTGTTCTTCCCAGGGTGAAAGATCATAGCCACCCTCTTCAAGCATTTCTAGCTCTTTTCGGGTGGCGGATTCTAGGAAAAACTCTGCCTCTTCTGGGGGAAAAGGTTCATTATTTACCAATAAAACAGGAAGACCCTCCTGACTTACTGAGAAATCTGTGGTTAATTCACCTCGAACAGGTTCACCCTCAAAGGTCCTTAATTTCATGACAGTCCCCCGTTTGTGCAAAGTTAATTATAACCAGCCCATCTCCCTCCAATATTTGTACTCCCCCGACCATTCCTCCTTATGGGCCTCGATGACTCTCTTAAAATAGCTTCGGCGGGATTGAATCTCTTTCATCTGCCCGGGGAACTCTCTCTTATTTTTGATGGCCTCTGCTAAATTTTCACCCATCTTCCCCGCCTTATCCCTTATTTCTTGCGAGACTGGGGCGGTCGTGGAAACCCCGCCAACATACTGAGCTCCGCATATCGTGGAAAAATGCTCCAAGTAATTCAAAACCATCTC
>Ga0187776_10001827_pt1 | contig 10799 bp, 10 predicted proteins | sample 0216_BV02_MP12_2_FD_132426 | JGI IMG/M metagenome (GOLD analysis project Ga0187776, IMG submission 132426) | Tropical peat soil microbial communities from peatlands in Department of Meta, Colombia - 0216_BV02_MP12_20_MG | ecosystem: Environmental > Terrestrial > Soil > Wetlands > Peat | place...
CCCGCCGGGATCGTGCTGACGCATGACGGATCACTGTTGGTCGCGGCGGCCAATTCGAGTGTCGCCTTCCTCGACGTGCCGCGTCTTGTTTCCGGATCCGGAGATGCTGTGTTGGGTTACTGGAACGGCGGCGTCGAGAACGCGGGGCGCATCTATGTGAATGTCACAAAGGACGACCACTACCTATTCGTGAGCAACGAAGGTGCTCAGAGCATCAGCGTGCTCGATCTCGCGAAGGCACGGAAGTCTGCCTTTGGACCGGACTCGTTGATTGGAAACATCCTGGTCGGCAATGCTCCCATCGCGGTCACCTTCTCTGCCGACGAACGATTCCTGTTGTCGACCAGCCAGGCGATGCCGCGGACTTCCGGGTGGCCACTCGGCTGCCGGCCTGAACAGAACCCGCAAGCTGCGCCGGACCATACGCAGGGCGCGATCTTCGTCATCGACGTCAAGCGTGCGATATCGAATCCGGCAACTGCGGTGATCGGGACGGTGCAGGCCGGCTGCAATCCCGTGCGCCTCGTGACCTCATCCAAGGGAGATGTTGCCTACGTCACTGCGCGAGGCGACCACAGTCTGCTAGCGTTCGACACCGAGAAGCTGCTGAGCAATCCGTCGAACGCTCTGATTGGGACCGTTCGCGTCGGCACGGCGCCCGTTGGAGTCGCGGCCCTCGATCGCGGTCGCGTCATCGTCACCAGCTCCAATCGATTTGCCGGTGATGTGACCGACATGCAATCACTGTATGTCGTCGACGCCTCGACGAGGCCGCTAGGCCCAGCTTCGGTCGTTGGGGTGATCCCAGCGGGAGGCTTTCCGAGAGAGATACGAGTCACCTCAGACAACCGAACCTTGTTTGTCACCAACTTCACCTCGCGAACGCTTGAAGTCGTGGATTTGTCCCGCTTGCCGTTGCAGCCGGTTCCACCGGCCCAGTGACTATCAACGCTAAGAGAGTCGCCGCGCAGCGTCGTCTGCCTATCAATGTGTGACTAGGGCTTTCGGAAGACGAAAAGGTCAATAGGCTCGACGACGGGTCGTCGTCCGCTGGGGTCATGTTCACGCATGGTGGCGAGGCCCTGCTCGAACTCTCGGTCTGTCTCATTTCGGCGGAAAGTTCCAGTCTCGGCTGTATTCCAGCCCGTACTTGTCAGTGAGCGCCTTGTATTTCGCGGGATAGGATGGGTCCGTTGGCGCCGTGGTCTTCATGAGCGCGTCGCGTTCGTCGAAGAAGGTTTCGAGACCCGCAGGAGAGATCACGCCGATCATACGCGCGGGCGAGGAGCCGACGTTCTTGAATGCGTGGGGAATCCAGAATGCTTCATCCTCTCGGGGGTGGCGATGCGGATCGGGACCTGTCTGTGGCGGCACGATGGTCTCGGAAAACGTGTAAGCGCCCAACGTGTCCCGGTTACCTTCCAATTGCGCTGTTGAGGCGTGCCTGGCGCAACAAAGGCAGGAAGCTGTGGACCTCCTCCGCTCAATGCGCGGTGCTGCCGTGTGGTGTCTGCTTTGCCATGACTGTGCGCGACGCCTTCTTTACACGCCGACAGCTGGATAGGGGAACTGGCCCGGCGGAGCCGTGGGCACCACATGCGACCGCATGGCCGCATCGCAGATTGCATAGCCCCAGTTCAGCAAGCGTTGCTGAACGGCGCCATCGACTTTGGCCAACCGCGTCGGCAGCTCGGCCAGCTCCATCGTTCGTCCAGTCGGGCACGGCAACGCGTTGGCCGCGGGATAGTCGGCAATATGGCTGCGAATACCCCAGTAGGCACCCTGCCGCTCGCCGCTCTGATACGAGCCCACCACTTGACGCTTGCGAAGACTCCGGACCTGGTTGTCAATGAGGTCGTTGATGCGGAGCGCGTGCAGCGCCCAATTCGCATGGGGTTCGGGATCGGGCGCCATTTTCCCGCCCCCGTCACTGACCAGAATGGTGTCGTACGCCTTCCACGCGGTCTCCAGCCCGAGGTTGTCGTACACACCGCCGTCGGTCAGGACAATGTGTTCCGTGAACGGCGGCTTCTGGAGGTCCGCGCCGCTGTTTGACACGAAGTCGCTGTCCTTCAGCGTCAGTCGCGCGGGGGAGAGCACCGGCGGAAAGGCTGAGGACGCGCCAACCGCCACCGCCAATTCGATCCGCGGAGTGGCGACCTTCCCGACACGCCAATCCCACATGTAGGGCTTGGAAAACCGCCAGAGCGCTCCAGACTGGACGTTCGTCGCGTTGATGACAAACCGGGGCGTATCGGGCAGGTCCTGCAGCGTCGCGTGGTGGAAGAGGTGCTCATTGTAGCTCGCGACGACCTTGTCGGCGACGGTACCCGGCAGAAAAATCCCTTTCAGGATGTCACCCACGTCAATCGTGTGGCTCGCCATGGCTCGAACCGTCGCGACCACGTCGTCCTCAAACCGCGTCGCGACGTCCGCGACGAATGTCAACGCGGTCCAACGGTGACCGAGAACGCCTGCCGTGATCGAGCCGCCAGAGACGCTCGAAATGCGAGCCAGCCTCGGGAGGTACGCCAACTCGTTCAAGCGCCATAACGCGCCGAGGTGAAAGAGCATGGCTCGATAGCCGCCGCCCGAGAGACACAGCGCGATGCCCGCCTGCGGTCGTTCGGCCTTGTCGGTCGGGATCCGCCGAACAGGCGATGAAGAGGTGACTTCTCGATCCGGCACGATTCGCCTCCATTGAGGACCGCACGGGCTGCGTGATTGCTATCGATGAACCTCTGGATCAGCTGGGACCACGAACGTCAGACGGACTCGTTCCGTCCGCCGCTTGCGATCGATGACCCCTTTGATGGCAAGGTCGAGCCGGTTCACACCAGGAGTGAGCGGTACGCCCGCCACCTCGCGCCACCCAGGGTACGGATGAAACAGCATGCTGGCATTTTGACCGTTCAGCCGCGCACGCAACGACCCGGGGTCGATTCCCGCGGCGTAGAACATCAGGAGTTCTGTTCGGGGCGTGCCTGGTGGCAATTCGGTCCGAACGGTGGTTGGGCTGGCGAATGTGAGGAGCCCCTCACTGCCTGGGCTGCTCGTCCCTCCGTTGAACGCCCCGAGCACTTGCAGCGATTGCCGCCGATCCAAGGGATTGAGACGGATCCGGTACACGATGTCGCTCGAGACGTGTGGATCAGCCTGAATCAAGGTGATCGATCGCCCGTCTTCAAATCGTCCGACACTTAACCAATAGGGTTTTGCCTGTGTCCCCTGGACCGACAGGACATACTCCGACGATGCAGGGTGAGCCACGGCGATCGATCGAATGGGCTGAGCATGGGGGTCCGCGGCCAGGACGAGCGGTGTGGCACTTTCCCGATACGACGACTCAGGAATCCATTCGTGGCGAAGATCGCGCGCGATCTCGAACCCGGTCTGGCGGCCACGGTCATCGGTGAGCAGGAGGTGGCCGCCAGACACCAGCTGAACGGCCAGGGCCGAATCTACCGCTGTGAGATTGACGCGACCGAACGCCAATTCTCGTTGCGCCACGCGCTGGAATGCCTGCTCGTCGGGATCCTGGTCATGCTCAGTGACCGGGGTCGGTTTTACCGCGCAGGGATCCGGCCGGTCGGTCCGCGACTTGCCAAGCGCCGTCACTGTCAAACGCGCCACGGCCTGCTCGCCGCCGCTCGGTTGGTCCTGGAGCGCGAAGGTCGAGACGCCGGGCTGCACGCAGCGCGCCTCCACGAACCACAGGACCTCTGCGGCTCGACCCGCGCATGATGAGCGTTGCGTCAAATAGTCAGCAAAGCAATCGCGCAGACCTCCAGGCCCTTGTGCCTGATACGCGGTGACGAACAACCGCTTCACGCCCCCGGTCGGACCGATGAGCATCGCTTGCCAGTTCTCACCACCCGGCTGGACGGCGCGCAGCGTCGCGCGGACGCCGACATAGGTCAGGCCTTTCGGCAGACGGCCGTCCGGTAACCGAATCCATCGCTGCAATTTCGGGGAGTAGCCGGTCAGGTAGTCGAACGTGCTCTGTGAGGGCTGCCCGCGTTGTTCAACAGGCACTGTTGTCAGCGGCAAGACGTGGAACACGTAGCCATCGTGGACGTTCGTGCGCGCCGACACCTCGTCCGGCGTCATGGCGTTGGGCCACTCCTCGGCCGCGGCAAAGGGCGACGTGAACATCGAGACGCTGAGCGCCACGAACACGATCCGGCCAACCACCACCTGGGCCTCCTGTACCCGTATATCGAGCGATGCAGGACCGAGATGCAGGCCGAGACCTTAAGGAAGGCTGAACCCGGCGGCACTGAATCGCGTAAGGCCGTCCGCGCTTGCCCGACGCGCTCAACCGCCTGTCTTACCGATGGTGTGAAGGAGGTGGAAAAGGTAGTTCGACGTAAAGATAAGCGCCGGGTACGTCGCGAGAAACGACCAGAGGAAGCAGTTCAGGCCCATCAGGATCGCACACGACACGTGGAAGAGGAGGCCCACAGCCAGAACGCCAAGCAAGCCATGAGGACCCGCGAGAACCGAGAACGAGAAGCACGTCTCGAACAGGATGACGCTCCAGCATGCCGTTCGACGGAGGGCCAGGCTCGAACAAAGTGCCCGAGCGGCCAGTCCGTTGCCGTACGCCAGCGTGGACATGATCTGAGGAATCGCCTCGCCCGATCGCCACAGCGGAGAGCCCAGCTTCGCTACTCCGGACGTCGCATACGCGAGCGATCCCTGACCGGCGATGAACATCAGCACGGCGATCTTCGCCAAGTCCTGACCGCAAAGTATGGCGAGCCATGCGGGCAACACGATCAGAACGTTCATCTGATCGGAGCCGTCCTGCCCCACGGGCATCCGCAGATTCAGCATCAAGGAACTCAACGCCACGATCGTCAGGCAAGCAAGGAGCAGGAAAGGGCGTGCGGGCACGAGGAGACCCGCCGACGCAGCCAGGCGCACGATCAGAACAGCCAGCAGACCGCGTCCGTCGCAAAGCGCCGTGAACCACGGCGGACACTCGAACGGGCACAGCTCCTGGACCAGTTTCCAGGAGAGGGACCCTTGTGGACCGAACAAAGAGGCCCGGGCGAGCAACTCGAGCGTTCGGATGATGACGCTCACGGCGCAGAGGCCCACCACGACCCTCAGCGTGAAGTCAGGCGACGCCAACACCACTCGAAAGCCGGCCAGGCTGGTACTCACACGCGATGAAGGTCAGAGACCAGAATCGGCAGCAGCTCGTCGCCGCTCACCAACCCTCTTTTCCGAGCCAGTACAAATTGGCGCACACTCGCGCGGCTATGCGGACGCGCGTCGGTGATGACGTTCAGGCACACCAGATACGGAAGCGTCAGCATCCGGGATGGTCCCTCGCGCAGAGACGAATCCTGGTAGCCAGCGAGTATCTGCGTGAGGTCCGACAGCGTCTTGTGTCCTAGCTTGTCGGGATTCCAAAGACAGGACGTCCATGACCTGGACTGCGTGGGGTGAACCAGGTGCCAGCTTCCGAGTTCGCCGCTCTCGCTTTCCTCCCGGTAGAGGAGATAGTAATCATGGACTCCAGGGTGAGGGGCGAAGAAGTTCCAAAGCGGTAGAAGCTGGAGTGGATCAACGCGCCGTAGCCGGTCGACCGAACGCGTCCCGAACTGGTTAAGGACTGAAAGCACGAACCAGACGGCCAGCAGAATGAGCAGACCAACCGTACCGAGACTCATGTGCCCTGACCTGACTTGTTCCGGCGTCGAGGTTATTTCGCCCGACGCTTCTTGCTCGTCGCGCTGCGTCGCAATTCGAGGAGATCGGCAAGGCTCATCCTGCTGCGCAATTTCCGGACGAGTGTGCGCGCTTGGGCCAGCAGCTTTTCGTCGCCCGGCAAAAGACGGGTTCCCGCCCCGACAACCTTTGTCGCGTCGATGACTACGGTGGTCAGCATCGCCGGCACCAGTTTTCCCAGCGGCACCTTTCGCGCCCGAGGCGATTCCTTGTCCTTGAGCGTTTCGATCAGCGTATCAAGAGCGGCCAACTCGGTCTTCGTAAGCTTTACCGTCGGCATTCTTTGTGACTCCAATAACCCACAAGGTGTCTTGCGCTACCGAGCGGACGTTTCAGCGATGTCCCTACTCGGCGTGAACCGTGATGCATTTCACCGTCCCGGATATGTTGGCCATCGAAATTCCGGCGGTGCCCTCCGCTTCTGCATGACTTGCTGCGCCAGCGAAGACCTTGAAATCCCTCGCCGCCGCACCGTTGAGATCGAGGGTCAGCGCGATGGTTGACGATCCGGACCCGTCCGCCGTAGCGCCCCACAACACCGGTGCGACGACGCTTGCGAGACCCTGGAGTTTTTCGGTCGGGTTGACCCCGCCGGCGGGTTCGACACGCAGGACCAAATCTATCCCGCAGCCCGCACCGCCGAACACGACCCACGTGCTCATACTGTAATTCCAGTCGATGTCCGCGGAGATCGTGAAGGACGTATATCCGTCCGGAAACGTAAACTCTGCGCCGAGGAGCGCTCGAGAGGATGCGACGCCTGGAATGTTGTCGAACGCCGGTGCGCTGGGCGTTTCCGAAAAAAAACCGCCGGATGGGCTCACGTACGATGGCATGAAGCCGATCCCGCCGGCGGCATCGGTGTGATCCTGCGTCAGATGCAGCGAGAAGCTGCACATGGGCACGTCCAGAGGCGGCAACAGCGCCTGGGCCGTGCTCGCCGTGTCATCGTTGCTCTTCTGCGGGACGTGAGGGAAGATGAAGCCCAGGAAGTCCACAAGCTGAACGCTCAGTGGGGATGGTGGCCGCCTGGAGTGAAGCTCGCGGTAAACGCGAGACGCGGCGGGGGCCCGATCCGCAACTTTGAGCCATGCGTCTTCCGCCACGCGGCGGTACTTCGTTTCGAACGCGCGTGCCGCCTGACCGTACTCTGACTCGATTTGCCGCCGGCTCGTTTTGCCCGCCCTCATTCTCCGACACGCATCTGCCAGCACGGTCACGAGTTCTTTGGCCTCTTCCCGCATCCTTCGGCCTTCGCTCGAGGATGCGATCGTCTTTTCGAGGGCCAGTTCTGCTTCTCGCCGAAGCTTCAACACTCGCTTGAGTCCAGCCTGCTGCCTGTGCGCGTACTGCCGACTCGCGGAATCGTCGACCGCAACCGTGTGCCCCGCGGCCTTCTTACGTTTGGCCAGCATCGTGTCGTCCTCCAATGAGAAGCTTCAGTCATCCGTGCAAGAACGTTCTCCACGACGCCGCGCACGAACACGATCTTCCCGATGGCTGCGCGAGACTGGCATCATCCCACACCTGCCCCCCGTGCAAGCAACCGTGTTCACCATCACGGCTGTTGCCTCACCCGCGACCAGACGTTCTGGAATTATTTGGGACGCAGCGTCGACCATCAGAGCCTGGGACAAATAGCTGTTTTCGGGACGCCTTGGAGCGATACGTCTCCGCATGGCGGGGTTGCCCAGGCCGTCGCCGCCTCCTGCAGCCGATCCGTCCACGAGGAGGCGCGCGACGTCGAAAGTTACGTCGAGAAAACAGAAACGCCACTGAGGAGGTAGAAATGACGCTGCAGAGACGTATCGCAGTGACCCTGGCCGGCGCGATTCTAACGGTTGGGGCGGCCATGTTGGCGCACGCGCAGCAGCAGTAGCCACCGTTTACCCCGGTGAGTCCCGTTACGCCTAGGGTCCTCGCAGATGGCGATGTAGGCTTTCGATGTCGGGATGCGAGGCCAAACACCAGTTGGTCAACTGGTTGTCCGGATCAACGGTGAATGGGTAAAGGCGGCGTCTGGTCACGATCCAAGGTTCCAGATGCGGTGACCACTAGGCAGCCTCGATGCGTTGCTTTACGGCGTTAGCCGTGGAAACAGATCCACGGGCGACGCCACGAACAGGATTCCACAAGGACGGTGCGTGATGGCGAGCTCGCGTCTCCTCTGGGCGGTTGGGATCATGGGCGTCGTCGGCGGCATCGCCGGCATAGGGGCAGCTCAGGCGCCAGCCAAGCCGCTCGCGTTCGACGTCGCATCCGTCAACACGAACATATCCGGTGGCGACAACGTGGACATGAACCCCACTTCCACGGGGATCACGATTCATAACACGACCTTGCAGGTAATCTTACGGCTGGCATTTCGAGTGCAAGATGAGCAGATCCTCGGCGGCCCGGGTTGGGTGACAAAGACACGGTTCGACGTTGTGGCGAGAAGCGAAACCCCGTTTCCACGCGAGGAACTTCGGACGAGGCTTCAGACCCGGCTCGCGGAGCGGCTTGCGCTTCGCACTCACAACGAGACGCGAGAAAAGCCAGTCTACGCTCTGGTTCGGGCGACCAACCGCGGTCAGTTCGGCCCCCAGATTCACGTGATGCACGCTCAAGCGGCATCCCCGGCGAAAGGCGCGGACCAACCCGCGTTCGAGGTTGCATCGATCAAGCCCAATCCGACTGGCATAGGCATTCGCGGTCACAGCTTCCCGGGCGATCGGTTCGAGGCCGCAAACGTGCCGGTGCGTGACCTGATTATGATCGCCTATGGCGATCCTGGACGGCTGCTGCCTGACTTCATGATGTCTGGCGGGCCGAGCTGGATCGACAGGGATCGGTTTGATATCCACGCGAAGGTTGGCTCAGGCCTCCCCAATTCGATAGCCCAAAAGCAGGTAATGCTGCGCGGGCTGCTTGCTGATCGTTTCAAGCTGAAGGTTCACACGGAATTACTGGATGCGCCGATCTACGCGTTGACGCTCGCTCGGCAAGACGGCGCGCTGGGACGGCAACTTCGCCGTTCCGACGATTCGTGTGGTGACGGCGATGCAGGAGCCGTGCAGTTCTATCAACCGGGCCAGAAGGCGCGCTGTGTTGCGAACGTGATTCCTCCTGGCATTCTGCTGGTTCGTGGCGAAACCATGACCGGCATCGCGTACGCGCTCACAATGACCGTTGGACGTGTCGTGCAGGACCACACCGGCCTCACGGGTGCCTTCGATGCCGACGCGCAATTCAACCCTGATGGACTCCCCGATTGGTCACCACCAGCGCCGGGATCACCGAACCTTGATGCTCCCTCGCTCTTTCAAGCGTTGGACCAGCAGCTTGGGTTGAAGCTCCAATCAACACGCGGTTCGGTGGATGTCCTCGTGATCGATCGCGTCGAGCGGCCGACCGAGGACTGAGCGAGAACGTCTTACCGCTACGTTCGTTGCAGTCCCCTCAACTGTTGGGCACCGAGCCGTGGTGGCCGTCGTTCGAATCCTCTCTAACAGCAGCTGGTAACCGGCCCGTCGGTTATTTCGACCGGCTTACCGTTCTCGATCTTGAGCGGAACAAGATGGATGCGACCGGCGCACTCGCTCTTGGCCTGGTACATCAGCTGATCGGCTCGCTCGATCAGCGCTGCGGCGATCCGTCGCGCGATGAACCGCCGCTCGGCCACGCGCCCAAGCGAGAGGCACACGACGCCGACGTCCACCTGGACGGGCTGCATGGCGAGACGCGGATCCTCAGCCGCCCAGTCATGGCGCTCGACGGCGGCTCGAAACCGTTCGGCGACCGTATGAGCCTCCTGGCACTCGTTCAAATCCGGAACGAGGAAACAGAACTCGTCGCCGCCAAATCGCGCGTGCAGCTCTCGCCGCGGAATGGGAACCCGGTCCTCATCGGCATCGAAAAGCCCGGAAGACTCGTGTCGTTCCCGTGCCACGAGATCGTCCGCGCGCACCTGTTCGCGCAGAAGGTTGGCCACGCGTTCGATGATTCGATCGCCGAGCGCGTGCCCCAGCGAGTCGTTGTACCGCTTGAACCCGGCAATATCCGCAAGCCCAATTGCGCACCAGCGTCCGCGCTGCTCGAGAGCGAGGAAGGACTCAAGCTGATCTGTAAAACGGGCGAAATTCATCAGGTTGGTCTTGGGATCCCTGTGCGCCTTGTCTGTCAGGTCGGCGATGAGCTGCTCGAAGTAGCGGGAAATCGTACTGACGGTCGCGTCCTTTGCGCTCAGCTCGCGTCTCGCCTTCATCATCTTGTCAGCGAAGCCAGCTGACAGCGCTTGAATCGCATCCTGTTTTGATTCTTGCCACAGGCGTTCGTGGCGTGCAAAAACGCCATCAATTGCTGCGAGCAAATCGTGTTCGAGCCGTCGCGGCAATCGCAGATGGTCATGCACCCATCCAAGCAGTTCTTGGCGAGTCTGCGGTTGAGGTGCGGGTTCCACGTACATTTCGGCCCTCACGGCCGCTTTCGTTTACAAAGGCCGTGCCGGCGCGAGTGCGGCCCGCGTTTGGAACAGAGGACGGATTGCGGCGCGCCGTTCGAGCAGTCCGCAATCCGTCTCTCTAGGCGAGATTACTTCTTGAAGTTGAAGCTGTAGCGACCGAGGATGCTGAAGACGCGGAACTTGATGTCGGTGTTGTCGCCCGGCTGTTTGTTCATGTTGCGAAGCCCAGCATCATAGCGCACCTCAGCACCGAGGGGACCCTTGGTCACACCGAAGCCGACGACAATAGTGTAGTCGCTGCTCTGCACCTGGTCTTTGGCTTTGAGGTCCTCGTCAGGGAGGGTCCCGCCAGGGTACTTCTGGTCCGTGAGCTTGGTGGTGGTGGTGAAGGCGAAGCCGGGTCCAGCCACGATGTAGTAGCCTGGAGTCTTCATTTTCGACAGATCAATTTTGACGAGGACCGGAATCTCGACAAAGTCCGCCTGCAGGTTCGCAGTGAACCCGCTGTTCGAACCTGTTCCGCTGATATTGACGCTCTTCGTCGTATAGATCACTTCGGGCATGATCGAAAACATCGGCTTGATCGGAATGCCGACGAACCCGCCGATGGTCA
>Ga0187776_10001828_pt1 | contig 10798 bp, 8 predicted proteins | sample 0216_BV02_MP12_2_FD_132426 | JGI IMG/M metagenome (GOLD analysis project Ga0187776, IMG submission 132426) | Tropical peat soil microbial communities from peatlands in Department of Meta, Colombia - 0216_BV02_MP12_20_MG | ecosystem: Environmental > Terrestrial > Soil > Wetlands > Peat | place...
CTTGCGCCAGAAGTTGTCCGGCTCCGCTGTGCTGATCTGGCCTGCGGAGACGTAGTACGGCAGATCAGTCTTGTAGCCGAGTTCTCGCCGCACGTAATCGTTGAAGACGGAGGTAAAGGGAGGACCGATAGCGGCGCCGGTGGGATCGTAGAAGGGCGTGTCCAGAAAACCGTTGGGATCAGGGCCGGTGTAGCGGCCGTCCAGGCGTCCGACGCGTAGTTTCTGGTCGGCGAGCAGGTTGTGCGTGAATTCCCTCACGTCCAAGCGGAGGTTGGCCTGATCGATCAGCTCCTTCTTCAGCCCGGTGTAGCGCGCCAGCCCGTCGATAGCCGCCTGCCGCTCCTGCGCAGTGAGAGCATCGCCCTTCGCCAGGGCGGCCGCGTATTCGGTCGAGGCCCAATGCTGAACCTCCCGCCGCGTCTTCTGCATGTCTTGCATAAGCTCAGGCGCTAGCCGATTGTGATAGGCAGCGATCATCGTGTACGTCGGGAGTGTCAGCACGCAAGCCAGGTCGTTCTTTTTGGTGATCTCCAAAGTCTCGAAGTCGATCACCATGGAGAGCAGGACAATCCCGTTGAAGGAGATGCCGCGATTGCTGAGAAACCCGGCGATGCCAGCGGCGCGCGTGGTGCCGTAGCTCTCGCCCAGGATGTAGAGCGGCGAGTTCCAGCGTTCGTAGCGGCTGATGTACATGCGCACGAATTCGCTGAAGGCTTCGATGTCGCCTTTCAGGCCCCAAAATTTCTTCCCCTTTTCCATGTCAGCGGGACGGCTGTAGCCGGTGCCGATAGCGTCCACCAGCACGAGGTCGGTTTTATCCAGCGGCGTGCCGGGGTTGTCCATGAGGCGGTAGGGCGAAGCCGGCATCTTGCCGCTTTTGGCGAGTACGACCCTGCGCGGACCCAACGCGCCCAGATGCAGCCAGATTGAGGCCGAACCCGGGCCTCCGTTGAAGGCGAAGGTCAGCGGACGCCGGCTGGCCTCAGCACCATCGAGCGTATAGGCGACAAAGAACATCTCCGCCTCGATCGCGCCGGCAGGATCCTTAATCGGCAGGCGCCCGGCGGTAGCCGTGTATCGCAGCGTCTTGCCGTCCAGCTTGATCTCGTGATGCGTGACCACGGGTGGCACTTCTTTCATGTCCCACTTCAGTGCCCGCAGCGCCGCCTGTTCGCGGGCTTCCGGGGTGGACGGCGTCTCAGCTTGCGCTGGCCGTTGCGGCTCTTCCCGGTGGGTTTCTGGGGGCCGAGCCGTCTCTTCGGACAGGGGCTGAGCGGGCGCAACCTTTTCAGCGGGCGCTGTCTTCTTCCCCCGCGGCTCCGGAGCGGTGGCCTGCTGCGCGGGCGCAGTGGATAGCAAGCTGAGGCATACCAGTACCAGGGTCAGGGCGGAGATCTTCATGTCAACTCCTGTTGTATCGTGTTTGCTGCGATTCAGACTGCGAGAAGGAATGGATTGTAACGCTGGACTGCGAGTTCGACACCTGCGTTTGCCCGATTCACGCCAGTCGCCGCAACATGGTAGTCTGCTGAGACTAACGGAACCATCGAGCACTCCGCGAGAGTGCAGGGAGCACTGCATGAGGATTGCGAAAGACATCACCGAGCTGATTGGGCGCACGCCATTGGTTCGATTGAACAAGGTGACCGCAGGCTGCCGGGCAACGGTGGCCGCAAAGCTGGAGAGCTTCAATCCTTGCAACAGTGTCAAGGACCGCATCGGCGTCAGCATGATCACGGCAGCCGAGGCGGCAGGAAAAATCCATCCGGGGAAAACGGTCCTGATCGAACCGACCAGCGGCAATACAGGCATTGCCCTGGCATTTGTGGCCGCGGTGAAGGGCTACCGGCTGATCCTGACCATGCCGGACACGATGAGCATGGAGCGCCGCGTTTTGCTCCGGGCCTTCGGGGCCGAGATTGTCCTCACGCCTGGGGCCAAGGGCATGAAGGGGGCCATCGCCAAGTCCGAGGAGATTCTGGCCGAGACTCCGGACGGATTCATCCTGCAGCAGTTCGCCAATCCGGCCAATCCCAAGATCCATCGTGAAACCACCGGCCCGGAGATTTGGACGGATACGGATGGCAAGGTCGACATCCTGGTCTCCGGGGTCGGTACCGGCGGCACTCTGACCGGGGTCACCGAGTACATCCGGCCGAAGAAGCCGGCCTTCAAAGTGATCGCCGTAGAGCCCACCGAGAGCCCAGTGCTCTCCGGCGGACAGCCCAGCTCGCACAAGATCCAGGGCATAGGCGCCGGCTTTGTGCCGGAAGTGCTGCGAACGGACTTCATCGACGAAATCATCAAGGTTGCGAGCGAAGAGGCCGTTGTGATGGCTCGCCGCCTGGCCTGGGAAGAGGGTTTGCTGGTGGGGATTTCGTCCGGCGCTGCTGTCGAGGCCGCCCTCATTGTGGCCCGCAGGCCGGAGAATGCCGGCAAGCTAATCGTAGTCGTGGTGCCCGACTTTGGGGAGCGATACCTGAGCAGCGTCCTTTTCCAGGCTCTGCGGGACGAAGCGCAGCAGATGGAAGCTGTTCTGACCTGAACTGGCGCGGCCAGGCGCGATCACCCCGCCGACTGTTTTCGGACCCAGCGTCACCGTCCACTCGTCGCTGTCTCTCGTCCCCACCGTGGCGATACCAGGTGTGTCCCGACGTGGGGTTGCGGTATCGTAAGCAGAAGTGCGCCCGGAGATCCAGAACGCCATCGCCCTCTTGCACAGTGGCCGTCCAAAGGCACTGGACGCCGCCCTGGCCATCCTGCAAAACACCCCAGGGCGTCTTGAACGACGAAAGCCCTTTGCCAATTCAGTGCTTGCTTAGTTGCGAATATTCGCAATTAAGTGAGTGTACTCGCACACACCACTCCCGCACGTATCTGGAGCGCTCCAACCCTCGCCGTACGGGCGGGCCGCCGGCGTCGTCGTCGATTGCTTCGGCGGCTTCTCGGAAGTACGCGGGGCCCATTAGCGCAGGGGATACGACGGCGAGTGTTTCACATTCTCGTTGGCGAGATTATCGAAGCGATGCACGGCGCCTCGGGGGATGCACAGCGCCTGCGCGGGGGCAACCTCGATGGGCGTGCCGTCAACCGTTTAGTTAAGGACGCCCTCGATGCCATCGAGGATCTCCTCGTAGGCATCGTGCTTGTGGGCCGGCGCCGGCGGCTTCTGCCCGACCGGGACGAGAACCTCAAACACCGAGACGCGTTGGAATCATTGCCGGTGAGGAGGAATAGGATCCCTAGCGGTTCCGAAGCATTAACCACTGGTTACGCTGCTGCATTATCGTCCCCTTTGAATGAACTTATCCCGCACTTCTTCCCCCCCAGTCGAGGGAGGAGGCTGAGACCGGATTGTGTCCGGTTGGTCGGAAAGTCGAAAACTTAGTTTCTTGGCCCGACACTTCCGTGTAGCCTGTCATCCGGCAAGAAATGCGGACTGATCCCGCGGAATGATTGGTAGCACGAGGCGACCACACGTTCCCGTTCTTGAAGAAGACCCACCCATCCGCAGAGCCCGTTAGACATTCCGCCACCACTATTCGTGAGGTAGACTCAATCATTGGCCACAACAGAAAAATCTGTCCGCGCAAGCATATTTCGATCGGTCTAACGTCCTAGCGGCTAGGTAAACAGGTGCGAAAGGGGGCCATAGGGTGTCACAATCAGAGCCATTGACGGAGCAAGATATTGTTGCAAGGCTCGAAGAACGCTTGAGCCGAGTTCACGCACGACAGCGCCTCGGGATCGAGGGTGACCATGAGGCACAGATATTCGGTCAGGGCATCAACTTCTTTCATCCGGAAAACTCGCATTCCGTCCAAGCTGCGATTCGAACCATCCTCAGGCTGACAGGACTGTACTGGCGCGGGCAAAAGAATAGCGAGCGCATCGAGATCCGGCACAACTATATCGTGCGGCAGGATCTGCCCCTAAACTTCGAGGGGTTCACGATCCTTCACCTCAGCGACCTGCACGCAGACATGAATCCAAGCACAATGCAGCGCTTGATTGAGCTGCTCCGGGAAGTACAGTACGACATCTGTGTCCTGACCGGGGACTATCGGGGACAAACGTTTGGTCCATTTGACGCGGCCCTTGAAGGAGTGGCCCAGGTGCGCTCCCATCTCAAGGAACTGGTCTATGGAGTGTTAGGCAACCACGACACGATCCGAATGGTTCCCGGTCTGGAAGAGATTGGTATTCGCATGTTGCTCAACGAGTCCGAGACAATCGTGCGTGGCGATCAACGGATCCATTTGGCTGGCATTGATGACGCCCATTACTACCGCGCCGACAATATCGAAAAGACGGCGTCCGGAATCTCACACGGCGAATTTTCTATCTTGCTCTCGCATACCCCGGAGATCTACCGCCAGGCAGCGCACGCAAGCTTTAAATTGCTTTTGAGCGGCCACACGCATGGAGGCCAGGTCTGCCTGCCCGGTTCCATTCCGATCACGCTGGATTCGGTTTTGCCCCGGCATATGGGATCGGGGCCGTGGAAATACCACAATATGACTGGCTACACGTCGGTTGGCGTCGGGTCGTCGATCGTCGCGGTCCGCTTTAACTGTCCGCCGGAAATCACCCTGCATCACTTGCAGCGCACTTCTTCGCCTGCGTCGTACCCGGCCCTTAAGCGGTACTGAATCAATAGGGATGGTCGCGAAGGTGGAGATGGTAGAGCAAACGCGATAGAAGCAGCCCACCGGCAAGAAAGATCACCACTGCCGCGACAACATCCACGGCTGTCAACGGCAGGGCACTCCGGCAGGCGAGGAGTGGGAACAAAGACTCCGGAACCTGGTCGAGGCCGGTCGCCTTGCCGCCCGTGGGAAGACTTATGCGACGCTTCAGGAAGCTGGAAAACAAGTCTCCAGCCATCGCTACGCTCGCCACCAGAGCACCAATTCTCCAGCTCGGACCGACCAAGGGAGCACACGCGGACGTCACTAGGATTGAAAGGAAAATCCCGCGGAATGTCTTCGATGAGCCAAAGAGGGGCCGCCCATCAACAAATTTGGCGCCTCCGTCGATCGGGCTCGCAAAGCGGTCTCCCAGAATGTTTTTTGTGATTACAGGGGTCCCGTTTGCCAGCGTCAAAAGAATCAACATCTCCGCGACGAGCCAAGAGTGCATACGCGCACTTTACAGGAACATCCGCTGCCCGTCATAGCCGTGATTGACGCGTCATTGACGAAGCGCGTCCATCCGACCACTGGTGCGGCCAGCAACGCCTTACGCGCACTAGCGTAAGCGCGATGGCGCACAACCGCAGGCCCGCAGCGTTAAGATAACAACTAAGTTTGTACTCCTACGCGGGGAAAGCACTGGCATGCCGTTTGGAATCCTTCGGAAGTCGCGCGCCGATACGGTAATGCTTAGCGGCGGGGTGGCCCAGAGCTGCACTACAAGTGGTGCAAACTGCGTAAGTTACGTGAAGTGCTGTTCTCAACAACCAAGGGTTTGCCACCTTCTACGAACAGCCTTCTATATATTCGATGGCTTCAAATCGATCTGCGTAGGAGAGTCTCAGGGACGTACAAGGGGACAATTGAGTTTGACAGAGCTGGGATGCGCGGCTACGCTATCGCGCACCAGCGCGAGGGGGCAAGGTTCAACAAATCGACGGAGACGGAGCTGCCAAATGAACAAGTATCTGATGGAACTTATTGGGACATTTTTTCTCGTGTTTACCATCGGTTGTACCGTGATCGGCAACGGGGCTGGCGCTCTGGCGCCTCTGGCCATTGGCTCGGCCTTGATGGTCATGATCTTTGCTGGGGGGCACATTTCCGGTGCCCACTACAATCCTGCTGTGACGCTGGGAGTGTGGCTGCGGGGAAAATGCGATGCTCACGACGTTATTCCCTACATACTCTTTCAGCTCATAGGCGCTGGTGCGGCAGCTGGCGCGGTCAGGTTTCTGAAAGCCGGCGCCGTGCTCCTGCCCATGAAGCTGGCCGTCGGTCCCGTGATGGTCGCGGAGTTCCTGTTTACCTTCGCCCTAGTCTTCGTCATCCTCAACGTGGCCACCGCCAGAAGCACTTCAGGCAACTCGTTTTACGGGCTCGCCATTGGCATGACGGTGATGGCTGGCGCATATGCGGTTGGCAACATTTCAGGAGGCGTGTTCAACCCCGCCGTCGCTTTCGGCATTTCCCTCATGGGACTGTCGGCATGGTCGAACATTTGGATCTACCTGCTGGTGGAGCTCGGTGCCGGAATTGTCGCAGCTTTGGTTTTTAAGGCTCTGCATTCCGAAGAAATTCGACAGGAGCGCACTGTCATGGCCAGCAATGCCGGAACGCGTTAGGAACAACAGAAGGAAGCACGAGGCACCTACACCTGCACCTGGCATGAACACGCTTTGGACTCCGATAATTGTTGAATAAATCGCCTTATCGTAAGTGAACCGTTCCTGGTGCAATTTGCCCATGCCCGCGACACCGACCATTACTCCCATTTGGATCGCTCCCGTCGTGCCATCCGCCAAGCAACGGACCGCTCCCTGCGAGAACGGCCCACGCTCTTTGGTTTCAGATGTCTCTCGGGGTTCGGCTCGCTCAATCTCTATTAAGAATGTTAACCTCGCGGAAACCATGATCCACATAGACACCCGGCGCACGGCCTGACGGCCAAGCGTGCAGCAGGGGTCAGTGAGACCGTGACATGCAAGCTTATGGGCTGGAAAATGAGGACAGCAAGATGCCCGTTCGTTATGGTGTTGTTGATCCTACGTACACGCTGACGGCCCAGTTGCAGCAAGAGGCGTGGGAGCAGACAACCGTGAGAACCGCTACAGTTGCGCCACAATCGGCGGGGCCCGCTAAGGTTCATCTCTCTATATGATTGGAAAGTGGTAGGCGCGGCAGGACTTGAACCTGCAACCCTCGGATTAGAAATCCGTATTCTCCGAGCGCACGGGAACGCACCCAGGCACACGGTGTAACAGAATCAATAAATTAGGCGCGCTCGGAGAGCACCCTAACGCACCCAGGCGCACAGAATCTCAAAACGAACTGACACCACAATTGACACGAGATTTTTGTCTTCTTGTCGCCGCCGGCAGCCGCCACACGCTTACGCAACTGGCCCCGGAATGGGGAGTAAGTGGCGAATTCTTCGATAATTGTCTACCTTTCCACGTCAGGGGCGACGTGCTTGTTGCTCTCGGCGGGAAACTCCTATGACGCACAGCAACTCCAAGTCGTGAGTCGTAAGTCGAGAGTCGTGAGCAAGAATCACCAGTCGCGCGTAGAAACAATCGGCGCACCAGCTTTGATTTTCAATTACCCGATGACCCGATCTCCCGATGACCCGTTCCTCTGAATCCAGCGCCCCGTGCGGTACTCCGCTTCCGGAAGCGAACCGCTTTTCATCTTTTTCGGCTTGACACGCCACTTCTGACTGCGTAGATTTCCCTCCTCGCCTTTCCCCCAAGGCGACATTCAAGCTAAGCAATCAAGTTCATTACCACCGCGTGATGCGGGGCAGACCAGTTCGCGACACGCGACGACTTTGCCGGGGAAGCTAGCTCGCTGAAGAGGAGAGTTGCGATGAGAACACGCACCATCTTATGTAGCACCATTGTTCTGGCGCTGATCTTGTGCGCCCTTCCTGGCAAGTCCTATGGTGACTGTGCCACCTTGCAGCACTTCCTTTCGGCGAATGCAATCGACTTCACTTGTGTAGACAGTGACAACCTGCTCACGGGCAATCCCGCGACAACACCTGCCAACAACACAGGACCAGATGGCACGCCTTTCACCAAATTCGCCGACGGTACGCCGCTACCGGCCCCGCTGGTGATCCTACCTCCCGATCCCGCCGGTGCATTCGCCTTCACCCCCATCACCGACCGCGGCGTAATTTCTAATGACACTCCGTCCAACCTGCCCGCCGTGCCGGGTGTCCAGGTAGACGGCTATCTGCGTGATGATCCTGCGGGTGAAGCGCGGTTCCTCCTGCGTTTCCCGAAGTACCACTGGAACGGACAACTCGTAGTCGCTGGCGCCAGCGGCACGCGCAGCGAGTTTAACGGCGATTTCGCCTGGAGCGACTATGTACTGTCCAAGGGTTACGCTTATGCGTCGCAGAACAAGGGCGTGCTTAATTTCTTCCTTGTGGCGGTCTCGGCCAATCAACCGGGCAGCGATTCTTTCTCTTGCCGCCTGAACCCGGCTTCCACTGTCTGGGTGCACTTCTACGACAACGATGTCCTTGCCTTGGACTACCCAGGTGTCGGATTCAACCGCCTCAAGCCGTTCACCCAGTGGACGCAATACATGCTCGAAGCCGCTCGCCTGGCGCAGCGGGCCGCGGACATCAACTATGGTCACTTCCCCCGCCGCACCTATGCCGTGGGGACATCCAATGGCGGCTACCAGGTACGCCGCGCTATCGAAGAAGGTCCGGATCTGTTTGATGGCGGCGTCGATTGGGAAGGCACCTACGTCAATCCGGACAACAACATTCTCGAAACGCTGCCCCCGGCGATCGAGAACTTCCCCGCCTACGTTGCTTCCGATTACGATCCGACCAGCCAGGCCGCGATCAACATCATCAATGCCGGCTATCCGCCGGACATCGTTCTGCGTGATCCCAATACTCACAAGTTCATCGATTCCCTTTGGAAGCACTATTCAGATAGTTTCTGGGAGGTTACTCAATGCCAGTGGCAGAAGCGCTTCGACCCGACCTGGCGTACCTATAATGATGGGCCCAATGACGTGACCGGAACCGGCGGTTACGATTACGGCACACGTGCTGCCGCCGATCCCTCTATCGAGGCGCAGGTCGCAGCCGTCACCACCACCGGCAAGATCAAGAAGCCGCTTATCACCGTGGCCGGCACGATGGACGCTCTGCTGCCCATCAAGGCCCAGGCGCGACTTTACGAGGCCAGCGTGGACGCTTCGCGCAAGGGCAACAACGAGCACCGCGAAGCCCAGTACCGGCTCTACGAAGTGCAGAACGGGAACCATATTGAGGCGTATGAGTTGATATTCTCGCAGCTGCGACTGATTGAGCCGTACGCGCATGCGGCGTTTGACCTGCTGGTGGACCATGTCGAGAATAAGGCTCCGCTCCCGCCCAGCCAGTGCATTCCCAAGAACGGAGCGATCTCGCAGACACCCGCGCAACCAGGCAACTGTCCAAGTCTGTTCGTGCCGTAATCGAGAGGCAAGAGCGAAGGAAACCACAGAGGCATGGAGACACGGAGATTTTCATGATCCTCTCCGTGCCGCTGTGTCTCTGTGGTGAATTCTTGGTTCGCGACTTACCTCTCGCCACCAGCCCGCGGCGGTCTTCCAACAACCTATCCGCACGAAGTCGCGCAAGCCCTTGAGTTTTCACCGCCGGCGTGGGGCGTCAGCGCCTTCCAAAATGACTTGGTTCTGGAAGGCGGGCTGAAAGTTGTCGGCCCAGTTTCCGGAATGCTGACGACTCGCCCGGAATCGTGTTGGCACCTGGCAAGAGTCACACACTCGCGCCCTTCATGGCCACAGCGTCGCGTCTACCTGCTCGTGCTTCCCTGATAAGTCTGCCTCGAGGGGGGTCAGGGCCAGATTCCGGCTGCGCGCCACTGAGCATCTATCTTAGTTTCCGCGGCCAGCTTCTTAACTTCATCCGCGGTGAGCCGGCGGCCGAGGCGGTCAGGGCGATCGGCGATCGCATAGGCGGTTGCAGCAAGGGCTGCCACACAGCTGGCGAAGTCCCGCGGATCAGCCTTGTCGACAGTGTCGGCTACGGTGTGGAGCACGGGGAAATAGGAAGTTTCATCCTGGAGAAGGACCAAGGTAGGAACGCCCTCGGCCATGAATGCAGCATTGTCTGTCGCGGCAAAAGCGGTGTGCTCGATGTGAGACATTCCGAGATCCTTGAAAGTGGACATCAGTTCGTCAATCTGCGCGTCGAGGTCCGTGCGTCCCATAGAAAACCAGCCCCGAGGCTTGCCCGCTCCGATATCCATGACCAGCGCGGCCACAGTCCGATCCATCTCGTTCCGGTGACCGCTGACGTAAGCATTCGATCCAAGCATGCCTTCCTCTTCTCCCATGAAGAGGACGAATCGGATCGTCCGTCGCGGAACAAGAGCGAGAGCCTTAATTGCGCGTGCTGTTTCCAATACTGCCGCGGAACCGGCAGCATTGTCGAGCGCCCCCGGGCCCAGATCATTGGAGTCGAGGTGCGCCCCCACAATCACAATCTCATCTGGTTTCTCCCGGCCGGGGATCTCTCCGATCACATTTGCACTTCCGAACGATCCTCCGACAGTGTTGTGGACATCCAGCCTCACACGCACATCCACCTTGTGGGCGAGCATCCTCTGCAGCAAGCCAACGTCTTCACGAGCAATCGAGACCGTTGGCAAGGCCGCCAGGCGAGCATTGAAATCCACCGGGGCGGTGAAAAGCATGGCGTTTTGCTTGTCGGAGGCAATCATGAGGCCCAGTGCACCTGCCTCTTTGAGTTCTTTCACCAGCTGCGCAGCACGATAGGCGTTGTAAATAACCTCATCCAGAGTAGCGTACGAGGGAGTTGCGAGCACGATGGTGCCCTTCAACTTGCCTCGCACGCGCTCGATGTCCTCAGGACGCCCTGCGCCTACCTCAATCACCGGACCTACAGCCGCTCCCGCCGTGGCGGGGGTCCATGTGTACGAAGCCACCGTCAGCGGCCGGTCTCCGAAGTTGGCTAGCGAGGCAACCGCCGGGCCACGCTCCCAAAAGACGGGAATCGTGAAGGGCTCGCGGTGTACCTTGGCAAGCCCGATGCGCTTCATCTCGGC
>Ga0187776_10001829_pt1 | contig 10798 bp, 13 predicted proteins | sample 0216_BV02_MP12_2_FD_132426 | JGI IMG/M metagenome (GOLD analysis project Ga0187776, IMG submission 132426) | Tropical peat soil microbial communities from peatlands in Department of Meta, Colombia - 0216_BV02_MP12_20_MG | ecosystem: Environmental > Terrestrial > Soil > Wetlands > Peat | place...
CTTCGCGATGGGGATGGTGGCGATCTCGAACAGGCCCCAGATGGTGTAGAAGACCACCGGGACCGCGAGCCCCAGCACCAGCAAGAGGAAGATGTTGTCGAAGAACACCTGGGCGAGCGGAACCTTCTCCTCGTCCTTGCCCCTGTCCGTGTCGGCCATGGCCTGCCCTCCAGTCGGGACGTGTGCGGCTACCGGATCCGGGTCCTCGAGCACGAGCGTACGGGACCGGGCCGAATGGGGCGTATGACCCAGGTCATAGAGCGCAGAAAACAGAAACCCTCTCCCCCGCGCGGGGGAGAGGGTGGGGAAGGAGCGAGGGGCGACCTGCCTAGTGCCCGCCCGTGCCGTGCGTGCCCGGGACGAGCGTCCTGAAGACGTCGGGCTGCTCGGCGCCCGCCACCTCGAGCACCCCGAGCGCGCCCTTCTCCATCGCGCGCACGATGCTGTGGTCGACGAGCAGGAAGCGCCCCGGCACCTGCACCTTCAGCTCCACGATAGCGGCGCCGCCGGCCGGGATCAGCGTGGTCTGCACGTTCTTTGCCGGGGTCCCGCCACCGATCGCGGCCTCGGTGTAGACGGTGTCGAAGATCTCGCCGATCACGTGGAACGAGGAGATCAGGTTCGGCCCGCCGTTGCCCACGAACAGACGCACCGTCTCGCCCACGTTGGCCTTCACCGCGCCCTCGCCCGTGAGCGCCCCCATCTTGCCGTTGAACACCACGTACTCGGGCCGCTCCGCCGTCAGCTTGGCCGGATCGATCACCTGCAGCCCGGGCGCCAGGGTCTTGCCCTTGGTGTAGAACTCCCCCTGCATCACGTAGTACTCGCGGTCCACGCGGGGCAGCCCCTTCTCGGGCTCGACCAGGATGAGCCCGTACATGCCGTTGGCGATGTGCTCGGGCACGCTCGGCGTCGCGCAGTGATAGACGTAGAGCCCCGGGTTCAGCGCCTTGAACTCGAAGGCGCCCTCCTGGCCGGGTCCGAGCTGGGTCACCGCGGCGCCGCCGCCGGGCCCGGTCACCGCGTGCAGGTCGATGGAGTGCGGGTGGATGCTCTTCTCAGCGTTCTTGAGCCGGATCTGCACCACGTCCCCCAGCCGCACGCGGACGAAGGGCCCGGGCACGGTCCCGCCGAAGGTCCAGAACGTGTACTGCACGCCGTCGGCGAGGGTGCCCTTCACCTCGGTCGTCTCGAGGCTGACGATCACCTTCGCGTTACCGGGCCGGTCGACCGGTGGCGGCACCAGCGGTGCCGAGGTCAAGATCGCCTTCACCTCCGGCAGCGCCGCGGCGTCCGATACCTTGGCGCGTGCCTGACTCTGCCAGACCATCGCGCTTCCGATCAGCAGGGCGCCCACCGCCACTGCCGTTCCCACCACCAGTCCCCGTCTCATCGCTCGGTCCTCCTCGTGAGGTATTCGCTCTGGCCTCGAGAGCTGCAAGGCCGGTGCCTCCGCCGCGCCCCGTCCGGCTTCTCCCGTGACGACACCAGCTTGCGCCGGACGCGGGTGGGCGCGGTATGACGGCGCTCATAGGGTGTCGGCGCACGCCGGGGCGGGGCCGCCTCAGCGTGAGGCGGCCCCGCCCCGGAAGGATGGCGTGGCTAGGGACGCGCGCCCGGCGCGATGCGGTCGGGCGTCCAGGGGGGCTCGAAGGTGATGGCCACCGCGACCTCCTCGACGCCCGGGACCCGGCCCACCGCCTGGCGGACCCACTCGATCATCGCGTCGTGGAGCGGGCAGCCGGGCGTCGTGAGGGTCATGGTGATGCCGACGTGCCGGCCGTCGATCCGGACGTCGTACACCAGCCCGAGGTCCACCACCGACATGCCGAGCTCGGGGTCGAAGACGTCCCGGAGCGCCTCCGTCACCTGCTCGCGTCGGATGGTCATGCCGCGGGCCTCCCGACGTCGGGCTGGTGAGCGCAGCCGGGATCCTCGGCGAGCGGATCACCGAGAAGGGCGTTCGCCCGCGCGCGGCTGCCGCCGCACCGGCCGCGCCACTCGCAGCGGCCGCAGCGTCCGCCCAGCCGGACCGGGTCCCGCAGGGCGACGAAGAGCGGGTGCTCGCGGTAGACCGTGACCACGTCGTCCCGGCGGACGTTGCCGGCCGTCATGGGCAGGAACCCGCTCGGGCAGATGTTGCCGACGTGGTCCACGAACACGAAGCCGTTGCCGTCGGTGACCGCGCGTCCGGCGCGGAGCGGCCGGTTCGTCGGCTCCTGCCTTCGCTGGGCGAGCACGCGATGGTACTGGGGAGCCTCGGTGGTCTTGATCCCGAAGGCGACACGGGGCTGCAGATCCGCGGCCCAGCCCAGCACCGCCTCGATCTCGTCGGATCCTAAGCCCTGCTCGGCCTGCGCCCGCCCCACCGGGATCAGGAAGAAGAGCGCCCACAGCACCGCGCCGAAGCCGGCCACCTGCTCGATGAGGGCGGGCAGCTCCCCGACGGTCTGACGGCAGACGGTCGTGTTGATCTGCAGCGGGAGCTCGAGGGCGCGCGCCTGCTCGAGGATGCGCAGCGTGTGGCGGTGGGAGCCCCGCACGCGACGGAACGCGTCGTGCGAGTCCGCGCTGGCGCCGTCGAGGCTCACCGCCAGGCGTGCCAGGCCCGCGTCCTTCAGGGAGCGGAGCCGCGCCTCGGTGACCGCGGCGGTCGCGCTCGGGGTCAGCGACACCAGGAGCCCGCCCCGGGTGCCGTGGGCTACCAGCTCGGCGAGATCGGATCGCCGCATCGGATCGCCGCCGGTGAAGACCACGAGCGGCGGCGGTGCCCCGAATGCGGCGAACCGATCCAGGAGCGCCTTGCCCTCCTCCGTGGTGAGCTCGCCGGGATCGCGGCGCGGCATCGCCTCCGCCCGGCAATGCACGCAGGCCAGCGCGCAGGCCCGCGTCGTCTCCCAGATCGCGATGAACGGGCTTCGCGCGAAGGCCGGTCCGGTCATCGCGCCGACTCCTCGCGCAAGGTCGCGCGTGGCGGCTCGGGGCGCGTCGGCTGCGGGCCGGGGGCGTGCGGCGGACGATGCGGCGCGCCGGCGGGCGACAGGTGCCCGAGGATCCGGGTCAGGACCAGGGCGAACATCACGGCCCCGGCCGTCACGACGGAGCCTGCCGCGCGGATCCACGCGACGTCGCCGACCAGGACCGCGCCCGCGAGCAGCGCGACGCCCGCGGTGAGCAGCCCGTAGGCCAGGCCTTCCAGGCGCGCGGACGAGAGCTGGGTCAGCGTGGGGACCTGCTCCCGGCCGGCCCGAGGGCTATAGGTGTGATACCAGACGAGGAACGGCACGATCTTGAGCATCATGCCCACGATCGTGAGCGAAACCCAGCCGCCGAGCACGACGACCGCGTAGGCCAGCGCCACCCGCGGCCCCGAGACGCGGTCGGTGGCCAGCGCCACGCCCAGGATCAGAGCGGGCAGGAGGAAGATCGTCGCGGTGAGGGTGAAGCGAAGCCCCCAGTCCAGCATCGGGCGCTTCCGATGGCCGACCATCTCGATCACCCACGCCGCGTGCCCCAGCGCCGCCGCGACGACCGCGATCGCCCCGACCCTCAGGAGGACCGGCACGCCCAGCAACCCGGCCACCACCGACGGCACGGCCACGACCAGGCCGCCGAGTTGCATCGCGGCCGACCAGCGGCGGGGCACGGGGGCGAGGAGGAACATCGGGTAGACACGCGCGGACACTCCGAAGATCACCGGCGTGACCCAGCCGAGCAGGGCGAGATGCACGTGGGCGTGCAGGGTCGGGAAGAACTCCCCCGGGAGGAACGGCCGCAGATGGTTCAGTGCCAGCGCGAGACCGAAGAGCGTGGTCAGTGCGAGCCCGCCGTAGCCCAGCGCGACCAGCCGCGCGGTGAACGTCCACTGCGTGAACCCGCGCAGACCGAGGCCGAGGTTGATCAGGTGGAGCGCGATGCCGACGGCCAGCGGGGCCGCCGCCGTGGCGAGCCCAGGCCAGGTGCCCAGATAGAAGTGGCCGACCATCCCGATCACGGCCAGCACGAGGATGGCGAGCTGCCAGCGGGCGACGCGCTCGCTCCAGATCGGACGCCCGAGCACGATCGGGATGAGCTGGTAGCTCGCGCCCATGATCGCCAGCGTGATCCACCCGAGCGTCACGGTGTGGGTGAGCGCCAGCAGCCGCGGGTGATAGTAGTGGCCGGCGAGCTCGGGAGCGAGCCACACGGTTCCGAGCGCGGCGGCGAGGAAGGCGACCGCGGCGCACGTGAGATATCCGAGCGGGATCAGCGGGGAAGGGCTGCTCGCCGGACCGGGCTGCACCGACATGGTTCAGGGGCCCTTCCTGCGGATGCGGATGCGCACCAGGCCCGGCTCGGGCTCGTCGGTCTCGTGCAGGCAGCCGCGCTCCTCGAGCTGTGGGTAGAGGAAGATCGGGCGGCGATCGTGGCGTACCTCCAGCTCGGCGCCGGGCGCGAGCCGCTCGATGGCGTCGAGCACGCGGACCATCGGCTGCGGCGGCTCGAGCCCGCGCACGTCGAGCACGGTGGGGGCGCCCGCAGCCGGCGCGGCGGGCGCGGGATCCCGACGGGCGATGGGTCGGCCGGCGTCGCGGTAGAACCAGACCGACCAGTCGCTCGCCTCACGGCGCTCCGCCCAGTGTGCGAAGCCCCGCCGGCCCAGGATGTCGTAGAGCGGGATAGGCTCGAAGGGCGCGCGCAGCACCAGCACGTGGTCGTCGGCGAGAGTCCGGACCACGCCCATGATGCGCGCGAACGGCTCCTCGCCCCGGCGGATGTCGTCGCGGACGTCGAGGTGCACGCGCCGCGCTTCCGGGACCTCGGCGATCGCCGGCGGAGGCTCGGGCCCGGAGGTCTCGGCGCGCCGGGGATCGGCCGCCACCGCCGGCGCTGGCTCCGGAGTCTCGCCCACCGCCCGGGCCAGCACCGCGAGCAGCTCGCGCTCGGGGACGCCCGCCATGCGCGCGGCCTGTCCGACCGTCACCCGCGGGGCCATGACCCGGCGCAGCAGCCGGTTGCGCAGCGCCTTGAAGTGCGGATGGTAGCCCGCGAGCACGTCGACCAGCTCGGGGTGATCGTCGAGGAGACGGGCCACCGTGATGTCGGCCGAGATCATGCGGGCGGCCCGGGCGCAGTACCGAGCGAGGCGAGCACGGTCTCGACGGGCACCCCCGCCGCGGCCGCGGCCTCGCGCAGGGTGAGGTGGGCGCCGCAGCAGTGGTTGATGCCCAGCCGCTGCAGGACCTCGAACGCGCCGGGACGGAGGCGGACGATCTCGGCGACCGTCTCCTCGGGCCGCGCGGCGGGGGCGGCGGTGCCGAGCGCTACCGGGGCATCGTGGTGACAGTGACACTCGTGAGCCATGGCGGTCCTCCTTGGCGCTCACGATACCGCCGGGTCGCCGCCCCTACTATGACCCCGGTCATAGGCCGACGGCGCCTCACCGGGCCGGGGGGGTCGCGGCCGGCGGCATGCGCACCCGCCACCACATGTTCGCCGCGAAGAGCGCAGCGCCCACCAGCTGGCCAACCCCTCCCAGCGCGATGAGCGCCCGGAGCCCGAGGATCCCGGTGAGCGCGACGACGATCTCGGCGAGCGCGCGGAGCGCCGTCGCTCCCGTCATGATCCAGTACACCGCCTCGGCCAGCTCCGGCCGATAGCGCGTATCCTCGCGCGCGGGGCGCGGGAACATCCAGGTGGCTACTCCCATCACCATCATCAGCATGAAGCCGACCAGCAGCAGGTGCGCGTGCGCGGTGGTCAGCAGACGCGGGGGCGTGACGTCGAGTGCGAACTGCGCGACCACGATGTAGCCGCCCAGGGCGAGGCCGGCCAGCAGGAACACGAAGCTGGTCTTGATGTAGCGGCGAACGAGGGGAGTCACGCTACTCGGCCTCGCCCTCCGCGCGCGCCCGCAGGCCCGCCAGGTCGCCGATGACCAGGCGTCCGCTCTCGTCGACGATCAGCCTCTCCCTGAGCCAGCGGCCGAGCACGCGGATGGTCGTCTCGACGGTGGTGCCGGTCATGTCGGCGAGGCTCTGCCGCGTGAGCTGGAAGGGCAGCGTCACGCCGTCCTTTCTCCGCGTCCCCTCCCGCTCGGCCAGGCGGAGCAGCGCGCCGGCCAGGCGGGCCTCCACCGGATCGACCGCCAGGGACTTGACGGAGTCGTGGGCGGCACGCAGCCGGCGGCCGATCATCAGGGCCATCTCCCGGATGAAGGACGGATGCCGCTCGGCCAGGGCGATCACCGGCTCCGCCGGGATCTTGAGGACGACCGTCGCCTCGGTGACCTGGGCGGAGGCGGGGTACGGCCGCTTCTCGATCACCGCCACGCCCCCGAAGATCTCGCCGGGTCCGAGCATCTCGAGGACGACGTCCTTGCCGGACTTCGAGTGCCTCACGATCTTCACGTGACCGGACTTCACGACGTAGAACCAGCGCGGGGCGTCTCCCTCCATGAAGACGTAGGCGCGCGGACGGTGCGACTCCTCTGTGACGAGCCCGGCGACCGCCTCGATTTCCCGCGGGGGGACCGCGGCGAACACCGGGTTGGAGCGCAGCATGGCGGCGACGGCCTTGGCCGACATCGGCGGCAGGATAGCACGCGGGCCTCGGCCCCTCTGCCTGCTCCGCGGGCGCCCCACCTGGGGCGCGCACTCCCCACCGAGGTCGCCGGCGGCCGGCAGGAAGTCTCCGGAAAACAGGGTGATCGACGCGCCCGCGCTCCGGCATGCCCCTTGCGTCGTATCACGCGGACGCCGAGAGGTCCCACACTGCGAATGCCGGGGGAGGAGAGCATGGTGTCGAGGCCCGTATCGAGAATGGTCGTGATGGTGGTTCTCCTGAGCCTCGCGGTCGGTGCGACCGCGAGGGCGCAGACGCCGTGGGCTGCGCCGGAATCGGAGAAGGGCAAGAAGAGCCCGGTCGCGGCCAGCCCCCAGGCGGTGGAGGAAGGCAAGAAGGTGGCCCAGATCAACTGTGTCTCCTGCCACGGCAAGAGCGGCAAGGGTGACGGCGCCGCCGCGATGGCGCTCAATCCCAAGCCGGCCGACTGGACCTCGGCCAGGGTCCAGGACGAGAGCGACGGCGCGCTGTTCTGGAAGATCACGACCGGCCGCGGCGCGATGCCGTCGTGGCGGCATCTCCCCGAGAAGGACCGCTGGGCGTTGGTGCAGTACATCCGCACGCTGAAGAAGTAGCCCGGCTGCGCGCCGCGTCCCCTTCCGGTGCGCCGGCCGCGGGCGGCGTTTGCGTTGCCCCGCGATCGCCGATATAGTCACTCGCCGACAGCGCTCACAAGGAGGGGGACGTGACTCACGCACGCGCGTGCCGCCGCCGCTACCCGGCGGTCTGGCTGCTGCTACTCGCGGTCCTGCTTGGGCCGCTCGGCTGCTCCTTCTCGCAGAGCTCGAAGAGCTCGTCCGATTCCTCGGCGAGCAGCTCGGATTCCTCGGGCTCGTCGAGCCCGGGTGACACCGCCTACTACGACGACGTCCGGACCGCCACCGAGGCCTACGCGAAGTCGGGCGGGCCGTTCGACGCCTACCAGAAGAAGCTCGGTGATCTCGCGAAGGACCGCGGGGTCACCAACTGGGAGGAGAATCTTGGAGCCTACGTGGCCATCGGCGAAGGCCTGGCCCAGGCGAAGGCGAGCACGGGTCTCGTGGAGACCTTCAAGGATCGGCTGGCGCCGCCCGGAAGCCCCGGCAGCAACGACAAGCGGTCCGCGATCCAGAAGGGCTACGAGTCCAAGAAGTGACCGGCCTCGCTCGGAGCGTGCTCGGCATCACCGTCGCTCTGGTGATGTCGAGCGGGCCGGGCGCGGCAGCCGCGTCGCCGCTCGCGGTCGAGTACCTGTACATCAACGCCAGCGAGGGGAGCGCCGCGGGCGGCCACGCCGCCCTCCGCTTCGGCGACCAGGTCTTTCACTTCGAGCACCGCCCACCGGGTATCCTCGTCCTCGCCCGCGACGGCTTCGAGCACTTCCGGCATCTCTACGGCGACCTCGAGAACCGGACGATCCGGGCGAGCCGGATCCCGGTCAATGAGGAGACCTACACGCTCTTGCTCGGCGAGTTCAGCCGTCGTCACGCCGTCCAGCGCCAGCGGCTCGAGACCCTGGAGGGCTTTCGCGGCGACCGGGCTCTGCTCGAGGCGTTACAGGGTCCGACGCCGGCGTCGGTCGCCGGCCTCGGCCTCTTCGCGGAGGCGCCAGAGCCCGCCGCCACGCCGCGCGTGGAGCCGGCCCTGGTTTCGCTGCGGGGCCGGGTTGTCGAGCGTTACGGGGACGAGCTCGTACCCGCGCGGATGCGTGAGCTCACGGATCGCCTCGCGGCCCTCGAGCCCGACGCCGACGCCCCGGCCCCCGCCGGGGCGGGAGACGACGAGCTCCGGCCCCCGGCCTACCGCTTCTCGGAACGCTTCCGCGACACCGCCCAGGCCCTGGCGGCGCTCCAGGTGCTCGACTCGGCCCGTCCGCTCCGGACCGAGTCGATCGTGCCGGCCCCGGCGACGGCGCTGCCGCTGGGGTCGGGCGAGGCCGAAGGAGTGGCGCGGCTGGCCGATGCGCTCGAGGACAGCCTCGCGCGGCTCCTCGACAGCGCACGCCCGGATTGGGGTCTGCCCATGCTCGTCGGGATGGCGCGCCTGAGCGCGCTCCGCCAGACCGTGAGCACCGGGCGCTGGGTGATCCTGGACGCATTTCCGGCCGACGCCACCATGCTGGACCCGCCCCGCGGGTCTCTCCGGCGCGAGCGCCTGAGCCGTATCCGCGAGGCCAACCGGCTCGCCCTCGATGCGGCGCGAACCGCGCTGCTCGAGGCCGCGTCCTCGCCGGCACCGTTCCCGGAAGCCGCGTACGCGCGATTCGAGGCGGCGGCGAACCGCTGGCTCGAGGTCGGCCGCGCGCTCGACGAGAGGCGGCCACTGCGCGTGCATCGTGGCGTGCTGCTGCCGTCGCCGGCCGGGCCGCTGGCCGGCACGCCGTCCTACGAGCCCGCGCGGCTCGCCCGGGCGCTCGACGCCGCACGGGGTGGGGAGGCCGACGCCCTGGCCGCGCTCGAGCGCGACTACGCCTACAACCTCGTGACGCGCAACTGCGTCTCGGAGATCTTCCGCGAGGTCGACGCCGCCTTCGCCCGCGCGGCCGGGACCGACGACGCGATCCGGGTCCGCGAGGAGTCGGTGCGCCGGCTGGGCGGCCACGTCGACCTGGCGGGCTCGCTCGCGTTCATCCCGCGCGTCTCCGCCCTGGTGGTCGAGGACACCTACGCGGTGGCGGAGCGGCAGCGGCTGGACTCGTTCCGGCGGCGGGCGCTCGCCCTGATGCGGCGCGACGAGAACCCGGTCTGGGTGTTCCTGCGCGAATCCAACGTGCTCACCTCGACCCTGTACCGCCCGCACCCGCGCGACTCGATCTTCCTGTTCTTCACCGACGACACGGTGGGCCCGCGCCCGCTCTTCGGCGCCCTCAACCTGGTGACCGGCCTCGGGGCGAGCGTGGTCGGGCTCGCGATGCTGCCGGTCGACGGCGGCGAGACGCTCTGGGCGGGACTCCGCGGGGCGGTGTTCAGCCTGCCCGAGCTGGTCTTCCAGAACATCCGCAAGGGATCGTTCGACGCGCCATGAGAGGAGGCCACCCCGCCGAAGGGGCCTATCCTGTGGGACTTTGGTCCTATTGCTGCCCTGCGGCATCGGGGTACGCTGTCCTGTCGATGCCGGGCATTAAAGATCGACACAAAGGAGCGACGGCTATGCGTGCTGCAGGGGTGGGTCGACTACTGGTGCTGCTCGGAGTGGCGCTCTCGCTGGGCGCGTGCGCGACGGGGGAGCAGTGGGCGGAGTGGCGCGCACACACGACGCACTTCGCCTCCGGCGAGCACGCGACGTTCTCGCTGGCTAACAACATGGAGGGCACGAACCCGCGGGTGACGCGCGCGGACGTCGAGGCGGCCCGAACCCAATCTTGGTGGGGCAAGGCGATCACCGTCAGTCCCGAGCAGATCTTCCAGAACTAGTCGAGGAGGTCGCAATGAGACTCAAGGCTCTTGCCCTTGCCGTGCCGGCGATCGGATTGGCGCTGCTCCTCACCGGCTGCCCGAAGCGTCCGCAGACCTCCGCGGCCTCGGCGCCCGCGCCGACTCCGCCTCCGGCTGCCGTGGCCCCGCCGACGCCCGCGCCGGCTCCGGCTCCGGTCGCGGCTGCGCCGCCCACGGTGGCCCCGACGCTTGCGCCGGCCCCACCCAAGGAGTACATGAAGAACGACAATCTCAAGACTATCCACTTCGACTTCGACAAGTCGGCGATCCGTTCCGGGGATGCCAAGATCCTGGACGTCAACGCGGCCTGGCTGAAGGCCAACCCGAACCAGCTGGTGCTGATCGAGGGACACTGCGACGAGCGGGGGACCTCGGAGTACAACCTGGCTCTCGGCGATCGCCGGGCGAAGGCGGCCACGAACTATCTCGTGTCGCAGGGGGTCGAGGCCTCCCGGATCACCACGATCTCCTACGGCAAGGAGCGGCCACTCTGCACCGAGCACACCGAGGCCTGCTGGGCGCAGAATCGGCGCGACGAGTTCCTGACCAAGGAGCGCTGAGCCGCGACGGCGGTGTCCGCCGGCGCCGGCCGGAGGACACCGCCCACCCCCCTTGGCCGGCGTGGCACACTGATCCCCGGAGGTGCCCACCATGTCGACCCCGCGTCCCGGCCCCGGCAACCGCGCACCCGGCTGGCAGCAGGAGCACGCCCGTCGCTACCTCGAGACCGGCGGGCGGGACGGCCACATCTGGGAGGGTGTGCCGACGCTGCTGCTCACGAC
>Ga0187776_10001830_pt1 | contig 10797 bp, 9 predicted proteins | sample 0216_BV02_MP12_2_FD_132426 | JGI IMG/M metagenome (GOLD analysis project Ga0187776, IMG submission 132426) | Tropical peat soil microbial communities from peatlands in Department of Meta, Colombia - 0216_BV02_MP12_20_MG | ecosystem: Environmental > Terrestrial > Soil > Wetlands > Peat | place...
CGTGAGCGCGCGCAGGCGCTCGTCGAACACCTTGGGCATCGACACGGTGGTCGAGTTGAAGATGATGCCGCCGCAGGCCGTGGCGATCAGCAGGATCGAGAAGATGCGCGTCATGGTGCGCCGATCGACGTGCAGGCCGATCGAGCGCGCGGTCTTCGCCGTGCGGCCCGGATCGGGCACCAGCGCGAGGAACGCCGCGCCGGCCGCGACCGACGCGAGCCCCGGAACGAAGAACGCCGCGCGCCAGCCCGCGAAATCCATGAGCGCCCCGGCAACCAGCGCGGCGGAGGCGAGCCCGAGGTTGCCGTACACGCCGTTCCAGCCGAGCGCCTTGCCCATCTTCGAGGGCGCCGACACCAGCATCGCGATGCCGACCGGGTGGTAGATCGCGGCGAACACGCCGGTGAGCGTCAGCCCCGCGGCGATCTGCCACGGCGACTGCGCGAGCCCCGTGAGGAACAGCGACGCGCCGATGCCGAAGAAGAACACCGCCATCATCCGGTGCCGGCTCCAGTGGTCGGCCAGCCAGCCGGCGGGCAGCGCGAAGGCGCCGAACGCGATGAACCCGCCGAGCGAGAGCGGCAGGAGCTCCGAGTACGACTGGTGCCAGGAGCGCGCGAGCGCCACCACTGCGGTCGGGAACACCAGCATCGACAGGTGGTCGAGCAGGTGGCCGAGATTAAGGAACGGGACGAGATACCTGCTGTTCTTCATTTGCCGCAGAGTCTGTCACTCGGCAGCCGGGTGAGCAAGGGAGTTTCGCCGCCCCCCTTCCCTTAGAATCGGCGCATGGAGCGAGTGACCGGCATCGTGCTCGCGGGCGGCCGCGGCAGTCGCATGGGAGGCGTCGACAAGGGCCTGCAGCCGCTGCGCGGCAGGCCGATGGCCGCCTGGGTGCTCGAGCGCCTCGCGCCGCAGGTCGACGAGATCGTGGTCAACGCCAATCAAAACCTCGTCGTCTACGCGGGTTTCGGCTACCGCGTCGTGGCCGATTCGCTCGGCGGCTTCGCTGGGCCGCTCGCCGGCCTGCACGCCGGGCTGCAGGCGGCCGCCCATCCGCTCGCCGTCACGGTGCCCTGCGATTCGCCGTTTCTGCCGCTCGATCTCGTTCCGCGACTGAAGGAGAAGCTGGCGAATAACGACCTCGCGGTCGCGAAGACGGGCGATCAGCCGCACCCCGTCTTCGCGCTGGTGCGCCGCTCCGTGCTGCCGCATCTCGAGCGCTTCCTCGCCGGCGGCGGGCGCAAGATCGACGCGTGGTACGCGACGCTCGCGGTCGTCGAGGTATCCTTCGACGACCAGCCGGACGCCTTCCGCAACATCAACACGCTCGACGAGCTGAAGGACGCATGAAGAATATCGGCGAGGTCGTCAGCTGCCTGGACGGCTACGATCCGAACGCGCTGCGCGTGGACAAGGCGCGCGAGGCGATCCGTGCCTGCCTCGTGCCGGTCGCCGACGACGAGCGCGTGGCGACGCGCGCGGCGCTCGGGCGCGTGCTCGCCGAGGACGTGGTGCCCTCGATCGACGTGCCCGCGCACGACAATTCGGCGATGGACGGCTTCGCGGTGCGCGCCGCCGACCTCGCCGCCGGCGCCGAAACGCGCCTCGAAGAGGTCGGCAGCGCGTTCGCCGGCCGACCCTTCAAGGGCAAGGTCGGCGCCGGCGAATGCGTGCGCGTGATGACCGGCGCGATCATGCCTGCGGGTACCGACACGGTGGTGATCCAGGAAATCGCGCTTATCGAAGGCGACTCGATCGTCGTGCCGCCGGGGCAAAAGCGCGGCCAGAACACGCGCGCCGCGGGCGAGGACCTCAAGGCCGGCGTACCGGTGCTGCGAACCGGCGACGCGCTCGGTCCGGCCGAGCTCGGCCTGATCGCCTCGCTCGGTCTGGCGGAAGTGCGCGTGCGGCGCCGACTGCGCGTCGCGTTCTTCTCCACCGGCGACGAGCTCGCGTCGGTCGGCGCGCCGCTCGCCGAAGGCCAGGTGTACGACTCGAACCGTTACACCCTCTACGGCATGCTGTCCCGGCTCGGCGTGGAGATCCGCGACATGGGGGTGGTGCGCGACGATCCGGCCCTGCTCGAGGCCGCGTTCGCGAGCGCCGCGGCCAACGCCGACGCGATCGTCACCTCGGGCGGCGTGTCGGTGGGCGAAGCCGATTTCACGCGCCAGATGATGGCGCGGCTCGGCGAGGTGCTCTTCTGGCGCATCGCCATGCGCCCGGGGCGCCCGATGGCATTCGGGCGTATCGGCAACGCGTTCCTGTTCGGCCTGCCCGGCAATCCCGTGGCGGTGATGGTCACCTTCTACCAGTTCGTGCGCGACGCCCTGCTGCACCTCGCGGGCAGGACTGGTGATATCGCCGTGCCTCTCATGAAGGTCATTTCGTCCCAGGCCATACGGAAAGTTCCCGGGCGGACCGAGTACCAGCGCGGCGTGCTGTTTCGCGAGGGCGGCGAATGGCGCGTGCGCACCACCGGCCAGCAGGGCTCGGGCGTGCTGCGCTCGATGTCGCAAGCCAACTGTTTCATCGTGCTCGAGCACGAGCGCGGCAAGGTCGAGGCCGGCGAACCGGTGCAGGTGCAGCTGTTCGAGGGCCTGACCTGACTCAGGGCGACGGCGACGAGACGAGGCGCACCAGCCAGAACGCCGCGAGCGCGAGCGGCAGGATGATCGCGAAGAACACGACCTGGCGGTTCTCGAAGCGCCCGCCGCGCCTGCGCTCGATCCAGTCGAGCAGCCGATCGGCGCCGAAATACAGCGCGATCGCGATTACAGTGAAGTACAGGACGTCCATCTGCGACCCCTTCAGCCGAGCGCCTGCGCCGCGCGGCCCGAGCGCTTGAGCAGTGCACTGAAAGCGAGCACCACGAACAACATGCCGCCGATCACCGCGATAAGTCCGCCCAAGCCCATCACGCCCATCGCGGCGATCTCGCCCGCGCCGCGCAGCGTCTCGGCGGCGCCCGCGACCTTGCGCTGCACACCGTAGCCGCCGGACCACAGCAGCCCGAGTACGTGCATGAGCTGGCCGCCCGCATACAGCCACAGCTGCGCGATCGCCCAGCGCGCGCGCGCTGTGCCGAAGCCGAGGCGCGGCAGCAGCTGGTAGCTGAGGCCCATGAAGGCGAGCGTCACGCCGACGATCGAGCCGTGGTAGTGCGCGGGAATCTTGACGTTGCTGCCGCTGATGGCGAGGCCGATCAGCCCGCCGGCGCCGAACAGGATCAACGAGCTTAGCAGCGCCGCGCGCAACACGCGCTGCTCGCCCGCGGCGGGCGCGGCGCGCGCCAGGCCGATCACGACTGCGAGCGCGAACGGCACGATTGCAAGCCCGCCGCCGAAGCGCATCAGCCAGGTCAGGACGCGATGGTGCTCGACCGAGCCGATGTCGTAGGCGAGATAGATGACCGGAGTGACGAACACCGAGGCCAGACCGATGCCGAACAGGAGCGCCACGGTTCGCGGCGTGAGCGGCAAGGGCGCGCCGCCCGCCTCGGCCAGGCACAGCCAGGCCACGAACATGAGCAGCGTGTAGGTGAACTGCAGCACGTGCCCGCCGCCCCAGAAGGCGAGCTCGTAGTAGCCCTTCGCCTCGAGCGCATGCGGAACCTGCGCGAGCGACCAGGCGAAGGCGATGAGCGCCACGCCCGTGGAGACGAGCGAAGTATTCAGTCCGAAGCGCACGGCCGCGGGTCCGTCCAGCCGCACGCCGACCCGCGGCACGGCGAGCATGCCGCGCGCCACCGCGAGCGCGACGCCCCCGCCGAAGGTGACCAGGCCGGCGAGGAACACCGGCTCGTCGAGCACCGGGATGTAGTTGCTCATGACGGGGCGGCCGGCGCCGGCGAAAGGCGCGGTCGCCATCAGCGCCGTGCCGGCGAGCGCGAGGGCGAGCGCGCCCCAGCCGAACGCGATCGCCCTGGGGGTGCTGTTCAGGGACCACAGCGCGCCGGCGAAAGCGAGGAACCAGACCAGCACCGACAGGTCGACGTGCGCCACCAGCGCGACATGGAAGAAGTCGACCAGCGGAAACACGTCCTTCACGGCCGGCGCGCGCGACAGCACGAGCAGCACGGAGAGCACGCCCGCGGCAGCGAGCGACACCAGCGCAAGCGCGAGCCAGCCCGCGGCGAGCCTGCGGCGCGCGTCCTGCGGCAGCGGCAGCGTGTATCCGTTCATGACAGCACGATCCCTCCCCGGCGCGGCCGGTAGTCGATGGTGAGCACCTGCCCGGCGGCCAGGTCGACCGGCTGCGCGCGCACCTCCTCGCCCGGGCGGCGCAGGTCGTCGTCCAGCGTCACGCGCAGGCTGTGCCGCCCCGCCGGCACGGCGATGCGCCGATAGAGCGACGCCGCGCCGTCGCGCGCGACGCCCGTGGGCGGCAGCGTCTCGTCGAGCAGCAGCCGCCCGTCGAGCGCGACCGTGACGCGCACCGGCGAGCGCTCGCGCGGGCAGTCGAGCGGCGCGCGCATGTTCGGCGGCAGCGCGGCGAGCTCGGACTCGGAGCGCACGCGACAGGGCTCGAGGCGCGCGCCGGCGTGCGCGATGCTGAGCAGGAGCAGCGCCTTGCCCGGCGCGAGCGGCGCGTACGCCGGGCGGTGCGAAAAGAGCACGAGCAGGCCGCCGAAGGCGGCGTAGACGCCGGCGCGATAGTAAGGCGCGGTCCTGCGCCCGGGCCAGCGTTTCGCCCCGAAATGTTTCGATGAATCTGATCTGATCGGTTCCGCGCGCGACAGCCACGGCATCAGGCACAGACCGATGGTCGCCGCGCCGACGAGCGCCCACAGCGTCCCGGCCGAGGTGGCGTCCATGAGCGGGTGCCCGGAGAGCAGGTACCAGTCGAGGTCGAGCGACGCCGGGATCCGCACGGGGTCGGCGGGCGCGGTCGAGCGCACCGGCAGCGCGAGCGCCGCGGCAAAGAGCGTCGCGAGCACGCCGAGCGCGAGCGCGCGCGGCGTGACGGTGCGCGGCCGGCCCATTCTCTGCACGTGGATCCACAATCCGCCGAGCAAGAGCAGCGGCAACCCGACGTGCAGGAACACGAACAGCGAGAACACGCGGTCGGCGGACGCCTCCGCGCCGAGGAAGTTGCGCGCCAGCGGCTCTGCGCCGATGCGCAGGCCGTCCAGCCATTCTGCGGTGGCGAGCGCCGAGAACTGCGCGCGCTGGTCCCACACCAGCCAGTAGCCGACAATGCCCGAGGCGTACAGCAGCCACATGAGCGGCACGCCCGAGATCCACAGGAACGCGCGGCCGCGCCGGAAGTGGCCGAGCGCCCATTCGCGCGCAAGGTGGCCGAAGCTCACCGCCACCAGGCCGTCCGCGGCGTAGCGGTGCATACTGCGCAGCACGCCGCCGAGCCACCACTGATCGCGTGACAGGCGCTCGATCGAGCCGTAGGCGCCCGCGGCGCTGGTATCGAAGAAGACGTACAGGTAGATGCCCGTCGTCGCGAGCACCCAGAAGAAGAGGTAGCCGAGCGCGCCCAGGTTGCGCAGCGGATTGGCGGCAACGCCGAACATGCGGTCGAGGGCGCGCATGGCATTCAGCTCCGGAACACGAACCCGCCCTTGTCGGACGCGAAGTCGATCACCAGCGCGGCTCCGGGCGCGAGATCGAGCGTCGCCTTGCGCTCGTAGTCGAAGCCGCCCTCGGGCCGGTCGCGCATTCGCGCCACCACGGTGTGGTGCCCGGCCGGCACCTTGATGCGGAAATACACCGCCGCCGCGCCGTCGCGCCGCAGGCCCGTGGGCGGCACCTCGCGCCGCAAGATCAGCTTTCCGTCCAGCTCCAGCTCGACGTGAATCTCGGCGCGCTCGCGCGGGCAGTCGAGCGCAGCGCGCATGTTCGGCGCGAGCTTGGCGAGCTCGGCGGCGCTGCGCTCGCGACACTTCTGCTTGAGCTCGGCGGCGTGGATGAAGGACAGGCGCACGAGCGCCTCGCCGGGCGCGACGTCGGTGAACGGCGGCCGGGTCGAGAACACGCCGATCAGCACCATGAGCGGCGCGTACAGCGCGAACTGGGCGAGGAAGCGCAGCGCCTGCCTCATGCGCCGCCTGCCAGCTTGACGAGCTCGGCCTGGCGCGCGCGGATCTTCGGCGCCAGGCGGAACGCGTCGGCGAAGCAGTCGTCCTGCTTCAGGCCGTGCGCTGAGAAAGCCGGATAGGCTGCTTCGACCATGCCGACCGAGCCGCATGCGTAGACCTGGTAGCCCGCCAGGTCGGGGAAATCGGCGAGGATCGCCTCGTGCACGAGTCCAGTGCGCCCCTGCCAGCGATCTTCGGGGCGCGGCTCCGAGAGCACCGGCACGAACTCGAAGTTGTCGTGCTCGCGCGCCCACTGGCGCGCGAGATCGCCCAGGTACAGGTCCTCGGGCCGGCGCACGCCCCAGTACAGGATCATCCTGCGCTTCATGCCGCGGTGAAACGCGTACTCGACCATGCTCTTCACCGGCGCGAAGCCCGTCGAGCCGGCGACGAAGATGATCGGCTTGTCGGAGGCCTCGCGCAGGAAGAATGAGCCTACCGGGCCTTCGAAGCGCACGACGTCGCCGACCTGCATGCGCTCGAACACCTGGCCGGAGAAACGCCCGCCGGGAATGCGGCGGATCTGCAGCTCGACGCGATCGTTCACGTGGGGCGCGGTGGCGAAGGAAAAGCTGCGGCGCTCGCCGTCCTCGAGCAGCACGTTGATGTACTGACCGGCGTAGAACTCGATCCGCTCGCCACCCTCGATGCGCAGCATCACGCGCATCACGTCGGGCGCGAGCCACTCCATGCTCTCGACCTTGGCGGTCCAGACGCGCTGCGCGATGCCGCCGGGCGCCTGCGCGGGCACGTACTCGAGCTCGATGTCCGACAGCGGCGTCGCGCAGCAGGTGAGCAGTTTGCCAGCTGCGCGCTCCGCGTCGGTCAGCATGTCGTGCTGGTAGGCGCCGTAGTCAACGTGGCCGTAGGCGAGCGTCGCCTTGCACTGCCCGCAGCCGCCGTTGCGGCACTCGTAGGGCAGCGCCACGCCCTCGCGCAGGCCCGCGTCGAGCAGCGTCTCGCCCTCGCGCACGGCGACGATGCGGTTGTCCGGCCGCACCAGCATGTGGTAGCCCTCGGCCGGACCGGTGCGGCGGCGCGGCGGCAGCCAGGGCATGAGCGCGAGGAACGCCGTGAGGCCGCCGACCAGCAGCCACACTTCGCCCGGGGTCCAGCGGTAAAGCAGCGCGTAGACCGGGAGATAGAACCAGTCCAGTCCGATCGTCGTCACCGCCGCCGCGAGGTTCGCCTCGCCCTGGCTCACCGCGGGCTCGACGAGCGACAGAGCGACGAGCGCGGCGCTGAGCGTCGCGGTGATCTGCCACGGCGGCACCAGCTTCGCCTGCGGCACGCGCTGCGTGTGCACCCACAGCACGGCGAGCACCGCGAGCGGCACGCCGATGTGGATGAACGACAGCAGCGAGAACAGGCGGTCGTTCACCGCCTCCGGGAAGATGAAGTTGCGCACCAGCGTGCCGCCGAACATCGGCAGCCGGTCGAACCATTCGGCGGTCGCCACCACGACGAACTGCGACAGGCGGTCCCAGGGCAGCATGTAGCCGTTGATGCCCGCGGCGTACACCAGCCACACGAGCGCCATGCCGCTCACCCAGGAGAACCAGCGGAAGCCGCGATAGCGGTCGAAGCTCCAGTGCCGCGCCATGTGCAGCAGCATCGTGAGAGCCACGCCGTCCGAGCCGTAGCGGTGCAGGCTGCGCATCACGCCGCCGAGGTACCACTGTTGCACGGTGAGGTATTCGACCGAGGCGTGCGCCTCGCTCACGCCGGTTTTGAAGAAGGCGTAAAGATAGAGTCCGCTCCCGACCACCACCCACATCAGGAAGTACGCGATCGGCCCGAGGTAGTACAAGGGGTTGAGACGCTCGCCGAAAGCGAGGTTGAACAGTGCCTCGACCCTGAGGAATAGCCACTGAAACGGAAGGTGAATGCGCTTTAGCATCTGCGTTCTCTAAACGAAGATGCTAGGCGGCGCGCGCCGCGCGCCCATTGATGTGCATCAACTAAGCGGGCTCAGCCCGGACGCTTGCGGCGCCACTCGATCACGACGCTCGCGATGCCCGCGAGCATGATGCTCGTGCCGACGAAGATCTCGATCAGCACCGCGTAGTTGAAGCGGTAGCGCCCGGATGCCGGGTCGTACACGGTGCACAGCAAACGCACCTTGTCGATCAGGCCTGCGATCCCGGGTGCGGGGCGCGGCGCGTTCTGCGCGAGCTCGAGCAGCGCGCCGGTGAACTGTGGCACACTGAAGGAATCGCCATAAACCTGCCGGTAGATGCGCCCCTGCGCGTCGACGATGCTCACCTGCAGCAGGTGATCGAAGCCGGCCGGCGTCGCTTCGTAGCGAAAGCCGAAGTCGCGCGTCAGCGCCTCGACTGAGCCGGCTTCGGGGCTGAGGAACATCCACTCGGACGAGTCGATGCCCTGCTTGCGCGCGAAGTCCGCCATCGCCTGCGGCGTGTCGTAGGGCAGGTTGAAGCCGATGGTGGCGACGCGGAAGGTTTTCGGCCCGAGCGTGCGCTCGGCCTCGCGCACCGCACCCTGCAGGAACTTGGTCGCGGTCGGGCACACCTGGAAGCATCCGGTATAGACGAAGTTCACCACCAGCGGCTTGCCGCGGTAGTCCTCGAGGCGCACCTCTCTGCCCGCGGTGTCGTGGAGCGCGTAACCGCCAACCTGCCGCCCGATTGCCGCCTGGCTCTCGCGCAGCGCGGCGTCCTGGTCGAAGGCGGCGAGCGCCGGCGAGACCGAAAGCGCGGCCGCGAGCAGCGCGGCTCCTCTAGCCGAGCGCCACATCCAGCATCGCGCCGAACAGCACGCAGCACAGCTGCACGAGCGACGCGCCGAACGCCGCCAGCGCGCGGCGCCGCACCGGCGCGGCGACGAGCGCGGCGCACTGCCACAGGAAGAACGCGCCGCCCGCCGCCGCCGCGCCGAGATAGATCCAGCCCATGCCATAGAACGCCGGCACGAGTGAGGCCGCAACGAGCAGCGCCGCGCTCGCGAGGATCGCGCGCGCGGCGCGCGCCTCGCCCACCACCACCGGGAGCATCGGCACGCCGGCGGCGGCGTAGTCCTCGCGATAGGCGATCGCCAGGCTCCAGAAATGCGGCGGCGTCCACAGGAACAGCACTACCGCGAGCGCGAACGCCTCGGGGTTCGGCACGGGCGACACGGCGGCGGCGCCCGCCAGCACCGCGAAGCTGCCTGCGAGTCCGCCCACCACGATGTTCCACCAGGTGCGGCGCTTGAGCCACACGGTGTACACCACGCCGTACGTAAAGGCACCGAGGAACACATAGGTCGCCGCGGCGAAGTTCGATGCCCACGCGGCGAGCGCGAACGAACCGACGATCATGGCGCCGATCAGCCACAGCCACTTCGTTCCGTGCGCAAGCTGCCCCGTGACGAACGGTCGCCCGCGCGTGCGCTTCATGCGCGCGTCGAGGTCGCGTTCGGCGTACTGGTTGTACGCGCCCGCCGCGGAGGACGAGACGAGCACCGCGAGCGTCACCGCCAGCACCTGCCAGGCCGCGAGCGCCGGACCCGCCTGCACCGCGAGGCCGGCGAGCGCGGCGACCGCGATCGCCACCCCGATGCGCAGCTTGAACAGGTTGAGGATCGCGTTCATGCGAATCCCGCTACTTGAGGGGCCAGACCGTCGCCAGGTACTTCCAGTTGATGAAGTAGTAGAGCACGAACGACACCAGGAACACCATCGCGAGCGTGAAGGTGCCGGGCGCAATCATGCCCCAGGCGCCCACGCTCGTACCGTGGCCGGTGATCGCCGCCGACACCGGCCTCGGAGCTGGCGCCACGCCCTGCGCGGCGCGCACCTGCGCGAATCCCGGAGTCTGGATCTTCTTGCCGAGGAACACCGAGCCGACGGTGTTCAGCAGATACATGCCGCCGCCGATCGCGGCGACGATTCCGCTGATCCCGGCGAGCCCCATCATCAGCCAGGCCGAGCCGGGGAACTCGTACGGGAAGGCGTTGCCGGCGAAGCTCATGTCCCAGTGGCGGCGCGGCACGCCGAGCGTTCCCGCCCCCATGAGGAACAGCGCGACGCCCATCATGCCCAGCCCGAACACGTAGGGCTGCCACTTCGCCATCCCCGGGAACATGAGCTCGCGGCGGAACAGCACCGGGATCAGAAAATAGGTGAGCGACATGAACGCGAGCGTCGTGCCCACCACCACCGTAGCGTGGAAGTGCCCCGGCACATAGAGCGTGTTGTGGATGATGAGGTTGAGCTGCTCGGTGCCCATCATTACGCCCGAGATGCCGCCGAGGAAGCCGAAGCCGATCAGCGACAGGAACATGCCCGAGAACACCGGGTTGCCCCAGGGCGCCTTGCGCAGCCACTCGAACAGGCCGTGGTTGTAGCCCTTCTCGCGCTGCGCCACCTCGATCGCGCCGGGCACCGTCAGGCCGTGCACCATTGAGGCGAGCACCGCGAGGTACATCGCGTAGCTGGTGTTGAAGATCTTCCAGTTGGAGGTCAGGCCCGGATCGGCGAGCAGGTGGTGCGCGCTCGCCAGCTGCAGGAAAAGGATATAGAGCAGGAACGCCGTGCGGCTCACCCGCTCGGAAAGCGGCTTCGCGCCGAACACGATCGCGGCGATCGCGTACCACACCGAGACGTGCGCCGCGACGTTGATCTGCTGCGACGAGTGTCCGAACGCCCACCAGATCGTGCGGTACATGAGCGAGTCGATGTGGTCGATCAGCCCGACCGACCA
>Ga0187776_10001832_pt1 | contig 10792 bp, 11 predicted proteins | sample 0216_BV02_MP12_2_FD_132426 | JGI IMG/M metagenome (GOLD analysis project Ga0187776, IMG submission 132426) | Tropical peat soil microbial communities from peatlands in Department of Meta, Colombia - 0216_BV02_MP12_20_MG | ecosystem: Environmental > Terrestrial > Soil > Wetlands > Peat | place...
CAGGCCAATGGCGGAACGGCGGTCGCCAGCTACGAGGACATCGCCAGCTGGGAGGGCGCGCGACGCACGGTCGAGCAGGCATACGACACCTGGGGCAGGCTCGACGTGCTGGTGAACAACGCGGGCGTGGGCGGCGGCAGCCGCCTCGAGGACACCACCGTGGAGGCGTGGGACCACGGCATGGACGTCAACGCCAAGGGAGTCTTCCTCGGCACGAGGGCCGCGATCCCGGCCATGCGCCGGGCCGGCGGAGGCTCGATCGTCAACATCTCCTCGCAGCTCGGCATGGTGGGCATGGAGCGGAGCAGCCCGCAGTACCAGGCCAGCAAGGGTGCGGTGCGGACCCTGACCAAGCTGACCGCGGTGCAGTACGCGCGCGAGCGCATCCGCTGCAACTCGGTGCACCCGGGCCCGGTGGTGACGCCGATGACCGAGGCGCGGCGCAGTGACCCCGCCCACTACGAGTACATGGTGTCGCGCATCCCGCTCGGGCGCTACGGTGAGCCCGACGAGGTCGCCTACGGCGTGCTGTATCTCGCGTCGGACGAATCATCGTTCGTGACGGGCAGCGAGCTGGTGATCGACGGAGGCTGGACCGCCCAATAGCCCGGTAGTTTCCTCGCGTCGAGAAAGGAGCGTCGCATGATCTACGAGGTCCGGACGTACCGCGTGAAGGTCGGCAGCCTGCCCGAGGTCGAGAAGCGCTTCGGCGAGGCCTACGAGCACCGCAAGAAGATCTCGCCGCTCGCCGCGTTCTGGCACACCGAGATCGGGCCGCTGAACGAGATCATCCACGTGTGGCCCTACGAGAACATCAGCGAGCGCAACCGCCTGCGGGCCGAGGCGGTGAAGGCCGGCAACTGGCCGCCCAAGATCGCGGAGTTCATCGAGACCATGCAGTCGGAGATCGTGGTGCCGTTCCCCTTCCTGCCCGACCTCAAGCCCGGCAAGATGGGCCCCTACTTCGAGATGCGCTACTACGCGCTCCGGGCCGGCACGCTGCCGGACCTGATCAAGCGGTGGGAATCCACGATCGAGGAGCGGGTGAAGATGTCGCCGATCGCCCTGGCCGGCCACGTCGAGCACGGCGAGGCCAACCGCTTCATCCACATCTGGGCCTACAAGAGCCTCGACGAGCGGACCGCGATCCGGAACCGCGCGCGGGAGATGGGCGTGTGGCCGCCGCCAGGCGGCGCCGACACCCTGCTCACGATGGCCAACAAGATCATGCTGCCGTCCGCCTTCTCGCCGGTGCAGTAGCACCGGCCCCGGATCAGGCTGACGGCAACCCGTCGAGGAAGTCGAGCAGCACGCGGTTGAAGGCCTCCGGCTGGTCGAGGTTCGAGGAGTGTCCGGCGCCCCGGATCACCTCGAGCCTCGCCCCGGGGATCTTCTTCGCCATGTACTCGCACGGAGCGAGGAAGGGCTGGTCCTGATCCCCCACGATGATCAGGGTGGGCACCCGGATGGTCCCGAGGCCGTCGATCACGCGCGAGCCCTCCTGGGCCAGCATGCCCCGGGCCGCGTGGGCCAGCCCCTGCGCGGAGCGGTGCAGGGCGGCCGACTCGCGGACCTCCCGGCTCCGCCCGAGCGCGTCGAGCCCGCGCGCCTCCAGCGCCGCGGCCCGCTCTTGAGCGCGCTGGTTCCAGGCGTCGCGCGCGTCGGCGTTGCGGTAGCCCGGACCCGAGTCGCAGATCACGAGGGCGCGGACCATCTCGGGATGGGCCAGGTAGAAGGCGAGCGAGACATAGCCGCCCAGGGACAGGCCGCCGATCACCGCGCGATCCACGCCCAGGTGCCCGAGCAGGGCGCGCATGTCGCCCACCGTGAGATCGGCCGAGTAGCGCGACGGGTCAGCCGGGCTCTCGGTCTCGCCGTGCCCCCGCATGCTCCAGCTGATGACGCGGTAGCGATCGCCGAGCGCGGCGTGCTGGTCGTCCCACATCCGGCGGGTGGCCGAGTAGCCGTGGCTGAGCAGCACCGCCGGCCCGCCTCCGCTGACCTGGTAGTCGATCTCGATGCCGTTGAGCCTCGCTCGCGTCATCGCGGGGAGTATGCCAGAATCCCCGCATGTTCCGCACCTGGGTCCGGGCCGCGCTGGCGATCGGCGTCCTGATGACGGTCGGAGCGGGGGACGCGGCGGCCCAGGACCTGACCGCCCTGTCGGCGACGGAGGCAGCAGCCCGCATCCGGGCCGGCACGCTGAAGAGCGAGGACCTCGTGCTCGCGCTGGTGGAGGTCATCGAGCGCCGGCACGACCTCAACGCCTTCATCACCTTCGATCGCGCCCGCGCCCTGGCCGCCGCGCGCAAGGCCGACGCGCTCGCCGCCCGCAAGAGCTTCGCGGGCGCGCTGCACGGGGTGCCGATCGTGGTGAAGGACAACATCCACGTGGCGGGCCTGCCGAACACCGCGGGCACGCCCTTGCTCAAGACCTTCGTGCCGACCCGCAACGCGCCGGTCGCGGAGAAGCTGATCCGGGCGGGGGCGATCGTGCTCGGCAAGACCAACATGCACGAGCTGGCCTTCGGCATCACCGGCAACAACGCGGCGTTCGGCCCGGCGCGCAACCCGTACGATCCGACCCGCATCGCGGGCGGCTCCTCGGGCGGCACCGCCAACGCGATCGCCGCGCGCATGGCCCCGGCCGGGCTCGGCTCCGACACCGGCGGCTCGGTGCGGATCCCGGCCGCACTCACCGGCATCGCAGGGCTTCGCCCCACGCTCGGACGCTATCCGCAGGCCGGCATCACGCCGATCGCCCACACGCGCGACACCGCGGGGCCGATGGCCCGAGAGGTGACCGACCTCGTGCTGCTCGACACCGTCATCACGGGCGCCCACGACCGGGTCGCCGCGCCGCCGCTCAGCGGATTGCGGATCGGCGTGTGCCGGGCGCTCTTCTTCCGGAACCTGGACACAGACACCGAGCAGGTGACCAACGCCGCGCTCGAGCGGCTCCAGCAGGCGGGCGCGCAGATCGTCGAGGTCGACATGGCCGGGCTCGTCGACCTCAACGCCAAGGTGAGCTTTCCGGTCGCGCTCTACGAGGCCAACGTCGACCTGACCGCGTACCTGAAGCGCTACCGGATCCCGCTCGACCTGGCCAGCCTCGCGGCCGGCATCGCGAGCCCAGACGTGAAGGGCCTCTTCGCCTCCTCGATCGTCCCGGGCGCCAAGGACGCGGTCCCGCAGAAGGCGTATCTGGACGCGCTCGCGGCGCGGCCCGCGCTGCAGCGGCTCTACGCGGAGACCTTCCAGAAGAACGGCATCGTCGCGCTCGCCTTCCCGACCACCCCGCTGCCCGCCGCGCCCATCGGCGACGACGAGAAGACCCGGCTCAACGGCGCGGAGGTCCCCACGTTCGCCACGTTCATCCAGAACACGGATCCGGGGAGCAACGCGGGTGTCCCCGGCCTCAGTATCCCGATCGGCCGGACCCCGACCGGTCTGCCGATCGGTCTCGAGCTCGACGGCCCCGCGGGCAGCGACCGGCGGCTGCTCGGGATCGGGCTCGCCCTGGAATCGCTCTTCGGCCATCTGCCCGCGCCGTGATCGGCCGGCGGCCCGGGCGAGCTCGAGGGTTCGCTACCGTCGCGTGCCGTAGGCCGGCTGCCACACCCACGTGTACGGGTACTCCTTGCCGTTGCCGTGGCGCTCCCACTGGCCCGTCGCCAGCTTGATCTCCGGCGTGGGCTCGACCCGCGGCGTCGGCACATACACGAGCGGTGGCGGCGACGGAATCACGTAGACGATCTGGGGCGGCTCCGGCTCGTACGCGGCTGCCGGCGGCGGCGAGAGGTACGCGTAGTCCGCGGAATCCCAGCAGCAGCCGAATCCGGCGAGAGACTGCTGCGCGAACGGTGGCCGAGCGAACGGCGGTCGCACGAACGGTGGCCGTGCGATCGGCGGCCGGGGGCGCAGCAGCGGTGGCCGCACGCCGGGATGCATCCCACCCATCGGGGCGATCGCTGGCGACGTCGCGACCGCTGCTCCACCCATGCGCGCGCTCTGCGCCCAGGCGTGGGCGGGAGCCGCCACCGATGCGATCACGAGGAGCGCGACGAGCCGCTGCATGGCCGGAGTGTACTCGCCGGCCGGCCTGGATGCCACCCCGCGCTTGCCGCTTGACAACGAGGCCGGGCGGCGGTTTGCTGTGGACGACGGGGGGCGGCGCCGCCTCCCTTCGCGAGGTGAACCGCAGAAGGAGATCAGGATGGAGAACACGCCACCCGACCAGTACGGTGCGTCATCGGGCGTGGGTCTTGCCTGATGACGCGGGCATCACAGTAGTAGCACGACGATATCCCGGCTCATCGTCGGGACATGCCGCGGGACAATGATCCTGCGCGCGAGAAAACGAGGCCCGGCAGGCGGCATACCGGTTCCGCCTCCGGGCCGTCTTTCTCGCGGGCCGGGCTAGGAGGGGCCGGCATGGCCCAGTGGGACCGGATCGAGGTCGACGGCTCGCCGATGCGGCTGTACGTGGGCATGCCGAGCCTGGGCCGGGCCTTCCCGGCCGTCATCGTGATCCAGCACGGCCCCGGCGTCGACCGGTTCATCGAGGAGCGGGTCGAGACCCTCAGCCGGCAGGGCTACCTGGCCATCGCGCCTGACCTCTACCACCGGCAGACCGAACAGAGTGACATGATGACCCGGATCGGCCGGCTCCGGGATCCCCAGGTCATCACTGACGTCAATGCCGCGGTCAACTATGCCCGGCGCCTCAAGGACACCCAGCTCGGCGACGTCGGGATCATCGGCTTCTGCATGGGCGGCCGGGTGGCCTACCTGATGGCGGCCTCGAAGCCGGTCTTCAAGGCGGCCGGGGTCTTCTACGGCGGCAACATCATGAAGGCCTGGGGCAACGGCCCGACGCCCTTCGACCTCACCCCCTACGTCCACTGCCCGGTGGCCGGCTTCTTCGGGAACGAGGACACGAACCCCTCACCCGAGGACGTCGACCGGATCTCGGCGCAGCTCGACAAGTACCGCAAGCCGCACGAGTTTCATCGCTACGACGGGGCCGGGCACGCCTTCCTCAACTTCACGAACCCGGAGCGCTACCGGGAGGAGTCGGCCCGTGACGCCTGGGACAAGCTGATCTCGTTCCTGCAACGTCACCTGCACGCGAGCCGCCAGCCGCGCCAGCGGCTGGCCTAGCCGGCGGCCGGGCAGGGCCTCACACCGAGGCGGGCAGGCCCGGAGCCGGGCGGCGGCCTACCGGGGGCGCGACCACCGGATGGCCCCGGAGCACGTCATGGAACACCTGGCACCAGGGGCACTCCACTCCGCCGTCCATGGTGTGGCAGGTGCACCGACCTTCGAACTGGGTGGCGATGGCCACCGCGTGCTCGCGATGATTCATGCTCGCCTCCTCCGTTGCCGAGAGCCTAGTCCCGGCCTGCGACGCTCCGATGGCAGCCCGATGAAGAGTGCATGACTCCACTCCCGCGAATTGCAACCGAGGTGCCACCTCCGCAGTTCCCTGGAAGCCAGCGACAAGGTGAGAGAGCCGCTTGACCCGAGCGCCGTCGCGCCCGGGCGGGCCGGGCGGCACGAGCCGCGATCCGGTCAGATTGCCCGGAACGCGACGTGCTCGACGGTCCAGCGCTTGAGCAGGTCCGGATCAGGCTGCTGGGCGATGCCGGGCACGGTCGAGGTCGCCACCTCGCCCGGACCACACAGCACGATCTCCGGCTTGCCCAGGTCGTTCGCGTAGAAGTACGAGGACGGGAAGATGTCGCTCGGGTACGTGAAGTTCGGGAGCGTCGCCAGCTCGGCGCAGATCGCCCCGCCCACCGCGCTCTCGAGCATGCCTCCGACCCAGCACGGGATCCCGTGCTGGGCGCACAGGGCCTGGATGTCGCGCGATTCGGTCAGCCCGCCCACCCGCGCCATCTTGATGTTGACCACGCGGCAGCTCTTGAGCCGGATGGCCGCCTGAACGTGGGCGAGGCTCTGTGCGCTCTCGTCGAGGCAGACCGGCGTCTCGATCGCCGCCTGGAGGTCGGCGTGGTTCACCAGGCTCATGCCGTCGTCGGCGAGCGGCTGCTCGATCATGGCGAGGCCGAAACGGTCGAGCGCCCGGAAGAGGTCGAGGTCGGCCGGGGTGTAGGCGGCGTTGCAGTCGATGTGGAAGGTGAATCGCGGAAAGGTCGAGCGCACCGCCTCCACCATGAACAGGTCCCAGCCGGGCCGGAACTTGAGCTTGATGCGCGGGAAGCCCGCGTCGATGGCGTGCTGGATCTTCTCCATCAGGACGTCGAGCGACTCCTGGACCCCGAAGTCGGCACCGACCGCGACCCGGTCCGCGGTGCCCCCGAGCGCGCGGTGCAGCGGCAGGCCCCGCCGCTTGGCGTCGAGCACCCACCAGGTGATGTCCAGGGCCGCCCGCGCGAACTGGTTGCCCTTGATGAAGGCGAGCCGGTCCAGCAGGTCTCGTGCGGTCTCGATGTCCTGGCCGATGATGCGCGGGCCCATGTGCTCGCGCAGCGTGTGGAAGGTGGCCAGGGTGTGCTCGGCCGAGTAGCCGGGGATGTAGACCGGGCAGCTCTCACCCCAGGCGTGATGGCCGCCGCCCTCCATGCGGACCAGGATCGTGTCGGTCACGGTCTGGTCGGCGTACGAGGTCTTCCACACGAAGGCCAGGGGCAGCTTGAGCCAGTAGATGTCGATCGCGTCGATCTTCACGAGGGCGCCCCTCCGGTCATGTGTCGTTACACCCGCGCGACGATGAACAGGCGGCGGAACGGGAAGAGCGTGCGCCCGTCCGCGCGCGGCGGGTAGGCCCGCGCCACCAGCGCCGCGTAAGCGGCCTCGAACCGGCTCCGCTCAGGCTCCTCCAGCGCGTCGAGCAAGGGCTTGAGCCACGTGCCCTTGGTCCACTCCTTGACCGGGTCGGCGCCCTCGAGCACCTGCAGGTACTCGGTCTCCCAGATGTCGAGCGCGGCTACCTTCGGCGTGAGCACGTCGTAGTAGAAGGCCGGCTCGGCCACCGGCGAGGGCCGCAGGAGCGGCTCGAGCCGCGCCCGCCAGGGCCCGGACAGCGCGGCCTCCGCGATCGCGGTGTGGGACCGGGCCTGGAAGTTGCGAGGCATCTGCACCGCGAGGACGCCCCCGGACCCGAGGCCCTCGAGCAGGGCCGGGAAGAGCCGCTCGTGACCGGTGAGCCAGTGAAGGGCCGCGTTGGAATAGATCAGATCGGCCGGCCGCTCCGGACGCCACGTGGCCAGATCTGCTTGCCGCCAGGTGATCGCCGGCGCCGTCGCGGCGGCCTTGCCCAGCATCGCCGGCGAGTCGTCGACGCCCGTGACGCGGGCGTCCGGCCAGCGCTCCTTGATCAGCCGGGTGACGTTGCCGGCGCCCGCGCCGAGATCGTAGACCTCGACCGGGTCGTCCAGGACGACGCGGTTCAGGAGATCGATGGCCGGCCGCAGCCGGTGGTCGGCGAACTTGAGGTACTGCGCGGGATCCCAGGCCACCCGGGAAGGATACATCCGTTCGGGTGCCTGCGGGCTCTTGACGGGCTTCGCGCGCGTTGGTATACAGTCGACCACTTTGCGCCAGGATGCGGATTCGCGGATCCGGTTCACCGAGCCGGGGCTGATCCGGGAGCGGGTGGTCGACGCGCTCCGCGACGCCATCATCGCCGGCCGGCTCAAGCCGGGCGAGCGGATCCGGGAGCGGGAGCTGGTTGCGCTGCTCGGTGTGAGCCGATCGCCGCTGCGCGAGGCCATCCGCATCCTGGAGACCGAGGGGCTCATCAGCACGCTGGCGCATCGCGGTGCGCGGGTCAGCGAGCTGAGCGCGGCGGATCTGCGCGACATGCTGGACGTGCGGATCATGCTGGAGACCTTCGCGGCACGGCTGGCGATCGAGCGGCTCGACGACGCGGCGCTCCAGGCGATGGAGGCGCAGGTGAATCGGGCGCGCGCGGCGGGAGCGCGGGTGGACCTCGAGGCCAACTTCGAGCTCGGGCTGGGGTTCCACGACATGCTGGTCGCGGCCAGCGGCAACCGCAAGGTCGCCCAGATCCACGAGAGCCTCAAGCGGCACCAGCGCCGCTACCAGCACTTCGCGTTCACCCGGGTCGGCCGCGACCTGCGCGCGCTCGACGAGCACGCCGAGATCGTGGGCGCGCTCAGGCGGCGCGACCTGGCCGCGGTGGAGCAGGGCCTGCGCGCTCACCTCCTGCGCTTCTACGGCGAGATCGCCCCGCTCCTGCCGGTGGACACGAGCCCCGAGGCGGACTCACGATGAGTCACGAGCTGGTGGTGCGCGGGGGCACCGTGGTGACCGCGACCGACTCCTTCCGCGCCGACGTGGGCGTCGACGGCGGCTCCATCACCGCGCTGGCGCCCTCGCTGCCTCCGGGCCGCCGTGAGATCGATGCGACCGGCCTGCTGGTGCTGCCCGGAGGTGTCGACGTGCACACCCACCTGGACGCCGAGGTGGGAGGTGTCCGGGCCGTCGACGACTTCGAGTCGGGTACCGCGGCGGCGGCGTGCGGCGGTGTGACCACGATCTGCGACTACGCCTGGCAGTCGCAGGGCGAGACGCTGACCGCGGCGATCGAGGCCTGGAAGACCAAGGCGGTGGGACGCTCGCATATCGACTACGGCTTCCACGTCATCGTGGGCGACGCGAGCGACGCCACCCTCGCCGAGATCCCTCGGCTCGTCGACATCGGATACCCGAGCCTCAAGGTCTTCATGATCAACGAGTTCCGGATCGACGACGGCGCCCTGCTCCGGGTGTTCGACGCGGCCCGGAAGGTCGGAGTCATCGTCAACGTGCATGCCGAGAACGGCGACATGCTCGACCACTGCACGCGCACCCTCCTCGCGGCCGGGCGGTGCGATCCGCGTTTCTACCCGCAGAGCCGACCCGCGGCCGCCGAGGCCGAGGCCACCCGGCGCGCGATCGAGTACGCCTCGCTCGTCGACGCCGAGATCTACATCGTGCACCTCTCGTGTGCCGACGCTCTCGAGGCGGTGAGCGCGGCCCGCCGGCGCGGGGTACGGGTGTGGGCGGAGACGCGCCCCATCTACCTGGGGTTGACCGAAGAGCGCTACGCGGTCGGGGGAACCGAGGCCGCGAAGTTCGTGGGTGCCCCGCCGCTGCGCACGGTACGGGATCAAACCGCGCTGTGGGAGGGGCTGCGATCGGGCGACATCCAGGCCATCGGCAGCGACAACACGTCCTGGACGGTGGAGCAGAAGGCGGCCGGGGCCGAGGACTTCACGCGGGTGCCCTACGGCGTGCCCGGGCTCGAGACCGAGATGCCGGTGATCTTCTCGGAGGGCGTGAGCGGCGGACGCATCCCGATCCAGACCTTCGTGGCCGCGTTCTCGACGAATCCGGCCCGCATCTTCGGACTGTATCCGCGCAAGGGCACGATCGCGGAGGGGAGTGATGCAGACATGGTCCTGTTCGACCCCGCGCGCTCGGGGATCGTGGACGAGCGCCGGCTCCACTCGCGCGCCGGGTACGACCCCTTCAACGGCTTCACGCTGCGCGGCCTTCCGGTGATGACGCTGTCGCGCGGCGAGGTGATCGCGCGGGACGGCCAGCTCCTGAGCGTCGCGGGTCGGGGCCGCCATCTGCTGCGCGAGCGGCGCTAGGCGGGCGCCGACGCGCCCGGAACTGCAGTGCACCCGTAGGTCGTCAGGATCGGAGGCTCGAGCATGAGGCACGTGGCGGCGGTCGTGGGGGCGGGGCTGGTGGTGGCGATGCTGGGCCTGGGTGTCGCGCGGCCGGCGGAAGCGGCCTGCGAGCCCGGCAAGGTGGCGACCAAGTATCCGGGGCTCGCGGGCAAGACGCTCAAGGTCGGGCTCGACCCGACCCTGCCGCCGATCATGTATCGCGATCCGAACAACCCGAGCAAGATCATCGGCCAGGATCCGGACATGGTCGAGGCGGCGATGAAGTGCCTCGGGCTCAAGTACGAGCTGGTGGGTCTCGACTTCGGCACGCTGATCCCGACGCTGCAGGCCGGGCAGATCCAGCTGATCTGGTCGAACATCTACTACACGCCGGCGCGTGCGCAGGCCGCCGACTTCGTGAACTACGCCACCACGGGGACCGCCGGGATCGTCAAGAAGGGCAACCCCAAGAACATCAAGTCCATCGACGACGTGTGCGGGCTGCGCGCCGCGCCCATCCTGGGCACGGTGGAGGACAAGGGCTTCCAGGACGCGAGCGCCAAGTGCGTGGCCGCGGGCAAGCCGGCCATCCAGATCACCCCGTATCCGAACGCGCCGGCGACGTCGCGTGCGATCGAGAACGACCGGGCCGACATCTCGATGTACGACATCGTGCTCGTCGATCAGGTGGTGAAGACCAACCCGGACAAGTTCGAGCGGGCGTACTACTTCCGCAGCAACATCAAGATCGGGGTGGCGGTGAAGAAGGGCAACGAGGAGCTGGTGACCGCGGTGAAGGACGCCATCACCGAGCTGCAGGCCAATGGCACCCAGAAGGCGCTGATGCAGAAAAACGGGATCGACCCCACCCTGGCGATTCCGGTCGAGATCGGGCGCTAGCCGGTCCGGCGCGACCGGCGGGTCGAGCGACCGTCCCGGGGCCATGGACGCGTTCCTCCACTACCTCACGTTTCCCTTCCTGCTGGAGGGGATGTGGCTGACGCTCCGGATCTTCGTCGCCTCGATGGCGGGGGGCCTCGCCCTCGGCCTGCTGGTCGCGCTGATGCGCCTGTCGCCGTACCGGGTGCTGGCCGGCCTGGCCTGGACGTACGTGTGGCTGATCCGCGGTACCCCGGTGCTGCTGC
>Ga0187776_10001833_pt1 | contig 10791 bp, 11 predicted proteins | sample 0216_BV02_MP12_2_FD_132426 | JGI IMG/M metagenome (GOLD analysis project Ga0187776, IMG submission 132426) | Tropical peat soil microbial communities from peatlands in Department of Meta, Colombia - 0216_BV02_MP12_20_MG | ecosystem: Environmental > Terrestrial > Soil > Wetlands > Peat | place...
AGTCGTCGCAGTCCAGGACGACGACGCTCAACGGACGTGCGAGTCGGCGATGGCGCGCCAGTTCCAGCTCTAGACGCTCGAGAAACGTGGCGCGATTCACTAGTCCGGTCAGGGAGTCGTGGCGGGCCAATTTCAGCAGCGAGTTTTGGGCCCGTCTGAGCGATGCAACAAGATCATTGGCGCCGAGAAGAATCGCGTACGTGACCGCGGCTTCGTAGCAGAAGTAGACGGGATAAGAATACAGGTGACCGACCATCAACATTCTGGCCACCGACAACGTTCCGGCCGCACACGCATAGGCCGCACCCCATCGCAAACCCACGTACCACGCGACAAGAACGACCGGGAGCAGATAAAAGATGCCCACGCGAAGCTGTGCGTCGGTGATGTAATCGAGCCCGGCAATGATCAGAAGCGCGAGCGCTCCGACCAGCTTGGCTTGACCTGAACTCAACTGCACACTGCCCTGCCGGTAGGAGGCGGTCGGCGCCAACCTATGGCGTGTCATCCCCTCCGGGTGCTCTGTCAGCATAGTTCGCCCCCCCTGGCGTAGCTGAAAAGCTGAAGGCTGATCCGGCGCTGGCTTACGATTCCGCTAACTCGAAGCTCTCTGGCCGCCGGCGTGGATAGATCAACTAATTGGGCGCTAGATATTCCCTTGATGGCTTGTGAGCGATAGCGGCGACGTAAACCTGGCCCATCGCTGACTGCTGACTGGGCGCATCACCTTAAGGTACTGACTCGACTTTCGCGGCGAGATAATAGCCGGCGCCTCGCTGCGTCCTAATGAGCTGCGGACGGCGCGGATCAGTCTCGATCTTCCTGCGCAGGCGAAGGATTTGCACGTCGACGCTGCGGTCGAATACGTCGTCGTCGAACCCGTGGCTCATCTCCAGCAATCGGTCACGGGTGAGGACATGCTCGGGGGCGCCGAGCAACGCCGTGAGCAGTCCGAACTCGGCATGGGTCAAATCGACGCGCTCTCCGGAGGGTGAGGTGAGCCGTCGGCTGCGCAGGTCCAGCTCCCAGCCGGCAAAGCGCCGTGCGCGCACCTTCTCGCTTCCTAGCGATCGAGCCGTGTGCACCTGCGTGCGCCGCAGTATGGTACGAATTCGGGCGAGCAATTCGCGGGGATTGAACGGCTTGGTCAGATAGTCGTCGGCGCCCAGCTCGAGGCCCACGATGCGGTCCACATCGTCGCCGTTACCAGTTAGGATGATGATGGGGATAGTTGATTCGGTTCGCAGGCGGCGCGCGATATTCATGCCGCTCTCGGATGGAAGCTTGAGATCCAGGACGATGAGGTCGACCACGCTCTGGTTCAAAGCATTGCGCATAGCCGTCCCATCGGGGACGCCGGTCACCCTCAGCTCGCGCTCACCCAGGTAGTCGGCAAGCAGCTGACGGATCGTGGGATCGTCGTCGACGACCAGGATATGTGGTGTAGTGCTCATACTGCTGATGACCAACCTGGGCCAAAAAAATTCAGCCGAACGAGAGGACAGGGGTCATATCGGCCAAGCGCGTTAAGTATACAGATGCAGAGAGCAGCAAGCGTTGCAGATTGTAATGGAGCGAAGCTCCTGAGACATTGCTAGGTAACCCTCAGAACCTAGACTTCGAGTGAGTTTCCCTCGCCTGCGGTACATCATCTCATCAGCGAGTCGATGCAAAGGACTTTGAGGTTTCCCCTTTGCAACGCATTCCAGCTGAGATCTTTTTACATCCCCGTTGCGCCAATGTACGCTAGGCGTGTAGGCTTTGATGCGCGATGATTGGATTGAGGTCGAGCGGTGAATGACATCCTTGTCGTCGACGACGACGCCCTGACCCGCGGTCTCATCAGCGAATGGCTGGCCAAGGCCGGATACGGTGTGCGCGAGGCAGAGCATGGCGAGGCGGCCCTGGCAATGCTTCGAGCCGAGCCCGCCCGCTTACTCATCACTGACATGGAAATGCCGAGGCTGAGCGGGGCCGAAACGTTGGCAGTGCTCCGACGTGAGCTCCCAACTCTCCCTGTAATCGCCATGTCAGCTGGCTTTGGCTCGACTCGCAGTCTGTCTGCGGGGACAGCGCTTGCGCTTGGGGCGCGGAGAGTGCTGGCCAAGCCCTTCGCGTTCGATGACCTTCTGACTGCGGTGCGGGAGGCCCTGCGGAGCGCGTAGACCGGGGCCTTGGAATGACTCGTCCGGTTGATATCGCATCCGCTTTTCGCCAGCGTCCTGCAGCGCCACAAGCGTCGTCCACAAACATTCAGCGCGGGCTCTGGCTTGGCGGCGCGGTATTGATCGCCGCTATGGTGGTTTTCGCGGCCTACGATGTGACGCACAGGCGCGACCTAGTCATCGGGGCCACGCAGCAGGAGGTCGCCGGTCTAGCTCGCACACTAGCTCAACAGACCGCTGGGGTGCTGCGTGCTGTGGACACCGTATTGCGCGATACAGCGGCCGATGCGCTCGTCGGCCCGTCGGGCGACCCGCATTCTGCCTTGGGAGAGCGACTGCGCGAGCGGGTCCATCCGATCCCTGCGCTTCGTGATCTGTTCGTGGTGGGAAGCGACGGCCGGGTGATCGCCGGGGTCGCAGCGCAACCTGCGGACCGCATCGCCTCCCTACCTGACGGGGCACATGTCGTCGAGGTCCAGCGAGACACAGCTGAGCCGCATGTGTCGGGTCCTTTTCGCCGGACTGACGATAACGGATGGAGCGTCGCGCTCAGCCGCGCAATCCGCGGACCGAAGGCCGAGTTTTCAGGGGCGGTGGTCGCTGAGCTCGATTTGGCTTATTTCCGCGGCTTCTTCGCAGGGATCAGCTTGGGCGCCGGCAGAACAGTTGATGTGTTAGGCCGCGACGGACAGCTTCTGGCCCATTATCCGGGCGGAGATAATGATATCGGGAGAGTGTTCGCTGCGCTGACGCCGTCAGGCCTGCAGTCGTCCCACAGACCGACGCCCCCCGTGTTGAACAATCCACTCGACGGGCGCACGCAGATCTATGCATCGGAAACGGTGCCGGGCTTCCCATTCATCGTCGGCGTCGGGGTCGACGAGGCTCTCGCGCTGGAACCGTGGCGCATACAAGCTGTACACAGCGCGATACGCGCAGGACTGCTGTGTCTGGCTGTGGTGCTGCTGATCGGGTTGGTCGTCCGCCAGCTCCGCCGCCGAGCGAAGACCGAAGAGCAGCTGCGTGTGCAGACCGCGCAGCTCGATGAGCTGTTCGACAGCGCTCCCGAGGCCATTGTCATGTTGGACTTGGACAATCGAGTGACGCGCGTCAACCGCGAGTTCACTCGTTTGTTCGGGTACGCTGCGGACGAGGCCCGAGGTCGGGCGTTAGACGATCTGATCGTTCCGGTGGATCTAAGGCCTGAGTCTCTGCGTATCGATCAGGCCATCGGTCACGGACGTCATGTGAACCGCGAGACCGAGCGCACAGACAAAGCCGGTAACCGGATCCATGTGTCCCTGCTCCGCGCACCCATTGTGACCGCAACCGGCCAGATCGGGAGCTACGCAATCTATCGCGACACCACCGAGCGCGCGCTGGCGGAGACGGAGCGCGAGAAACTCGCCTCCCGGCTACGCCAGGCGGAGAAGCTCGAGGTGATCGGCACAATGGCCGGCGGCATCGCACACGACTTCAATAACATCCTCGCGGCTATCCTGGGGTACGGAGACATGGCGCTCAACACCGCCCCGGAAGGCGGCGCGCTGAGGCGGCACGTGGGGCAGGTCATGACCGCGGCGCATCGAGCGAAGGCGCTGGTCGATCAGATCCTCACATACAGCCGCAGCGCGCGAGGCAGACCTACCGCGGTCAATGCTGCTGCCACGGTGATCGAAGCGCTGGAGCTGGTGCGCGCGTCACTGCCTTCCAATATCGACCTTCGCCCCCACATCTCGGCGCCCAGGGCGACCGTCATTGCCGACTCCACACAGGTGCATCAACTGGTGATGAACTTGTGCAAGAACGCGGTCGACGCAATGCCGGGAGGTGGGACGCTTGGCGTGGCCCTGGAGGCACTGGACACCTCTTCGGATAAGCGGCTTTCGCACGGTCTGCTGCCGGCAGGTAACTACGTGCGCCTATCTGTGCAGGACACCGGGTCCGGGATGGTTTCTCAGGTCGCGGAACGCATTTTCGAGCCGTTCTTTACCACCAAGCAGCCGGGCATGGGAACGGGCCTGGGCCTCGCGCTGGTGCATGCGATCGTCACCGACTTGGGCGGTGCCATCGACGTATCGAGCCTCCCTGGCGAGGGCAGCGCCTTCGATCTGTACCTGCCTCGATCCGCGGCCGCCGCCATGCAGAAAGAGGAGGAGAAGGCGCCCTTGACGCGAGGCCGCGGAGAATGCGTTCTGCTCGTCGAAGACGAGGAGCCGCTGATGTTGCTCACCGAGGAAATGCTCGCGGCATTGAACTACGAGCCCACGGGATTTACCGATGCAGCTGAAGCGCTTTCGGAGTTCCGTTCTGCCCCGTCTCACTTCGATGCGGTTGTGCTCGACTACCTGATGCCGGGCATGACAGGCATCGAATTGGCGGCGCAATTGCGGCAACTGCGCGGTGATATCCCGATCGTCCTCGTGAGCGGGTACACCGGCCCTCTGCTCTCTCAGGAGGCGCTGATCGCAGGAGTTGACCGGATTCTGACCAAACCACTCGACCTGCGGCAATTGGCGGAGGTTATGACGCAGCTGCTTGCCCGCTCGGCAGTCGTTACGGTTAGTCTGAAGCACAGCTTCTAACAGCAACGAAGCGAGATCACGCTCGAGCGGCGCCGGAAGGCGCCCGTGTTTTTGGGATCGCGCCAACCGTGAGCTAACCGTATGTCATGGGTCCTCAGTGCTTCGCGATCGAACATCTCACTCCAGGAGGAATTACAAACAGTAATCTCCAGACGTCTCGATGAAATCATCCCGAAACCGCCCGCCTGGATACTCACAGGTGAGTAGTACAACGTGGGCCGCTCCTCTCGCACACGCGAAGAATTTGTTTAATGACAGGGAATTCGAGGGCGAGTATGCGCTGATGGAGGTCACTATGAAGAGCTTTCCGCTTCTTCTCGCAGCAGGATGGAGCGTAGGCGCAGTTCACGCGGTGGCTGCCACCCAGAGCCAGAGTCCGATTCCAAACGGTTTCCCGCCCCCGAGCGTGGAGCAGCAAACAAAAGGCGTGAGAACAGGTGACTGGGAATACGCGACACCGCAGATGATTCCTCTCGCCCCTCAACCGGTACGCACGTGGGGAGGGGCGATGCAAACGGGTGCGCGTAACTCGCATGTAAGCCTCCCTCATGGGGGTCTGGTCACGGCGGGCGATCGATCTAACACCTATGGACGCGAGTAGCTGCGTAGCCCGGGGTGCAAGCGGCGGCTTCCGGCCCCCAGGCCTGGAGGGGAATCGGACTCAGACGGAGGATTTATGAAAGCGCCAACACTGTTTCTGGCAGCAATCGTTCTGCTTCTGACGGGCTGCGCCAACACCCCAACATCTGCATCGCGTTCGGCGAGTTGGTGGGAATACCGACAGCAGGTGATGCAGGAGCGGGATGAGGGCAAACTGAGTCCGGTCGCAGCGGAGGAGAAGGTTGCCGCCAAGTACCGCGAGATCTATGGGATCGACCCGGAGATGGAAGGTGTGTTCGCTTATGACAAACGGCTCTACGAAATGGCGCAGGCCGGCGCGTTATCCCTAGGCGAGGCCGACGCTCTAGTTCTTGCGCGCATCGATCAGATCCAAGCGCGCAACGCAGCGGACGTCCAATATCACTATTGGCTGGAGAGCCGCTTCCCTCCGAATGGCGGAACTTAACGCGCCTGCTTGGGTTAGCGGTGCGGGCGAGATCCGGCCTCGGACCGGGGCAAAGCGGAGCCGGCTCGGGACGTGGTTAGCCGATACCGCTAGTTTCCTGGATCAAGCCGGAATTGCAGAAGCAGGGGCCGAGACTCCGGCGAATTCGTCGTAAGCGTGCACGGCATTCGCCGCGTACATCAGCGCCGGGCCGCCGCCCATGTAGACTGCCACTGCGAGGGCTTCCATCACCTGCTCTCGCGTGGCCCCCAAGCGAACGAGTGTCTTGGCGTGAAATCCGATGCACCCATCGCATTGGCCTGCCACCCCGATTGCAAGCGCGATCAACTCCTTCTGCAATTCCGAAAGCGCTCCATCTTTAAGGGCGCCCTTAGCGAGAGCGGTAAATCCAGCCATCGCATCGGGGGCCGCCTGCCGCAGCTTGAGTATCCCTCGGTTGATCTCAGCGGTGATCTCGGTGTAAGACTCGCTCATCCAAGCCCCCTGGGTCGCTGGTCCGTATCGTGGGTCGCTGGTCCATATCGGCTACGAGGCTAGCACCCGACGTCTGCCCGACGTTGATCTCGATCAAATTCCGAGGGGCGCACAATCGCCCGCTCATGCCTGCTTCGTTTTCGCCGGACAGGTGTTCAGCCCGATCAGGGCATAGAGCGGGCAGTACCCCACCAGCCCCGTTGCCAGGGGCACTATGCCCAAAACGCCTAGCCACCGTGCATCGCCTTGTAAGAAGAAGAATAAGCTGAGTAAACCCAGACCTGCGACGATCCTCACAAGCTTATCCATCCCACCGACGTTATTCATGTTCATTCTCGCCTCCTCGTAGCAATTACAAGCTGATCTTCTCACTCAGGAAATACCGCGTATGTGACTAACATCACCAGACTAGAGGCGACCTTGCCTGGCGGAATCACCGCGGCAGCGGCCTGAAGACCGACTCGGATAGGTCTATTCTTGGTGCTGGCTGTCGTCCACCCAGCGAGGGACGCTTGATCAAGAACAAACTGAAGGACCTTTATCCCGCGCTCGCTTCAATGGCGGATGACGCGTTGGACCGGCTCCTCGCCGGCGCAATCGTGAGAACGGTTCCCGCGGGAACTGTTTTGTTCGACGAGAAGAGCGCCTGCCAGGCCTTCCCCATGATCGTTGAGGGATCGGTCCGCGTCGTCAAGAGCGCTCCCAGCGGGCGGGAATTGCAACTCTACCGCGTGCTGCCCGGTGAGAGCTGCATCCTGTCTACAGGGTGCATGCTGGGCAACGCGGCGTACTCTGCCAAGGGCGTCGCGGAATCGGAGCTCACCTTCGTGGCGCTCCCGCCAGCCTTGTTCCATAAACTGATCGCGGAGCACGAGCCGTTCCGCAACTATGTGTTCAGCTTGTTCTCGGAGCGCATCACTGAACTGATGCAGCTGGTCGAGGCGGTCGCCTTCCACAAGCTCGATCAAAGGCTGGCAACACTGCTACTGGGCAAGGGTAAGACGATCCACGCGACACACCAGCAACTTGCGGACGAGCTGGGGAGCGTGCGGGAAATTGTCAGCCGCTTGCTCAAGACTTTTGCCGAACAAGGCCTCGTTTCAGTCGGGCGCGAAGAAATCGAGATCGTGAACCCGGCGACGCTCAGGCGCTTAGCCGCAGGTTTGTGAGCGCGCGATGCGCGCTCTGCGTGTCATGCCTTGATGAGGCGGTGGGGCCCGGCTTGCGCCAAGCCCACACCTTCCATCCGCTATTGACGCCCAGGAACGTTGGTTCGATCGCCCACGCCAACTGGACTGCCGTGCGGAGCCGTGACGTGCTCATTGCGCGGCCCGGCCTGCGTGGCCGCACCCCAGCTCACGACACCCTGGCGATTGAGCATTACCGGCGGAAGCAGATCCTCCCCATCCTGGGCCGTCCAGTTCCGACCCGATGTACTCACGTCCTCCTGTGACGGAAGTTGCGGCGCGGGCTTCTGTGACGCCGTCGAACTCTGATTGGCAGCGACCGCCTGCAGAGCAACGAGCGCACACGCGGCTGAGATGACAAACGAAAGCGATTTTCTCATGGGAACCTCCTGAATATCACTGCGACACAAAAATTAGATCGGTCGCAACACCAGTAGTTCCGGTCGCCGCCGCTCGCCTCGAAAGAGCCGGCTCGAGCAGTTCAGCCTAATCGGTTTGTGACAGCAGTCACAGATCGATTCATTTCAATTGGACATCATTTGACAGGGATCAATATGCTGCCCATGCGCGCAAATAGCATAGGCGAAGGCATCGAAAGGCGAATGGTGGCGAATGGGCATTACTCTGGGTGGATATCGAGGCGTAGCTGCTGCACTCCTGCTGCTTGCGGCGAGCGGCGGGGCGCGCGCCGCTGAAGCGCTTTCCGTCGCCCCGGCGGAATACCGCGACGTAGATACGACCTATTCAACCGAAGCGGTGGTCGAAGCAGTTCGACAGTCGACCATCTCCTCGCAGGTGATGGGCCGAATCGTCGATCTGCGTGCGGACGTCGGCGACTTCGTGAAGGCTGGGCAGGTGGTGGCCCGGATCGACGAGCGCGAGGCGGCACAGGTGGTCGCGAGCAGCGAAGCTCAAGTGGCGCAGGCGCGCGCCAACCTACAGAACGCTCGACTCAGCCTGGAGCGCGCGCGGCGTCTGCTGGAAAGCAACTTCGTTAGCCAGTCCGCCGTGGATCGCGCCGAAGCCGAATACAAAGCAGCCGAAGCTCAACTCAGAGCAGCCGAGGCTGGAGCCGGGCAAGCTGCCGTGAGCAAAGGCTACACGACCGTGGTGGCACCGATCAGCGGCGTGGTTTCTGCCCGCAATGTCGAGGTCGGCGAGATGGCTGCGCCGGGCAAACCGCTGCTGACCACTTTCGATCCCAACGATATGCGAGTGATCGCTGAGGTGCCGCAGTCGATGGTGCCCGAGATACGCGCTCTGAGCCGCGCCACGGTCGAAGTGCCTTCGGTCGGCAAGTGGATCAAGGTTAGATCCATGGTGATCATTCCGGCCGCTGATCCACGCACTCACTCCACGCGAGTTCGGCTATACCTGGCAGCCGAGGAGCGCGACATTTATCCCGGCGTGTATGCGCTCGCGCACTTTGCCGTCGGGCACGCCAAAAAGCTGGTGATCCCGATGCAGTCGGTGATCCGGCGAAGCGAGGTGAGCGGAGTCTATGTCGTGAATCAGAAAGGCGCTACGAGCTTCCGGCAGATCAGGCTGGGCGAGAAGACGGGCGATGGGTTGGTAGAGGTGCTGGCAGGCGTTTCCGCGGGCGAGCAAGTAGCACTGGACCCGGTCAAGGCGGGCATGGCCAGTCCGCCATCGAAGCCTGCTGGCTCGTGATTGATTCTGAATTGAGGAGGAGATTGTTTATGGCTCATATCGTGATTCTGGGTGCCGGCATCGGCGGCTTGCCGATGGCTTATGACATGCGCAAGCGCGCCCGGCCGCACGACAAGGTCACCGTCGTGTCCGATGTGGATTACTTTCACTTCGTGCCGTCCAATCCCTGGGTAGCCGTGAACTGGCGCAAACGCGACGACATTCAGTTCCCCATCCGTCCTTACTTGGAGAAGAAGGGTATCGACTTTGTCCCGATCGCAGCCAAGCGGTTACATCCGGAGGAGAACCGTCTCGAGCTGACCGAAGGGCGCTCCATCGAGTACGACTATCTGGTGATCGCAACAGGGCCAAAGCTCGCGTTCAACGAAGTGGAGGGTTTGGGGCCAAATGGCTATACACAGTCGATCTGCCATGTGGACCACGCCGTGAGAGCTGGTCGGGTCTGGAAGGATTTCGTCAACGACCCCGGGCCCATCGTGGTGGGTGCAGTGCAGGGCGCGTCCTGCTACGGCCCGGCCTACGAGTTTGCCATGATCATGGACACCGACCTGCGCCGCCGCAGGATCCGCGACAAGGTACCCATGACTTTCGTCACGGCCGAGCCGTACATCGGGCACTTGGGACTGGGTGGCGTGGGGGATTCCAAGGGACTGATGGAATCGGCGATGCGCGACCGGCACATCAAGTGGATCACCAACGCGAAAGTCACCAAGATCGAAGCGGACAAAATGCACGTCACCGAATTCGACGACATGGGAAAGGAGAAGCGCAGCCACGAGCTGCCTTTCAGGTATTCGATGATGCTGCCCGCGTTCAAGGGCATCGACGCGGTATTCGGTATCGAAGGCTTGACCAACCCGCGCGGCTTCATCCTCATCGACCAGCAGCAGCGCAATCCCAAATACAAGAACATTTACGCGGTGGGGGTGTGTGTGGCGATCCCTCCGGTGGAGCAGACGCCGGTTCCTACCGGTGCACCGAAGACCGGGTACATGATCGAATCTATGGTTGAGGCCACAGCCGCCAACATCCGCGCTGAGCTGGAGGGAAAGCAGCCGCAAGCCAAAGCCACATGGAACGCGGTTTGTCTGGCCGATTTCGGCGACACGGGGGTGGCCTTCGTGGCGCTGCCCCAGATCCCGCCCCGCAACGTCAACTGGTTCGCAGAGGGGAAGTGGGTGCACCTTGGCAAGGTCGCCTTCGAGCGCTATTTCCTGCGGAAGATGAAGACGGGTGCCACAGAGCCGCTGTACGAGAAACTGGTGCTGCACTCGCTGGGTATCAGAAAGCTGAAGGATGCAGCCTAGAGGCCGTGATTCGCGGCTCGTGACTCGTGATTCGCGGAGGGAGGTGGCGTTAGCGATGACGTGCCTTATCCCGCTTAGGTAGAGAGGCTGAGAGTCGCCAGGCGCTGCTAAACACGAATCACGAGCCACGGCTTCTTTATGGGCATTTCAGGTCGCATCGCTGCGTTTTTTCAGGCGAGCCAGCCCACGCCGCTGATTGCCTTGGTGTTGTTCCTGCTCGGCGTGTTTGCGGTTCTGATCACGCCCAAGGAGGAAGAGCCGCAGATCAATGTGACGATGGCGAATGTGTTTGTGCCGTTTCCCGGCGCGTCGGCCCAGGATGTGGAGAGCTTGATC
>Ga0187776_10001834_pt1 | contig 10790 bp, 10 predicted proteins | sample 0216_BV02_MP12_2_FD_132426 | JGI IMG/M metagenome (GOLD analysis project Ga0187776, IMG submission 132426) | Tropical peat soil microbial communities from peatlands in Department of Meta, Colombia - 0216_BV02_MP12_20_MG | ecosystem: Environmental > Terrestrial > Soil > Wetlands > Peat | place...
AGAGCGGCGTCGGGCGCCCGGCGTAGCTCTGGAGCAGGCCGGCGAGGCGGCGCTGGAACGCGCGATCGCGCTTCGCCGACGCCCACGCCTGCTCGAGCTCGATGAGCGGCGCCATGAGCGTCTCGGGCACGAAGCGGCCCCCGAACCGGCCGAAGTGTCCGTTTGCGTCCGGCAAGGTCCGCTTCATCGGGCCCCCCTGGCCGCGGCGACGAATCGCCACACCTTGTCGGGATCCTTGCGCCCCGGCTTCGCCTCCACCCCCGAGTTGACGTCGACCGCGTACGGATGCGCGGTCGCGATCGCGCGCGCGACGTTGTCGGGTGTGAGGCCGGCCGACAAGACGATCCGCCACCGCGCGTTCGCCAGATCGCGCGCGATCGACCACTCGATCGGCTGGCGCGCCTCCCCCTCGCTCCAGCGCGCCGCGCTGTCGAGCAGGAGCGCGGCCGCGTGCTTGCGGTACTGAAGATATTTCACGCTGGGCACGAACGGTTGCAGCCCCTCGAGCTCGGCCGACGCCGCCGGCAGCTTGATCGTCTTGATCACCGGCACCGAGTAGCCCTCGAGGTCCTCCGGCTTCTCGTCGCCGTGAAACTGCAGGGCGCCGAGGCCGCACGCCTCCACGATCGACTTGACGTGGCCGGTCGGATGGTCCCAGAAGATGCCGACCGCGGTCACGAACGGCGGCAGCGCGCGCACGATCGGGGCGACCTGCATCGGCGTCACGCAGCGCGGCGTGTTCTCGACGAAGATGAAGCCGAGCGCATCGGCGCCGGCCTCGACCGCCGTCATCGCGTCCTCGAGGTTGGTGATACCGCAGATTTTCACACGGGTCATGGCCGGAGCGTGAGCTCCCTGATCTTCGCGGGGACGTCGCCGGCGCGCACCAGGCCCTCGCCGACCAGGACCGCGTGGGCGCCGGCCGCCAGCACCTGGCGGACGTCGGCCGCGGTGAAGAACCCGCTCTCGCTGACAACGATCGGCCCGGGCGGGATCAGCGGCAGGAGCTCGAGCGTCGTCGTGATGCGCGTCTCGAAGGTCGCCAGGTCGCGATTGTTGATCCCGACGAGGCGGCTGCCGGCCGCCAGCGCCTGGTCGAGCTCGGCCGCGGTGTGGCACTCGACGAGCGCCGCGAGCCCGAGCCCCTTCGCGGCGGCAGAGAGCTCGGCGAGCCGCGCGGGCTCGAGAATCGAGACGATCAGGAGCACCGCGTCGGCCCCGGCCGCGCGCGACTCCCAGAGCTGGTACTCGTCGATCGTGAAGTCCTTGCGCAGGAGCGGAACGTCGACCGCCGCGCGCACGCGGCGCAGATCGTCGAGCCTGCCCTTGAAGTACTTCTCGTCCGTCAGGACCGAGATCGCGTGGGCACCGTGCGCGGCGTACGTGGCGGCGAGCGCGACCGGATCGAGATCGCTCGCGAGCACCCCCCGCGAGGGCGAGGCTTTCTTCACCTCGGCGATCAGCCGCACCGAGGCCGGCGGCGGGCGCAGGGCCGCTTCGAAGTCGCGCGTGGGGGCCGCCGCCGCGCACTGGCGCTCGAGCGTCGCGCGCGGCACGGCCGATTTCCGCCGGGCCACCTCGGTGCGCGTGTTGGCGACGATCTCGTCGAGGACCGACATAGCTCGGCGCTAGAAATCGCGCCGGAGCCCCTGCCGTCGCAGCGTGTCGAGCGGGACCGACCTGAGCTGGTCGAGGACGAAATCGCGGATCGTGCGGGGGGGCGGCAGATCGCGCACGATTCGTCCGCCGCGGACCAGCGGCTTGAGCAGGGATTCCCAGCTTCCGCCGTCGGGCGGGCGCTGTCCCGCCGGCACGACGACGGTCTCGCGCGTTCCGGGCCGCCGGTAGACTTCCTTGGCGCCCGACCACTTGCCGCGCTTGGCCATCGGCTTGCCCTCGATCTCCATGATGTCGAGGGCGAAATTGAGCACGGGCGCGTTGGCGATCGACGTGCCGACGCCGTAGCCGTCCGCGACGGCGTTCAGGCTCAGGATCTCGTACTCGTCGACGCCGCCCGAGGCGAGGATCTTCACGTGGCTGTGGCCGCGCAGGTTGAGCTCCCAGCGCACTTCCTCGAGGATGCGATAGAAGTCGCCGCGGCGGGACGAGGGCGTGTCGAGCCGCACCGCGTAGAGGTCCTTGCCGAGGGCCTCGGCCACCCGGATCGCCTCGAACTTCTCGTCCTGAAGCGTGTCGATGAGCGCGACCCGCCGCACCTTCGGGTCGATGATCGTATCGAAGGCGCGGAGCGCCTCGACCGTGTCCCCGATCATCAAGACCAGCGAGTGCGGGATGGTCCCCATCGGGTCGGCGTCGATCAGCTCGGCCGACTTCGTCACCGCGACCCCGTCGCACCCGCCGATGAAGGCATTGCGCTCGATCATCGGCGCCAGGGTCGGATGCATCCGGCGCGCGCCGAACGAGATCACCTGGCGCTCGCCCGCCGCCTTCTTGCAGCGCGCCGCCTTCGTGGCGATGCCCGAGGCCTGACAGAGAAGGCCGAGCAGTGCCGTCTCGTACTTCGCCCACTCGACGTACGTGCCCTCGATCCGGAGGACGGGCTGGTAGGGCTCGAACAGCAGCCCCTCGTCCATCGCCCACACGTCGACCGGCTGGTCCTCGAGGAGCGCGGCCGCTTCCTCGATGCCGGCGAGGATGCCCCATTGCCAGTCCTCGGGCAGAGACTTCAAGTAGACCTCGGCCTTGACCCGCTTGCGGTCGTTGCGGTGGGTCAGGATCTGGACGGTGCGCGCGAAGTAGACGTCCGACACCTCGCCGCTCTTGATGTCGGCGTCGGCGGCGGTGTGAAACGGGCGCTTCGGGGCGTTCGGCATAGTCTCTGTGACCCTCGGGTCACCACAAAGGTGGCGAAAAGTGTGTCAGAAGCTTGGGGTCAAGTCAAACTTGCCCCTCCGGAGGTCGGGGGCGGGTGGTGGTGGGGAGGGGCTCGCGACCATGCGGCGCGCGTGCGTTGCTCCGCGGCGGCTGGGCTCCATCTGGCTGCTCGACCTTCGAGAATTCCTTGGAGGGAACGGGTCCGGAGCCCCCTCCCCACCACCACCCGCCCCCGACCTCCGGAGCCGCAACGGTTGACCTGACCCTTCAAAGCCTAGAGCGGCGGCAGCACGATCGATGGCGGCGTGCCAGCGCGGACGCCGGCGTGCCGGCGCGGACGCGCATCGGCGGGTTGAACGGAATGCTTCAGTACCGAAGCGGAACGCGGGAACCCGGATTAGAGGGAGAGGGATTTCAAGTAGGTGCGGAAGTCGGCGGCGAGGTCAGGGCGGGCCAGGGCAAACTCGACCGTGGCTTTGAGGAAGCCGAGCTTGTCGCCCGTGTCGTAGCGGCGCCCCTCGAACTCGACGGCGTACATCGGACGGCGCGCCCGGAGGGCGCGGAGCGCGTCGGTCAGCTGGATCTCACCGCGCGAATCCGCCTTGGTGCCGGCCAGGATCTCGAAGATCTCGGGGGGCAGGACGTAGCGGCCGATGATGGCCAGGTCCGACGGCGCGTCCTTCGCCCGGGGCTTCTCGACGAGGTCGAGGATCTCGTAGACGCGGTCGTCGACCGGGCGCGCCTTGATCACCCCGTACTGGTGAATCTGGTGCGCGGGGACGCGCTGCACCGCGAGCACCGGCGCCTCGTGGCGATCACTCACGTCGAGCAGCTGGCGCATGCACGGCGTCCGCGTCGCGCCGATGATGTCGTCGCCGAGAAAGACCGCGAAGGGCTCATCGCCGACCAGCGAGCGCGCGCAGAGGATCGCGTGGCCCAGGCCGAGCGGCTCGCGCTGGCGCACGTACGAGACCGAGGCGAGCTCCGAGATGGTCTTGATCTGGGTGAGCTCGTCGGTCTTGCCCCGGTCGTTCAGGTAGTACTCGAGCTCGAACGCCGAGTCGAAGTGATCCTCGATCGCGCGCTTGCCGCGGCCGGTGACGATGATGATCTCCGACAGGCCCGACGCCACCGCCTCCTCGACGACGTACTGGATCATCGGCTTGTCGACGAGCGGGAGCATCTCCTTCGGCTGCGCCTTCGTCGCGGGGAGAAACCGCGTCCCGAGGCCCGCGGCGGGAAAGACGCCCTTGCGCACGTTCATGAAACTATTATAAGACTCCCTCGGCCCCGCGCTCCATCAGACGTGGCGCATGCGCGACGTCCGGCGCCGGCGCAGGAGCACGAAAGCCGCAACATACGTGACGGTGCCGGCGGCGGTCCCGACGGCGGCGGTGCCGATCAGCAGGGCCAGCGAGACGCTGCGCAGGAGATCGAACATCTCGGAGGCCGAGAGGGCCGAGGAGGCCTGCAGGAGCCCCGCAATCTCGGTGACATCGGCGCCGTGGAGGTCGGGCAGGACGAGGGCGCCGATGCGCAGCGCGAAGCCGTACACGACCGGCGCGAACCACGGCAGGTTGAGCCAGGCGCCCGTGACCGTGACGGCCCGGTTCAGGCGCAAGATCGTCGCGATCGCGAGGGACAGCACGGTCTGCAAACCGTAGAACGGCGTGCAGCTGATGAAGACGCCGACGGCCAGCGCGAGCGCCACGCGCCACGGCGGATCGTCGAGCCGCCACACCGCGCCGAGCCGCGCGGCGAGGGCGCGACGCACGCGGCTCACGGCCTTGTCCGCCACCGGCCGACCCCCTCCAGGACCGCGACGATCGCGAGGGTGCACGCGGCCTGGACCAGGATGAGCACCGCCTCGCGCGGGGTCGCGTCCTTCAGGAGGATCGCCGAGAGCCCGAGTGTCGAGGCCAGGAAGAAGATCAGCAGCACGCTCTGCTTGCGCGTGAGGCCGAGCGACTCGAAGCGATGATGGATGTGGTCGCGGCCCGTGTAGGCCAGCCACTCGTGCAGCGAATGCACCTTGCCCGTCACGATGCGAGTGACGCCCACGAAGCCGATGTCGAACAACGGCACCCCCAGGATCAGCGACGGCGTCAGCAGGGCGATGATCGGGTCCCCCTCAGACCATTCTCCCATCACTGCGAGCCCCGCGAGCGTGAACCCGATGAATGTGGCGCCGCTGTCGCCCAGGAAGATGTGGGCACGACCCGGACGGAAGTTATAGGGTAAGAACCCGATGCAGGCGCCGACGAGCGCGGCGGAGAGATACATCAGGTAGCGCTGCTCGGTCTGCAGGGCCGCGATGCTGAAGAAGATTCCGGCGATCCCCCCGAGACCCGCGGCCAGGCCGTCCATCCCGTCGAGGAACTGGACCGCGTTGGTGACCGTCACGAACCAGAGGACCGTGAGCAGCACGTTGATCCACACGTACGCCGGGACCCACATCGGCGTCACGTTCAGGACGACCCCGTAGGCGATCGCGGCCGCCGCGGCGCCGATGTGGCCGATCAGCTTGAGCGAGGCCGGGAGGTCGGTCAGATCGTCGAGGATCCCGATGCCGACCACGAGCGTCGCGCCCACCACCACGCCCTTGAGCTGGAGCGAGAAGTCGAAGCTGGTGAGTACCGTCACGGCGAAGCCGCAGTAGACCGCGGCGCCGCCCAGGAGCGGTGTCGCGACCTCGTGGACCTTCCGGGCCGCCGGCATGTCGAGCACGCGCCAGCGCTGCGCGATCGCGCGCGCCACCGGGGTCCCGAAGAACGCGACGGCGAATGCAAGCATGACCAGGTAGAGCCACGGCAGGCGCGCGGCATGATCGCGGCCCCAGATCGGCACCAGGAGGAGCAATCCCACCAGCGCCAGCCGCATGAGATGGGGCGCCATCGGGCCGGGCTGGACGAGCCCGGCCTGGATGGCGGTCGACACGCGCGGGAACGGATCGGGCTCGTTGATCATGCGAGGGCCTCGGTGAGCGCCGCCACGACCGTATCCGCCTCGTCGTCGGTGAGGAGCGGATAGCACGGGATCGAGAGGCACTGGCTCCAGAGCCGCTCGGCGTTCGGGTAGCCGCCGAGTCCCAGCGCCCGATGGATCGGGCGAAAGACGGGGCGCCGGGCCGCCACCCCTCGTCGCTCGAGGTACGCCAGGATGGGATCGAGAGGCCCGTCGAGCGTGACGACGAAGCGATGGTAGACGTGCCCGTCGCCGGAGTCGGCGGGCACGCGGCAGCGCGGGGTCCGCGCGAGCGCCGCGCGATAGCGGGCGGCGAGCGCGCGCCGCCGCGCGATGAAGCTGCCGAGCCGCGGCAGCTGACTGCGCCCGAGGGCCGCCTGCACGTCCGTCATCTTGTAGTTGAAGCGCGCGGCCAGGTCGCGCCGCTCGTCGTAGTCCCGCGCGTCGCGCACGCGCGCGACGAGATCGGCCGGACCGGCGACGGCACCACCCTCGCCGGTCGTGAGGAGCTTGGTCGCGTAGAACGAGCACACCGCGAGCCCGCCCCCGGCGCCGACCTGGCGATCGCCGCCGGAGGCGCCGAGCGTCTGCGCGCAGTCCTCCACGAGCGCGACGCCGAGACGCTGGAAGTCGGCGAGGTCGACGGCGCGCCCGAAGGGATGAACCAGGATGATCGCGCGGCTCCGCGGCGTGCGCCGTCGGGCCGCATCGGCGGCCGAGAGGCCGAGCGTCTCCGGATCCGCATCGGCGAGCACCGGCGTCGCCCCCGTGCGGGTAACGGCGTGATACAGCGCGTCGCACACGTAGGTCGGGATGATGACCTCGTCGCCGGGGCCCACGCCGAGCGCCCGCAGCGCGAGCTCGAGCGCGGCGCTCCCGGAGCTGACCGCGGCGGCGGCGCCGACGCCCAGGAATGCGGCGAGCTCCTGCTCGAGCCCCGCCACCTCGGGCCCCTGCGCGAGCCGGCCGCTGCGCACGACGCGCGCGACACGCTCGGCGTCTTCATCGGTCAGGGTCGGCCGAGCGTGAGGGATTATCGGCGCACCCGCACCTCAGAGGTTCAGGAGCAGTCGGACCGACTGGAACGCCTCCGCGTACTTGACCCGCGCCTGGATGCCGCGGAAGTTCGCGCACGAGCGCGCCAGCTCCAGGATCGTCAGGTCCTCGATATTGGTCTTCGTCACCTGCGATTCGTGCGCCGCGAGCCCGGCCAGCTTGGTCTCGAGCACGTCGGCGATGTCGGTGGCGCAGTTGGCCGTGAAGTTGACCGTGGACGGCACCTCGAAGAACAGGAGGTTCGGGACGTAGCGCGTCGCGGACAGCGCGCTCTGGGCCAGGTTGCGATGGTCCTGATGGGTATCGTCGGGCGAGTTGACGAAGATCATCCTCGGCTCCGTCGTCCTGATGACCGCCTCGAGCCGCACGATCAGCTCACGCGTCAGCGGAACCTCGGTGTCATGGTAGTCGCCCCAGAAGACCTCGCGCACGCCCAGGATCCGGGCGGCCTCTTTCTGCTCGCGCCGGCGCACCTCGGAGTCGCCGCCCAGCGCGCCGTCCGAGGCGACGAACATGTAGACCGCGTGGCCGCGGAGCGCGTACTTGGCGAGCATGCCGCCGCAGCCGTACTCGATGTCGTCGGGATGGGCGCCGAGGGCGAGGACGTTCACCTATTTCGGCTGGGGCGACAGGCGAGACCAGCTGCTCCCCCTTCGGAGGATTCCGAGGGACTCGTCCCCATGATTCAACAATAGGTCAAGGGTGGAGAGAAACGGAGCAAATTCACCGTGTTCCTGGGTATAGATGGGGTGCTCGTAGCGCTGGCTCTCGACCCGGATCCCCGCCCGCTCGAACTGCTGGATATCCATATAGACGGCGCCCTCCCGCCCCGCCAGATAGGTGTCGGCGCCGACCGCCCGGCAGAGCGCCACCAGCCGGGCGGTGGGATCGGCCTGGGCCGCCGGGGGAAGATCGATGGCCGAGGCCAGGCGGATCGGCGTGACGATGCCGAGCTTTCCGGCCAGCCACTCGGCGCTGGCCAGCGCGACGAACGCCAGCCGGGTCCATTCGCGCGCGTAGAAGGCGCGCAGCTCGTCCCGGTAGCGTCGCCACCCCGGCGCTCTGCCGTACGCGTGCTCGACCGTCGCCAGATGGCGCGCTCGCCAGTTCTGGCTCGAATCGAGGATCACCTCCCGGATCGGGGTGCCGAGCTTCGCCCGGACCGGGACGGTCAGCCACGTCGGTCCTTCGCGCGTCTTGATCCGGTTGCGGTTCTGCCAGCCGTTCTTCTCGTACTGCACGGTGTCGAGGACCACGAACAGATCGGCGGCCGCCCACTTGGCGAAATAGCCGAGCCAGGGGAGGTAGTGCGGCTGGTGGATGGCGATCTTCATCGGCCGCCGGCCCCGATCACGAGCGCCTCACGAAGATCGGGTTGCTCAGGAGGTGTCCGGGTCCGCGTACGTCGAGGCGATAGAACGTCGGCGCGCCGTCGAAGACGTCGCGGTGCACGGCGCGGAATGGGGGCAGTCCGACCCACGCGCGCACGACCGCGCCATTGCGCACGAGCGCCACGCGCGCTTCGCGCGCCGCCGCCGTGCCCGCCGTCGCCTCCACGGCGATCGTGATCTCGACCGGGCTCGACTCCGCGGCGCGAAGGAGATCCCCGGAGATCCCGGTCGCGCCGCCGGCGCGCACGGTGAATTCGGACAGCACCAGCTCGGCGCCCGCGTCCTGCTCGAGCGCGTAGAACCGGCCTCGCTTCAGCGCGTCGAGCACCGCGCGCTCGGTACGCTCCTCGACGAGGAACACGGTGCGAATCTTCCCGAGGGTCTTCCCCGCCGTGAATCCGTGGAAGCCCGACTCGCCGACGGCCCACGCGGGCCGGCTCCGATCGCCCGACACGAACTCGCCGAGCACCCGATCCCAGGCCCCGCCGGGCCGTTCGACGCGGGTCGTGTCCTCGTAGACGGCGCCGAAGGCCGTGTACCGGGCGGTCCGGACGAGGTCGTCGGCGTATGGCGGCGTGTACCACGAGACCCTGACCGGTCCTATCCACTGCTCGCCCGCGTCGCGCGCCTCGGGAAACGACCATACGGTCGCCCCGCCCCAGCGGTCGACGTAATCGATCAGATCCTGGTGGGGAGCCAGGCCGAGATCCCGGTAGGGCGGATAGGGCTGCTCCGCGAACGGCCAGCCGCGCACGATCGCCAGCGCCGCGACGGCACAGAGCGCCGTGCCAGCGACCCACCGCCGCCGCGCGACGACCACGACGACGCGGCCGATCCGGTGAAGGCCCCGACGCTTGCGCCCGAGCAAGTAGATGCCGGGCACCGCGAGCAGGGCGGGCAGCGCGTCGAGCGCGGACGACCACCCGAACCCGCCGTTCTGGTTACCGGTGACCGGCAGCGTCCGCAGTGCCGCCGCGTCGAGGCCGAAGAGCAAGAGGTTCTTCTGGGTACCGTGCACCACCATGTCGAGCGCCAGCGGCGAGCCCGTCCAGTAGTAGTGCGGCAGGACTTCCACGCCCGGCACCAGCAGGACCCGCGGGTTCGCCGCGCGCGCCCGCGCCACGCGCTGCAGGTAGCGATCGATCCCGAAGTCGACGATCGAGCGCTCGTCGCGCACCACGCGCGTGAGCGCGCGGAACGGCGGGAGCCCGTACTCGACGCGCAGCAGGTAGTTCTCGGTGAGCAGCAGCGCGCCGATTCCCTGTTTGTCGGCCATCGCCCCGAGCTGCTCCAGCGAGAAATCGCCGGTGGACAGGTCCGAATGGACGTGGAGCACGGCAGGCAGGCGGTCGAGCGCACTCGCCACACTCGTGGCGAGCAGCGTCACGCCGGCGATCACGACGGCCACGCGGCATGGGGTGGCGCCAGGCCGACTGCGGCGGCCGATTACCGGAGCCCCTTGGCGCGGACCAGCGCCGCGTAGACCGCCAGGAGCCTCTCGCCGGCGACCGCCGTCGAGAATGCCTCCGCGCGCTGCAGCGCCGCCTCGCCGAGCTTTCGCCGCAGCCGTGGGTCCCGTCCGAGGTCGACCAGCGCGGCCGTGAGTGCGCCGACGTCTTCGGGGCCGACCAGCCGGCCGGATTCGCCGTCGGCGACGACGTCCGGAATCCCGCCGACCGCCGTCGCGACGACCGGGATTCCGAGGGCCATCGCCTCGACGATCACGCGGCCCATTCCTTCGTTCCGGGACGGCACCACCACGACGTCGGCCGCGGCGAGGAACGCGGGGACGTCGGTCGTCATGCTTGTGAGCCGCAGCCGATCGGTCACGCCGAGCGCTGCGGCGAGCTCCTCGAGGCGTGCGCGCTCGGCGCCCTCCCCGGAGACGAGGACGCGCGCCGACGGAATCTGCGCCGCCAAGGGGGCGAGCGCGCGAACGAGCAGATCGAAGCCCTTGATCGGCACGAGGCGGCCGAGCCCCACCACGGCGAAGGTGTCGTCGTCGAGCCCCAGACGCGCGCGCGCCGAGCTCCGCGCCGGCGCTGCGGCGCGGAGCTCGGCAGTCGGCACACCGCTCGGGACCGCCACGTACTGCTCGGGCCGGCCGATGCCGCGCGCGAGATGCTCCGCGGCGCCGCGATCGGTCAGGGTGATGATGCGATCGGCCCATCGCGCGGCGCGGCGCTCGAGCGCCGTGTAGAGGGAAGTCCGGCGCTGGCTGTAGTAGCCGTAGAAGACATGGCCGTGCGGCTGATGAATCACGGCAGGCACCCGCGCGATCACCGCCGCGAGCCGTCCGATGAACCCGGCCTTCGAGGTGTGCGTGTGCACGATGGCCGGCCGCTCGCGCTGGATCAGGCGCACGAGCTGGACGAGCGCGGCGAGGTCGGCGCGCGGGGCGACCTCGCGTCCGAGCGCCGGCACGTCGACGACCCGACATCCGCGTCGGCGCGCATCGGCGAGCGACGCCGCGTCCGACTCGCGGAAGGACGTGGCCACCAGGCACTCGTAGCCCGCGCGGTCGAGCGTCACACAGGAGGCGAT